>Ga0105238_10003325_pt1 | contig 16047 bp, 13 predicted proteins | sample KBSC34metaG_FD_81526 | JGI IMG/M metagenome (GOLD analysis project Ga0105238, IMG submission 81526) | Corn rhizosphere microbial communities from Kellogg Biological Station, Michigan, USA - KBS C3-4 metaG | ecosystem: Host-associated > Plants > Roots > Rhizosphere > Soil | place: Michigan, USA... | reverse complement strand
TGTCTAATATATATATTTGCGTATTGGCGATAGGCCGGCCGATCGACACGGAATCATCCGGCGAATCGCCGCCCAAGGCGTACACAGTACTCCAGACGGTTGCCTCTGTCGGTCCATACTCGTTAAAGAGCGCCACCTGCGGTATCAACCCGTAATGGCGCTTAACCACGTCTGGCGGACAATCCTCACCGGCCACGATCGCGACCCGCAACGAGTCTAATTGTGTCGCGCTCGCTTCCTCAAGAATGAGGCGGTAGAGGGAAGGTAACGCTAGCAGATGTGAAACTTTGCGTTCAGCAATCTGCTCTGCAATGAGGTACTGATGCCGCCCGATATCCTCAGGGTGTAATACAAGAGTGCCGCCGGTACACAACGTCCAAAAAATGCCTGCCACGGAGCTATCGAATGAGAATGATGAGAGGAGTAAAAATTTCTCAACGGGTTCATGATAGTAGTTGACTCGCGCGGCGGTGGAATGGAGCAAATTGCGCTGAGTAATGACCACACCTTTGGGTGCGCCGGTTGACCCGGAAGTGTAGATAACGTAAGCAGGATGGTCTGTCACTTCCTCTACTACGCGCGGCAGATTCTCCTTGCTCTCGCTCTCGAGCGGCGGCCAGTCCGTATCAATGCAAACAAAAACAATCTGTTCATCACAGTTGTCGAACAGTCTAACCAGATGCTCGACCGTCAACACCACGGTCGCCTGGATATCTTGCAGAATGAAATCCAATCGGGCTTTTGGATAAGTCGGATCTAGCGGAACGTAAGCGGCCCCAGCCTTGAGCACTCCAAGGATAGCTACTATCTGCTCTAACGACCGCTCAATACAAACTCCTACCAACGCCTCCGCCCGCGCCCCGATTCTTGATAGCCTATGGGCAATTTGATTAGCCCTTTCATTCAACTCCCTATAAGTCACTTGCTGGTCTGCATACTCCAAAGCGATGGCTGTTGGAGTTCGTTCTGCCTGTTCAGTAAACCACTGCGAAATTGAGTTATATGGCGGGGCCGCCGTCGCCGTGTTATTCCACTCGACCAGAAACCGTTGCAGCTCAGCCGGCGTAAGCAACGGCAAAGTGGAGATGCGTGAGTCTGGCTGGGTGACGATTGCGGAGAGTAGCAGATGAAAGCGGTCTGCCAGGCGCAGGATCGTAGCCTCGTCGAAGAGATCCGTGTTGTACACAAAGACACAGTTGATGCGCTTTGACTCCTCCGTAATAAGCAGGGTCAGGTCGAACTGCGCATTCTTACTCGCAATGTGTACTGGGGTAATGCTCAAGCCTGCTAACTCAATGGCGGGCATGGGATTATTCTCGAGCACCAGCATCACCTGGAGCAGCGGTGTACGACTCAGGTCGCGATCCGGGTGTAGTACCTCGACCACTTTCTCGAATGGCAAATTCTGGTGATCATATGCGCCGAGTGTGATCGCGCGGACTCTCGCCAGTAATTCACGGAAAGTGGGATCGCCTGACATGTGTGTCCGCAAAACCATCGTGTTGACGAAACAGCCAATGAGTGGCTCAGTCTCTAACTGGATGCGATTGGCCACGGGAGCACCGACGACTATGTCTTCGGTCCCTGTATGGCGGTAGAGCAAACTCTGAAAGGCGCCCAGCAAAGTCATGAACAGTGTTACGCCCTCCTGACGGCTGAGGGCATTAAGATTCCTGCTCAGTTCTTCTGATAGCACCACGCGATGCTCTGCGCCCTGGAAAGTTTGAACGGGCGGGCGCGGTCTATCTGTAGGGAGCGTCAGCACCTCGGAGACCCCGCTTAACTGTTGCCGCCAATAGACCAGTTCCTTTTCCAGGTGTCCGCCTCTCAGCCTTTCACGCTGCCAGAAAGCGAAATCTGCGTATTGGATATCGAGTTCCGGGAGGGGCGAAGGTTCCTCCGCCAGAAACGCTTTATACAAAGTCGCCGTCTCCCGTATAAAGATGCCTTTCGACCACCCATCCGAGACGATGTGATGCATCACTATCAAAAGTCCGTGCTCGTCTTCATTGAACCGTAGCAAATTCAGGCGCAGTAAGGGCCCACGCGACAGGTCGAAGGGGCGTTGTGCTTCCTCATCAGCCAATCTACTCAATCTGGCGTCTTGTTCTGAATGAGACAGGCCCATCAGGTCCATCACGGGAAGAGAGAGATGCACTTCAGGCATGATGACCTGCTGCGGCTCCCCATCAACCGCCTGGAAGACCGTCCGTAGAGCCTCATGTCGCCTGATAATCTCATTGAAGCAACGTTCAAGCGCGGACACGTTTAGCGGGCCATTAAGTCGTAGGGCGGCGGAAACATTGTAGAAGGGGGAGCCTCCTCTCAGTTGGTCCACGAACCACATCCTCTGCTGGGAAAAAGATAATGGGAAATAGTTAGCCCGAGGACGCGGAGATATCTCTTCTGTACTCCCGACTCCCTTCATCATTTTCAGCCGCTTTTCCAGCAACGCCAGCTTGGGAGGTGAAAAGGTCGCCGCAGCCATGTTGACTAAGGGCGCGCTTACATCCTGTTGGGCTGGGGACGAAGGGGGCTGCAACGTTAAGCTACCAACAACCCTTTTCACTGATAGGGCAGGTCGTGAGACGGTCATTCCTTCTTGTTCGCAATAACCTAATAGGGCCGCCGCTGCCTTGTCAGGCAATACCGCCAGCGCGTTCTCTATCGAAGCCACCACCTTACCAGCGCCATAGTTTTCAAGGAGGGTAGGAAGCAGCCCTATGATCCCATCTTCAACCGCATCGTCCCAGTCAATCTCCTTTAGCCAGTAGAACGGAGCGGCCACGTCGATCAGGCTCAGTCCTTCCAAGATCACCGGGGCATACCGCGTATCGTGACCTAAGAACTGTTGCTCCCAGAAATCAACCCCGGTTCGATATCGAAGCGCCACTAGTCCCTGTAGGGCTCTGAGGTGCAAATTCGGCCACTCTTCACGCCTCAGGCGTTTTGAGTTCGCGATTTCCCGAAGTAAATCAACTGCATCCTCACGCTTGGGAGACTGAATCAACACAGGGTCAGTGAGCATAATGAGCTCATGCCCCGGTTGCCCTAACAATTCTGACCACGGATTGCGGGCCAGATCTTCCAATAACTCTATGATAATGTTCTGAAAGTCCTCACGCGTGAGCCGTTCCAGCTTAGGGTACAACAAGGCAAGTAGATAGTGAGGCATCTCACTCCCATGCCCACCGCCGGGAACACTCCAGTCCTGCCTGCGCAGACGCTCCTTGATCCACAGCGCCAATTCGTCACGAGTAAGCTGGTCCACCGATTTCGGATCTACTTCACCCCGTTCATTTATGAGCGGCTTGTTCATAAGACTCTTTTCAGAGGGGATGTAATTTGCTTCCCGTGAATAACTTTGTGAACAACCTCCGGGCGCGGCGGGTGGTTTTCGTATTTTGGCCAGGGGAGCGTTAACCCATAGTTAGCGCCTGCCGGCGCCGGTGTAAAGAAGTAGTTCCACTGGATCCCGGCGTATGCTTCAGCCACTGTCGGGAATAAGGGCGCTACGTCTAGTGGAAGTGTATATGCGAGCAGAAGTAGTGGCTTATCTCTGTCGTTAGGGTCTAAACCCAGGACACCGCGGATGCCTTCGGCAGAGTTCGGCATCCCGTCGAAAGGATTTTCTTCATGTCCTCCGGTAGTAAATGTGCTCCACATTAAATACTTCCCTAACGGATAATTTCGCCAGCGCTTAGCAATCACCTCTCCAGGCTTCCCCAAAAGGCTGCGGACACTCCGCCTCGCAGTTTCAATACTACCAAAATACCCGCCCTCCACTAAAAAGCGGCAGAAATAGTCGAGGGTCACAGCACGCCCCAGATACTTGGGAGTGAACGATGTCAACGGCGGGCCATGAAGAATCCACGGGCGTAGTCCGTCTATTATCGCCTTCTGAATTACCCCCACATCTTCACCCAGTTCTGGAAGAAGAAGTCCACCGACGAGCGATTCCCACGCCGCGTGGGGCAAGCGGCTCTCGGAGTCGAGGTTGACTCTAGCGCGAAGGCAAAGTCCGCTGGACTTCGCGAAGATGTCGAGTGTTCTCTCCACTTGTTCTTTGTTGTCTAACGATAATAATGTTAACGCTTCCTTGAGGGTCATCTTGAAGTCTCCGAGGTCAGGATCAGGAGCTTGGGTAAGTTGAGTAACGCTGTGCTTGGTCCAAGTTGTCTTCTTAGCGACAATACTTAGATCATTTGAGCACAATATGCAACGTATGCACGCGCGTTTCTGTCAGCCTTCTCGTAACCATTTCCGCTGCCGGCCTAAAATAGAAAGTTGGAATTGTGAGCTTCTCCCCTTTCCGCTAACCTTTCGAAAATGGGGAAAATTGGACCATTAGAGTGTTGTAATCGGCATAATTTCCTGATCGCTCACGACCTCACGTTAATACGACTTAGCAGATCGATAAACCTCGAGTCGGGGCGCAGGCGATCAAGTTTGGGATCAACCTTAGACCACGCCAGGCGATAAGAATGTTCTTCATACGCCTGCTCCAACCACTTAAACGCGGCGTCGGTGTCTCCCAGCGCCACATAAATCGTGGCAATATCGTGCGCCGAAACGTACTTGCGTTTTGAAAGCGCGATCAGATTATTCAGAATCTGCTCGGCTTCATCGGTTTTTCCAGCTAACGCATACGTGTGCGCCAGATGCGCCGCGTCCTCGGTGCTGTCGCCCGCAGAAATCTGAGCGGTCCGCATTTCGGCGATCGCTTCAGCAAACATCTTTTGTTGCTCCAAAGCTTCACCCATGCCGCGATGAGCTTCAGAGAAATTCGCGTCCATGTCCAAAGCTTTTTTGAATTGTTCGATGGCCTTCGGGTAATCGCGCGCAAAGTAGTACGCAAATCCCAAATTGGTGTTGATTGGCAGGGACAAGGAATCAAGTTTCTGCGCCCGCTTCATCTCACGCTGCGCTTCATCCAATCGGCCACAGGCGATCAAGTACCACCCATACCAATGATGCGCCGTAGCGTAGTCAGGATTTAGTTCCAGCGCTCGCTGAAACTCTGCGTTCGCGGTGCTCCAGTTCCAGTCGAACATGTACAGTAAAAAAGCTCGCGAGTTGTGCGCTTCCGCCAAACTGTCATCCAACTCCAGGGCTTTGTCGGCCGCTGCCTTCGCCAGCGGGAATGCTTCTTTCGGGGGCACTATGCTGTAGCTTCCGCGAGTGTTGTGAGTATCGGCCAATCCGGCGTACGCCAGGGCATAGTTTGAGTCTCTGGCAATGGCCTTCTCAAAACACTCAAGGGCCTTTTCAAACCCTTCAGCAGTCCTCTTGTTCCAGTAATAGCGGCCCTTTAAATAGAGCTGATACGCCTCGGTGTCGTCAGTGTGCCGCTTGAGCACCGCTTGCTTCTCATCACCGAGGAGCTTCACTCTCAGCGCGTCGACAATGGCCAGCGTGATCTCATCCTGCACGTCAAAGACATCTTTCATCTCGCGATCGTAGCGTTCCGACCAAAGATGATAGCCGTCGGCGACGTTAATGAGCTGTGCGGTAATTCGCAGACGATTGGCCGATTTTCTGACACTGCCTTCCAGGACTGTCTTCACGTTAAGAGCGGCCCCGATTTCGCTGACATTTGTATTCCTGCCTTTGAAGGAAAAGGCCGATGTGCGAGCCGCCACTTTTAAGTCATTGATCCTCGTCAGCGCGTTCAGGAGTTCTTCCGCGAGACCGTCACAGAAATATTCGTTCTCAGCATCGGCGCTCATGTTGACGAAGGGCAGCACGGCGATGGAAGGAACATTGGGCAGGTGGCCAGTTGTGAGTTCGGCGCTTCTCCCGCCGCCCGTAAGAATCGCCGTGGCCGGCTCGAAAGCTTCGCTATCTGTGATCAAGCGAGTACCGTCCACGCGACAGAACGCAAGGTCGTCGGTCTCAATCCGGTTACATCGGGGACAGCGTTTCATTGGTCGGATCGTAAATCGTAAGTCGTGTATTGGTAAAGGAGCGTGCTGAGGCCGCTCATTCCGATCGTCGAGATGCATCACGAAAATCCCGGCGGCCGTTCATCAACAACACCAAACGCGCGCTCAAGTGTTACGCCAACCTGACCAAGCAAACCATCGTCAAACAGACGACCGAGAATCGTAATGCCATGCGGCACACGTCGTGGTGGATTGAACCTGGGAAGCGGATTCGCCGGATCCGGCGCCCAATCACTTCGTGCTTCGGAGACTTCAACAAAACCTGCACGTAGCGTAAGTGATGGATGACCGGTGAAGTTACTGATTGTAAGCTGCTCGTCGCGGAGGGAAGGCACGATCATCAAATCGACTTCCCGGAAGATTTTGGCCATCTCCATCGCCACCTTGCGACGCAATCGATCAGCTTGCACAAAATCTACCGCTGAAAGAAAACGTGCTTCGCGAAACAGGTTTGGCCATGCGTCCTTGACCTGAACCTTGAGTGAACCGAGTTGGTTATTGAGTGCAAGTTCCTCAAACGATGCGGCGCCTTCAGCAAACAAGATTGGCATCAGTGAGCTGTAAGGCCAATCAGGCAGGGCTACTTCCTTCAATTCCATCTTCAGCTTCTTCATTGTTTCCATTGCCGCGCGATCTACGTCAGTCGCTGGAGTTTCTTTCATCCACTGCGGAATGTAACCAACCTTCAAACCAGCCACTGATCTCGAGGTATCGAAATCGAGCTTGCTGGAAACGCTTGAAGGATCTCCAATGTCTGGTCCATTGATCGCATGTAACACCAGCATCGCATCCTCAACCGAACGCGTCATGGGCCCAAGCTTGTCCAGTGACCAGCAAAGTGTCATTGCGCCAGTGCGGGCAACTCGTCCAAAAGTAGGACGTAGACCAGTTACTCCACAGCGCATTGCTGGACTTACAATACTTCCTCCCGTTTCACTTCCAATTGAGAACGCGACCAGCGCAGCAGCAGTGGCAGCGCCCGGTCCAGCGCTCGACCCCGAGGCTCCCTCTTCCAAAAGCCACGGATTCATCGTCTGGCCGCCAAACCAAATGTCATTGAGTGCGAGCGCCCCGAGGGACAACTTTGCCAACAAAACTGCGCCGGCATCATTAAGCCGCTGCACAACTACTGAATCGCTGGCCGGAATACGATTTCGGAATGGCTCCGCACCATAAGTCGTCGGAATGTCTTTGGTGTCGAGTAGATCCTTTACTCCGTACGGGACGCCATGTAATGGACCACGATATTTGCCCGAGGCGATTTCGATATCTGCCGCCTTCGCTTGCGCCAGGGCCTGGTCCCTGGTCAGCGTGATCACTGATCGAATCTTTGGATTGAGTCGCTGGATGCGGCTGAGATAAATGTTAGTCAGCCGTTCAGAGGTGAGCTTTCTCGATTCAATCCATCTGGATAACTGCGTCACAGGGGCGAAAGCGATGTCCTCATCAGAGGTGGGCAAGGAATTATCCTGCGCCCTTGACCGCAGGAAATGGTCGCGTAATTGCACTTCCGGGATTCCCGGCAGCAGTGGATGCCAAAGCGTCGCAGGAGCGTCTGTATCCTTGATCGAAACTTTGCGTGGACCAGTTCGTCGTTCGAGATACGGAGCGAGTGAGGTACGCCACGACTGAGCTGCCTGTTGTCGTTCTGCAGGCGTCATCGTGACTTGCATCAGTTTCTCAGCTTCCGCAAATGTTTCCGGTTTTACGGCCGGCCCGGAGCCGGGCCCGGTTCCGAATGTTGGTGGCGCACCCGGTGTCGTTGGTGTTTGCGAAGGAGTTTGTGAACTGCCGCTTTTAAATGCGGCGGTGGTGACGAGTAGGCTCAGAGGAGCCCGAATGAGAAATTGACGACGAGTGTTCATAGGGTATGCCCGTGTCCTTCCTGCTTACTGGAAGTTATGTTGTAGATTTCTTCGAACGGTACTGATCAGCATGAGTGTGCAGTAAAGCCCCTGTTCGAAGCAATCTACGAGCAGGGCTTTCTGGCATGCAGTTACGGCTATCGACCGTTGGTGAAGCGCGCCAGAGAACAAAGAGAAACTTCGTTTGGCACACACGGGAAACAAGAGCTTCAAACGAGTCCTGAGGCAGCCCACCCAGAACACTCTGCGCAACTGTGGCTCCCGCGAAACTTCAGTTGGTTCAATCATGGTTTGTCTGGCCTTGCACAAAAGTCTAAATCCCACCCACTGCCTTGGGTGGTATTTTGGACTTTTTGTGCAAAGCCGTTTTGTCTAGCTAACGAAGACAAAAACACCGAAGAGGCGTCTTGGCGGCCGGTTTATCTGAGTTATATTGAAATGTTTTTTAGAGATTCTGCATTACTCTCTGAGAGACAGCTTACATCACGTGTTTTACTGTCACTTAGAGAACTACACCAACAGTAGACACGAGCGTAGTTCCGGGGAACTCTGGATCCGGTGCTCGCATATTGCGCGACCTCAGTCGTAGGAGAATCTCCCATGGTAGCCCGAAAAACTAAAAAGAACGCTGAAAGAACCTCAAAAACTAAAAAGACGAGCAAGGCTCCTCGAAAGACGGCGAAGAAAGTAACCGTACCAAAGGCGCGACAACGCACCACTTCGCCTGAAGCACCTGCCCCGAGGGAAGGGGCGGCCCGTAATGCTGTCGCCTACCCGGAAAATTTTCACGCTCTTTACGATCGAGGATTTCGTTCAGCTCGAGGCCTCGAGCTTCCGTCAGAACCGACTATTACCGCGGGACTTAGTAAAATGAAGGACGCAGTCCAGGATCTCGATGTTCATTATGATCAGGCCACACAACTCCCCAATCTCATCGTTACGAAACGTCCTACGGCTCGCTTATCCGCCCGCGCAGCCGGCACGCCCGAAGGCGTCGTGACCGAGTTCATTCATAGTCGCGGTGATTTGTGGAAACTTTCAGCCGCCGACGCCAACACAATTGAAGTGGTTTCAGTTAGCCGCCCGAAAAGCGAGCCGGAAGAGGCCTCAGCATCAAAGCGTTCCGGAAAGGGGACGCGCGCGCGTTCGGAATCCTTCAATGTGGGTAATCTAAGAACTGTCAACATGATCCAGCGCATTGAAGGAAAGGAAGTTTTCAATTCAGAAGTAACTGCGGCTGTGACGTCCGACAATGAAGTTCTTTCTATTGCCGGTCAGTTTTTCCCCGGCGCCGGGGCTAGTGAGGCCAGGTCGAGGGCCAGTTTCGCGGCGTCAACAACTCTTACGCCCGAGGAAGAAGCCATTGCGCGAGCGGCTTTCGACCTTACGAACCACCCCTACACCGCCAAAGACTTCAAGCGCATGTCAGATCCGCCGGACAGCGGTGCGTATCGTTTCTATGAATACACTGCCGCAGACAGTAACTCACGGCCATCATTGGTGCGGCCGATCAGACTTAAAGACGTTATGTTTCCACTCAGTGAGGGCCAATTTGTTCCTGCCTACTACATGGAGCTCTGGATCAAGGATTTCCCGGCTTTTAGTTATGTGATGGACGCCGTCGACACGCCCGACTTGCTCTACCGTAAGAATCTGACTTCTCATGTAGCCTTCAAATATTTTGTTCACAACACTGGAGATGCGATCTTCCGGCCTCATGATGGCCCTGCTCCAGGGTCTCCACATCCAACGGGCAAACCTAACGGCTTTCAAGCACCGACTGTCGCAGAGACACTCGTCAGCATTGAGAGTCTACTACCGGGCGACCCATGGCTACCTCCTCAGGCCAACACAACCGACGGTAACAACTGTACGGCGTTCGCGGATCTAACGCCGCCTGAGGGCTTCAACCCGGCGGGTGATGTAATGGGGAAAGTCACGGCGCCCCGAACCTTCAAGCATAAGTACAATCACACCAAATCTGCGCAGGATGCCACGAATCTTCAGAACAGCATCGTCGGAATGTTCTTCCACGTTAACTGGCTGCATGATCGTTGGTACGAAGCCGGATTTGATGAGGCTTCCGGCAACGCCCAGAAGAATAATTTTGGGCGCGGCGGCTTGGGCGGGGATCCGATTCTCGCTGAAGGCAACCATTTCAGCGGCACGGATAACGCAAATATGAGTACTCCCGCCGACGGCAGCAGTCCGAGGATGCGGATGTTTGAGTTTCGTGGACCAAGCCCCAAGCCCAGCCGCACGAGTAATCATGAGGCGCTCATTACTTTTCATGAAATGGGCCACTACATAACAAACCGGTTGGTTGGTAACGGCAATGGATTGACAAACCAGCAGGGGGAAGCGATGGGCGAAGGATGGGGTGACTTCTTTGCAGCGTGCATGACTTCGCAGGCAACTGACAATTTTGCCAATGGCACGTTTGCGGTTGGAGGATGGACCGATCTCACACCGTCTTTCAATAACAATTATTACTTCTCAATTAGACGCTACCCTTACTCGGCGGATATGGCCAAAAACCCGCTTACGTTTAAACACATCGGCAACAGCGTCGTGTTACCTGTCGGGCCTCCCATCAATCCGAATCCCGCGGGGAACAATGAAGTGCACAACGCAGGTGAAGTATGGGCCACGATGCTGTGGGAGGTGTTTGTGAACCTGGTGGCGAAACATGGTCACGCGGGTGCAGAAAAAAGAATGCTCGCGTACGTCATTGGCGGTTTGAAGCTCACGCCTTCGCGCCCGACGTTTACACAGGCGCGAGACGGCATCATTACCGCCGCCTCAGCACTCGACGCAGGTGATTTACCGGCAATCAAGGCCGGGTTCGCCAAGCGTGGCATCGGCACCGGCGCAGTCTCGCCTCCATCAAACTCCACATCCCTGGCAGGAGTCGTTGAGAGCTTTGTTCCATAGTGAGGCCAACCATGAAAGTGATTCTCTTCGATCTTGGCAATACACTGGAAGACACGCAACAGGGTGTGCTGCTAGAGGGTGCGCTTGAGACGCTGCAAACTATTCAGGGTCTGAAAGCAGGTGATGGAAGTTCGCCAGTAATGGCGCTGATTTCAGATTTTGGCGAAATCCCTGCGACGCCGGCCCAGATACAAGCCAGCTTGGACGAATATCTCAAAATCCTCGGGACTCTCGGCATCCGTCAGTTCTTCGAGCCGGTTGCCGAGAGGATTACACTGTCGACAGAAGCAGGGGTATTGAAACCTTCAAAAGCCATTTTTCGAAAGGCCATCGATAAGATTAGTAATCAACTCCCGTTTAAGCACGTGATGTTCATCACGGAGCGGAAACAACATATTCTCGCCGCGAGGAACCTTGGCATGGAAGCGGTTCATTTTAAAGGACCGGGCGAAACCAGTGGAGATGTGACCCAGCTTGTCGATCTGATACCGCGCGTTCGTAACTTCATAAAGTGATAGAACGGAGGTGGAGCGTGAGGATCTTTAACTATCAGGAACCGGCTCGGGCGAGCAGCAGCAGGAGTGTACAAGATATGCCGCTGGCGCCAGGTGTTTCCTGGGCTCGCTTCGGTAGCGAGACTCTGCTCTTCTCGGACGACGATGCGAAACCGGCAGCGACTGCTTCGCGCGGCGCGCGCATTCCGTATCGTGAGGAAGAGGTGACAAAGGAACAACTGCATGTAGTTGTTCAGCATGGACGAACTTTTCAGGATCATAACCCCGACGTTCCTGTCCTCCACGATCGCGGTAGATTCCTTCTGGTTAAACTGGACCCTCAGAAAGCAAAACGATTAGCGACAAAACACGAGACTTGTTACGGCTTGATGCCGCTCGCTGAAAACCAGGCGGTGTTCGAAGTGCGCCAGCAAGCTGCGGCCCGCGCTCCCGTTGCGTTCGTGCAGGAGCTAGTCAATAAAGTCAATCGGACCAGCCTGGAAAAAGATTTGACGAAGCTGGTGTCCTTTGATTCACGCCATTCGACTAGTACGGGGTTTGCCGAGGCTGCCGCGTGGGCGAGACAACAACTAAAAACGATGGGCTTCCAGACTCGTCAGCAGACAGTGAACGTCAATGGGGTCAACAGCCGAAATATCATCGCTGACAAGCCGGGCCAAAATAGCAGCCCTGCAACGCGCAAGGTCGTAATCGTTTGTGCCCATCTCGATTCGGTTAATCTAAGCGGTGGGCCATCGGCTAAAGCGCCCGGAGCCGACGACAATGGCAGCGGCAGTGCAGGACTCCTGGAGATCGCTCGTGCTTTTCGAGAGCATCGCGCCTCGGACGACTTGCGCTTTATACTTTTCGGTGGAGAAGAACAGGGGTTGTTCGGTAGCAAACATTACGTTGGCGCTCTCAGCGCTACAGAGCGCCGTAAAATTCGAGCAGTTGTCAACATGGATATGATTGGATCCCTGAACAGCGATACGCGCAGTGTGTTGCTCGAGGGTTCACCACTTTCGCAAGCAGTGATCGACGGTTTAAGCGAAGCCGGAGCTACTTACACCCAACTGTCAATTGAAACATCATTGAGTCCCTTCGCCAGCGATCATGTTCCGTTCATCAACGCGCAGATTCCAGCTGTGCTCACGATTGAAGGCGCCGACAATACGAACGAAAACATACATTCCGCTAAAGACACGATCGACAAGATAGATTACGAAACCGCCCTCGATATTCTTCGAATGAACGTGGCCTTTGTCGCGACGGAAATCGGAAAAGTGCCGTAACGCAGGAATGAAAAGACATAAACCTATTGTCTCCGTGGATGGAAGACATCGTCTGGATGCGCTCGAGAGTATCACTCGCGTTTTTGGCTGAGACAAGAGTCTCAGTAAAAACTTCCAGTACTACCCTGCCGGTAAGGGAACTCAGCGGTTGAACTGTCAGTTCGACACCGCTAAGATCTGCGCCTCTCACCTTAATTTGTTTCGCAGCCGATACCATCCACTCCCCTTCCTGCCGAAAGGACATAGCAGTAATAAAAAATCGTTTGTTGGAGCTCATGGGCTGAGAGTTTCAATTGGGATTGGATTGAAGTTTGAGAGTCAAAGTTACTTCAGTCACGGTGTCGTCAGTGACAGTCACTTGTTGTTTTTTTACCAGCTATCCTGGTTCCTCCCGGTGCATAGACGTGGACAGTCAATTGATATGTGCCGGCGGTAGTGTCCTAAAGTCGTGTTGCCGCTAATTGACCGATTCCTAGAGTCTCTTATCTGGTAGGGTGTGCCACCAACGGCACGGACTGGCCTTCGTTCGCGCGAAGACCAGCCCTACACAGCCGAATCCTAACCGTTAAGAGAGGAATTCGACCATGCAAAACGATGTTACCACGGACAACACTGACAACCGACCTATAGGGCTTGATTTAGATCGCGACGATTGGGAGTCAGCTCTTAAACCTTACGAGTCAGATCCGCACCTGCGCTCCTACTTGGCTTTAACCTAGCGGTACTGCGAACCAATCTCGATAGCCAGTTGATCAAGTGCCGACCAGTCATGGAAGCACTGGATCACGGAATGGAAGCACTGTTTCCGTATACCACTTTTCACAACGCCTCGTTTGATCTGTTTCTCAGATACGTGGATGGCAAACTCACATTTGACGAAGAACAGATGCTAAGCGCGTTAGGCATCAAACCACTCTGAGCCGCACCACTGCGGTAAGCAATAAAGAGGGCGCTACGAAACTTGTAGCGCCCTCTGCTTTGTAGATTAGCCTAATGATTAAAATTCAGTAGCATTCATAAGCAAATCTTTGAGCGTCCATACTGATTTAGTGATACCTTGCGCCATCGCGGGAGTGCAACGAATCGTCTTGTGCATTCTGCAAAAGTTGTAATAGGCGAAGTAGAGCGCAAGCGCGGCGTGATGGTTGGCCCACTTCTTTGAGAATGCGTTTGTCAGTCTCGTAAACCTTCGATTCTCCATTCGCACAGACAGGTTATGTCTTTCAATCCGTGAGGTTCCAGCGCGGTCCATGTCAGGGTTGCCGTGGATCGCCTGCTTCTTAAATCCGGTACACTTCGCAGGACTGTAGCGCGTTTCCCCTTCGGGATTGTTCGCGTAGATCTTGATCACTTGGGCGAAGTCGATCTGGTGCATTCCCAAGCTATAGACCATCGCATCCTGATAAGCCTTAAAGCCATCAGTTGAAACTTGGAAATTGCCAGAAGTTGCATAGGCAAGCTTCTCAGTAAACGCAAACGTGTCCTCGTAACCACGTTGGCCCAAGTGCCACGCGAGGATCAGTTTTGAATGGCGCTCAATCGCGGTGAACGTCCAGCAATCGCCCACTTCTTTATCTTCGATTTGCTTGCGTGATTTGGTCCTACTTTTCATCCCAATGTATTGCCAAACTTCGTCACACTCCACGTCTTGAACCTTTAGACCACAGATCATTTTAACCATGAGCGCCTCACACTTGCGGCCAGGAAATGTCAAGAAATTTAGTTGTAAGTAAGCGTTCTATTCCCTTCTAAATCAAGTGCCATTCTTGAGCCGTTACTGTCGGGGTTGGAGAGAACAGAAAGTCCTTAAGGTTCCGCGTGGCTATGATCACCTGATCGCGATCTTCGCTTTTCTGAATAGCCTGAGCCGTGAGAATAATATCTGCGTCAAGCCTTGGGTGGCGCTCAGGATCACCTTTCTCCGTGCCTTTGCGTTTCTCGGCCCACAGTTTCGCCGCTAAAAGCATTGTGGGAGTTGTGAGGGGTTCGTATGTGATCGTCGCTTTTAATTGGTCTAGTAGATACAGGGCGGCAGCGCTTTCAGATGGCCCATAAGGACAGTTAAGAACGTTCAATATCTCGCTTCGGCGTACCTCGTAGTCTGCGATTTCGGGCAGGAGGAAACGTACTCCGTTTGCGAGATGTGTCCGCATCCAAGATCGAATTGCTCTTGTCTTCGGGTTGTCGAACGGGTTTACTAAGTCTCCTAATGGTCCAGCATCTAAGATGATAAACATTAAGTGAAGAATTTACGATCAGACAGGCGATTCTCGTCAATCCGTCGCCTAATGCCTTCAGCGCGTTCGCCGCTGTCTGTTTCCGGCATGGCCAACCACCGATCCAGCAACTTGATTGCCGCAATATTTTCTGGTGGGAGTTCTGCGGCGGCTTTTGGCAAGCGCGCGCGTCTTGAAAGCCATTTAGCACGTTTGGCCTGAATTGCACGAGTGAACAACGCATACGAAGATACTTCAACGCTATACCGTCTTGAACGTCGAGCGTTTGTTTTCCGTGTGCACTGTTCAAAGGACGGCGGCATGACCTTATGGCCCCAAGTTGTGGGAGTCGACGTAATCATTTTTCTTCCTCTCCGGCTACAATCGATTTACTTAGGATGTCACTTTGTCTGGTCGCGCTGGCTAACATCGATTTCAATTCGTTTAGAATCTTGAGTAAATAATCGGTCAGCCGTTCGTCTACTGCTACGGTAATATTTCGAGCATTACCGGGTCGTCCAGTAAAAAAAGGATCTTGTAATGTTAAGGCCAGTAGACCGTATGCAATTCCCGGCACTCCCTTAACACCTCTTTCGTGAAGCTTAAAGACTACCTCCCAGTCGATATCCTTAAGGTAGGGAACCTTGATCGAAGACTGGAAGAAAAACTCTCGTCTATAGTCTGGCGTGACAATTAACTCTTTGGCGATCTCAGCCTTTCTTTCTAGGCTCTCTATTCCTCCTGCTTCTTTTGCGTAAATCGGGCTTTGGGTCAAATAGTAACTTGCTGCTAAATACACCTCGTATGGCAAACGCGGATACGCGTCCTGTAGTTTTTCAAATTCGTCGCTGAGTAAATTACTCTCCGTTTCCGAACTTTTTGCTTTAACTCCGGGAGTCATACCTGCGGTCCAGGTTAGACCTAACCGATCCACAGCCCGCACTGCTGTTTCAAAGTCCTCTGAAGACATTGGGGGAATTGACTCTTCGTCGATCTCCTCGTCGATCTCGTCTTCGCTGGAATCAATTATGTGGGCCTTCAACGAAACCGATTCGCCGGAATCGCGGATCAGAGTTAACTCGTTCTGCAAGCGATCAACTATCAGATGCGGGACAATTTCAGTGCTTGACGCCTCAGGGACGTTCTCGGGAACTAGAATTTCATGGTCGTTTTTGCTCACGGTAAATTTTTAAAAATAAAAAATTACACACCACTTCTCCCGAATTATTTTATACAAAAAAGGATGCGGAGTGTATCACGAAAGATACGGGACGGAACTTAAGAAAGATTCAAATTTAGAT
>Ga0105238_10003323_pt1 | contig 16049 bp, 12 predicted proteins | sample KBSC34metaG_FD_81526 | JGI IMG/M metagenome (GOLD analysis project Ga0105238, IMG submission 81526) | Corn rhizosphere microbial communities from Kellogg Biological Station, Michigan, USA - KBS C3-4 metaG | ecosystem: Host-associated > Plants > Roots > Rhizosphere > Soil | place: Michigan, USA... | reverse complement strand
CGAGCTCTGCACCAGCTGCCACACCGAAATGCGCGGCCCGATGCTGTTCGAGCATGCGCCGGTGCGCGAGAACTGCGCCACCTGCCACGACCCGCACGGCTCGTCCAACGACCGCATGCTCGTCGTCCGCATGCCGATGCTCTGCCAGCGGTGCCACGTCGCCACCCGGCATCCGGCGACGATGTACGACAAGGACGAAATCACCGTGAACAAGAGCAACCGGATGTTCGGGCGCTCGTGCGTGAATTGTCACTCGAACGTCCACGGCTCGAACCACCCGTCCGGACAGTTCTTCATGCGATAGCGCGGAGGGTTACGTGCGTCGTCTGATGTTGTTACAACTCATTGGGTGTGGCGTGCTCCTGGCGCCCATCGAAGCGTGGGCCCAAAGCCAGGCGGCGCCCGCGCAGCCGCCAGCCGCGACTGAAGAGGACACCCGCAGTCTGTTCGACCAGCGCGACAACCAGATGCAGATCGGCGGCCGGTTCAGCAGTATTGACGGCGATCCTGCGCGGTTTCAGCGCTATCAGGACCTGCGGGACGGCGTGCTTTTCACCGACGCCCGCTACGCGCGGCGTGGCGCGAACGATCGGTGGCTGTTCAACGCCGGCGCCGACAACGTCGGCTACCGCGATCAGCGGTATTCGGTCGACTATCAGCAGACGGGAAAGTTCAAGATTTCAGGCCTCTGGGATGAGATCCCGCAGTTCTACAGCGTGGACACGAAGACGCCGTACACCACGGTGAAGAGTCCCCTTTTGCTCCCCGACGCCACGCAGAAGGCGATCCAGGACAAGCAGGCGACGACGAGTGCCTACATACCACTGGCCACGCAGTTCGATCTGCGAGAACGCCGTGACATCGGGAAGGTGAGCTTCCTGGCGACGCCGAAGCCGTCGTTGGATCTCACCGCGTCCTTCACCACACAGAAGCACAGCGGCCAGTTGCCGTGGGGCGCCAGTTTCGGATTCAGCAACGACGTCGAAGTGGCGCTGCCCTACGACTCGCGGACGAACGACTTCAACGTGGGCGCCGAGTGGACGAACACGCGTCAGATGCTGCACGTGGGGTATGCCGGCTCGTGGTTCGACAACATCGACGACACCCTGGTGTGGGACAGCCCGCTGGCGCTGACGGACGCGAGCGGCCTCCCCGGCCGCGGACGCACGGCGTTGTGGCCGTCGAATTCGGCGCAGACGGTCAGCGTCTCCGGGTATTCCAAGTTCGCCCACCGCACGCAGCTGACCGGCTTCGTGTCGTTCGGCTCCTGGACCAACAACGAACCGCTGCAGCCGTTCACCATCAATAGCGCGCTGCCGCAGCTCCCGCTGCCGCGCACCACCACCGAGGGGCAGGCGGACGTCTTTTCCACTAACCTGAATCTGGTATCCCGCCCCACCAGCGATTGGCGCTTCAGCGCGCGCGTACGGCACTACGGCTACGACAACAAGACGCCGCAGACCACCATTGCGCAGTACGTCAGCTACGACTCGTCGATCGCCACGTCGCCCACCAACGGCCCCCTGCTCTATGGGCACGACCGGACGAACATCGACACCGACGCCTCGTATACCGGGTTCCATCCGATCGCTTTGACGGTGGGCTACAGCCGCAACAACACCGGCCACGATTTCCGTATCTACGACAGCACCGGAGAAAACGTGTTGCGCTTGACCGCGGACGCCGTTGGCACGTCGTGGCTCACGTTTCGCGCCGAGTACGAGCTGTCGGACCGCCAGGGGTCGGGGCTGAACGAGGCGCTGCTGACGCAGATCGGCGAACAGCCGGCCATGCGCCACTACGATCTGGCCAACCGCACCCGGAACCGCTTCAACGGGCAGGTCGATATCGTTCCCAGCGAAGTCTGGACGATCAGCGCCTCACTTGGCGCCGGCCAGGACAACTACGACGACAGCTACTTCGGCCTGCAGGAGTCGGCGTTCCGCACCTTCACGCTGTCGAGCGACTGGCAGCCGTCGGCCGGCTGGCATGCCGGCACGTCGTACAGCTACGAGCGCTACTCAGGCGATCAGCGGTCGCGGAGCGCCAAATCGGGTCAGACTCCGCCCCAGGAGACGGACCCGCTGCGCGATTGGACCGCCGATTCGAGCGAGCGCGTGCACTACTTTTCGATCTACGCCGCGCCTCCGCGCTTCGGCCGGAACACCGAGGCCAGAGTCTCGTACGACTTCAGCTACGCGGAGGGCACCTACATCTACGCGATTCCCCCTGGAAGTCCGTTGACGCCACCCGATCAGCTACCGAACGTCTTCAACCGGTTGCAGCAGCTGCACCTCGATGTCCGGCACCGGCTGACCAACAAGTGGGCCGCCACCTTCTCGTATCTCTTCGAACCGTTCCACGTCTACGACTTCGCTTTCGACCCGACCGTCGTCGACAGCATCGTGCAACCGAGCTCGCTGGTCCTCGGGTACGTGTATCGCCCCTACACGGCACATTCGTTCACCGTGGGCGCGCGCTATTTCTGGTAGGGAGATTGACGTCATGACCACGAGAGTTCTTACAGCGGCGACCGTTGCGGTGGTCGCGGTGCTGGCATCCTCGCCGGCCTGGGCAGGGCAGGACGCCAAACGTGGCCAGGAGGTGTATACGGCGCAGAAATGTCAGGGGTGCCACAACATCGCCGGCAAGGGATTCAAGAACAACACCCTCGACGGCGTCGGCGGCAAGTTGAGCGCGGGCGATATCAAGGCGTGGATCACGATGCCGAAAGCGATGGCGACCAAGGCCGGTTCGACCGCCAAGCCGCCGATGCCGGACAAATACGCCAAGCTGCCGGCGGCTGATGTCGACGCGCTCGTCGCGTACATGCAGACGCTGAAGTAAGGGCACCGGTGACTGGACGCGAGACGCTGGCGCGTCATCCGCTGGCCATCCTTGGAGCGCTGATTGCCACCGCCTCGGCGGTGGCGTTCGTCGTCTTGATCATCGCGGCGCTGGCCGGGTTCTTCGAGAATCCGTACGCGGGTCTGGTCGTCTTCATCGCCATTCCCGCGATCTTCGTCGCGGGACTCATGCTCATCCCCGTCGGGATGTGGCTGCAGGCGCGGTCGCTCCAACGTGATCCCTCCGCCGGCGACTGGCCGGTTCTCGATTTCGGCAAGTCTCGCGTTCGGCGCCTCGCGCTGGCCATTACGGCCCTCACGGCCGTCAACATCGTCATCGTGCTGCTGGCTGGCTACGGTAGCCTCCACTGGATGGAGTCGCCGACGTTCTGCGGCCAGGTGTGTCACACACCGATGCAGCCGCAGTTCACGGCGTGGCAGGCCGCGACGCACGCGAACGTCACGTGCGTGCAGTGCCACGTCGGCGAGGGCGCTCGCGGATTCGTGCACGCGAAGCTGGCGGGCGTCCGGCAGCTCGTACACGTCGTGACGAACGCCGTGCCCACGCCAATTCCGCCGGCTGAAAATCTGCCGCCGGTCGAACAGACCTGTGCGAACTGTCACCGGCCCGGCCACCCCGCGTCCGCGGATCGCGTTCGCGTCCTTCGCTCGTATGGCGACGACGAGAAGAACACCGAGACGGCCACCGTTCTGCAGATGCACATGGGCGCGGGCTCCTCGTCTCCCAAATCGATCCATTGGCATGCCGATCCCGCCGTGCGTGTCGAGTACGTGTCGACCGACGCGACGAACGAGACCATTCCGTTCGTCAACGTGAAGTACGCAAACGGACAAACGAAAGAGTTCCGCGCGACGGACGCGAAAGAACAGTCGGTCAGCGGCGGCCTGCGCCACACGATGGATTGCCGGGATTGCCACAACCGGATTGGCCATCCGTTTGCCCCGAGTCCCGAACAGGGCATCGACGACGCCATTGCCGCGAAAGTGCTGAGCGCTGACCTTCCGTTCGTCCGGCGCGAGGCGGTTCGTCTCGTCAAAGCGACGTACCCGAGCGAGTCCGGCGCGATGCGCGCGATCGAGAGCGGTCTGCGCCAGTTCTATGCGTCGCAGGGCGGCTCCGTCGACCAGAAAGTTACGGCGGCGAGCATCGTGGCGGTGCAGGGCGTCTACCGTCGCAACGTCTTTCCCAAGATGAAGGTCTCGTTCGGCTCTTATCCAGACCTGAAGGGGCACACCACGTCGACCGGCTGCTTCCGGTGTCACGACGATTCGCACGCGGCGGCGGATGGCTCGGTCATCAGTGCCGAATGCGAACTGTGCCACACGCAGGTGGAGACACCGTCTCCTATATCCCGGAGCACCTCCGGGACTCCGTAACTGGTCGCGCCGCCGTTATCCGGGCTGCGCCGGACAACTCACGCGCAATCAACAAGTTCCGAAGAGGACGTCCAAACGCTCGCGCGGCACGACCTCTGCTGCTCTCTCGCGTAGGCGGAGCCTTCCGCTCCGCCTTCTCGAGAGGCTGAATCGTGTCGCTCGGAGCTCGGACGGCGGTGGTCGCGTGGGTGGTCACAGCCGTCTACTACTTCTTCCAGTACACGCTGCGCTCCGCGCCCTCGGTGATGATGCCGCAGCTGTCCGAGGCCTTCGGCCTGACGACGCTGGGCGTGGCATCGCTGGCGGGGCTGTTCTACTACGGCTATTCGCCGTTCAGCCTGATTGCAGGCATCGCGCTGGATCGATTCGGCGCCCGGCATGTGATTCCGATCGGGGCGGCCACCGTGGGCGTCGGCGCGCTCCTCTTTGCCACGGGCGACCGTGAAATGGCGAGCGTCGGCCGTTTCCTCCAGGGTGCCGGCGGTGTGTTCGCGCTCGTCGGCGCCGTCTACATCGCGACCACCAACTTCTCCGCCGCACACGCGGCCACGCTGATCGGGGCAACGCAGATGTTTGGCATGGCCGGCGGGTCTGCCGGGCAGTTCGTCGTCGGGCCGATGATCGATGCCGGTGTCTCCTGGCGAACGTTCTGGCTCACGATGGGGATCGTCGGGCTGGCCACCAGCGCCTTCCTGTATGCGCTGCTGCCGCCGTCGGCGCTTCCGAAGCGCGACCCGGTATGGATGAAGGCAGCGCTGCGGTCGATGGGGCTGGTGTTCCGCAATCCCCAGTCGATCCTGTGTGGCGTCATCGCCGGTCTGCTGTTCATTCCCACCACCATTTTCGACATGGTCTGGGGTGTCCGCTACCTGCAGGAAGGGCACGGATTCGACTACGTCCCCGCGGTGATGCGATCGGCGATCGTGCCGCTTGGCTGGATCATCGGCTGCCCACTCCTTGGATGGGTCTCCGATCGGATCGGACGGCGCAAACCCGTTATCGTCGCCGGCGGTGTGGTGCTGCTGGCGTGCCTTTCGTGGATTCTCTACGGGCCTCCCGACGCCTTCCCCCCCTACGTCCTCGGGCTCACGGCCGGCATCGCCTCCGGCGCGGCCATGGTCCCCTATACCGTGATCAAAGAGGCCAACCCGCCGAACGTGAGCGGAACGGCGACGGGTGTCGTCAACTTCCTCAACTTTACGTTCAGCGCACTTCTCGGGCCTGTGTTCGGCCGGATGTTGGCGGATGTGTCCGCCGGCGCGAGCCGCATGACCCTCGAGCACTTTCAGACCGCATTCATGCCGCTGCTGTTCGGCGTGGCGGTGGCGATCGCGCTCGCGTTCGTTCTGAAGGAAACCGGGCCCGCCCCCGCACGGCGGGCCGCAGCAGCGATCGAGAGCCGGGCATGACGAAAGAAACAGGGACTGGAAAGTACGAAGGTCTGTTGATCAGATGCCGCATGCTGGATCCGGTGCCGACGGCCGTCGCGCATCCATGCGAGGCCTCGGCGCTCGAAGGCGCGCTCGATGCCGGCGCCAAGGGGCTGATTACGCCGATATTGGTCGGCCGGACCGCGCTGATCGAGGAAACCGCAGCAAAAGCGGGCCTCGATCTCGGAAACGCCCGGATCGTCGACGCGCCGCACAGTCACGCTGCCGCCGCGAAAGCCGTGGAGCTCGTACGCACGGGGCAGGCGGAACTGCTGATGAAGGGAAGCCTGCACACGGACGAGTTGCTCGGCGCCGTGGTCGCTCGCGAGACCGGCCTCCGAACCGGGCGGCGCATCAGCCATGTGTTCCTGATGGACGTGCCGACGTACCACAAGGTGCTGATCGTCACGGATGCGGCCATCAACATTGCGCCGTCTCTCGAGGACAAGGTCGACATCTGCCAGAACGCCATCGACCTCGCCATCACGCTCGGTGTCAAGGTGCCGAAGGTGGCGATTCTGGCCGCGGTTGAAACGGTGACCTCGAAGATGCCGGCGACGATCGACGCAGCGGCGCTCTGCAAAATGGCCGACCGCAAACAGATTACCGGCGGTCTCCTCGACGGCCCGCTGGCGTTCGACAACGCCATCAGCAAGGACGCCGCGAAGACGAAAGGCGTCAAGTCAGACGTCGCCGGCGACCCCGACATCCTGCTGGTGCCCGATCTCGAGGCCGGGAACATCCTGGCCAAACAGCTCACGTTCCTTGCCAACGCCGACAGTGCCGGTCTCGTGCTGGGCGCTCGCGTGCCGATCATCCTCACGAGCCGCGCCGACAGCGTCCGCGCGCGCATCGCCAGCTGTGGCGTGGCGATGCTCGTCGCGCACGCACGGCGGCAGAACCTGCCAGCGGCGGCAGCCGGTTAGCTGCGGAGGCCGTCATGCAAGACTACGCGGTCGTCCTCAATGCTGGTTCGTCCAGTCTGAAGTTCTGCGTCTTTCAACGGCCCGCCGGCGAGGGCTGGCGGGTCGCGACGCGCGGGCAGATCTCCGGGATCGGCACGGCGCCGAAACTGTCGGCCAGAGACGGAGCCGGCGGAACGCTGGCGGATCAGAAGCTCGACGCCACGGTGACCAATGCCTCCTCGGCGCTCGAGTCGCTCGCGGCGTGGCTCCGGTCCCGCTATGGGGGCGCGCGCGTGCTCGGCGTAGGGCACCGGGTCGTGCACGGCGGCGCGCGTTTCACCGGCCCGACCATCGTCACGCCGGAGGTCATGCAGGAGCTGCGTGAGCTGGTCGCGCTGGCTCCGCTGCATCAGCCGTACAACCTCGCCGCCATCGATGCTGTCGCCGAGCGCATGCCGGATGTTCCGCAGGTGGCGTGCTTCGACACCAGCTTTCATCGCGGTCACGCACCGGTGGTGGACCTGATCCCGCTGCCGCGTGCCATTCGCGCCAAGGGCGTCCAACGCTACGGCTTTCACGGCCTGTCTCACGAGTACATCGCATCGGCGCTGCCGGACGTCGCGCCCGGGATTGCGCATGGGCGTGTGATCGTCGCGCATCTTGGCAGCGGCGCGAGCCTGTGCGCGCTGCACGACGGCAAGAGCGTGGACAGTACGATGGGGTTCACCGCGCTCGATGGCTTGTGTATGGGCACCAGGCCCGGCGCCCTCGACCCCGGCGTCGTTCTGTATCTCGTGCAGGCGCTCGGCTACTCGGCCAAGGCCGTCGAGACGATCCTTTACGGCGAGTCCGGCCTGCGCGGCATCTCCGGGATCAGCAACGACATGCGAGACCTGATCGACAACCCCGATCCCGCCGCGCGTTTGGCCGTCGACTATTTCGTCTATCGCGCCACGAAAGAGGTGGGCGCCCTCGCGGCGGTGCTGGGCGGGATCGATGGGCTCGTGTTCACCGGCGGCATCGGCGAAAACTCGCCGGAAATCCGCCGCCGCATCTGTGAGGCGTCTCGGTGGCTCGGCGTCGATCTCGATGCGAGGGCCAACGCAGGGGGGGAACCACGGATTTCCCGCGACGGCAGCCGGGTGTCCGCTTGGGTGATTCCTACGAACGAGGAACTGATGATCGCGCGGCACACGGGCCTGACGCTCGGACTGATCGAAGCCCGCGCCTAGCGGACCCATCCGAAGGAGTACGACATGACGCTGCTCGCAACACAGACGACCGACGCTTCAGACACCGGCGGTGCATGGCGGGAGTTTCGCAGCGGTCTCTGGCAGAAGGAGATCAACGTCCGCGACTTCATTCAGCAGAACTACGAGCCCTACGAGGGGGACGAGAGCTTCCTCGAGGGTCCCACGGCGCGGACGCAGACGATCTGGGAGACCTTGTCACGCATGTTCGTCGAGGAGCGGCGCAAGGGCGTGCTCGACGTGTCGCAGATCCCCAGCTCGATCACCGCTCACGCGCCAGGCTATATCGATCGCGCCAACGAGATCATCGTCGGACTGCAGACCGAAGCCCCGCTGCGGCGCGCCATCATGCCGAACGGCGGCCTGCGCATGGTGATCAACGGGCTGAAGGCGTTCGGTTACGAGCCCGATCGGAGCGTGATCGAGATCTTCAGCAAGTACCGGAAAACGCACAACGAAGCGGTGTTCGACGCCTACACCGAGGACATCCGGCGCTGCCGCCGCTCGCACGTCCTCACGGGTCTGCCCGACGCCTACGGCCGCGGGCGCATCATCGGCGACTATCGCCGGGTGGCGCTCTACGGCGTCACGCGCCTGATCCAACACAAGCAGGACGAGAAGCGCGAGCTCGACGACGCGCACTCGACCGAGGCCATCATTCGCGACCGGGAAGAGCTCAGCGAGCAGATTCGGGCGCTGAAGGAACTACTGCAGATGGCGGCGAGCTACGGCTTCGACATCTCAGGTCCGGCACGCGACGCCAGGGAAGCCGTGCAGTGGTTGTATTTCGGCTATCTCGCCGGCGTCAAAGAGCAGAACGGCGCGGCCATGTCGCTCGGCCGCACCTCTACGTTCCTCGACATCTATTTCGCGCGGGATCTCGCCAGCGGAGCGCTCACCGAAGCACAGGCGCAGGAGATCATCGACGACTTCGTGATCAAGCTGCGGATCGTGCGGTTCCTGCGCACGCCGGAATACGACGATCTCTTTGCCGGTGACCCGACGTGGGTCACCGAATCGATCGCCGGCATGGGCGAGGATGGCCGTTCGCTCGTGACGAAGACGAGCTTCCGGCTGCTGCAGAGCCTCTACAATCTCGGTCCAGCTCCGGAGCCGAACCTGACAATCTGGTATTCGCCGCGCCTGCCGGACGCGTTCCGCCGCTTCTCCGCGAAGGTGGCGATCGACACCAGCTCCATCCAGTTCGAGAGCGACGAGACCATGCGGCGCGCGTGGGGCGACGACGGCGCGATTGCCTGCTGCGTGTCGCCGATGATGCTCGGCAAGCAGATGCAGTTCTTTGGCGCACGCGCCAATCTCGCCAAGTGCCTGCTCTACGCGATTAACGGCGGCCGCGACGAGATCAGCGGCGAGCAGATCGCGCCGGCATCTCCGCCGGTGTCCGGCGACGTCCTCGTCTTCGAAGACGTGCTGGAACGGTTCGAACGAATGATGGACTGGCTGGCGGGCGTGTATGTGAACGCCATGAACGTCATCCACTACATGCACGACAAGTATGCCTACGAGCGCATGGAGATGGCGCTGCACGACTACGCACCGCTCCGGACGATGGCCTTTGGCATTGCCGGAATGTCGGTCGTGGCCGACAGCCTCTCGGCCATCAAGTACGCAACCGTGCACGTCGTGCGTGATGCCACGGGTCTCGTGACCGACTATCGCATCGAAGGCGCCTTTCCCCAGTTCGGGAACAACGACAACCGCGTGGATCACTTGGCCTCGTGGGTCGTCAGCGCGTTCATGACGCGACTGCGTAAGTACCCGACCTACCGCGACGCGCTGCATACGCAGTCGGTGCTGACGATCACGTCGAACGTGGTCTACGGCAAGGCCACCGGGAATACCCCCGATGGCCGCCGGCAGGGCGAGCCCTTCGCGCCCGGCGCGAACCCGATGCACGGCCGCGACAGCCATGGGATTCACGCGTCCGCGGCGTCCGTTGCGAAGATCCCCTATCGCGACGCCGCAGACGGCATCTCGCTGACGACCACGCTGGTGCCCGAGGGGCTCGGCCGGGTCGCCAGCGAACGCATCACGAACCTGACGGCAATGCTCGACGCCTTCTTCGGCAGTACCGGTTATCACATGAACGTGAACGTACTGAACCGCGAGACGCTGCTCGACGCCATCGATCATCCCGAGAAGTACCCGAGTCTGACGATCCGGGTGTCGGGCTATGCCGTCAATTTCGTCCGGCTCACGCGCGAGCAGCAGATGGACGTGATCAACCGGACCTTCCACGGAGCCTAGCGCCATGGCAACCGGCAACGCGGTGCCGCTCACGCCGCTCAACGCCAAGAGCCCTTACGAACTCCGCGTCGATCTCGGCACGGCCGTTCCCGAGACCGACGTGCGAGCCGCACTCGCAACGGGCGACATGGGATTCGTGCACTCGTTCACAACCGGTTCGGCGGTCGACGGTCCGGGTGTCCGTGTCGTGGCATGGACGGCCGGTTGCCAGTGGCGGTGCCTTTACTGTCACAACCCGGACACGTGGACGATGAGAAACGGCATTCCCATCTCGATCCGTCAGGCCACCGACGAACTTCGCAAGTATCGTCATGGCCTCAAGGTCATGTCCGGCGGATTGACGGTGAGCGGAGGGGAGCCCCTCATGCAGTCCCGCTTCATCGTGAAGCTGATGACGGCCGCGAAAGAACTCGGCGTGCACACGGCGATCGAGACGAACGGCGCGCTCGGGGACCGCCTCACCGACGACGACCTGGACGCCGTCGATCTGGTGCTGCTCGGTTTCAAGACATGGGATTCGGCACGCCATCGCCATCTCACCGGCATGGACAACGGGCCGAGCCACGAATTCGCCCGGCGCCTCGCCGCCAGAAAACGGCCTATTTGGGTGCGCTTCGTACTGGTGCCTGGTCTCACGGACGTCCCGGAAGACATTGCCGCCATCGCCCGGTTCGCCGCGGACCTAGGCAACGTCGAACGCGTGGACGTGCTGCCGTTCCATCAGATGGGCAAATACAAGTGGCACAAGCTCGGCATCGACTATGCGCTCGAAGACGTCCGCACGCCGACGGCCGAGGAGACTGAACGAACCTGCGAGGTGTTCCGGTCCGCCGGGCTGCAGGCGTACTGACTCGCATTGCCAGGTTGCGCATCGCTGAGTCGGCGCGGAAATGCGTTCAAGATTTCGGCAGCCGCTCCGATTCAGAGAGCTATGTCGATCTCTCCCGAATCGGTGAGTGCCGCGTCGCAGGCCGGGCTGGACAACGATCGCGAGATTGCCGTGATGAAGAAGACGCACGACATCGCAAAAGACCAGGCGCAGGCGCTCGTCGACCTCGTGAAGCAGGCGCCGGCCATGCCGCCGCACGTCGGCACCGTGCTCAACGTCGTCGCCTGAACGGGCTGAGACGCTTCACCCCTGCTGACCGCTGATCACGCGCAGGTAGGCGCGCCACGGTCCCACCTCGTCCGCGTACTGGCCGCCCAGGACCCGCGAAATCTGCATCACGTGATCGAGGTCGTGCGCGACCCACGTCGCCAGCAGCTGGCGGAGCGTGACGACGCCGAACGCGGGATGCCGCCCCGTGCGTTCGAGATCGGCCTCCGTCAGGTTCAGCTCCCGCAGCCTCTGCAGATTGTCGCGCCGCAGCGTGGCGAATTCGTCCAGTCGCCGCTCCAGCGTCGGCGGTGAAGACGACTCGAACTGCGCCTCGCGGTTGAACCGGTCGAACGTCCGGCTCTCGCCGTGCTCGAGGATGATCTGTAGGCGCGGAATCCAGTCGGTTTCCTCGCCGTGAATCAGGTGACCGAGTACGTCGAACGCGCTCCAGGTGGACTCCCCCTCGTTGGCCGACGTCCAGTCTTCGGGGAGTCCTCGTAGCAGCGCGTTCAGCGTCGCGGGTGTACGTGAGAGCAGTGAGACGGCATCATCGAGCGCGAATCGCATGTCGCTAGCGGTCGGCCGTGGTAGACGCTTGCCACCGGGCGAGCAGGTCGGCCGGGTCGTCGAAAATGGCCATTGCGGCGCCGAGATCGCGATCCGTCCAGTGGCCGCCGCAGCGCAGCGCCAGGAGCATGACGCCGGCGCGGCGCGCGGCCTCGATGTCGTACGGCGTGTCGCCGACCATCACGCTGGTCTGTGCGCGGCCACCGCTTCGTTTGAGCGACGCGAGCACGATGTCCGGATCGGGTTTCGAGCGGCTGGCGTCGTCCTTGGACGTGCGCCGCGGAATCAGATCGCGCACGCCCGCCTGCTCGAGGAGCGCCTCCATCTCGTCGTCGCTGCCCGACGTGGCGACGACCAGCGACTTGCCCTGCTCATGGAGAAACGTCAGCAGCGCTCGCGCGCCGCGAGTGGGCTGCAGCCGCGCCCGCCGCTCCTCGAACAGCTCCTTCTTCCGCTGCGCGACCGTGTGGCCCAGCGGTGAGCCGTCTTCGAGCCCGAGCGTGGGTAGCAGCTTGTCGCTGCCCATGCCGATCAGCGGCCGGATGCGCGCCGCGTCCCGCGGCACGCCGTTCTCGGTGAGCGCCTGCGCCCACGTCTCGGCGTGCGCGCCGTTGCTGTCGATCAGCGTGCCGTCGACATCGAAGATGACCGTCTCGACCCGCCGGACAGGGAAACCCATACAGGAGGCGGTGCAAACGACGATCCGCCCGGCATTACACTCGGGCTGGTGGCTCCGCGTGTCAAAGCTCGCTTCATCTCTCCGATGCTTTTGTTGCGATCGGAGACGCTCCCCGACGATCCCGGGCGGTGGACATACGAGCTGAAACTGGACGGCTACCGCGCGATCGCCTTCAAGACCGGCGGGCGCGTGCAGCTCCGTTCCCGTAATGACAACGATTTCAGCGCGCGCTATCCGGCGGTGCTCAGTGGTCTGGCGAACCTGCCGCCCGACACGGTCCTGGATGGAGAGGTCGTCGCCTTCGACGAACACGGGCGCCCGTCGTTCAATCTGCTGCAGAACTACGGTTCGACTGACGTGCCGATCGGCTATTTCGTGTTCGACGTGATGATGCTCGCTGGCCGCGACGTCACCCGCGAGCCGCTGTCGTCCCGGCAGGCGCTGCTCGAAAGCAAGGTCCTGCCGCATCTGTCCGAGCCCGTTCGCTACGTGGCCCCCCTCGAAGGCGGGCTGCAGACGCTGGTGCACTCGGTGAAGGCGCACGGCTTCGAAGGGCTCGTCGCGAAGCGGCGCGACAGCCGCTATGAGCCGGGGCTGCGTTCGGGCGCGTGGCGCAAGATGCGCGTGAATCGCGGGCAGGAGTTCGTGATCGGCGGCTACACGATCGGCACCCGCACGTTCGACGCGCTCGTCATCGGCTACTACCAGGATGGTCGGCTGCTCTATGCGGCGCGCACGCGCAACGGTTTCACGCCCGCGCTGCGCGCGCAGCTGTTCAAGAAGTTCCGCGGCCTCGAGACCGACGTGTGCCCGTTCGCCAACCTGCCCGAGACGAAGAGCGGACGCTGGGGCGCGGGACTGACGGCGAAGAAGATGGCGGAGTGCCGATGGCTGAAGCCGGTGCTCGTCGGCCAGTTCGAGTTCGTCGAATGGACCGCCGACGAGCACCTGCGTCACACACGCTTCGTCGCGTTGCGCGACGACAAGGACGCGAAGGACGTGACGCGGGAGTAGGGCGGGTAAGGCGGGTAAGGCCCACCCGCCCTACACGCCCCACCCGCCTTAGAAGTCGATCTGCGCCCCCACCTTCACGAAGCGCGGTGTCAGCGCCGACGTGGGCGCCAGCCACGCCGCCGCGCCGGTCGTCACCGCTGGTCGAACGTCGAAGGATCCTAGGAGATTCCAGATCCAGCGCGCTGACGCGGTCGGCCCACGCTTCGCCCGCGACGAAGGTCGCCGTCCGGTGGCGGTAGCCTATACCAGATTGCTATAGATTTGACGCCGCTTTGATATGACCCTACAGGGGTATCCCGGACGGACTAGACGAAAATTAGAGAGCGGCCCGAGGGCCGCCCTCTACTGTCAATCCTGTATTCAGAAGCCGATCTGCGCGCTGATCTTTGCGAAGCGCGACTGCAGCACCGAGTTGGGTCGCAACCAGGTGGCGGTGAACGCCTCGTTGTACGTGAGGACCGGGTTGGCGTTCAGCAGGTTGAACACGTCCACGCCGACGTTGGTCGTCGTCCGTCCAAAGCGCAGCACCTTCGCCACACGCAGGTCGAACTGGTTGACGCGATCGCCGTAGAGCGTCCCCGGTTCGATCAGGTTGACGCTGATCGTCGAGCTGGCGCCGGCAAAGGGCCGGCCGAGCGTGGTGTTGGCGGGCGTCGCGGTGAAGTTGGCCCCGAGCGACGCGCCTTGATCACTTCGGAACGTGAAGCCCACCTGCACGTCCGCCTTGGGGATCATGTAGGACCCGAGTGCCGTCGTGCGGAACAGGCTCGTGGTCGTCGCGCACCACGGGTTGGTCGTCCCGATGATGCCGCCCAGCACCGTGTATTCCGGCAGCGAATTGTGGATCTCGCATGCGTCAGCGCCCGTGCGTGCGTAGTTGAACCCGCCCTGCAGCGTCAGGCCGAATCGCGGGCGCGCGGTCAGGTTGAGGCTGACCGAATCGGTGGACTGTGTGTATTCCCCGACGCGGCTGGCCAGCGTGACGAAGTTGTCCGTGAGCCGCGTGTTGGCCGCGGCGGTGATGTTGTAGAGGCCCGACAGCGTGCCGCCACCGCCGTCCGGAAGCCGCGGATCGGTCGGAACGATGAGCGAGAACGCGTCGTAGTCCGACACCGCGACGTTGCGGTTGTCGGTCGCCGAGAAGTTGATCAGCCAGCGGCGCTGATACGTGACCTCCGCCGACACGCGCGGCATCACTTGCTGCTGGATCGCCGCGCCCCACTGCCAGTCGCCGGTGCGCACGCCCCAACCGGTGACGAGGCTCGGATCCAGCGTCGACGACACGACCTCGGTGCCGAAGTTGCGGTTGCCGACGCCGCATTCGCCGTTGGCGTTCTGGTCCAGGAGGTTGCAGTCGGGGACGAAGTTGCCGTTGTCGTTCCACGTGCGCGAACTGGTCGTCTGCAGGCGCCCCGTGGGGTTGTTGGTGATGAAGAACCCGCCGTTCTGCGCCGCCTCGAGGTAGCGCCCGAAGTTCAACTTCAGCGACGTCTTCCCGTTGCCGAAGACGTCGATGGCGGCGCCGCCGCGCGGCGACAGATCGTTGTACGTCGATCCCTTCGTGTAGGGGTAGGTCTTGGCCACCGGGAAGAAGCGCATCGGGCCGACGGTCTGTTCGGGGAAGTAGCTCCAGGCGCGGTCGTAGCGCAGCGCGCCCTGCAGCGTGATGCGCCCCATCGTCCACGCGTCCTGGCCGAAGAAGGCCGCGGTGCGGACGCGCTGCATCAGCTCGAAGCCGTTGATCGTCTGCGTGATCTGGTTCGGCACGCCGTTGTTGAACCGGTAAGTGAGCGCGTCGGCGTTGCTGTAGCTGATGCGGTTGTCGCCCAGGTGCGAGCCCTGGTATCCGATCTTCAGGCTGTGCGCGCCGGACACGTACGAGGCGCTGGCGCGGTAGTTGACGACCAGCGCGAAGTTGTCGCCCCAGTTCGGACCGCGATAGGTCAGGTTGGCGATGCCGTGCTCGCATGGCGCGCCCACCACCCCCGACCCGGCCAGACACTGGTCCTGCACACGAATGAGGTTCGAATCCGCGCCCGGCATCGGCTTGCCGCCCCAGTGGCTGCTGTAGGTGCCGAGGCCGGCTTCCGCCAACAGGCGGCTGGTCAGCGTGGACGTCCATCGCGCCTGCTGAATCCGCTGGCCCACGTTGCGGTAGGCACCCGTTTCGGGCGCCAGCGTCGCGCTGCACGAGGGTGTTGGCGAGGCGCCGGCGCAGATGATTCGATCGGATCCCGAATTCCGGCATCCCTCGGCCTCGCCGAACGCCGCCCCTTCGCACGGGATCTGCTCGTCCCACAGGACCGTGACCTTGTTGCGCGGCGTCAGTTGCGACGTGAGTCGCAGCGCGCTGGTCTGGAACGAGGCAGCGCCCGCGGCCGGCCGCGTGCGATCGGGCACGTAGAACCACTTGGTCGGGTCGCCGGCGTTCTTGTTCGCGAACATGCCGGGCACGGTGTTCTCGTAGCCTTCGTTCCGAAGCTGCAGGAAGTACCAGAGCCGGTCCTTCATGATCGGCCCGCCGACGCCGACGTTGTAGTCCCACACCTTCGTGTAGGACCCTGGCGTGGTCAGGCCGCGCGCCTTGAGGTCG
>Ga0105238_10003322_pt1 | contig 16057 bp, 20 predicted proteins | sample KBSC34metaG_FD_81526 | JGI IMG/M metagenome (GOLD analysis project Ga0105238, IMG submission 81526) | Corn rhizosphere microbial communities from Kellogg Biological Station, Michigan, USA - KBS C3-4 metaG | ecosystem: Host-associated > Plants > Roots > Rhizosphere > Soil | place: Michigan, USA... | reverse complement strand
GTTGGTAAGCCGGGTTCGCCAGGTCGTCATAAGAGCGCGGCCTGATTTATGCGCCGGTCAGCGTTCGCTCAAAAACCGCAATCGGGCAAAGCGGTCGGCATTCCGATTCCTCCTCCAACGGGCGGATGGGACGCCATCTCGGCTCTTGCCAATATGCCGCCAGACCGGGCCGTGCAGCTTGATAACTGGATACCGCGTCCCGGCTGGATAGAGGTCCGCAACGGCTATATCCCGTGGTCCACTGGCGTCGGTATGACCACGACGCCGGTCCAGACCGTCATGTCTTACAACGGAAAAGGCAATATCAGGAAGCTGTTCGCGGCCGCCGGCGGCACGATCTACGATGTCACGCTGACTGGAGCGGCGGTTGCGACCACGGCGACAGGCTTCGGCAATTCGCGCTTTCAGCACAAGATGTTCTCGAATGCGTCGGACGATCAATACCTGATCGCATGCAACGGCGCGACGGCTCCTTGGCGCTTCAACGGCACGGCATGGTCACAGACCGCGATCACCGGAGACGGCATCGATCAAACGACCTTCATCCATGTGAATGCCCATAAGGGCCGTCTCTGGTTCACCCCGACGAACAGCACTACGGCGGTCTACCTGCCGATTGGTGCAATTGATGGCCCCGCTGCGACCTATCCGCTTGGTCAATTGATGACCCGAGGCGGCTATTTGCAGGCGATTGGAACTTGGACGGTCGATACTCGGCAGACCGTCAACGAGTATATCGCCTTCATCACGTCTCGCGGTCAGGTCATCGTCTTTCAGGGTTCTGATCCTGCGAATGCCGATGATTGGCAGGAGGTCGGAACCTACGATATCGCGCCGCCGATCGGGCGCAGATGTTTCCTGCGCATTGCAGGCGATCTCATCCTTCTGACCCTGGATGGCTCGATCGGCATGAGCCAGGTTCTCTCGACCGACAGGGCAGCTTATAACCGGACCTCGATCACCGCTACGATCCTGAACGCGATTGCGACCGCCGCTCAGCAATACAAGAACAATTTCGGCTGGCAGTTCATCGAGTATCCGAAAAAGACGCTGGCGATCATGAACATTCCTGCGAAGGAGAATGTCGAGAGCCAGCAATACGTGATGAACACGATCACGGGAGCCTGGTGCAAATTCACCGGCGTCAATGCAAATTGTTGGGAGGTCGATTCCGCCGACAATATCTTCTTCGGTGGAAATGACGGTACGGTCTACCAATGGGATGTCGGGTCGGGGGACGGCGACAACGATATCGTTGCGATTTCCAAGACGGCTTTCAATTCGTTCGGTTCAGCGGCGCACCTGAAGCATTTCAAGATGCTACAGCCTCTTATCAATACGAACGGCCTGCCAATCCCCTCCATGGGGATCAACATCGATTTCAAGGACGACGCACAGCTATCGACGGCCAATCCCGTCACGGCAGTTCAGCCGAAGTGGAATGAGGTCAACTGGAACGAGTTCGATTGGCCGCTGACGCAGGCGATCACCAATGACTGGAATACGGTCTGGGGGATCGGGCATTACGTTTCGGTCGTCACTAGCGTAACCACATCGAAGAACCTGTCCAATCCTTCTCGCGGCGTCACCATCCAGCTTAACGGTTGGAACATGCTGGCAGAGCAGGGCGGTTTCGTATGAATCCCGTTCTTGGTCATGATCAGACGGTTTTCGATTGGGCGTGTCAGCAGTTCGGAAAGAAGCTCGTTCCCTGCCATAGCGCGATTGGCCTGATCGATGGAGAGGGAAAGCTTCGCGGAGCCGCGATCTTTCAGGAATGGAACGGCTCCAACATCGAGTTCAGCTATTACGGCACATCGCCTCTGACACGTGGGGCTGTCCGTTATCTAGTCCAGTATTGCTTCGATGGAGTAGGGGCCAACCGCATCACGGTTCGCGTTCCAAAGCGCCAGAAGACAATGCTCCGGTCTCTTCCAAAACTCGGCTTTCGGTTCGAGGGAGTCTTGCGCCGCTACTACGGTCCCTTTCGCAAGGATGACGCCGTGATGTTCGGTCTGCTCCCAACCGATGCCTCTCGTATTCTGAAAGTGGTTCGCAATGAGCCTGTTTGACAGTCCCGATCCTCCCGATCCGACCGCAACGGCGCAGGCGCAGGCGGGATACAACAGAGACGCGGCGATCACGCAAGCCCGTCTCAACATGGTCAACCAGAACAATCCGTTCGGGTCGCTGAGCTATACGCAAAGCGGCCAATCTGCGGACGGAACCCCGACATTCACCGCAAACACGACGCTCAGCCCGCAAATCCAGGCGCTCTACGACAAGCAGTTGAGCAACGCTCAGAACGGTCTCGACTGGCAGACGACGCAGAACAAGCAGAACGAGCTTTTCAGCAATCTCTACGATCCGGTCTTCCAGAAGCAGAGTGCGGGTCTGGACGCGAAGCTTGCGGCGCAGGGGATCACGCAAGGTTCGGATGCCTATAACAACGCCGTGAAGAGCCTTCAGGGCAACCAGAACGACGCTCGAACCAGCTTCTATCTCCAGTCTCAGCCGACCGCGTTCAATGAATCGCTGGCAGAGTATTCGTTGCCCTCGACGACGCTTGCCGGCCTGCGGGGCAATTCCAGCCCGTCCTATATCAGCACGCCGAGCGAGCAGATCCAGCCCGCGAATTATTCCGGCCTCGTCGAGCAGAATTATCAGCAGCAGGTCCAGCAGCAGAACAATATGTTGAATGGCCTCTTCGGACTTGGCGGCGCGGGCATCAAAGCCGCGACAATGTTCTTGTGATGGAGGACTGTCAGCATGGCGCTTGATCCGTCCTTCCTGACGACGAATTTCGTCAACCCGGCCTATGCCACGCCTGAACAGACAGCGGCGTTGCTTGCCCAGGCGAAAGCGCTTCAGACCACTGACCAGCAGGACGTGAAATCACCGCTTCAGGGCTTCTCCAACTTGGCGAATGCGCTCGTTGGCGGTCTTGTTCAGCGGAAGGCGCTGAACGATCAGGCGAGCGCCCGCGCCGATGCGAGTTCTCTCCTGTCGAAAGCCTTGATGGGCAATTCGAGCGCGGCTGGCTCATCCGGCATCATGTCCGCGACGCCAGCGCCGTCCAATATGGCGAGTGGTGGCACATCGCAGGCAATTTCGAGCGATCCTGTTTCGACTGATATCGATCCGCAAAATCGCGCCCTGTTGAATGCAATCGCTGCTCCTGAAAGCAGCGGTGCTTACAATGCCCGCTATTCGCCGAACGGTGGTGCGACCTTCTCAGACTACAGCCAGCACCCCGCGATCTTCGAGCAGGGACCGGCGGGACCATCTTCGGCGGCGGGCCGCTACCAGTTCACGAAAACGACTTGGGATAGCCTTCCTCCTGAAGCAAAGGGCGATGGCTCCTTCTCCCCGCAAAATCAGGACAAGGCCGCTCTCTGGCTGGCGCAGCGCGATTATCAGGCGCGTACCGGCCGCAACCTTGATTCCGATCTGCGAACCAATGGTTTCACCCCACAGATCGCGCAGGCGCTTGCTCCGACTTGGGCTGGGTTGAAAGACAATCCCGCGAAGGCCTTCGCATCCTACACGGGCTCGTTGAAGCGCTACGATCAGCAGCAGGATGCCCAACAGGATCAGGAGCTTGGCTTTGCTCAACAGCCGACTGTCGCCAATTCCTTGCCAGATGGTTCCACAATGGTTGGCGGGAAAATCGTGCAGGAAGACCCGCGCCTGAAGGTTGAACGTGCGCAGGCCGCGAATGGCCAGCCCGCTCCGGTTCAGGTTGCCAGCCTTCCTCCGCAGACGATGACTGACGCTGCGCCGGCTGCTGCCGTTCCCACTGCTCCTGCCGCGCCGTCCGCCGCATCCGGTTCACCTGCATTCGCGTCACCTAGCTATGGCGCGGCCGAACGCATGGGGCTTGGCCCGAGCGGTCCTTCATTGGCAGGACAACCGCTTGCCTTCGCCCAGGCAGTTCCGAACTCGCCTATTCCTCCCGCCGCATTGCCGCCTCCAGTCGCCGCGCCCGCGCCTGTGCAGACGGCCGCGCTCAATCCAGCCACTACCGCCGCCCCGCCTTCTCCAGCCGCTCCGGCAAGCGATCCATCCGATCCGCCCGTCAAGGTCGATGGCTATTCCGGAACGTGGACGCGGGCGAGCGCTGCTGCTGCCAAGGCCGCGAATGCCGAAGAATATCCCGAGCCGGATGAACTCGCTGCGGCTCAGAAAGCGTCCGCAGGGGGCGCTCCTGCTCAAACCGCTGCCGCGCAGCCAACCGCTGCCCAACCAGCTCCAGCGGCTTCGCCTGCGCCGACAAACATCACACCTCCCGCGCAGGCTGCCACTCAAGCGGCTCCTGCCAGTCCAGCGCGGTCACAATTCAGCAATGCCGATCTTCTCGCGGTGATCAATCATCCCTATGCAACGCCGGAAATGAAACAGATCGCGGCGGCGGTGTTGCAAAAGCAAATGGCGGGAAATCAGCCGATTTCGCTCGCGCCTGGCACTACGCTTTATGATCCAAATACTGGAAAGGCGATCTTCACAGCCCCGACCAAGGATACTGATGAAGCGACGGTTGTGGGCGGTAAGATCGTCAATAAGCGAACCGGACAAGTCATTTACAATGGCGACGACAAGGATCAAAAGTTCCAGACCTTCACTGATCCCGCTGGAAACACTTACGCGTGGAATCCTGCTGATCCCACCAAGCAACCGGTAAAATTGACGCCTCCTGACGCCAATCCAGGCTATAGCAAAACTGACCAATTCAAACCGGGTGACGTAATCATTGGTCCTGATAAAAAGCCTTCGGTTCTCAACTCGGGCGGCACGACCGTAAACGTTGGCGACAAGGCAAACAGCAAACTCGACACGAATATCATCGATGACATCCAATCGAGCAAAGCGAAAGCCGTTGGCGCGCTCGGTACGCTGGAGGCGATTTCACGCCAGCGTCAGGCGCTTGATGGCGGTATGCTGACCGGAGCTGGAGCCAATTGGCAGCTTCAGGGTAGGGCTGTCCTCGCGAAGCTTCTCGGCATTCCGGATGACGATGTGTCCAATACGCAGGTGTTTGAAGCAGCCGCCAAGCAGAAGGGTGCGGACCTTGCCAAGGGCATCTCGAACAGCGGCCATACCACCAATGCTGACTTGCTGATCGGACAGGCGATTGCCGGCGGCGATATCACCAAGATGGAAAAGGCCATTCGCGCGACTATCGACGCGCAGGAAACCTTGGCGCAGGAAACGATCCGCCGCCACAATCAGAGCGTCGATAAGTTCAAGCAGATCATGCCAGATGTGGCCAATCGCGCCGATTGGTACAAGGTAGATCCGAACGATTTCACCAATTTCCAGAAAGCGGCTCCGCCAGCGCCCAATCGCACGAAATCCGGCATCCAGTGGTCGGTTAGCCCCTAATGGCAAAGCTCAATATCAACGGAAAAACTGTCACGGTTGACGATAGCTTTCTGAAGCTGTCGCCTGAAGAGCAGAATTCGACCGTCGATGAAATCGCAAAGAGCCTTGGGTCCGCGCCTCCGCTCGCTGCCGCTCCAACTGCGCCAGTCGCAGCATCCACTCAAGCTTCGTCGATGCCACCTGTTGGCGCATTTGATGCCATGGGCAACCCGACTGGCATTCAAGATGAACCGCTTCCAGCCAATACGATGCCCTATGGCGAGCAGATGGCTCACGTCGGTCGAGCGGCAGACAACACAGTACGCACGATCGCTAATGGCATCCCGTTCATGGATCGGATGGCGGCGGGGCTGCGCGCGGCTGTTGGGGACGGAACGTATGATGATAACCTGAAGCAAGAGCGCGCCAAGGACGAGGAGAACAGGAAAGCCGCACCTGGCCTGACAACAGCCGGAAACTTTGCCGGAAGCGCTCTCCTGCCGATCGGAGCCCTGGCAAGTGCAGCCAAGGGCGCGACGATGCTCGGCAAGATGGGATATGGCGCTCTCGGCGGTGCAAGCCTTGGCGCGCTTCAGGGGGCATCATCAACTCCGGACCTGACAAACGTTACCGATGCGGCGAAGGATACGGCAAGGGGAGCGGCAGTTGGCGGCGCTCTCGGAGCCGCGCTGCCTCCAGTTGCACAGGGAATTGGTGCTGGCGTCCGATACGTCAGCAACCTTCTATCGCCCGTCTCCAAAGAAGTGTCGGGACCTTCGACGGCACTTCTCGCCGAGGCGCTAAGAAATGACCGCAATCTAGGCGGCGATCTCACGAAGCTTGGACCGAATGCTGTTCTAGCGGACGCGGGTCCTAGCATGCTTGCGTTGGCGCAAGGTGTCGCCACGAAGCCGGGAGAGGGCAGAAACGCCATCATTTCGGCTTTGACCGAGCGAAATGCGGGTACCAACAATCGTGTGCTGAGCGCAGCCGAGGATGCGCTTGGCCCTGCTTCATCCCCTCGCACGATCCAGTCGAGCATTAAGACGGAACGATCGGCGGTTCATGATGACTTGCCGGCTGTATTTGAGAATGCGCCTCCCGTCGATGTCATTCCGACATTGGCCTTGGTCGGCCAAAAGCTTAATAAGGCGGTTGGCCCCGAAGCGTCGGCTCTTAACAAGGTCAGAGATTATCTGACCGAAACCTCGCAAAACGGAATGCCGCTTCCAATTCGTGACGCGGAAAAGCTTTCAAATGCCAAGATCGCAATCGACAAGCTGATTGACTATGGTGATCCAGCCATCGGTATCGTGCCGGGCGCGATCAGCAAGCAGCAAGGCGCAATCGCAGATGTTCGCAAATCGCTGAATGATCAACTCCGGTCGCAAGTTCCGGGCTACGCCGATGTCATGGATCGATCCTCCGCGCTGGCTCGCAAGTCGGGAGCGGTAGAACAGGGTGGCGACATTCTCGGTACGGGAAAGGATACGCTTTGGCCTGAAGACCTCCGCAAGATCATTGCGGGTGCGGAGCCGGGGCAAATCGAAGGATTGCAGGCTGGCACCCGATCTGAAGTCGCTCGGCTTCTTGGCACAAAGGTCAACGACCTTCAGGCGCTGAAGACGGCGCTTCAGGGCGATGGAGGCTGGAACACTCAGAAGCTTTCAGACCTTTTCGGTCCAGAAAAAGCGCAACAACTGGTCAATGCGGTCGGAAACGAAGCGAAATTCCGCGATACCTTCAATAAGGTTGTCGAGAACTCCCAAACCGCGCCGCGCGCTGCTGCAAATCAGGCGATTGAGGAGGCCACTGCAACGAAGCCTCCCTTTATCCCGAAAGACGCAACGATCCTTGGACTTTTAGGAAATGCTGGCGAATGGGCCGCAAAGAAGGCAGCAACGGCAGCAACGAATGCCTCGGGCGATAAAGCTCGGCAGGAACTTGCGAAGGTTCTGCTGATGGGGCCTGGGACGCCGCGTGACAACCTGCTGCTGTCTCTAGGATCGCGCGCCAACAATGGTGAGGCGGCTGGTCAACCAACGGCGGCTCTTATCGGCGCGCTCTTAAATTATAACGCTCGGCCGCAAGCCCGATCGGAACGGTGATCGCAAAGACGATTCCGACGAAGCCGAAAAAGGCCAGCCATCCCTTGGTTTCGAGGATCGATTCCATGGTGGTCTTGAACCAGAACGCGAACGCCATCAACAGCGCCACGCAGAAGAATAGAACGATACCGCGCATTTAATCTCGCGCTCGATTGGTCGGAAGCTTCGACCTTATCAGACAACCCAACACTCGCAAAGCCGCTCCTAATAGGGCGGCTTATGGCGTTTCAGGCCCCAAAATTCAGGAGGCGGCCATACCGTATAATGGGTCCGGGGTTTTCAACCCACTCATCACGTTCATTCCGCATACGCCGGCAACGGCGGAGGATCAGAACGATCAGGACAGCGATATCGCCAATGGCTTGTCCAATGCGCTGACCAGAGACGGTCAGGCCGGGATGACGGCTGACCTCGATGTCGGCGGTTTCAAGCTTCTACAGGTCGCGGATGGCGTCAATCCGACCGATGGCGTGAACCTGTCTCAGGTCCAGGCGCTAGCCGGATCGAATGTCCATATCACTGGCGGAACGATCACGGGTGTTACGGCAAGCCCGGCAGTCAATTTCCTCACCGGATCGCCGATCGTAAAAACCGCCGCCTATACGGTCCAGAATGCGGACAAGGGCGGATTTCTTACGATGGGGGGAGGGGCGTTCTACACCCTCTCCTTTGGCTCGCCTGCTGGCTATGACGCCGATTTCATCATCTCAATCTACAATGAGGACACCAATCGGGCGAAATTCGTCTCATTAGCGGGCGCCGGCTCGGTCAGCTTCATGCTGTATCCCGGCACTGGCTGCATTATCAAGAACGACGCTCAACTGGTCTGGATACAGATCGGGAAACCGCCGCGATGGGTGAAGCAAAATCCTACATTCTATGTGGATGCTGGAGCTGGAAACGATTCGAATGACGGCCTTGCGTCTGGAACTGGCGGCGCTTTCAAGACGATCCGAAAAGCAATCAACACCCTTTATCAGGACGTTGATGCTGATGGTTCATTTCCCCTTATCAACGTTGCAAACGGAACGTATCGAGAGTCAATCGCTCTGTCGGGGCAGCCGCCTGGAGCACCCGTCATATTTCTCACTGGATCAACGCCGCTGGGCGTCAACTGGCAGCCGGCTAGTTCCGGAACGCCATACTGCTTCCTGCCTGGCGACGGCACTGTCTTCGAACTGACCAACATCCAGTTTGATGGAAATGGGATTAATGCCGTTGCCATCCAGATGCACCAATATTGCATCGTTGATATTCTTGGAGGGTGCGGATTTGGTTCCTTTGGTACCGGAAGCCATGTGGCTACCGATGGGTGCGGAGGGACGATCAACTTCAATGCCAACTATGCGGTGAATGGGGCTGGCGGTGCGGCTGTCCACATTTCCGTTCCTTCGGTTGCGATGGTCAACATCACATCTGGCATCACCGTCACCATTTCTAATAGCCCCAACATTGGCATCTGGTTCCGTCAGTTTGGTTCTGGAAGCAACATCTCGCTCGGCTCCTCGATCAACTTCAGCGGCTCTCCTTTGGCGGGGTGTCAGAAATGGAGCACTGGTCCGGGGGCGACGATCAGCCTTTCGGGCAATGCCGCCAATGTTCCGGGATCGGTGGCAGGCAATCCGGCCGTGAATGTCGCGCCGATCGGGACGACTGGTTGGGCCGTCAGCTAAGGAAATATCGATGCCATTTTTCAGCGTGTCCGCCGAGGACAGGGCGAAAATCCTCGATTCTGAGAAGTTCCATTTCGTTCATGGCGTTGCGGCGGTCAAATGCGCCGATGGCTCTTTCGAAATGGCCTACAGCAACAACCTCGCCGAATTCCTGCGACGGGATTTGGGCGTCCAATCCACCTATGCGCGAAACCTGACTGATCCGCCTCCTGAAGGCTCTGAAATCTACCAGCCTCCGACCTAACCCGCCGCCCTCCGAGGCGGTTTTTTATTGGCAGGACTTCCCTATGAAAATCTGGCGGTACATCGCGCTGCTTGCGAGCGGCCTCTTCTCGCTTGGCCTGATGACGGCTGGCGCATCGGCGCAGACGACGCCTAATGGCTTCTCGCCTTGCGGTTCCGGCATCACGCTGAGCGCGTCTTCCGTGACCTCGAATGCCCTCCTGAACCAATGCGGTTCGGTCGCGGTGATCTGGAATATCGGATCGCAGGAGGCTTTCGTTTCCTATGGGCCGCAGAGTTCACAGGCTGCAACCACAAGCAGCATGAGCGTTCCGGGCGGTGCGGCAGTCGTTCTTCAGGTCGGAAACGGCAACTATCTCGCTGCAATCACCTCGGCCTCGACGACGACGCTTCGTGTGTCGGTGGGCAATGGGTTTCCGGCGCTGGCTGGTGGCGGCACTTCAGGAGGCGGCTCCGGTGGCGCGGTCACTATCGCAGATGGCGCAGACGTTGCTTTGGGTGCGAAGGCGGATGCGGCATATGCGGGCTCTGGAGCGGCAACCCTCATCGCCATCCAGAAGGGCGCGTATAGCGCTCTAGCATCGCTCCTGACAGCGGTTCAAAGCTCAATTCCAGCCGGCACGAACATCATCGGCCAAGTTGGCATCGATCAGACGACGCCTGGCACGACGAACGCCGTCGCTCCGATCGCGCAGTACAACACTACGCTTCCGACCTTAACAACGGGCAACTTTTATAACCTACAGCTTTCGTCTGTCGGTCGCTTGCTTGTCGGCGCGGGCGCTTCAGGTTCGGCGACGGATACGTTCTCCAATACGCTCTACTTCGGAACGGGCGCTTCTGATACGCAGAACGCAACGCGCCTTGTGGCTTCGGCATCATTCGGTCTAAACGGCTCTACCCTTTGGGAGCGTTTCCGCACGATCGGCGGTGCGACTGCTGGCGGCGTGGGCACTTCTGCTGTCGCTCTTGCTCCAACGAATGCCGCGCCGGCTGGCGTGCCAATCTCTTCGACCTCGGCGCTCGCCTCCAATCAAGTCGTCTGCTCAGCAGCATGCAATCTCTACAGTTTCGAGGTTTCCGCCGATAGCACGCTCTCTGGCACGGCGTGGTGGGTGATGATCTTCAACGCCACTTCTGCCCCAGCCGATGGCGCTGTGACGCCGGCCAAGTGCTACGCGGTTCCTTCCGGGACAACCAGCTATTCCGCTGCATGGCCAACTCCGGTTCGCCTAGGAACTGGCGCGACGATCGTCACCAGCACGACCGGATGCTTCAGCAAAACCGCATCGGTTCACGCATTCATCTCTGGAGATGCGCAGCAATGAAAACGCTTTTTCTTGGTGTTGCTATCCTTGCCTCTGGGTTCTGTAACGCGCCTTTTGTGAAGGCGCAGCAAATTACGGCAACACAGGCCCTTGTGACTGGTAGCGCGCCATCCTCGACTGTTGCGGGGCTTCCGACCTGCAACGCATCGCTTAACGGGCAAATCTACTTCGTCACCAATCTTCTTACTCCGACCGTGCTTGGCACCGCGATCGGCGGCGGCGCGGTTCAAGCTCTCGTTCATTGCAATGGCACGAACTGGATAGTGGGATAATGGTCCGCAAAATCGGGGCCTTTCTCGGCCTTGTTCTTCTCACGCTCGCGGCAGTCATTCCGGCGCAGTCATGGACGCACGGAACACCGCAGCTTCAACTTGCCGCCGAACGCTTCTTCTCTCAAGGCCAGAACACATCGGGCGGCGGCGGCCCCGGCAACAACAACTACACACGAGGCGAGAGCCGGCATCTATTTTACACGCCCAACGCCGATATCGTTGGCCCCAGGATTATCGTCACCAATTGGGGAACGGCGGACGATACGGGCGAATATTGCGGCGCGAACACCGTCACGCAATTCCACACGCTCGAACTGACGACCGGCCAAACCTATCAATTCACATGGTCGAATGCGACGACGGTCGATGTCGCGCCATGCGGCACGATTATCTCTGATCCGCTGATGACGACGCCAGGCGGCTCGACTCCCGTTACGCTCACGGCAAATACCCAATATTGGATGCGCAGCGGGCTCACGGTCGCCTCGGCTGGTCAGACCTTCATCATGACCAACTCGAACTGGGCAACGGGGGAGGGTGGCTTCAATTCTAGTTCGGCAAGCAGTCAGGTCAATTCGACTGGCCCGATGACCAATCCGGGCGGCGGAACGTCCAATGCCGGCGGGATCATGCCGGCTGCGCTTGTCGGATATCCGCAGCGCAACGGGCTTCCTGTCCTCCTCGATCGCTTCTGGATGCTTGGAGATAGCATCGCGTGGGGGTCGATCACCTCATCCGATGGAAACGGCAATCTCGGCCATTTCCGCATGGCCCTCTATCAATGGGGTCCGAACGGTTCGACACCTGCGCAGTTCGCGGGGTTCAAGCCTGCCGACTGGATTGCGTCCAATACCTATCTGACCGGCCCGCGCAAGCGTCTCTTCATGCGCTATGCCAACCTCGGCATATGCGAATTGGCGCACAACGATATCGCCAACGGACGGACGCTGGCGCAAATCCAGGCAGATCTCATCGCGACATGGACAGCGATGAAGGGCGCGGGGCTGAAGGTCAAGCAGACCCTAATCACACCGGACACCAGTTCGACGGATAATTGGGCGACAGCGGCAAACCAGACGCCGCGCACGGGGTTTGAAGTCGGCGGAATCCGCGATCAGCTCAATGCGTGGATCAAGACCAATCCGAACGGCTTGCTGGATGGCTATATCGACATTCCTTCAGCGGTCGAAGATCAGGCTAACCCCGGCAAGTGGAAGACGAATGGAACGGCTTTCGCTTGGACACCAGACGGGACGCACTTCACCAACACAGCCAGAGATGCGGCGATCCCGGTCGTAAGGGCGGCTTATCCGAACCTGAACTATCTGCTTGAGCGCGATCTCAACCCCGCCTCGAACGACAACTCACCCGTCTTTCTTCGGAGGGTCGGGTGATGATTGAGGGGAGCAGGTGAGCGTTGAAACTAAAAAGGTCTCTCCGGATTTGATCTCTTTGCTGAATGGACCGATGGTGTCGGACAGAACTGGTTTCGTCTCGCTTGACCCATCTGGGTAGTGTAACGTTATGAATGTGTTTGCATCGCTTTTGTTTATTGCGGTTAACCACTGCATAGCGCACGCTAGACCTGGTTCGTCATAAGAGACCCTTCTGTGTGTCAGTAGGGTGTGCATCAGGCTAGCGCCTGACATAGCGAAAGTAGCGATGAAAAGAATCGCCCACAGCCGGTCAGTCATTTGGTGATCTTTCGCGAGAATGAAGTCTCGTAGGTTTCACCAGCTTTAAGCGTGCAATCGAACGGCTCAGAGATGCCATTGCGCACAGGCTTGGTTTCGCTGGAGCCATCAGGGAAGTGGATCGTCGACAAGCCATCCAGTTCGGTAACGCCTATCCGAATGCTGTCACCGAATTGAGGGTTCATCGCTGCATCAAATGGCGATAAAAGCTTTGGCCTATTTGCTTCTTCCCAAGTGTCGAGTAGGGCGCTCTGGACCTCTGCGAGTTTAGGTCGTCGTCCAAAGAAACCCGTATGGCTTTCCATCGCCAGAATGCTGGCAGTTGCGTACTTCCTGAAATCGCGTCGGTTCATTCCAGTAGCTTCTCGATGATGAGAAAAGCCGATGATAGCCATAGCGCAATGCAGGAAACAACAAATGTGAAGACCAGTGGAACTAAGTACCATCGATCATAATGAGTAAATAGCGGTATACTTGACGCGATATAGGCTCCCATCCAAAGCCAAAACATACCGGTTATGATGATAATGATTCCCCCCTTCATTCGGGGGCCCTCTCAAACGAAACACGCTCCAATATGGCCCGAAGCGTATCGACCTCGTTTTGAAGCCGTACGGACTGATAGATGACGACCTCGTACTTCGGGTCATCAATCATGCCTAGATCGGAAGCATGCTCGATCAGCGTCTTCGCCTCTGGCTTGCTGACCATCTCGCAAAGGAAATTCGTTTTCGACGCCCTCAGGAGCGCTTGCTGATTGTCGCGCACCCACCAGTTGCGATCCCAGGTGCCTTGATCGTTCTTGTGATAGCCGATCGTCCAATTGAAGATCGGATAGCAAGCGGGCTTTCCATTCGGCTCTGGTGCGCCGGCAGTGGCGCAAGGCGCAAACATCAATGCAGCCGATAGCTTGGCAATGAGAGCGGCTTCGAAGCAGGTCATTTCTTCTCATCCTTGGGAAGATTGACGCAGTAGGCGAGCAGTGTCCCCTGCGGATTCATTTGCAATGCGTTGATCACGTCAGGCGAATATCGTGATCCGCGTTGCGGCTCTTCCTGACCATGCGCCGATCCTGACGAAACGGAGACTGCGAGCATCATGGCGAGCGTTCCGTTAAGGCCGATTGAGACGAGCGCGATTGGCAATATCGCTCTTTTTGGCAGACCCATTTAGCCCTCCATTATTTCGCTAAATCCTACCTCAAAACCCGGAATCCGTCCATGTCATTCACCGATTTTCGGGGCGCTGCGAAGCGTCTCGCCGACATTGATTTGACGCGTCTCGGGGCAGAAATCGGCGTTGGCGAAGACGAAATCCACGCCTTCCTCGATACGGAAACGACAGGCAGCGGATTCGACGATCAGGGCAGGCCGAAAATCCTATTCGAGCCCGCTGTCTTCTATCGCAATCTTAGCGGTGCAAAGCAGCTTGCCGCTGTCAGCCAAGGGCTCGCTGCCAAGACGTGGGGCGAAATCCCCTACGGCAAATCATCCGAGCAATATCCGAAGCTTCAGCGCGCCCTAATCATCGATGAGACGGCAGCACTAAAAGCCTGCTCATGGGGCATCGGGCAAGTGCTCGGCGAGAACTACGCCGCTGCTGGATATCACTCCGTCCATGACATGGTCACGGACGCCATGGAGGGGGAAGAGCCCCAACTCCAGCAGTCGATCAATTTCATCAAGGCCAATCATCTCGACGACGAGCTTCGCAAGCATCAGTGGGCCGCGTTTGCCAGAGGGTATAACGGGGCTGGATACGCAAAGAACCAATACGACACGAAGCTAGCAGCCGCCTTCGCCAAGTGGCAGAAAATCCCTGATACGAAGTGGGTTCCGGGAACTGGCTTGGTTGATGCCGCGACTGGCAATCCGCCGCCTCCCGTTGCCGTGAACGATCCCGTTCCTCTGCCGGTCGATGCTGTCCCGCCGACGCCCGCTTCTGAGCCGCAGGCAGCCCCACCAGCGCCTGTCGCGCTGCCCTCATCATCCACGTCATCGCCACAGCCTCAAGGCTTCTGGCTGCGCTTTCTGACAGCCCTATTCGCTACTCTGTTCAAAAGGAAACCGTCATGAGCTTTCGCGTGAAGGTGCGCGTCAAGCGGTGGAAGATCGACCTCTATCGTGAGGCAATACGGAAAATCTGGACGGAAAAAGAAATCAACCCGATCCCGAATATGCCGATCAAAACCAAATGCGCTCGATGCGGGATGATTTGGGATCGGCCGATGGCCTATTCCTGCCCGCACGGTTCTTGGTGCGGCGTCCCATACACCGACAAAGCACAATACCCGTTTTCCCCAACTCTGTCCGATCTTTATATCGGGAGGAACTGATCCATGGCTCTCAACTGGAAGGACCTTGCTGGACCCGTACTGAACGCGGGCGGCACTGTGTTGGGCGGCTTGCTCGGCAATGCGCCCGGAGCCGAACTTGGAAAGGCAATCGGCGGCGCGCTCGCCACGGCCCTCGGCTGCGATCCAACGCCCGATGCCGTGAATGCCGCCATTATGGCAAATCCCACCGCTGTTCAGGCCGTTGAAGCCAAGCAAGCGCAAGCATTCTCCGATCTTCAGGCGCGGCTTGCAGACGTTCAAGACGCTCGCAAGACCACCGTCTCTCTCGCGAATATTGGCTCCAACATCGCGTGGGGAACGCCTGTTGTATCGATCACAGTAGTGTTCGGCTTCTTCACGATCCTGACGATCTTCCTGACGAAGCCGATCACCATGAATGACGTGCAATCGGCAGTTCTGAATATCCTGCTCGGCGCACTTGCCACGGCCTTCGGTCAGGTCTGCAACTACTACCTCGGGTCGTCTGCTGGGTCTGCCAGCAAAGACCAGATCATCGCGGCGAAGCGCTAGCTCTCTCGGACAAGGATTTTCTAAAATGCAGGTCATTGCCCTAGATCCGATCAACCAGCCCATGGTTGATGAATATGCTCTTGCGATCGGAGAGCTGGAAATCGCGGCCCGAAACATCGGCGACAAGCTCGCCAAGGCGATGTTGGCCGCGCCAAAATTCGAGAAGACGATCACGCTTCCCGCCGGCTGGTTCGGCTACAAGAAATACGACTGGGAAAAATACCCTCTCGACGCCAGCGGACAGCGCTACAAGGACGCGCACGGCAACGATATCGACTGGATGTGGAATCGTCCCACTGCCGAAGTCGGGGCTCATCCTTCACAGTTTCAGAACAGCCGCTCGAAGCTAATGGAAATCGGGCAGGAGATCGGTGAATTACTCGACGCCATCAATGAGTTTCACGAGGCGGTCGTATATGATTGCTGCAATGTTCGGGTGCTACCTGAGGGTTGCGGAAAATGACAGCCTTGGCGTTCGTCGTCGTCTTCCTTGCCGCTTTCGGCTGGTTTTC
>Ga0105238_10003321_pt1 | contig 16057 bp, 13 predicted proteins | sample KBSC34metaG_FD_81526 | JGI IMG/M metagenome (GOLD analysis project Ga0105238, IMG submission 81526) | Corn rhizosphere microbial communities from Kellogg Biological Station, Michigan, USA - KBS C3-4 metaG | ecosystem: Host-associated > Plants > Roots > Rhizosphere > Soil | place: Michigan, USA... | reverse complement strand
TGTTTCCAGGCTTCGAAGTCGCCGCCGCATTCCTGCGCCGCCGCCGGCATGGCCGCGGCGCTGAGCAGCAGGGCCGCGAGCAGCCCGGAGCGCAATCGGCTCTTCGACTGTTTCCGGCGTGGATATCCCAGTGGTTGCAAGCAGGTGCGCATGGGACGTCGAAAAGCAGGCGGCAGCGCCGGTGTCAATGCGTGTTCTGCCGCAGCCACTTTTTCCATGCGGCTTCGCTGCCGTTGAAAACGTTGATATCGGACTTGCCGGTCATGCCGGGAACGATGCCGGTGCCGGTGTATTGCCAGAAGGTGAAGGGGTGGCTGCCATATTTCTGGCGGGGGTGGCCGGCGACCGAGCGCAGCCAGTAGGGATAGCCGCGGAAAGTCGCGAGCTCATTGTCGTCGAAGAAGTCGACCGAGGTGTAGATGATCGGCTTCTTGCCGTAATGCCTTTCGACGATTTCGAGAAAGGTGGTCATCTCCGCCCGCACCGTCGCCGAATCCGGGCGCAGCCGGCAAGTCGGCGATTTCGGGTTCCACTCCATGTCGAGGACCGGCGGCATGGCCGAGCGGTCGACAGGCACGTTTTCGATGAACCAGCGCGCCTGGGTGGCGGCCGGCGTGCAGAAATAGAAGAAATGGTAGGCCGCGCGCGGAATGCCATTGGCTTTGGTGCGGGCCCAATGCTCGTTGAAATACTCGTCGAAACGATCGCCGCCCTCGGTCGCCTTGATGAAGGCAAAAGAGATGCCACTGGCCCTGGCCGCCGGCCAGTCGACCGAGGTCTGGTATTTGGAAACGTCGGTGCCGTGGATGGCGTAATTCCAGGGAGCGCCGCTGTCCCATTCATGCGGCTTGGAGTCCTCGAATTTGGGCGCGCGCACGGCGACCCCCTGCGCGGACGGCGACAGCGGCGAAAGATCGTCCACCGTCGAGCAGGCGCCCAGCAGCGTCAGCATCAGTATGGCCGCGAGACGGCGCATGGCACTTCCCAGGCCGGGTTCAGCCGGCCGCTGATGGGTCTTTGCAGATGGCCGTTGCTCGCGCAGGCCCCCTCGGACGGTCGCCCCACAGGACCGCCCACACCTTTTTGCTTCGTCCATGTCGTTGTCCCAAAACCGCTGCGCACTTTTGGACGACATGGATGAGTTGATCGCCGAACATGGTTGATAATCCATTGACGGCGTTCGACAACACCGACGATTTTGCGGAAGCAATGGCGGCAAATCGATGACATAAATCGGGCCGGAGAATCCAAGGGGCGGAAAAGATGCGGGCTGTCGTGAAATTCATCAAATGGCTGCTCGGCCTTGTGGTCCTGGCGCTGGTCGCGCTCTTCGCCTGGCTCTATTTCGTGCCGCCCGAGCTGATCCGTGTCGGCTCCGGCTATTCGGCCAAGATCGTGTGCTCGAACGTCTTCATCGCCGGCCGCGGCGCCAACGAGGTTCTGGCCGTCGACGTGCAGGCGCCCGGCCATCCGTTGCTTAAGTTGATGAAAGTCTCCGTCGACAAGGAAAGGGGGCTGGTTTCGGCGGGCTTGCTCTGGGTCTTCGGCAAGAGTGTCGCGGTCGAGCGCGATGGAGTTGGCTGCGCCTCGGTTCCCGATGGCGACACCGGCAAGGCGCGGCAGACGTCGCTGCGCGCGACGCCCCCGTCGGCGACGCAGCCCGACGCACTCTGGCCCGATGGCGAGCGGGTGGATGCTTCACAGAACCCCGAGGTCGCGAAGATCATCGACGATGCCGCGATGGCCGGCATTGGCATGCGCGCCATCGTGGTGCTGAAGAACGGCCGCGTCGTCGCGGAGCGTTATGGCGAAGGCTTTTCGGCCAAGACGCCGCTGCTCGGTTGGTCGATGACGAAGACGGTGAACGCCGCGATCATCGGCACGCTGGTCAAGGACGGCAAGATGGCTGTCGACAACAAGGGCCTGTTTGCGCCGTGGAAGGCGGATGGGCGCGCCGCCATCAGCCTTGCCGACATGATGGCGATGTCGAGCGGACTGGAGTTCAACGAGGACTATGGCGACGTCGCCGACGTGACGCGCATGCTCTACCTCGAGCCGGATATGGCGCGGTTTGCCGAGGCCAAGCCACTTACCGGCGAGGTCGGCAAGGTGTTTTCCTATTCGAGCGGCACGGCGGTGATGCTGTCGCGGCTGTGGCAGGATGCGATCGGCGACAAGGCCAAGGCGCTGGCATGGCCGCGCACGGCGTTGTTCGAACCGCTCGGCATGCACAGCGCCGTGCTCGAAACCGACGAGCAGGGCACCTTTGTCGGCTCGTCCTATCTCTATGCCACGGCGCATGACTGGGCACGCTTCGGCCAGTTCCTGCTACTGGGCGGGACTTGGAACGGCAACCAGATCCTGCCAGCCGGTTTCGTAGACTGGATGCGCGATCCGGCGCCGGCCTCCAAGGTCTATGGCAAGGGTCAGCTCTGGATCGAGGGGCCGGGCGATGAGGAGAAACCCGGCGCGGGTGCCGCCGCCGGCCTGCCCAAGGACACCTACTGGATGGAGGGCCATGACGGCCAGACGGTGGCGATCATTCCGTCGGAGCAACTGGTCGTGGTGCGGCTTGGGCTGACGCCGGCCAAGTTCAATTATCGGCCACAGGCGATGGTGGCGGCGCTGGTGAAGGCGCTGCACTGAGGCATGTGACTGGCAGTCGCTGTAACTTGCCTATGCGGCGGTCGGCAGAGGTTTGGCGCGATCAACACGCGCCCTCTCGTCAGGCGAGTTCATGACTTGCCAAAGATCGCTGCGGCGTTGGACGTTCAGCCAGAAATCCGGGCTGTTGCCGAACACCCGCGCCAAAATGAGTGCGGTTGCCGCCGTTACGTTGCGGCGGTCGTTGCACAATTCGTTCACATGCTTGCGCTGGACGCCCATTGCCTCGGCCAAGGCCGCCTGTGTCAAACCGAGCGGCTGCATGAATTCTTCCGTAAGGATTTCGCCAACCGTTGCCGGCTTGCGGGCGGTCATCAACATGTCTCACCTCACCCGTAACTGTGGTCATCCAGATAGATGTCCGACGCTTCGCCGCGACTGCCATCCCAGCGGAAGACCAGTCGCCATTGTTTGTTGACCCGGATGGAATTGTAGCCTTCGAGGTTGCCCCGCAATTTCTCGAAATGGTTGCTGGGCGGTACCCGCAAATCCTGTCAGTCGTCGCATCGTCGATCATCTGGAGTTTTCGGAACAAGCGGCTTTCGAGATCGGACGGAATGTTGCGGAGTGGGTATCGTCAACGAAGAAGGCCCGCAGCCATCCATCTCTAAATCCGACGATCATCGCATGCTTCCAGAGTGGTGATAATGTACCACTCCTTGGGTCATGTGCAATTGCGCGGTTTGTTGCCTGTGTTCGCTGCCGGGCGAGGGGCTTCAAGCTGCGAAATCAGGTAGCGATCCTGATTACTGCCAGCCAGGCATAGCCTCGATAAAGCGTTCTGAAACGGAAGGTTGCGCCAGCACGTTCGGATTCCGATTCAAGCACGTCGCGCAGCGAGGCGCGCGGCTCGACATGGAATTTCCGCAGCCAGCCGCGCAGCAGGGCGCGGAACCAGCGCGGCAAGCCTTCCTGCTGGCCGAAGTCGACGACGTGCAGCGAGCCGCCGGGAGCGAGCGCGGCAAGGGCGGCTGCAACCGTCTTTTCCCAGCCGGGGATCATCGACAGCGAATAGGAGACGAATACGCGGTCGAAATGCGCGGTACCGAAAAGCGCCCTGGCGTCGAAATCGGTGGCGTCGCCGCGGTCCAGGTCGACCTTCGCTGCCAAACCTTCGCGGGCCATCGCGGCGTTCGCCGTTTCCAGCATTTCAGCCGAAATATCGAGGCCGAAGAAACGGGCATCCGGATAGCGGCGGGCGGCGAGCACGATGTTGCGGCCGGTGCCGCAGCCGAGCTCAAGCACCGTGCCGCCTTGCGGCACATCCAGCCCGTCGATCAATCGGTCGCGGCCGAGCAGGTAGTATTTGCGGGTCAGGTCATAGATATGGCGCTGCCAGCGGTAGACGCCATCCATCAGTTCGGCATGGTTGGCCGGCAGCTCCGTCGTGCTCATGCGGCGCGCTTCACGTAAAGGTGGAAGCCGCCATAGATGGCCGAGCGATCCTTTGCCGAGAATTCGCGCGAGGCCTCGCTTTCATAAGTCCACTGGTCGAGCAGCGAGCCGGAAACGCGGCCGGGCAGCAGGCTGGGTTCGGCCGCCGTGCGGAAGATGACCCTGGCGCCGACCGAAGCGGTACGGGTGATCTCCGTCCACAGCGCATTGAGCAGGTCGTCGGTCATCCAGTCCTGGGCGTCGAGCAGGACGAAGCGGTCGACGCTGCCCGCGTCCTTCGCGGCCAGGAACTTGATCAGGTTGGCATGGTGGATGGCGACGCGGTCGATGTTGTCGCGGATCGTCTTGTAATTGCGCTGTTCCAGATAGGCAGGCAGCGCGGCCTCGCCGGGTTGCGGATAGCGGCGGGCAAAGGCCTGCCAGGCGAAGTAATTGTTCTTCAGCGGGAAGTCGCAGGCGAGTTTTTCCAGCCGTGCCTTGAGCACGCTCGCCATCGAGCCGTCGCCCGAGGTGATCAGCGAGTCATACTGTGCCGGCGGGATGCCGAGGCCGAACAGCGAAGCCTTGCGCGACGTCGCCCAGCGCAACAGCTTCCTGTCGAAGACCGGCGCCAGCTCCTCGTTGAAGAAGCGGCGCTGCTCGCCGATGTTCTCGGCCTTCATGATGCCGGCAGGATCAACACCGAACAGCTTGCCGACGCGATGGCCCATGGCGATGAAGAGGCCGAGCAGGCCGGTCTGGTAGAAATTGCGATCGAAGACCGAGATACGGCGGCGGCCGCGCCAGTTGCGGCGCTCCCAGTAATGGCGGCTGACCGGATCGAGATGCGGCGCGATGAAGCGATCATAGGCATCGGAATTGTGGCTGGTGTCGGCGGCGCCGAAGAAGCGGAACAGATCGCCCTGCGACGGTAGGTGGCGCACCGCTTCCAGCTTCATGCGGTTCAGCGCGACATGCGCGGCATTGAGATCGACGGCGTCGATCCTGGCGGGTGAGCGGGTAAGGTATGCCAGAATGTTGCAGCCGCCAGACGCGATTGTGACGACGCGGTGGCCCGCGCCAAGCTGCATGGCCTCCATGTCGACATCCGGGTCCTCCCATATCTGCGGGTAGACGAGGCCGGAGAACAGGAAAGCGAACAGCCGTTCGGAAATGCCGTCCTTCGACAATGCCCGGTTCTGGTAGACGGCTTTTCCGACTTCCTTGCCTCGGCGATAAACCAGTTCTCCGGAAACATCCGACATGGCAAGGTGATTCCCCGTTTGCGTTGGCGCAAGCGGGTAGCGCAGCGTCATGACAGGCAGGTGACAACCTGTTGACGTCGACTCGCCGCAGTGTGGCGCGCAAAATCGCCAAGGCATCGCCACCCAAGCTCAATTGGCGGGAGTCACATTCACCCATTGGAAGCCGTTCGCCAGGAATTGCGCCTTCGGCGGCTGGGCTGGGCAGCTTGGGGAACTCGTTCCAGCCTTAGCGACCGCCATGCCCTCGTCGACACTTGCTTTCGTCAATCGAATCCATTCGATATTCTTCAGTTTGTTTAAAGAAAAAATAGGAGGTTTTCTGCCTATAACAATATTCCGCGTATAGTTGGGTTTTATTTGCGGGCTTGGCGTGGCTAACTTAACTTATATATGAGAATATTATTGTTTAACATCATCTACATTAGTACAGTATGATATGGTCGCTTCAAACGCTTCGGTTTGTAGCCGCGTCGATGGTCCTCTGTCTGCATGCGGTGCAATCCGCGATGCGAATTTCCGGCGTCGGAGCAGTTTCCTACCAGTATGCACTCGTGGGCTCGGCCGGCGTCGACATCTTCTTCGTCATTTCCGGTGTCATCATCGCGACGGTGGCCCCTGGCAGAACAGCCGCCGAGTTCATCCAGGCACGAGTGCTTAGGGTCGTCCCAATCTACCTATTGTGCAGTATTCCGGCGCTGCCGATCATGGCCATTGGCCCTGGACTGGGCTGGCGCAACATACTGGCCACGTTGTTCCTGTGGCCGGCAACGGACCAGATGGCGGCACCTGCGCTCGGCGTGGCGTGGACGCTTTGCTTCGAGATGCTATTTTATGCTGCGGTTGCGCTCGTCCTGTGCGATCGGCGATGGCTATATGCCCTTGCAGCCATTTTCATCGGGGCATTTCTGCTTCGTTGGGCCGGCCCTGTTTTTCAATTTCTTGGCAACCCGATCATTCTCGAATTCATCGCAGGCGTGGCGATCGCCAGGGTCGGCAAGCTTCGGTGGGGCTTTGTCATGCTGCCATTGGGCGTTGCCGCCCTTTTCTTTGTGGCTTGGTTGGAGGTTATTCCAGACGGCCATACCGGGCTCTTTCTGACCGGTGAGGAAAATCTCCAACGCATCGCCGTTCTCGGTATCCCCGCTATCCTTATCGTGTACGGCGCCACGCACTTCCAGGCTCGACAGAGCGTGTGGACCTATCTCGGCGGAGCTTCGTATTCGCTCTACCTTGTGCATCCGGTATTGGTATCCGCGCTCGCGATCATATGGGTTTTCTATCCAGTTGGGCCGGATGTGATCGTCGTGGTTGCCATCCTTGTGTCGCTGTTAGCGTCGTGGCGTGTTCATGAGCGGATAGAAAAGCCCATGATTGCCTGGATAAAGCGGCGAACGCCATCAGCGGCAGGTTGGGCAAATGCCATCGTTACCGCATTTCCAGGTCGCCATTTGCCTGGTCGCGCCGCCGCTGTCGAGAAGCCTGGGTCGTTAGCAAACGCATCCTCCGCCGTGGCCTGCAAAGCCAGCAACACGCGCGACGGCTGACAGATTGCACCGCGTCGGCGACTTGCTCACACCTTACCAAACCCGCCGGGTGTCGGCGTAGTGACGATGACGGCTTCGCCGGCATCGAGCGTGGTCTGGTCGCAGGCTTTAAGGACGTCGACCGAGCCGTCATTGCGCCTGACCCTGGTCGAGCCCGCCTCGCCGTTGCCGCCGCCGTCAAGGCCCTGAGGCGGGCGGTTTCGGTGGGAGGACAGGATCGCGCATTCCATTTTCTCGAGGAAGCGGATGGTGCGCTTGGTGCCGTCGCCGGCATTCCACTTGCCCTTGCCGCCGGACCCCTCGCGGATATGGAAGTCTTCCAGCACGACGGGGAAGCGCAGTTCCAGCACTTCCGGGTCGGTGAGCCGCGAATTGGTCATGTGGGTATGGACGCCGGACGTGCCGGCAAACCCTCGGCCGGAATTCATGTGCCCAGCCGGCGAGCCGGAGCAGATCGTCTCATAATACTGGTATTTCTTGTTGCCGAAGGTGAGGTTGTTCATCGTGCCTTGCGCGTTGGCCATGGCGCCCATCGCGCCGAACAGCGCATTGGTGACATGCTGCGAGGTCTCGACATTGCCGGCGACGACTGCGGCAGGGTAGGCGGGCTTCAGCATCGAGCCGTCGGGGATGACGATGTTGATCGGCCTCAAGCACCCGGCGTTCATCGGGATCATGTCCTCGACCATGACGCGGAAGGCATAGAGCACGGCCGCGCGGGCGACAGGTTCCGGCGCGTTGAAATTGTTCTTCTCGGCCTTCGACGTGCCGGTGAAATCGACGGTCGCCTCGCGCTTTTTGCGATCGACGCTGATCTTAACCTTGATCACCTGGCCGGTGTCGGTCGGGTATTCGTATTGCGAAGCATCGGGAAGTCGCTCGATCACCCGCCGCACGCTCTCGGCGGCATTGTCCTGGACATGGCCCATATAGGCCTCGACGACATCGAGGCCGAAATGCACGACCATTTTGCGCAGCTCGGCCACGCCCTTTTCGTTGGCGGCGATCTGCGCCTTGAGGTCGGCGATATTCTGGGCGGGATTGCGCGCGGGGTAGGGATGGTCGGTTAGGAGGGTTTCCAGTTCCTTCTCGCGGAAGTGGCCGCGATCGACGATGCGGAAATTGTCGAACAGAACGCCTTCCTCATCGACTGTTGTGGCCAACGGCGTCATCGAACCGGGCGCGGTGCCGCCGACATCGGCGTGATGGCCGCGCGAGGCCGCCCAGAACAGGATTTCCCTGCGCGCATCGTCGAAGACAGGCGTCACCACGGTGATGTCGGGCAGATGCGTGCCGCCATTATAGGGCGCGTTGAGCGCGAAGACGTCGCCGGGGTGGATGTCGCCGGAATTCAGGCGGATGATGGTTTCGACGGAACGGTCCATGGAGCCGAGATGCACCGGCATGTGCGGCGCATTGGCGACCAGCGCGCCATGGCGGTCGAACACGGCACAGGAAAAATCGAGCCGTTCCTTGATGTTGACCGAATAGGCGGTGTTCTGCAGCGTCACGCCCATCTGTTCGGCGATCGACATGAAGAGGTTGTTGAAGACCTCCAGCATCACCGGATCGGCCTCGGTGCCAAGCGCTGCGGCGCGCGCTTTTCTTTCCGCGCGGCGTATCACGACATGGTTGAGATTGGTGATTTCGGCGCGCCAGCCCGGCTCGACGACGATGGTCTGGTTCGGCTCGATGATCAGCGCGGGCCCGGCGACGGTGTTGGACGGCCGCAGGTTCTCGCGGCGGTAGACGCCGGCCTCATGCCAACGGCCTTCGGTGTAGAAGCGCCGGCATTCCAAAGGCTTGGCCTCGATCCTTGCCGACCCGGCGGGCGCGTAGACTTCAGCCTTGGCCTGCCGAGCGGCTTCCATGCCTTCGACGGCGACGGTCTCGACGACGATCGGCTTGTCGTCATAGACGAATCCGAACTGCGCCTTGTGCGCGGCTTCGAAATCGCCTCTGGCGCGGAAGATCGAGCCATGCTCGAAATTCACCGGCAGCGCCGTATCGGTGCCGTCATAGCGGATATGCAGGACAGGCTTCGTTGAAAGCGCATCGTCGGCAATGCCTTGTTGACCAAGCTCGGCGACGACGTCGCTTCGCAAGGCCGCGATGAGAGCCTCGATGCCCGAGCGGGATTCCTCGGCAAGGGGCTGCAGCAAAGCCTGCTGGCGTGACGCGAAGACCGACGAGAGGCCGATGCCGTAGGCTGAAAGCAGGCCGGAGAAGGGGTGAATGAGCACCGCTTCCATGCCAAGCGCGTCGGCGACCAGGCAGGCGTGCTGGCCGCCGGCGCCGCCGAAGCAATTCAGTAGATACTCGGTGACATCGTAGCCGCGCTGCACCGAGATCTTCTTGATGGCGTTGGCCATGTTCTCGACGGCGATGGTTATGAAACCCTCAGCGACGGCCTCAGGCGTGCGGCCATCGCCGATTTCGGCGGCAAGGGCGGTGAATTTTTCGGCCACCGCGCCGACGTCGAGCGGCTGGTCCTGGCCGATGCCGAATATCGCCGGGAAGAAATCGGGCTGCAATTTGCCGAGCATGACGTTGGCGTCGGTGACGGCAAGCGGGCCGCCGCGCCGGTAAGCGGCCGGGCCGGGATTGGCGCCGGCGGAATCGGGGCCGACGCGGAAGCGGCCCGCTTCATAGTAAAGGATCGAGCCTCCGCCGGCTGCGACCGTGTGGATACGCATCATCGGCGCGCGGATGCGCACGCCTGCGACCTCGGTGTCGAAGGCGCGTTCGTACTCGACGTCATAATGGGCGACGTCGGTCGAGGTGCCGCCCATATCGAAGCCGATGACCTTTTCGAAACCCGCGAGCTTTGCCGTCTCGACCATGCCGACGACACCTCCCGCCGGTCCCGAAAGCAGCGCATCCTTGCCCTGGAACATGTCGGCGGCGGTGAGACCGCCCGACGACATCATGAACATCAGACGCGGGCCGGCGCCCAGTTCGCTGGCCACCCGTTGCACATAGCGCGACAGGATCGGCGACAGATAGGCGTCGACCACGGTGGTGTCGCCGCGGCCGACCAGCTTGATGAGCGGCGAGACCTCGTGGCTGACGGAGATCTGGCTGAAGCCGATATTGCGGCAGACCTTGGCCACGGCCTTTTCGTGATCGGGATATTTCCAGGCATGCATGAAGACGATGGCGACCGCGTCGATGCCGTCGGCCTTCGCCTGTTCGATCGCCGGGCGGCAGGCCGCGATGTCGAGCAGGCGCTCGACGCAGCCGTCGGCACGCACGCGCTCGTCGATCTCGATGACGCGCTCGTAGAGCTGCTCGGGCAGGATGATCTCCTTGGCGAAGATGTCCGGCCTCGCCTGGTAGGCGATGCCCAACGCGTCGCGAAAACCCTTGGTGATGAGCAGGAGCACGCGGTCGCCCTTGCGCTCGAGCAGCGCGTTGGTGGCAACGGTCGTGCCCATTTTGACGTCGCCGATCGCGGCGGCGGAAATTACGGCGCCGCCTTTCAAACCCAACAGGTCGCGGATGCCCTGGATGGCGGCGTCCGCATAGGCCTCGGGATTTTCGGACAGGAGTTTTCGAGGGTGCAGCCGGCCTTGCGGATCACGGCCGATGACGTCGGTGAAAGTACCGCCGCGGTCGATCCAGAAGTCCCATTTCTCAGTCCCCGCGGCTGCCGGCATTCTGCTTATCCAATATGTCTTCGAGCGTATGTTCTGTTAGTTCGGGATTTCGGCGCCAGCAATCGCAAGTTGATGTTACAGATGGAAATGCAACGTTACGAAACCGGCAGCCTCCCAATGCATTTCCTTTGTGACCGCTCACCGAAACGTGAGCGTGTGTTGAAGGAGAGATACCATGAAGAACCTAATTCTGGCGTCTGTTTCGGCGCTCGCCCTGCTGGGGGTCGCGGCTTGTAGCGACAGTGGCACCGACAAGACCACCACCCAGAGCACCAATCCGCCTGCCAGCGAGCAGCCGATGAAGCCGGCTTCGCCCGACGCTTCGAAGCCCGCTGAACCGGCTCCGGCAACAAATCCGGCTCCTGCCGCGCCTGCGCAGTAAGAGTCGATCGATATTCCGAGGAAGGCCGGCATTGCCGGCCTTCCTTTTTTTGCGCCATCGCGCCCGCACATCAGCGATCACCTGCGGCATCGTCCAGGCTTGATAGAACCGCCCGGTTCGCACTATGAAGCCGGCATGTCGATTTGGGACCGCCTTGGCGACTTCATCGCTCGTGTTTCGTCGTCGGCGTCCTCGGGGGTCGCGGACGTCGTCGAAGCCGTGCGCACCGTGTTTTCCGGCGATCCGGATCTGCGCCGGCGCGTCGCCTTCTCGGTGGCCATGATCGCGCTCTCGGCCAAGATGGCCAAGGCCGACGGCATCGTCACGCAGGACGAAGTGCGCGCCTTCCAGGAAATCTTCGAGGTGCCGCCAAGCGAGACACGCAATGTGGCGCGGCTTTACGACATCGCCAAGCAGGATGTTGCCGGGTTTGAGATCTATGCCCAGCGCATGGCGCAGCTCTGCGGTTCCGGCCATGCAAACTGCATGATGCTGGAAGACATCCTCGACGGGTTGTTCCACATCGCCAAGGCGGACGGCCTCATCCATGAACGGGAAGGGCAGTTCCTGCATCGGATCGCGGAGATTTTTCGGATCGACGAGGCGCATTACGAGGCGATCCTGTCGCGGCACGTCAATCTTGGCGCCGCCGATCCTTACGTCGTTCTGGGCATCGAGCGCGGCAAGCCGTTCGAGGAAATCAGGAAGCGCTATCGCAAGCTGATCTCGGACAATCATCCCGACAGATTGATCGCGCGCGGCCTGCCGCAGGAATTCATCAAGATCGCCACGACCAGGGTGGCGGCGATCAATGCCGCCTATGAGATGATCGAGCGAGGCCTCAGGCACGTATGAGCGGTTTTCTGCCCGACCAGCCAGGTGCCGAGGTCCGGGTATCGCCGAATTTCGGTCCGCGCCGCGGGACGCTTCGGCCCGACATGATCGTGTTGCACTATACCGGCATGGCAAGCGGGGCCGGCGCCGAGGCGTGGCTGTGCGATCCGGCAAGCGAGGTGTCCTCGCACTATCTTGTTCATGAGGACGGGCGCATCATCCAGATGGTGCGCGAGAGCGATCGCGCCTGGCATGCTGGCAAGAGTTCCTGGTTCGGACGCACCGATATCAATTCCTGTTCGGTCGGTATCGAGATCGTCAATCCTGGGCATTCACTCGGTTATAAAGCCTTCCCCCGGCGACAGATCGGTGCCGTGATCGAGTTATGCGCGGGCATCGTGGGCCGTTATTCCATTCCTGCGGCAAGAGTGCTCGCGCATTCGGACGTGGCTCCTGGCCGCAAGGTAGATCCCGGCGAGAGATTCCCCTGGAAGGCGCTGTTTGGAGCCGGGGTCGGTCACCTCGTATCGGCGGCGCCGATAAGGCCGGGCGCCGCGCTAAAGGCCGGTGACACCGGCTCCGATGTCGAGGCGCTGCAGTCGATGCTGGCGCTCTATGGCTATGGTGTCGAGATATCGGGTGTCTACGACCGGCAGACGGAAATCGTGGTGGCGGCGTTCCAGCGGCATTTCCGGCGGCGGTTGGTTGATGGCGTGGCGGACAATTCGACGATCCGCACGCTGCAGAGGCTCCTGGCTTCCGTGAAGGCAGCCCTCGTCAAATAGCCGCGCCAGGGTCCTTAAATTACAATCTGTCACTTAAAGTGAATTGCGCTGCCTTCATTGTCGCCAATTCCGCCTCCAAATGCCTCTTCCGCAAGTCGTTGGACGTCTATCCCCCCGGATGATCCGATGTTGAATTGGCACAACTGCGTGAATTTCTTCGCGCGGTTCTAACAGAACAGGATTACATGCAAAAATTGACCGTTGTAGCGGCAGCTGTTGCTGCCGGAGTGATAAGTTTTGCCTTCAATCTGGCAAACGGCGCTCCTTTGAGCCTTCGGGCAGATAATGGCCTTGCCGTCGCCCCCACGACGACCAAGGCCGCCCCGGGCGGCAAGGCGCCAAAGATCAAGAGAGCTCCGGCAAGGGTGCAGAAGGCCGCCGCGACCAGGGCGGCCAAATCCACGGCCAAGCGTGCCAAGCGCGGTAGAAAGGCGATTGATCTCACCACCACCGCTTCGATCAACACCGGCAAGACTTCTCTGGCGACGCCCACCGCGGCGGGCGATGGCCAGTATTCGACGGTCATTGCCCGCTATGCCGCGAGCTATGGCGTGCCGGTGTCTCTGGCCAAGGCCGTCATCAAGATCGAAAGCAACTATCGGCCGAACTTGGTCGGCGGCGCGGGTGAGATTGGCCTGATGCAGATCAAGCCGGCGACGGCGCGGATGATGGGCTATGCCGGTTCGGCTAAGGGATTGTTCGATCCGGACACCAACATCAAATACGGCATGAAGTACCTCGCCATGGCGCGAGACCTCGGCGGCGGCACCACCTGCGGCACGATCCTCAAATACAATGCGGGTCACGGCGCGACGCGGATGAATCCGATTTCGGCCGCCTATTGCAGCAAGGTGAAAGTGCAGATGGTGGCGCTGGGCTCGCCGGCCTAAAGCCCACCCGTCAAGGTGGATTTGGGCAACGCGTGTTTCTTCATGCATGTCGTTGTCCCAGACCTGCCGCGCGGCCTCCAGCCAAGCGCAAAACCTTTTTGGGCGCCATGGATCAGCTTTTTCGTTTGCGTTTTCAGGCGGGAATCCCTTTATACGCGCTTGTCAGCTGGCCGGGCGGCCGCACCCGCGAGAGCCGAAAGGCTGCGGGTGAGGAAAGTCCGGGCTCCATGGAGACACGGTGCCGGCTAACGGCCGGCGGGGGCGACCCCAGGGAAAGTGCCACAGAAAGCAAACCGCCTCGACTTCGGCTCTGCCGGATCCGGGGCAAGGGTGAAAGGGTGGGGTAAGAGCCCACCGCGCGACTGGCAACAGAAGCGGCAGGGCAAACCCCACCGGGAGCAAAACCGAATAGGGGCGGTGCGAGGGGAAACCTTCGAGGGCTGTTTCCGGCCCACCGTCCGGGTAGGTTGCGTGAGGTGCATGGCAACATGCGCCCAAGATGAATGGCCGCCACGTTCTCGCCGCAAGGCGAGGGCCATACAGAACCCGGCTTACAGGCCAGCTGGCATTTTCCCGATATTGCGATAATTCCCCGAAATCAGAAGGTTACGCCGAAAGGTGTGCCTTTTGATTCAGCGCCTTGGCAGGTAGGGCCTCGACGGTCGCCTTGGGTTCCTTGAAGCCGGTGCGATTAAATCGTACCTTGCTGGAAAACAGCTGGAGCGTATCATGGGTCAGGTCGATAAACGCAGCATCACGCTTTCGCCGGAGCTGGCAGCCGTGGTGGACGATGTCGTCGCGGCAGGCGAATACGCCTCGGTCAGCGAAGTGATCCGCGATGCGCTCAGGCAATGGAAGGAGCGGCGCGACCTGCTCGGCTACACCGTCGAGGAACTGCGGGAACTGGTGCAGGAGGGCATCGACAGCGGGCCGGCGCTGGAAGGTCCCCCCTTGATGGAGCGATTGCGCGCCAAGTATGCGAAGATGGCGGAAGCCAAGGGCGCCAACGAGTGAAGTATCGCCTGCTTCCACAGGCTTTGATCGACCTCGAAGCTATCGGCGACTACATCGCCGACCATAACCCAACTGCCGCAGTTCGTTTTGTGGAAGCTCTTCAGCAGCGATGGGATCTATTAACCCTCCATCCCCGATCGGGCGCTCCGCGCGACGATATCTTGCCGGGCATTCGCCACCTTGTTGTCGGTGAGTACCTTACATTCTATCGGATTGGCGACAACGCGATCGAAATCCTGCGCGCGTGCTGCATGGCCGACGCAAAATCGCGACAGAGGATCTGGGGCCGTAATCGCTCAGCCGGCGATCTTATCGAGCGACGCCTCGATCGCGTGCCAGAGTTCCTCGACCGGTTCGCAGCCGATCGCGAGACGGACGAAGCCCGGCGGCACGGCATCGCCGCGTTTCGAACGGCGCTCGGCCGACGTATGCACGCCGCCGAAGGACGTTGCCGATTCAATCAGCGCGCAGCCGTCAATGAACGCCTCTGCCTGTTCTTCGGAGGCGAGCTCGAACGAAATCAAAAAGCCGAAGCGCTCCATCTGGGCGCGCGCCAGATTGTGCGAGGCATCGCCCTCGAGCCCGGGAAAGCGCAGGCCGCTGACCGCGCGGTGGTCCTTCAGCCGTCGGGCGATCGTTTCGGCCGACGAGCACATGCGGTCGAAGCGCACTTCCAGCGTTTCGAGGCCGCGATGCACGAGCCAGGCCTCGAACGGACCGGGGATACCGCCGGCAGTCTCGCGCCAATCCTTCACTCTTGCGACGATGTCGGGATTGCGGCTGGCGACATGGCCGAAGAGAACGTCCGAGTGGCCGTTGATCGCCTTGGTGTCGGCCGAGACCACGACGTCGGCGCCTAGATCGAGCGGCCGCTGGCCGAAGGGCGTCATCGTCGTGTTGTCGACGATCAATATCCCCCCTTGCGCATGGACGGCCTTGGCGACGGCGGTGATGTCGCAAATGTCCAGGCGGGGGTTCGATGGACTTTCGACAAAAACCACCCGGTAGCCGGCGAAACCGCCATCGAGCATGCTTGCCGTAGGCCGCACGTGATAGGCGACGCCGAGCGGTTTCAGGAAACGCTCGGCCAGCGCCCGCGTCGTGTGATAGCCGTCCGAGGGCAAGAGGATGCGGTCGCCCGATTTGAGGAGCGCGAGAAAAGCCGCCGAAATCGCGGCCATTCCTGAAGGAAAGGCAACGCATTGCGCATCTTCCAGGTGGCCGAGCGCGTGCTCGACCGCATGCCAGGTCGGATTGCTGAAGCGGCCGTACTGATCGTAACCCGTCGCGTCGCCCGGGGCATGGAAGATCGAGGCCATGGTCAGCGGCAACGGGATCGGATCGCCCTTGGCGAAACCGGCGCTGCGGAGATGCGCAAGTGTGGCGGCGCGTGACTTCGCGTTGTCGGACATCAACTCGATCCTCGTTATGGCAGAAAGGCGTCAACCGACGCTATGCGTGCCGGCTGTTCGCAGCAAGCCGCGTCGTTTTGGGCCAGAAGGCTCTAAACGGTTCGTTAGGCTTAATAGACGATAAAGACGAGACGTGCCTTCAGTCTGCTCTTTCTGGTTGTGGCGCGCGTGTTTGTGATGCCTGTTCCCGTTGACGCCCATAGTGCCCCATGATATCCCATTTAAATCAAGCTT
>Ga0105238_10003320_pt1 | contig 16063 bp, 15 predicted proteins | sample KBSC34metaG_FD_81526 | JGI IMG/M metagenome (GOLD analysis project Ga0105238, IMG submission 81526) | Corn rhizosphere microbial communities from Kellogg Biological Station, Michigan, USA - KBS C3-4 metaG | ecosystem: Host-associated > Plants > Roots > Rhizosphere > Soil | place: Michigan, USA... | reverse complement strand
GTAGCAGGGCTGGTGGCTGGCGCGATGTCGATGGCGGCCGGGGAATACGTCTCGGTGAGTTCCCAGTCGGATACCGAAAGGGCCGACCTGGATCGCGAGAGAAAGGAATTGGCGACAGAGGATGAATCGGAACGGAACGAACTGGCCGCGATCTATGTGAGCCGCGGGGTGGAACCATCACTGGCCAGTCAAGTGGCCGATCAATTGATGGCCCACGACGCGCTGGCGGCCCATGCCCGGGACGAGCTTGGCATCTCGGACCTGACGACCGCCAAGCCCGTTCAGGCGGCATTCGCCTCAGCAGGAACATTTGCCATCGGTGCCGCCATGCCGCTGGTCACCGCATTGGTCACGCCGCGCACGGCATTGATCCCCGTCGTCATCGCCACATCGATCCTGTTTCTCGCGCTGCTGGGCGGGTTTGGTGCCCACGCGGGCGGAGCTCCTGTCATGAAGGCGGCCTACCGGGTCACCTTCTGGGGTGCGCTGGCGATGGCACTGACGGCCGGGGTCGGTGCGCTTTTCGGAGCGGTAGTGTAACTCCGCTCTGAACACTCCCGGCAAATGTTTCCGCAGCGCGCGTCAGTGCTCGCAATTGGTCGCAGCCAACAGGTTCCTCAATTAGCCAGGGGACGATGGCCATAAGCTTGTCCGTGTCCGATCCATCAAATTGCCGCACCCGATCCATCAAATTGCCGCACCCGATCCATCAAATTGCCGCACACAGTACACCTTGGGGCATGACTTTCTCGGACACCTTGTTGCAGAAGGAGTTGTGGTCCGGGTATGGCACGTTGCCTTGCCCGGGTCAGTCGGGCTGACAGGATTTGAACCTGCGACCTCTTGACCCCCAGGCAGACGTAGCGTTTAACGAAACCGCTTGTGCTGCTTCACCTTCCGACCGAAGAAGAGATTCTATCCATTCCACCGTTTACTTTCAATTCCAGCTTGTTTTCCAGCGTTGCTGCAATTGCTGCTGCAACATTTGCTGCAAGCCGCAGCCAGACATTGCAACCCCGCCCTGCGACAAACGCAAAACAGGGTTTTGCGTTCTATGGTCCATACGTGAATGCGATTGGCGTGATTGTGCCGGAATCTACCTCCCACGGCGAAAACAATCTCATTTCTCCGCCTTCAATGTAGATGGTCTCATCGTCTTCGGATGCGATGATTGAATGGTAGATGAACAATGCCATGTTCAGTTTGTTGGCACGAGCGAATTCAACTTCGCCATTCGTCAGAAACACTTGCTCGCCGAGTGAGCGTGTTCCTTTGACTTCGCAGTAAATCACCTCGTCTTCCTTTCTGCATTCGAGATCGTAGGGATTGTTTCGCGATCTGTCGGTGACTGCGTAGCCATTCGATTCGAAGTAGTCTGTTGCCGCTTCCATTGCGAACAGTTCGATCTGCCGCCGAAGAGCAGGACTTGCGAATCCTTGTCCATCACTTTGGATTTTCTCACTGATTTGATCCACCTTGCTCAAATCTTCTTCGCCCAGTGTCCCATCGAACAAGTCAATTATCGTTTGTTTCAAATGAGGGAACTGATGTGCATACGCACGTTTGATTTCCTCGATCTTCGCGTTCGAGAGGGAATGGACGGTCGAATACCCAAAGAAGAAAGTTCCCATGTCGATCGGATCATTGATGACCCAACGAACACGTCGTGCATGGGGAAGACCGTCGCTTTCGCTGGGATTGTCGGGATGCCCCTTCGGCAAATAGTCGCCGGTGATGATCCCGATGCCCATGATTCTGCTGCGGCCCCTGTTTGCAACGACAATATCCTTCGGTTTAACCTCGTAAGCGAACCGGTAGACTGACTGTGCAGCTCCTTTTCCGTCCCCCTCTCCGCCACCAAGTGCTTCGAGAATCTCCTTCTGACTTTTGAAAACGGTGTAATCATCCAATTGCCGCCAACCCAGAAGGATACAACCTTTTTCATGGCACATGTCCCAACGCTCTGCTTTGCGACCTGGAGCGATTTTCCAAATGTTGGGCAAGCGATATTCCTGAATTGAAGGGGTGACCCTGCCATTGTCCAAGGACATCAGCGGTTTGCAACGGAGTGGCGCGGGCGACGATGAAACGCTCTTCGTCGCGCGTGACGAGTTCAGAGCACTAAGGTCGTCGGACGGGAAAAGATGAGTGATGCCAAGTCGGTTTACCAGGGATTCAGTACCGGATTCTGTACCGAACAAAGCTTATCAGGATAAACCGCCTCTGCCTCGGAACTCTATTTGAACCGCCGTATGACGGCATCGATATTGATGTCAGGGGTTCCGATACGGGCATAGTAGCGCGTGAATCGTGCGATCAGCGATTCGAGGTACGGACTATCGATATTCGCCAGGCAAGCTGACTGCGAAAGGTCATCGGCGCTGACAACCTTGGTATTCTGGACGTCGACAACAAGATCCGGGAAATCCAGTCCGGCTGGAAGGAAGAAGAAGCGCTCTGGCTGGCCGCCACCCCGATTGTTCTTGATGAGCTTGTGGAATCTCTCGACAGTGTCCTTGTCATTTGGTTTTGCCTTCCAAGCCGCATACTCTGGTTCTTCCGCGAATATCCTGCAGCGAGCGAGAAGGATATGTTCAGCATTGCGCGCGAGTACTTTTGTCTTCTTGTCTTCGCGCAATTCAAGGTCGCAAGCGTTTGTCATCACCACCCAATGGACGACATTCGGATCACGGTAAATTCCACCGGTCCTGATTGCGCCGTCAATCGGCGGGATGATATAGAAAAACATCGGGTGGACGGTCTCTCCGTCCATGAGAAGATCACCGGTATGCCCCATTTCCTTCGCAAGATGATCGACTCGGTCCTCTTCAAGGGAAGACGCCAGCCTGCGTGCCATCAGGAATGCTATCGAGAGCTTGTCAGCAGACTGCTTGTAACGTGCAAGAATCTCAGGGAGTTTCCACATGAAATCCCTCTGGGCGTGTTCCACATGGCGAAGAATCGCGCGATTTGCTGCCGGGATTCCGTCGTCGAGTATCTCTAGCAGGGCGGCTTCGATTCCGGGAATTTTCTGCGTCTTTTCGACGATGCGAATGACTTTGCTCTCAAGCGAATTCACGAGCGTCTGATTCCCGGTGTAGAAGATCACTGGAACAAATCGTGTCGCCTTGATGTCGTTAAGCGTCTTGATGCCGGATTCTTCCCCGCCGTCATCCTCGTCATGGCGGACGTCCAGAATGACGATGTCGATTTTTGATGTCTCAAGAATCGACAACGCTTCATTGAATTTTTGCGTGGTAATTACCCGCAAAGCGTATTTGTTGCCGAGGGTTTCGTTATCGAGCCCCTGCTTTATCTGACGACAAATTATTGGATCATCGTCCACGACAAGAATCTGCCAGGGCGCGTCGGACATTTCAGACTCGCTTATTCAGTGTGATACGAAATGTCGCCCCCGGTAGCGGTCCGACATCAAGCAACTCCAGATTGCCGTCGTAGTAGTCCTTTACGATTTCCCCGGAAATCGCCAGGCCTAGTCCAATTCCGTCAGGTTTGGCGGAGAAATATGGTTCGAAAATTGATTCTTTGATGTCGTCAGGAACGCCCGGACCGCTGTCTGAGAAAAGGATTTCTACTCTTGATGGCGACGGGCGGTTTACCTCCACCAGCACTTTCCGGTCGGCCGAAGGCACTTCCTTTAACCAATACAGACTGTTCTGAAGAAGGTTGATCACAACCTCCTGCAACTCCGCCGCATCGACTGTGACATCGGTTGTGGTCGTCGGCAGTTCCACCCGAGCACCGATTTCCTGTGTTTCCGACCCGAGGACAGCAAATGCGTCACTGATAATCTTCTCAATTGTCACCTTGGCGGGTCTTCCACGCTTTCTTCCGGCAAAGGGCTCAAGTCGGCGGAAAACCGTTGCGAGTGCTTCTGATTGGGTCTCAATCAATTCGAGAGATTCTTTAAGTGAAGTGACTTTAGTCGCGGGATCGGGTTTCGCCTTGTTGATCATCCGCATCGCAAGTTCAGCTTCGTTCATGACCTTTGCCAAGGGAGCGCGGCCATCATGCAGAATCGTATCAACGAGCGAGCCGAGAGTGGCAAGGCGGTGATAACGCGAAAGTACCTGCTGGATTTCCTCAACCTTGTCACGAAGTTCGGCCCCGGCTTCTTCGATGAGCCCCTGCAATTCCTTGTCGTTCGGATGAGATGTCCTGACCGCCTTTTCGAGATCATGCAGCCCGAAGTTGCGGAACAGCCCACCCTTGGCCTCACGCTGTTCCTTTGGTACGGGCGGATGGCGGAACGAATATCGCCGTTTTTCCAGTTCGGCGATGGTAAATGTCAGCAGTGCGCGTATGTCATCCGTCGCCTGCGATTCGACGAATCCTTCGCGATTACTCTGGTCTCGCAGTCCCGGATTCTTGTCTGCAGAGATAAGCACGAATCCAATGATCTGGTTATTGGACAAGCGCATCGTCGGATTTTGTACGCGGCGTACGTCGAGCCGCAGCCAGTCGTTTTTTGGTTCGCCGTAGGGCAGCACGCGAAACCCGTCGCGGTAAACGTGAAACCCGGCCGCCCGGTCCAGTTCGGCCCTCACATCTTTTTGTGTTGAACCGAAACTTCGCGCAAGCTCGGCGATCCCGGTCGCGTCGCGGTCCCAGGCACGAAGTTCAACATAGACCGGGCCACATGTCGGAAAACGGTCATTTCTGAGAATGAACCTGCCATTGATCGCCGATTTTTCTCCCTGGATAGTGAGGTCGAAATTGTAGTTGCCATCTGCATCAATCTCCCCTGCCAAGTCGTACGGCGGGCGCTGCAGAACCTCCGACGGCTCAACAAAACCGGAAAGGTCCGAGAATGCAGCCGGAAGTTTCAACAATATCTCAAAATCGTCGAATTTCGGGGCATTCGGGGACTTTAACGTTGGAGGAATCAGACGAGAAAGCGCATTGCGAAGATTGACGAAACGATTGCGATCCCACTGTTCACGCAAACGTTCCATCCGAAGGATCGTCCCGTGCGTGCCCGCATTTGCCGAACGCTCTTCTCCATCCTGCCACAAGCTGTCTATCGGTCCACCGGGAAGAATCTCGCTCGGCGGAGCGGTTTCCCATAGCACTTCGATCTGGTCGAGGTATTTGGTTTCGTCATCAAACAGCCGCCAGTCGAACATTGCTCTCGCCTCCTCGTTCGTGCCTTCACGGCGTGAAACGACTTCGAGTGAGTCTGCGAGCTTCGAGGACGCGAAACGGCCAATCCCCTTCTCTCCGGTTACGCGACGCTTGAAACGGGGGCTTAGAATTGCATTCTTTTTGTAATGAGTGGCTGGTTCCATCCAGACATTGAGGATGGTTTCTCCAGTCATTCCGTGACCGTCGTCAATAACCTCGACGCATCCCTGACCACGCTCAAATGGTTCGGTGAACGACAAAAGCACGCGTGTTGCGTCCGCATCATAGGCGTTCTTGACAAGTTCAATGACGGCCACGACCTCACTGCTGATCAGTTCATCGCCGAACGTTCGCATCAGGCGAGCGAGTGGTCGAAGTTTTTTAAGTCCCGAATTGGGAGAGCCGTCGGTACTCATTATGATTCCGGCAGGCGTCAGTCGCGGGATAGGCGAACGCTTGCAGTGAAATAAAATGGAAGTCGGAGATTTTCATCCGTTTCGTGTGGATTTACAAGCTCTTGTGCAATCTGGCGGATTAGCTGCCGCTGCCTGCCTCTCCTTTTTGGAGAACGGAAAATCTATCGCGGAAGAGTCTTGGTCCTCGCGATTTCATCAACGCGCCGCCTGTTCGTCTCGTTCGCAACATCCTGTAGTCGAACCCACTGTCCGTCAATTTTCTGCACGGCGTCAGTCGGGGCATTCTCGTCTTCAGCCTGGTTGACATACTTCTCGACGGTCCTGGGAGTGAATCCCAGCCATTTCCCCCATGCGACCATGTGGTGATATTTCTCCGTGCTGACGAGTTCGTCAATTGCCGCCGCGTTGGCCGTATAAGCAGCCCTGTCGGATGTACTGGGGATTACCGACTCATCCATTGGCTGTTGCTCTGCCATTGTCCCTCGCTGCGTTCTGTAGAGATTTAATCAGTAAAGCACAATCTGATGATAATTCAAGCACTGCTTTTGTCGTTGTAGCGTGCCGAATACACGAGAACGCACGGTTTTGCACAGCAGACAACTCGGGTTGGGAAGAGCGAAGAAAAACTGCCGAGAGTGAACAGTACATCTGTTACACTGGAGTTTTTCGATGTCATTTCTGGATGAGTTCCGCGCCGCAATGACCAATGTGTCGGGGAAAACCGTCACGCGAACCGACATCGCGAAAGCATCGTATATACCTGATGCATCGCAACGTTCGGTCATGTCCGCCGCCGGAATTGAACCAGTCGATCATACTGACGAGAGGATTATCGCAATCAGGGTTGCCGGAAGCATGGAAGTACTTAACACGACCTATTATGCATCCCAGCGTGCCGGTTCAGGTCGCAATCCGGAAGTCCGTATGGGAAGGGATCTCGTTCACTGGGTGAGTCAGGGTGAGACTCTCTGGCTTGGGACAGACGGTCGGACAGTGTTCGCGCTGAAGTCCACGTCACCTCAAATTCGCACGAGCGATGCAGAGGAAATCGGGGAGGCAATACAGCGGCTCGGGCGACTCCTTGATTCCCGCAGCGTTCTCGAACGTGCGAGGTTGTCTGCCGGGCCACCCGGACGACGGGAAACGCGATCTACTGTGTTTGAGCGCAACGGGTGGGTCAAGGAATTTGCGCGGCGAAGATCAAATGGCAATTGTGAAATGCCTGACTGCAAATATGTCGGTTTCGAGAAAACTGACGGGACGCTCTATATCGAAGTGCATCACATCAACTCGTTGGCGGAAGAGGGATTTGACATCATCGAGAACGTCGCTGCGATCTGCCCGAACTGTCATGCAAGGGCGCATCATGCCAAGAACAAGGCAGTGCTCCAAACCCGACTCCTCGTGGCGATCAGAGCTGCCAACGCTCGATACCTCCCGACGCTAGCGTAATTCTCTGCCGGGCTTCCCTTTCAGGATTCCGCCGCCCTTCAGCCAAGCGTCAACTTTTTCGATTGCGGGGTTCATCAGGTCACAGAGCGCATTCAGTGCCTCGGTGTGTCCCTCGTCCGTATCCGGCACTGCCGCATCGAGTTCGTTAAGAAGCTTTTCGCTTCCGCCGTAACAGTTTGCGTCGACGTAGTCGTGAAGTTCGGAAAAGCTGCGGACCGTCCGGGGAATAGTCCCGGTCGAAGCATCGTAGAGGATTTCCGCGATCATCAAATCGGCGATTTCGTCAGATGTTGGCATCTCTGCCATATAACACATCGCGTCTCCCTGGGGCAACTTTTTCGAGTTGCCTGCTGGGTTGGTTTCGGCCATACTGTCAAAAATTGACCCAGCGACAACTGCTACGGAGAGCGAAATGATTACGGAGTTTGCCCGCCTGCGACAACAAACAGGGCTTCCATTCGAATCCCTGGAGTCGCCTCTTGGTTTCACAAGCCGCACGCTGCGTCGCTACGAATGCGGTGAAACTGCGCCCAGGCCTCCTGTTCTGGATGCCCTTCGCAGAATCGTCCACGAAAAGGGAACGGCATCAACCGGGCGACCGACGTTCCGGTTCATTGATCTTTTTGCCGGGATCGGCGGACTGCGGAGGGGATTTGAACCGCTCGGGGGCAAATGTGTTTTTACGTGCGAATGGAACAAGCTGGCCGAAATGACATATCGTGCCAACTTCCATGACGGCAATGACCATGTTTTTGCAGGGGATATCACGCAGGTTGAGGCTGGCGATATTCCGGACCATGATGTCCTTCTCGCGGGTTTCCCTTGCCAGCCGTTTTCGATTGCGGGAGTAAGCAAGAAGAACGCTCTCGGAAGGGCTCACGGCTTCAAGTGTGAGGCACAGGGCACGCTTTTCTTTGACGTTGCCCGGATTATTGAAGAGAGGAAGCCGAAGGCATTCCTACTTGAGAACGTGAAGAATCTCGTCAACCACGACAAAGGAAACACATTCAAGGTGATCAGGCGGACGCTGACCGAAGAACTGGGCTATCAGATTGACTGGAAGGTCATTGATGCCAAGGCTTTCGTGCCCCAGCACCGCGAGCGGATATTCATTGCCGGTTTCCTCGACAAGAATGCGTTCAGCTTTGATGACCTGGTCTTGCCTGATGTTCTCAAGGGGCCAAAACTGAAATCAATCCTGCATCCGGAAGACGGGACAGAGGAAGCCGAGGGTCATTATACGACCGGAAAGAAGGCTTCAGTTTGCGATCGCTATACACTGACCTCGCATTTGTGGCAGTACCTTCAGGATTACGCGGCCAAACACAAGTTGAAGGGCAATGGCTTTGGATTCGGTCTGTGCGGGCCAGGCGATGTCGCCCGAACACTCTCGGCCAGGTATTACAAGGACGGCTCGGAAATCCTCATCAAGCAGCGCGGGAAAAATCCGCGACGCCTGACGCCGCGTGAATGTGCGCGACTGATGGGATTTGACAGGTTCGGAGAGTCCGAGTTCAAGATTCCGGTATCCGATACACAGGCCTACAAGCAGTTCGGCAATGCCGTCGTTGTTTCCGTGGTCGAGGCTGTTGCGAGACACATGTCACCGTGGTTGCCACACAGTACAGCAAACGAACACCAGAAGACATTCGTGTTTCATGCCTGACATCGTCGACCGGAAAACCAGAAGCCGGATGATGTCCGGTATCAGGAGCAAGAATACCCGTCCGGAGTTGATGCTTCGGACGGCGTTGCACCGGCTTGGCTTCCGGTATCGACTGCATGGAAAGCTGCCTGGCAAACCGGATCTCGTATTCTCGCGACTTCATGCCGTGGTCTTCATTCACGGCTGTTTCTGGCATTGTCACGATTGCCATCTCTTCAAATGGCCGTCGTCGCGTGCAGAGTTCTGGAAGACCAAAATTGAGGGAAACAGGCAGAGGGACTCTCTATCATATAGCCGCCTCCACAAGGATGGTTGGCGCATACTAACTGTATGGGAATGTGCTACTAGGGGCAAAACACGCTGGAATCTTGACAAGCTGGTTGCCGCCGCCGCAGAGTGGCTGAAAAGCGGAACGACAGACGTTGAAATCAAGGGGAGAGACGATGGCGCTGGTTGACCTGACGGACTGGATGGACGAGAACACCGGTCCGCATATCGTCTGGTATGTAAAACGCCTGTCAGGAAACGACACTCTCGCCAACGGCAGTCATCAGGCAGGTCCATACATTCCGAAGGAATTCCTGTTTGAAATCTTCCCGTCCCTCAATCGGCCGGACGGTGAAAACCCCGACAAGCGTTTCGAGGTCAGGATTGACTCTCATGGCGATGTGAGAAATGTTCGGGCAATCTGGTACAACAACAAATTGCGGGGTGGCACAAGGAATGAGGCGCGGGTCACGAATTTCGGGGGAGCCGAATCCGCACTTCTTGATCCGGAAAGTACTGGTTCACTCGCTGTGTTCGCGTTCCACCGTGACGTTAATGGCGAAGCGACTGACTGTCATGTGTGGGTATGTGACCACGAAGTTGAAGAGGACCTGATTGAGGACCGCATCGGACCGGTCGAGCCTGGCAAGTTCACAATCTGGAAAATGGATGAGCGCCAGCCGGGTTCATTGATACCACCGCCCCGAACAAGTTGCTGGATGACTCGCAAGGAAATCCCGCCGGAATGGCTGGTCAAGTTTCCGACAGGAGAGGAGATCATTCGCAAGGCCGTGGAAATGCGGGGAGATCACGGACTGGCTGTTGACCAGCGACTGATGAAGCGCCGCGACTGCGAATATGAGATATTCCGGAGCCTGGAACAGGAAGTCGAGTTGCCGGTAATTCGTGCGGGGTTTGACAACATTGAGGACTTCGTCGCTCGCGCCCAGACCATTCTTCAGCGACGCAAGTCGAGGTCAGGCAGATCACTTGAATTGCAGACGCGGGCAATTTTCCTTGAGGAAAACCTGCGTGAGGGGATCGACTTTCAGCATCAGCCGGAATCAGATGCGGGAAAGAAACCCGACTTTCTGTTCCCCAGCGAAGCGGCGTACAAGGACCCGTCATTCCCTGTGAATCGTCTGAGAATGCTCGCCGCAAAGACGACTTGCAAGGACCGGTGGCGGCAAGTTCTAAATGAGGCCAGTCGGATTGAGAACAAGCATCTTCTGACGTTGCAGGAGGGGATTTCCGAGAACCAGTTCCGTGAAATGACCGACGAACGAGTAACGCTCGTTGTGCCAAAGCCTCTGGTAGGCTGCTATCCGGAGTCTGTACGACCCTACCTGCAAACGTTGGAAAGCTTTATTGGGGACATCCGATTGCTCAATGTGTCGTGAATTACGCGTGAATGCAATCTGTCGCCACACGCCTGGACTTAATCCTGCCGAGCCCCTTCTTGGTGCAGGTTATGGTGAACGCTGAGACTGGACCCGGAACCGGTTATGGACTTTTCCACGGTGACCGAGTTTTGTCTGGAACGTTTTGAGGTCTTCGCTGTGTGTTAAATACTTATTGTTAAATAAAGTGTGTTACGCTGTGGATAAGTGCCAGTAACCCGCTGATCTAGTTGGATTTTTGGAAAAGGCCGGTGTGTGAAATGACGAAAGATGGTGTGTGAAATGACGAAAAACAGTGTGTGAAATGACGAAACTTTCTGCCGGTGGGTGATCTGTCGAAGTAGCCCTTCCGGTGTGTAAAATGACGGAACTTCTTGACTTGGTGTGTGAAATGACGAATGTCATGACATGAGCACCGAAATTGTCCACACGAGGTCTCCCCTTCTTCCGGACCGGTATCCGACTCCCGACTTCTTCGTCTGCGATATTTTTGACGCAGCACCCAAGGGTGATCTGGCGTCGATGGAACACCCGATTTTTTCGCTCGCGACCAAGCCGGACACCCGTCTCCGCCGCTATGAACATGGCTCCGTCTTTATCGAAATAGCCCCGTCTGCGCACGGACTGGCGACAGTCCATGATCGCGACATACTGATTTATTGTATTTCGCAACTCATGGCTGCCCTCAACGAGGGCAAGCAGGTTTCCCAGGTCGTGCATTTCAAGGCGCACGATCTCCTCAAGGCGACCAACCGGATTACGAGCGGCGAGGGGTACAGCTCGCTGAAGGCTGCCCTAGAACGGCTGAAGGGGACACAGATTTCAACGAACATTGCCACCGGCGGCAAGGAAACCTTCGACACATTCGGTCTGATTGATCGGGCAAGGATTGTGCGTGAAACGCGAGATGGCCGGATGCAGGAAGTTGAAGTGAAACTTTCTGACTGGGTTTTCAATGCCATTCGGCAGCAGGAAGTATTGACTCTGCACCGGGACTATTTTCGGCTCAGAAAACCATTGGAAAGGCGGATGTACGAGCTGGCGAGAAAGCATTGTGGCAAGAAGGAAGAATGGCGGATTTCTCTGGACGTCATGCAGAAAAAGTGTGGATCAGCGTCAACGAAAAAGGAATTTCGCAGGCTCGTCACAAATATCGTCGAAGAGGATCAGTTACATGCTCATATTCCCGACTACTCGGTCACCCTCGAAGGCGACATGGTTACGTTTAAGAACCGTGGAACGATTCCTAAATCCAAGTCGCTTGAAGATGCGAAAACAGTTTCGGTTGCCGGGCTGAATCCGGAAACATATCACGATGCTAGAACTGTCGCCCCAGGATGGGATGTCTACTCCATCGAAAGAGAATGACGTGAGTGGATCACCGAAACCCCGCGAGATGCGGATGCGGCGTTCATTGGATTTTGCAAGAAATGGTATGAGCGCCGAGGCTCTCCAAAATAGCAGGGACAGCGATTTTCTTTGAACCAAGGCTCAATTGCTGGTTTACGGATCATTGGTTTATTTTTTGGTTTTTGGAGGGGATTTGACTCCGCGAATACTCTCGGGAGACTCCGATTTGAACTCTCGTTCAAGAAAATCCCGCACGACGTCCACCATGTTAACGCCGCGCAAAACACATTGACTCTTTACCTGCGTGTGCAATGAGTGCGGAATATCGATGGTAAGTCGTTTGGTCGGCTCGGCAGTGGACACCGGCCTCTGCTGCTCGACCCATGCGTCCGCTGTTCGGCGTTCGACGGAACCGGCCGGCTTGGCAGTGATCGGGACGCGTTTTTTCATTGCGAGAACTCCACAATCTCGTCGGCAAGTTGCCGCAGTTCCCGCGTTGCGGCATGGCGAGGAGCCGTCTCAAACACTGTTTGGCCTTGAGCCGCCGACTCTGCCAGGATGATTCGCTGTCCAACGACCGTCTTGAGCACTGGAACCGGGTAACTGGCGAGTGCCTCCGAAACATCCCTGCCGAGGGCCGTGTTCGCGATTCGACGATTGATGATGAATGCCGCTCGAAGTTCTGGTTTGAAAATCTGGGCTTCGCGGATCAGGTCCACGATTTCGTGGGCTGCCCATACGTCATAGGGGGATGGTTGTACGGGAACAAAAACCGCATGACTGGCAATGATGGCGGAACGGGCGACTTCATAAACCCGTGGCGAACCGTCGATAATCACCACGGCGAAGTCCCGCCCAATCTGAGGCAATTCCTTGTGGAGCGAGGCTTTCGGCAGGCCAACGACGGGAAAGCGCCCTTCCGACTTTCGTGAAGCCGCCCAGTCCAGAGCTGAACCTTGAGGATCGGCATCGATCAGCAACACGCGCTGACCCTGGCGGGCGATCGCATCCGCGATGTGGATCGCGAGCGTCGTTTTGCCAACGCCGCCTTTCTGATTGAGAAAACTATAGACAATGGGTTCCATGAAGCTCGCTGTGTTACAGAAATACAGAACTCCGGATACCAGCAATTGCGGGTTCCGTCAAACACGATTTTCTGCTGGCACAGAAACACGGAAATACGGACTGAATAATTTTATTGGCAGTCGGATGACCTGCAGAAACGCCGCCTCTGGCGGACTTGCCAACTAAAACGTCACCGTTTATCTGGCTGCGTCTACCTGCATCCGTATAGTTCGGTGTGTCACCGGAAATACAGAAAGGCAGAAACACAGAATTGCAGTAACACGACTACGGCAATGTGATTCATGTCGTTGGAGTTCGGGGAGCGGGCCAAGACTACGCCGCAGCAGACGCACTCGAACTTCCGAAGCAATGCTAGGACTACCCGCCTTCAAAGATTGCTAAAACTCACGCCCGCCATGACGGCGGGCGAAACTTGACAGGGATGCCTCGTCGTTGGTGCGTCTGACGTGCCGACGACTGACGAAAAAACGAGACCTCGCGGGCGGTTGCCATTGCCCGCGAGCTTTTCGCATTGTCCGGACCATTTCATCCGTCTTTCTGTCGGCATTCAGGACAGAGTCCACAGAAGTTGGCTTGCGGCAGGGCCAGGGCCAGTTCGATTTCAGTCCAGCCTTCGCCCATTGCGTCTTCTTCGGTTTTGATTCCTTCGCCTGCGTCGCAGTTCCGACAAACTAAAGAAAAGACTGGCTCGGGGCCGTGTCCGAACGTGCGGCGGAGCACTGACGCGATATAGGAATGCATCGCCTCGGGGGTGTACTGGTGCGGGTAAAAACCGCCTTTGGCAAACCATTCCTTGAGGGCCAAAGCAAGATCTCTTGCGGTCTCAAAGTCGCCTGCCTTCATCGCCTCGAACATGTCCAGGAATGTTTGATTTGCGTCCATGTGAATCTTTCCAAGGTAAAAGCGGAATGGAAGAATTCGCCCGCCGAGTAATATCGGCGGGCGGTTAGAAAGTCTGGCCGATCAGACGGAGATTTATGGTTGCAGTCCGTGCAGGAAGTCGACTGCTTTGGAAGCGTGCGAAGCGGCGGAGAAAACCGCCCGCTTGTCTTCCTTCAAGACTTTGAGCCAATTGTCGATATAGGCAGCATGGTCTTCCCTCACCTCGGGTGTGATGCAAAGGTCAGCACAAAGGAAAGCGGAACCAAGTTCGGCGACCAACTCTTCCATCGCATAGCCCTCATCGCCCCATCGTTTGCGACCGAATTCCCTATTCAGCCGCGAGCCGTGCCGCGTCCAGTGGGTTAACTCGTGAGCGAGGGTGGCCGCGTGCGATTCGGCATCGCGAAACGTCTCGAAGGGCGGCATGCGGACATAGTCGGAATCAATCGCGTAGAAAGCTCGATTGCCTCCGGTGCGAACGTCGGCTTTGGTGTTGGCGAAGAATGTATCTGCTCGCTCGATCCGTTCGGGTGTCGCCTCGCGTGGTTCCGCGACGGCGTAATACTTCTCCGGCAATTCCTCACACTGGGAAGCGTTGAAAACCGTGTATTGCTTGAGGAAAGGAATCTCGGCATCGACTTCTTCCCCGTTTTTTCCCTCGTCTTTCTTCTTGAACGTGCTGGCGTAGACGACCGGGGAACCGTGCTCCCCCTTCTTCACGAATCCGCCCAATTCTTTCGCCTGCTGAAACGTCAGCCAGAACGGGCAATCGAATCCCTGCAATTCAGCCGAAGCCCACAACATCAAAATGTTGATGCCTTTGTAAGCCTCGCCATTGTGCCGCAAAGGTCGCGTGATGCGTCCAGCAGCGAGTTCAGCGTTCCAGGGTTTGAACCACGGGCGAACGCCCTGCTCCAGTTCTTCAATGATTCGATTCGTAACCCGAGTATAAACGTCAATCCGCGATGTGGTGGCAGTGGTCATGGTCTTCGTCTCCCTCTTCAAAAATGGATTTGTTCGCGAGCCAAACAGCTCATGCTTTTGGCGAACGGAACAAAGAGCCAAATGCCGGGGGGAGTGCAGTCACGGACGACCGGCGCGGAGGGCACCCGTCTGCACAAACGAAGGCTTTGCGAAGTGCGGAAGACGGGGAGGAACCCGCAAAGGGAGCGCGGGCCTCATCCTTGACGGCACGGGGGAGCACCCCCACTTACTAACAAAGAATTGCACCGAGAGGTGTCCGCTTCAGGCGATAGCCGTCGCGCCAGCGGGCGTCAGGGGATCACGTCGGCCTTGCGACCGTAGCGAAGCGGAGCCCGAAAGCACGCGGTCGCCGCTTCGGGCGAGGTGCCAATTGAATCGCAAACCGTTCCTCGCCGTGTACAATAGCCATTCAGTATGCACTCAGGGGACGCCGCACACCCTTTCCTGCATTTCCGATGCTTCACGGTTTTGCGTTGTACCAGACTACCATGCAATCGCTCCAGCAATATGTTGATTTACAATTTACAGCTTTCGATTTGGAGCATTGAATCGTGTTTCCAATCGAGAAATATTCAATAAATGAAATTACAGACTTTCTGTTCGTCCAAGATTCTCCTTCGCTCTCCGATGTGATCGTTGTGCCTGGAGGCAGATCAGATCGTTCCATGTTGGATGCGCGCATTGACCGCGCAGTCGATCTCTTTAAGGCAGGATATGCCCCATTACTAATAGTGGCCGGTGTTGAACCGCTGTCTGGCGGAAATCGCGTCATCGGAGCAACTGCGGCCACGTACATGGCGAAGAGAGCAGTCTCCAACGGCATACCGAAAGATCGGATGTTGGTGGTGCGCGACGGAAAGACCGACGTAGATTGCCTCTCAAGCATACGGCAATATATTCGGAATCGGAGGCCTGAATTAACAACCAAGCGAATTCTTCTCGTTGTTTGTCCTTACAGAATGTCATTTGTATCAAGGTTTGCGTCCAGCTTCTGGCCAGAGGTGATTCGATGTCCCCATCAGCAAGGTATTACTGCTGACAACTGGTCAAGCCATCCCAATGGCCCCAGAGCAGTTTCAATTGAACTATATCTCTTATCAAGAAATGCAAAAGTGCCGTTCACAACTGATATTAATATGATGGGCAGAGATTGAGTCAGAAAGAGCGATATATGTCCCGCTCTACTAGCGGACGAGCCGACCACGCGCAAATCGCGCGCCCTCCGGATGTCGCGCTGCACTACAATGTCTGACTAGGGTACACCCTATCCTGACTGTCAACTGCCGATCACACTTCTAGTCCGAATGAAGTCGGTTCACGAATTTCTTGACAGGTGCTGTGACACGTCTTAGACCTCAACTTGACAAGGGGAGGCACTATGTCAGGAAAGGGTCAAAGAGTTGGATACGTGCGGG
>Ga0105238_10003317_pt1 | contig 16071 bp, 12 predicted proteins | sample KBSC34metaG_FD_81526 | JGI IMG/M metagenome (GOLD analysis project Ga0105238, IMG submission 81526) | Corn rhizosphere microbial communities from Kellogg Biological Station, Michigan, USA - KBS C3-4 metaG | ecosystem: Host-associated > Plants > Roots > Rhizosphere > Soil | place: Michigan, USA... | reverse complement strand
CAGGGCCTCGATCCCATCGATGACGGTTTCGTCGACCAGAATCGGCCGGGTGAAGCGGGTGCCGCCATGGACGACCCGATGGCCGATCGCCGCCGGCATCTCGCCCTGCATCTCCTGTGTGAGCCAGTCCAGGACCCGATCCAGCGCGGCAGCGGCATCGCCAAGTTCGGCCGACCCCCATGTCTTGTCGACCAGGCGCTTGCCGTCCTTGTCCTCAGCGGCGAGATGCGGCTTGGTGCCGATGCCCTCGATTGCGCCCTTGATGCGGCGGTCGACCCCCTCGGCGCCGCCCGCGTCGAAGAGCTGAAATTTGATGCTGGAGCTGCCGGCGTTGAGGACCAGGATCGTTCCGCTCATGGGTCGCCGGGTCCCTTGAAAAATCCTGCGATTGCAGGGTGATGATCTATAGTTTCTCGGCTTCGGTTGAAGATCAAGTCCGCTTCCCGCGGGCCTCCCGCAACTTGATCTTCACCTTTAACATGAGACGGTGACAGACAGGCGATGCAGCTCAGCCGGATCATACCCCTCCTCGACCAGCTGCGAGGTTATCGGGCGGGGTGGCTCGGCGCCGATGTCGTGGCAGGGCTCTCGGTCGCGGCGGTGGCGCTGCCCACCGCCATCGCCTACCCCGCGATCATGGGCCTGCCCCCTCAGACCGGTCTCTACGCCGCCATCCTGCCGCCGATAGGCTATGCCCTCTTCGGCCCGTCGCGCCGCCTCATGACCGGCCCGGACACGGCCACCTGCATGATGGTGGCGAGCGCCCTGCTCGGTCTAGGCGCCGCGGGGATGGATGAGCGCATCATGGTCGCCGCCGCCTTTGCCATTGCCGTCGGCCTGGCTTGCCTGGCAGCCGGCAGCCTGGGGCTCGGCTTCATCGCCAATTTCCTATCCAAGCCCGTGCTGATGGGCTTCCTTGCCGGGGTGGCGCTGGACCTGATCATCGGCCAGCTCGGCAAGCTGACGGGCCTCTCCCTTGTCTCGGACGGCCTCCTCGGTCCCCTGGCCGATTTCACGCGCAAGCTGGGCAGCACCCATCTTCCCACCCTGATCCTAGGCCTTGGGCTGCTCGCTTTGTTACGCATGCTGCGCCGCTGGGTGCCGCGCCTTCCCGGTCCCCTGGTGGCAGTCGGGCTGGGCCTGCTTCTGTCCCTCGCCCTCGATTTCCGGGATATGGGTATGAAACTGGTGGGGGCTATTCCGCAGGCCCTACCCGCCTTCGCCCTTCCTCTTCCGACAGGGCTGTCCCTGGAGAATTTCGTCCTGGCGACGGTCGGCGTCCTGCTCGTCAGCTTCAGCAGCGGCATCGTGACGGCGCGCAGCTTCGGCCTCAAGAACCACGAGACCGTGGATGCCAATCGCGAGCTGATCGGCTTTGGCGCCGCCAATATCGCCTCGGGGCTGTTCGGCGGCTTTCCCGTCACCAGCTCGGATTCCCGCACCGCCGTGAACTATGCGGTCGGGGGCAAGACCCAGCTCGCCGGCCTCGTCGCCGCGGCGGCGCTGACAGCGGTCGTGGTCTTCTTCGGAAACGGGCTGGCCTATCTCCCCATCGCGGCGCTCAGCGCCGTGCTCATCTCCGCCGCCCTCGACTTGATCGATTTCAACGGCTTCACCCTCCTCTGGCGCCTCAGCCGGGTCGAGTTCGTCTTCGCCCTGGTCGGCATGCTGAGCGTGCTCAGCTTCGGCGTGCTGCGGGGCGTCATCATCGCCGTCCTCACCACGCTGACCCATCTGCTCTGGGTCGCCTCGCAGCCGCGCGACGCGCTTTTGGGCGGCATCCCCGGCCGAGAGGGCCTGTACAAGCTGCATCGCCATCGCGATGCGGCGGCCATCCCCGGGCTCACCATCTATCTTCCGGAGGGCTCGCTGGTCTTCTTCAACGCGGAATATGTCAAACACCGCCTGCTGAAGAGCGTGACCCGGACGCCGGCGCTGCCGCTCTGGCTGGTTCTGGACGCCAGCGCCATCGGCTATCTCGATACCACCGCCCTCGACGCCTTGGAGGATGCCCGTGCAACCCTGGCGGCGCGCGGCATCAAGCTGGCCGTCGCCGGCCTCCACAGCCGCGCGCGGGGGTTGATCGAACGCTCAGGCCTCGCGGCGCGGCTGGGCCCGGACATGATCTTTCATTCCGCCGAGGATGCGGCAGATGCGTTCCAGGCGCGCCAAGTCCAGGCAGTGCGGGACAATTCCGTATAGACCGCGACGAACAGCTGACTCGGGGCGCGGCTTGCACCGCCTGTAAGGGGGTGTCATGGTTTCCTAGGGACGACCTTGCAGTGAACGGGGGGGTTACGTGAGGCATGCGAGTCGATTCCGGCGATGGCTGACCTCGCTGGCGATCCTGCTCTTCGTCACGGAGGTCGCCGCCTGCTCGAAGGAAGAGCAGGCGCCGCCCCCGCCGCCGCGGATGGTGCGCGTCGTCAAGGCCGACATGAAGGCGGCCGAGCTGGGCGGCAGCGCCACCGGCGTCATCGAATCCCGCTACAGCGCGCCCGTCGGCTTCCTGGTCGGGGGGCGGGTCATCGAACGCAACGTCGATATCGGGGCGATGGTCGCAAAAGGCGACATCCTCGCACGCCTCGATCCGGCCGATTTTGAGAACAGGCTGACGGCCGCTCAATCCCAGGTCACGGCAGCCCAAGGCGACGTGGCCCAGGCAGCCCCGCAGGAGCAGCGCCAGAAATCCCTGTTGAAACAGGGCTATGCCACCCAGGCTGCCTATGATCAGTCGTTGAACGCCCTCAATTCCGCCAAGGCTCGGCTGCAGGCCGCTCAAGCGAACCTCCGCTTGGCCCAGGATCAGGTCGCCTACACGACCCTGAAAGCCGATACGGACGGCGCCGTGACGGCCGTCGGTGCCGACCCCGGACAAGTCGTGGCGGCTGGGCAGATGATCGTTACGATCTCGCAGCTGAATGCGCGTGAGGGCGTCTTTTCCGTGTCGGAGCAGATCGCCACCCAGGTGCCGGTCGGCTTGGCGGTCCATGTCGCCTTGCAATCCGACCCGAGCATCGGGGTCAACGGCGTGGTCAGGGAAATCTCGCCCCATGCCGATCCCGTGACCGGGACTTACACGATCAAGGTCTCGCTCCCGGAGGCGCCGGACGCCATGCGCCTCGGTGCCGTCGTCATCGGGACGGTGGAAGCCGAGGGCGATGTCGTCGCCGTCATCCCCTCCACGGCGCTTTTCGACACCAATGGCCAGCCCACGGTCTGGATTGTGTCGCCCACGGCCCTGACCGTCAGCCGGGAGCCGGTCACGGTTGCGCGCTTCGACGCCGACACTGTGACGATTTCCAAGGGACTCAAGACCGGCGATCTCGTCGTGACCGCCGGCGTCAATTCGCTCGCCGCCGGCCAGAAGGTAAGACTGCCCGAGGACATGGCCAAGTAATGGGCTTCAATCTCTCGGAATGGGCGCTCCGACACCGCTCCCTGGTCGTCTTCTTCATGATCGTCTGCTTTGCCGCCGGCGCGATGTCCTATACGAAGCTCGGGCGGGAGGAGGATCCGGCTTTCGCCGTCAATACCATGCTGGTGATGACCTCCTGGCCGGGAGCGACCACCATCGACATGATGCAGCAGGTGACGGACCGGATCGAACGCAAGCTCGAGGAGACGCCGAAGCTCGATTATACCAAGAGCTACACGACGCCCGGCGTCTCGGTGGTTTATGTCAACGTGCTGGATTCGACTCCGGCCTCGGAGCTTCCCGAAATCTGGTATCAGGTGCGCAAGAAGGTCGCCGACATCAAGCAGACGCTGCCCAGCGGTGTCGTCGGTCCCTTCTTCAACGACGAATTCGGCGATGTCTTCGGCGTCATCTACGGCCTGACCTATGACGGATTCACCGAGCGCGAGGTCCGCGATTTCGCCGAGCAGGCGCGCTCGGCCTTCCTGAACGAGCAGGACGTCGCCAAAGTCACGATCTTCGGGACCCAGGACGAGAAATTCTATCTGACGATCTCGCCCAAGAAGCTGGCGGGGCTGGGGCTCAATGTGAGCCAGGTGCTGCAGGCGATCGCCGACCAGAATGCGGTCACCCCGGCCGGCGTGATCTCGACCAGCAAGGAGGACATCCTGGTCCAGGTCACCGGCGCGCTCATCACGGCCGACAGCCTGAAGCAGATCAACCTCTACCTCAACAAGCGCTTCTATCAGCTGACGGATCTCGCCACGATCACCAAAGGCTACGTCGATCCGCCCCAGAAGATGTTCCGGGTCAATGGCAAGCCGGCGATCGGGATCGGCATCTCCATGCGCCCCGGCGGCAATATCCTGCACATGGGGGAGGAGCTGCGAAAGATCGCCGCCCAGCTCCAGGATCGCTTTCCCATCGGAATCGATGTCCATCTCGTCTCCGACCAGCCGAGGGTGGTGGAAGAGTCGATCCACAGCTTCACCAAGGCCCTGTTGGAAGCGGTGGTCATCGTGCTGGTCGTCAGCTTCGTCAGCCTGGGGATCAGGGCCGGGCTGGTGGTGGCGCTCAGCATCCCGCTCGTCCTCTCCATCGTCTTTCTCGGCATGAGCATGATGGACGTAAGCCTGCAGCGCATTTCGCTGGGCGCGCTCATCATCTCGCTGGGACTGCTCGTCGACGACGCCATGATCACCGTCGAGATGATGGTGGCCAAGATCGAGGAAGGATTCGAGAAGGCGAAGGCCGCGACCTTCGCCTACACCTCCGTCGCCTTCTCCATGCTGACCGGCACCTTGGTGACGGCGCTGGGCTTCCTGCCCATCGGCTTCGCGCGCAGCGGCGTCGGGCAATACTGCTTCTCCCTGTTCGTGGTCATCCTGATCGCGCTGCTCGTCTCCTGGGTCGTGGCGGTCATCTTCTCCCCGCTGATCGGCGTCTTCGTCCTGCCCGCCAAGATCAAGCAGAAGCAGGGGCACAACAAAAAGGGGATCTTCAGCCGGGTCTTCGAAGCGCTGGTCGTGATCAGCATGCGCTTCAAATACATCACCATCGTGGTGACCCTGGCGCTCTTCGGCCTGTCCATCTACGGGGTCGGCTTTGTCCAGCAGCAGTTCTTCCCGGCGTCGGACCGCCCCGAGCTGCTGGTCACCATGAACCTCAACAAGAACGCCTCGATCTTCGCCACCGAGGCGGAGGTCGACAGGGTCCAGAAGCTGCTCGCCGGCGATCCCGAGGTCGAGTCCTATTCGGCCTATATCGGCGGCGGCGCCATCCGCTTCTACCTGCCGCTGGATGTCCAGCTCGACAACAACTTCCTGGCCCAGTTCGTGGTGGTGGCCAAAGGCCTAAAGGAACGCGACTCCGTCATCGCCAAGCTCGACCGCGCCTTCGCCGACGATTTCCCCGACGTGACCGCGCGCGTGTCGCGCCTCGAGCTGGGGCCGCCGGTGGGCTGGCCGGTCCAGTACCGTGTCAGCGCCGAATCGATCGGCGAGGTGCGCACGGCCGCCGAGCAGCTCGCCAAAATCCTGCGGGAGTCGCCTTACACCCAACTGGTCAATTTCGACTGGGGCGAGAAGAGCAAGACCCTGCGCCTGGCCATCAACCAGGACAAGGTGCGCAAGGCCGGGCTCAGCTCCGACACGATCGCCCAGGCCATGAACATGATCCTGTCGGGCTATACGGTCACGCAGATCCGCGATTCGATCTATCTGATCGACGTCGTCGCGCGCGCCCCGGAGGAGGAGCGTCTATCGCTGAAATCGCTGGAGAACACCCAGCTCCCCCTGCCCAACGGCGCGTCGGTGCCGCTGACCCAGTTCGCGACGATCGAATACACCTTCGATGAGAGCTATGTCTGGCGCTACAACCGCTTTCCCACGATCACCGTCCAGGCCGACGTGCCGCCCGGTGTCCAGGCGCCGACTGCCTATCAGAAGAACGCCGCGGCGATCGCCGCACTGCGGGCCAAGCTGCCGCCGGCCGTGACGATCACCGAGGGCGGCACGGTGGAAGACAGCGCCAAGGCCAATGCCTCGATCGTCGCCCAGATTCCGCTCATGCTGTTGTTGATGCTGGCGGTGCTGATGATCCAGCTCCAGAGCTTCCAGCGGCTGTTCCTGGTCCTGAGCGTGGCGCCCCTGGGGCTGATCGGCGTCGTGGCGATCATGCTGGCGACCCACACGCCCATGGGCTTCGTCGCCAACCTCGGCATCATCGCCCTTGCCGGCATGATCATCCGCAATTCCGTCATCCTGGTGCATCAGATCGAGCACAACCGGGAGGCGGGGCGGCCCGCCTGGGAGGCCGTCGTCGAAGCGGCCGACCACCGGCTGCGGCCGATCATGCTGACGGCCGCCGCGGCGATCCTCGGCATGATTCCCATCATGGGCGAGGTATTCTGGGGGCCCATGGCCTTTGCGGTCGTCGGCGGGCTGGCGGGCGCCACCTTGTTGACCATGCTCTTCCTGCCCGCGCTCTATGTCGCCTGGTTCCGCATCGAGGAGCCGCGGCCGGGCGAGACGCCACGGGAGGAGCCGGCGGGAGCGGCGGCCAACCCCGCCTGAGGCGGGACAACTGCGGCTGCGGGAGCCATCGCAGATGAGCGAGAATCACTCGGAGCTGGTGCGCAATACCCTGGGCGTGCTGGTCATCGCGGGCCTGATCGCCGCCTCCTTCTGGATCCTGCGGCCGTTCCTGCCGGCGGCGATCTGGGCGACCATGATCGTCGTCTTCACCTGGCCGATCATGATCCGCCTCCAGCGCCTGCTCTGGAATCGCCGGGCCCCGGCCGTCGCCGTCATGAGCCTGCTGCTGTTGGTGATCTTCGTCCTGCCCTTCGCCGCCGCCGCGAGCACGATCATCATCAATACCGAGCGATTCGTGGGCTGGGTCCAATCGCTCGCCGACTTCACTCTGCCGCCGCCACCCGATTGGCTGGCGGGGATCCCCCTCATCGGCGCCAAGGCAACCGCGCTCTGGGGCAGTGCGACCGTCAGCCGTCTCGAAGGACTGCCGGCAAAGCTCGCCCCCTACGCCGGAACGGTCATCCGCTGGTTCCTCGGTCAGGCCGGCGGTCTCGGCATCATGTTCCTGCAATTCATGCTGACCGTGGTCTTCGCCGCGATCATGTATGCCTATGGCGAGGCCGCGGCGTCGGGCGCGCTACGCTTCGGCCATCGCCTCGCGGGCGAGCGCGGCGCGCAGGCCGTGCGCCTTGCGGGACAGGCGATCCGCGGCGTGGCCATGGGCGTGCTGGTCACGGCGATCCTGCAATCGGCGGTGGCGGGAATCGGCCTCGCGGTTTGCGGCGTCCCCTTCCCCGTCATTTTGACGGCGGTGATCTTCATCCTCTGCATTGCCCAGATCGGCCCGGGGCTGATCCTGATCCCCACCATCATCTGGATGTATTGGAGCGGCGACGAAGTCTGGGCGACCGTGCTTCTGGCCTGGACGGTGGTGGTACTCACCATGGACAACGTCCTGCGTCCGCTGCTCATCAAGCGCAGCGCAAAGCTGCCGCTGCTGCTGATCTTTGTCGGCGTCATCGGCGGGCTCATGGCCTTCGGCCTGATCGGCATCTTCATCGGGCCGATCGTGCTGGCCGTGGCCTTCACGCTGTTGAAGGCCTGGATCGGCGACGACGCGCAGCCGCCCGATCAGCTCCCCTCGCCCTCGTGAGCGGCGGCGACCAGATATTCGACATTGCCTTCCGCACCGGTGATGGGGCTCTCGACCATGCCGCGCACCCGCCATCCCGGCTGCTCTTCCAGCCAGGCCGCAACCCGGGCACAGGCAGCCGCGCGCAGGGCCGGATCGCGGACGATTCCGCCCTTGCCCACGCCTTCGCGGCCGACCTCGAACTGCGGCTTGATCAGGGCCACAAGCTCGGCCTTCGCCGCTGCCAGGGTAAGCGGGGTTGCCAGTACCGTGGCGAGACCGATGAAGCTGGCGTCGCAGACGATGAGCGAGGGCGCCTCGGGCAGCTGCTCCCGCGTGAGATGCCGGGCGTTGACGCCTTCGCGCAGCACGACCCGCGCGTCCTGACGCAGCTTCCAGGCGAGTTGGCCGCGGCCGACGTCGACGGCATAGACCTTGGCGGCGCCGCGGGCGAGCAGCACGTCGGTGAAGCCACCGGTCGAAGCCCCGACATCGAGACAGATCCGGCCCGTGGGATCGATGGCGAAATGGTCGAGGGCATGGGCGAGCTTCAGCCCGCCGCGCGAGACCCAGGGGTGATCCTGGCCCCGCAAGCCCAGCGGCGCATCCTCGGCCAGGAGATCGCCCGCTTTCTCGATGCGCCGCTCGCCGCTGAAGACCTTGCCGGCCAAGATCACGGCCGCCGCCCGGCTGCGGGTCTCGACCAGGCCGCGCTCGACCAGCAGCAGGTCGGCGCGCTTCTTCACGACGGCAGGCGCTTGACCTGGCGGTGGAAGCGCAAGGTCAGCAGGATCGCCGTCGCGGCCAGGCCGAGGGCGAGGCCAAGCCAGAGGCCCACGGCACCCCGACCGAAGGCGAAGCCCAGCGCGGCGCCGGTGCTGAGGCCGATGACCCAATAGCCGAGGAAGCAGATCGCCATCGGGATCCGGGTATCCTTCAGCCCGCGCAAGGCACCCGAGGCGACGGCCTGGGTGCCGTCGAAGACCTGGAACAGGGCGGCGACGGGCAGCAGGGTCAAGGCGACGGCCAGGGTCGGCGCGTTCGTCGGCGCATCGACATCGATATAGAAGCCGATCAGCAGATGTGGCGCCGTCACGAAAACCGTGGCGGCGATCAGCATCCAGATGACGCCGAGATGCAGCGCCACATAGCCGGCCCAGCTCGCCTCCGCATGATCGCGGGCACCGAGCGCGCGGCCGACCCGGACCGTGGCCGCCTGGCCGATGGAATAGGGCACCATGAAGGTAAAGGAGCAGAGGCCGATGATGACGGTATGGGCGGCGAGCGCGGCGGCGCCGAAGAGGCCGACCAGCATGGTCGTCATCAGGAACAGGCCGTTCTCGAAGAGATAGGCCCCCGAGATCGGCCAGCCGACATGGAGGATCTCCCAGATCGACGCATGATGCCGGCCAAGTCCGGCGAAGACATGAAACCCCCTGAAGCCGGGGTCGAAGTAGACATAGGCCGCCACCGCCAGAAACTGGAGCCAGCAGACGATGGTGCCCGTGAGACCGACGCCGGGCACCCCCAGCTTCGGCATCCCGAAGCTGCCGTAGACGAAGAGATAATTCGAAACGACGGTGACGCCGACGGATAACATGGTGACCACCGTCACCACGCGCGGCCGGCGGGCCGCCGTCACGAAATTCCGCAGCGCCGTGAAAGCGAGGAAGGCCGGTATGCCCGGCAGGCTCCAGAGCAGCAGGCCCTGCGCCATGCGCACGGTGCCGGCGTCGTAGCTGATATGAGGCAGCAGAAGCACGAAGCCCAGAATCCCCGCGGCGCAGGGCAAGGAGAGAACGAGCGAAAGCCGGAGACCCTGGCGCGCGATCATGGAGACTTTGGCCGGATCGCCGGCGCCGAAGGCATGGGACGCGACGGCAGCGACGCCGGTCAGCACCCCCATGCCCAGGAGCATGGGCGCGATCATCATATTCGCCCCGAGACCTCCCGCGGCGAGCTCGGCCGCCCCCAGCCGGCCGACCATCACATTGTCGACGAAGACCGTCGCCATCTGGGACAGAAAGGCAATCGCGATCGGCAAAGCGAGGCCGAGATTCGCCCCCGCTTCTTCGATCCAGGTTGCACGGCCCCCCGGCCGGACTGTCGCTCCGGCCGTCATAGCGATACCGGAGGTTAGGCGCGCGCGGGCGTCAGGGCCGCGTCTCGTCCCAGCGCGGACAGAGCCGTGGCCAAGATATGCCGGGCATCGAGCCCGGCATCGGCATATTGGACCTCGGGCTTGTGGTGGTCGATGAAGCGGTCCGGCAGGATCAGCGGCCGGATCTTGAGCCCGCCGTCGAGCTGGCCCGTGCTGGCCAGGAACTGCAGGACATGGGAGGCGAAGCCACCCACCCCGCCTTCCTCGACGGTGATCAGCACCTCATGCTCCGCCGCCAGGCGGCGCACCATATCCTCGTCCAGCGGCTTGGCGAAGCGCGCATCGGCCACGGTCGCCGAGAGCCCGCGGCTCGCCAGCTCTTCCGCCGCCTTCAGGCATTCATGCAGCCGGGTGCCGAGGGAGAGCAGCGCCACGGCGGTGCCCTCGCGCAGGATCCGGCCCTTGCCGATGGGCAGGACCGAGCCGCGCACAGGCATCTCCACCCCGACGCCGTCGCCGCGGGGATAGCGCACCGCCGAGGGACCGTCATCGATGGCGGCTGCCGTCGCCACCATATGCATCAGCTCCGCCTCATCGGCGGCGGCCATGATCACCATGCCCGGGAGGCAGCCGAGATAGGCGACGTCGAAGGAGCCGGCATGGGTCGCCCCATCGGCCCCGACGAGGCCGGCACGATCAAGGGCGAAGCGCACGGGAAGGCGCTGAATCGCCACGTCATGCACCACCTGGTCATAGGCGCGCTGCAGGAAGGTCGAATAGATCGCGCAGAAGGGCTTGTAGCCTTCTGTCGCCAGCCCGGCGGCGAAGGTCACCGCATGCTGCTCGGCGATTCCGACATCGAAGCAGCGCTTGGGGAATTGCTTGGCGAAGAGGTTCAGCCCCGTGCCCGAGGGCATGGCCGCCGTGATGGCGACGACCTTGTCGTCGGCCTCGGCCTCCTTGATCAGCGCCTCGGCGAAGACCTTGGTATAGCTGGGGGCGTTCGAGACCGCCTTGACCTGGGCGCCGGTGACCACGTCGAACTTCACCACCCCGTGGTACTTGTCCGCCGCCTTCTCCGCCGGGGCATAGCCATGGCCCTTGCGGGTGATGACATGGACCAGGACCGGACCATCCGCCGAAGCGTCGCGCACATTGCGCAGGACCGGCAGGAGATGGTCGAGATTATGGCCGTCGATGGGCCCGACATAGAAGAAGCCGAGCTCCTCGAACAAGGTGCCGCTGCCGGTCACCATGCCGCGGGCAAATTCCTCGGCCCGCTTGGCCGCCATCTCGATCCGCCGCGGGAAGGCCTTGGCCATCTCCTTGGCGAGGTGGCGCAGCGACAGATAGGACTTCGAGGAGAGCAGCCGCGACAGATAGGCGCTCATCGCGCCCACCGGCGGGGCGATCGACATGTCGTTGTCGTTCAGGATGACGATCAGCCGGCTGTCCATGGAGCCGGCATTGTTCATCGCCTCATAGGCCATGCCGGCGCTCATGGCACCGTCGCCGATGACGGCGATGACATGGTTGCTGCGGCCATCGAGATCGCGCGCGACGGCCATGCCCAGCCCGGCCGAGATCGAGGTCGAGCTATGGGCGGCGCCGAAGGGATCGTATTCGCTCTCGTCGCGCTTGGTGAAGCCGGACAGGCCGCCGCCCTGGCGGAGCGTGCGGATGCGCGGACGCCGCCCGGTCAGGATCTTATGGGGATAGGCCTGGTGGCCCACATCCCAGATCAACCGATCCTGCGGGGTCTCGAAGAGGTAATGCAGGGCCACCGTCAGCTCGACGACGCCGAGCCCGGCGCCCAGATGGCCGCCGGTGATGGAGACGGCATCGATCGTCTCCTGCCGCAGCTCGTCGGCAAGCTGGCGGAGCTGGGAGGGCTCGAGCCGGCGCAAATCGGCCGGGATCGTCACTGTATCGAGCAGGGGCGTCTTGCTTTGGGTCGCCAAGGGATGTTCCTTCGAATTCGCCGGAGACCGGAGTCCCCCATAGACTCTATGAGAAGCTCTGCCCTTTTAGCGCATAATTCAAGATGCGCAACTGCGTTTAACTTAATATAACAGATTGGGCCGAAGGGGTTAACCCTTTGTTACTCAATCGAATTTCACGGGCTCGCTGGAAAGCGAGCCATCCGCGCCGACCACGATCTTATCGACCTTGGCCTGGGCCTCCCGCAATTTTCGCTCGCAATGCTGCTTCAGGGCGGCCCCGCGCTCATAGGCCCGAATCGCCTCATCCAGCTTCGCCTCGCCCTTTTCCAGGGCCTTCACCAGGCCCTGAAGTTCCGTCAGGGCTTCCTCGAAGCTCATCGCTTCGATTGCCGGTTCTTGCTTGTCGGCCATTCCAACCTCTTGCGTCGATCGTGGTCCGCCTCAGGCGGCCATCAGCCGTCCGACATGGGCGGCGGCGCTGGCGGCGAGGGCATCCAAGTCGTACCCGCCTTCCAGCGTGGATACAACCCGGCCGCCGCAATGCCGCGCCGCAAGATCCAGGAGCTCGTCCGTCGCCCAGGCATAGTCCGCCTCCTCCAGCCGCAAATTTGCCAAGGGATCGTCGCGATGCGCGTCGAACCCGGCGGAGATCAGCAGCATATCGGGGCGAAATTCCGCCAGAGCCGGCAATATCCGCCGGGTCATCGCAGCGCGGAACTCTACCGAGCCGGCATTGGGCGGGAGCGGCGCATTGCAGATATTGCCGCAGCCGGTCTCGCCCACCGACCCCGTTCCGGGATAGAGGGGCATCTGGTGGGTCGAGGCGTAGAACAGCTCGGGATCCCGTTGGAACATGGCCTGGGTTCCGTTGCCGTGGTGCACATCGAAATCCATCACTGCGATCCGCTTGAGGCCATGGGCGCTGCGCGCCTGATGGGCGCCGACGGCGACATTGTTGAACAGGCAGAATCCCATGGCCGTCGCGGGCTCGGCATGGTGGCCCGGCGGACGCACGGCGCAGAAGGCATTGGCGGCTTCGCCGGCGGCAATCGCATCGACGGCGGCGGCGACCGCGCCGGCGGCCCGTAGCGCCGCCTCGCCGGAGCCGGGCGAGAGCGAAGTATCACCGTCCAGCATCACCCGCCCCGCCCGCGGGACCGCTTCCAGCAAGGCCTCGACGAAGCCGCGGGGATGGGCGCGGGCGACCTGGTCGATCGATGCCCGCGGCGCCTCATGCCATTGCAGAGCGGCGAATTCCGGCGAGCGGAGGGCCGTGAGGATCGCCTCGAGCCGGGCCGGCCTTTCCGGATGCCCCGCTCCCATGTCATGTTCCAGGCAAGCGGGATGGGTATAGAGCCGGGTCGCCATGATTCGTCATCCCCAGGGAAGACCGGTATTTTCGCCATCCTATCGACCAAATACCATCGAATTGCGGAGTGAATTGTGGAGCCCGTCGATTTCATCGTCATCGGCGCCGGCATTGCCGGCGCTTCGGCCGCCTATGCTCTCGCCGAGCATGGGCGGGTGCTGGTTCTGGAGCGCGAAAGCCAGCCCGGCTATCACACCACCGGCCGATCGGCCGCGCTGTTCACCGAGAATTACGGCAACCGGACGATCCGGCGCCTGACCCGGGCCAGCGGCCCCTTCCTGAAACAGCCGCCGGCGGGCTTCGCCGAGCATCCGGTCCTGACGCCCCGCGGCGTGTTGATGATCGCGCGGCCGGATCAGCTTGGCGCCCTCCATGCGCTGGAGGAGGAGGTCGCCCATCTCGGCGCCCCCGTCGAGCATCTCGACGCGTCGGGCACGCTGGCGCTGCTCCCCTTGCTGCGGCCGGGCTATGCCGCGGCGGCGCTCTATGAGGCCGGCGCCCTCGATATCGATGTCCATGGACTGCATCGGGGCTTCCTGCGTGCCGCCTCGGCCCGGGGCGGCCGGCTGCTCTGCGACGCCGAGGTCAATCGCATCGGCCGGCGGGACGGAGTCTGGCAGGTCGAGACCAAGGCCGGCGCCTTCGAGGCGCCCGTGGTGGTGAATGCTGCCGGCGCCTGGGCCGATGAGATCGCGGACCTGGCGGGTGCCCGGCGCATCGGCCTGCAGCCCAAGCGGCGAACGGCCTTCACCTTCGATGGGCCGCCGGGCCTGGGTGAACGCGTGCTCCCGATGTGCATCGATGTCGAGGAGACCTTCTATTTCAAGCCCGAGGCCGGGCGCTTCCTGGGCTCGCTCGCCGATGAGACGCCCTCGCCGCCCTGCGATGCCCAGCCCGAGGAGATCGACCTGGCCATGGCGGTGGAGCGGATCGAGGCGGCGACGATCTTCGAGATCCGCCGCCTCACCCATCGCTGGGCGGGGTTGCGCAGCTTCGTCGCCGATAAAAGCCTGGTCATCGGCGAAGCGGGCGATGCCAAGGGATTCTTCTGGCTCGCCGGCCAAGGCGGCTATGGCATCCAGACCTCGCCGGCGGCGGGGGCGGCGCTGAGCGGCCTCGTCACGACCGGCGACCTGCCCCCTTCGCTGCGCCAGACCGGGCTCTCCCCCGCGGATCTCTCGCCCGACCGGCCGGGGATCGGCGTCAAATCCGATTGAGCGGAATCTTCAGATAGACGGTGCCGTTCGATTCCGGCGCCGGCAGGCGGCCGCCGCGGATATTGACCTGGAGGGCGGGGAGGATCAGGACCGGCGCCTCCAATGTCTTGTCGCGGCTGCGGCGCATGGCGACGAAGGCGGCCTCGTCGATGCCGTCCTTGATGTGGATATTGTCCCGGCGTTGGGCGGCCACCGTGGTCTCCCAGGCGAAGGCCCGTCCGTTCGGCCCATAGTCATGGCAATTGAACAACCGGGTCTCGGGCGGCAGCGACAGGATCCGACGGACTGAACGATAGAGGGTTGCCGCATCGCCGCCGGGAAAGTCGCAGCGCGCGGTGCCATAGTCCGGCATGAAGAGCGTGTCGCCATGGAACACCGCATCGCCGATGCGGTAGCTGATACAGGCCGGGGTATGCCCGGGCGTCGCCATCACCTCCACCGCAAGACCGCCGACGGCGAGCACCTCCCCTTCCCCCAGCAAACGGTCGTATTGCGATCCGTCGGGGGCGAATTCCGCGCCTAGGTTGTAGATCGCTTTGAAGGTGGCCTGGACGATGGGCGCCGAGGCGCCGATGGCAGTGGGCACGCCCAGCTTCTCCTTGAGATAGGCCTGGGCGCTCAGATGATCGGCGTGGATATGGGTCTCTAACAGCCAGTCGATGGCGATCCCCCGCCGGCGCACATCCTCCAGCAGGGCATCGGCGAAGCCCGTTGAGGTATGGCCGGAGCGGTGGTCGTAATCGAGGATGGGATCGATGATGAGTCCGCGGCGGGCCACCGGATCGAAGACCAGATAGCTGACGGAAAAGGTCGGCTTGTGGAAGTAACCGACCACCTCTGGATTCATGGCCTGATCTTTCCTGCAATTCCGTGCCAAAGGAGAAGCGCCCAACCGATCAGCAGCGCCGTGCCGCCGAGCGGCGTGATCAAAGCGAAGCCGCGCCAGCCCGCGAGTGCAAGAAGATAGAGGCTGCCGCTGAAGAGAAGGATGCCGACGAGAAAAGCGATGGCCGCAGCTCGCAACGCCCCGGCGACGCCCTCGCGCCCGAAGAGGGCGATGGCCAGCAGCGCCAGCCCATGCCACATCTCGTAGTCGGAGGCCGTCTTGACCCAACCCAAGGCATCGGCGGAGAGCCGGTCCTTCAGCCCGTGCGCGGCGAAGGCGCCCATGGCCACGGCGATCAGCCCGTTCGCCGCCGCTGCCGAGAGCCAGAACCGCGATGATCGCGTGATTGCTTCCCCCATGGCCGGCAGAGGCATAGCATGCCGGCCTATGCCGATGCGATAGCCTGCGACAAGGAGTCTCTCATGGCCCTGCCCATCGCCCAACGCTGGTTCGAGAGCAAGCGGATCGACGACGACATCACCTTGCTGTGGGAGCCGCATGTCGTGCCGCTTATGCGATGCAATATCTGGCATGTCAGAGGCCGTGACCGAGACCTGATGATCGACACCGGCATGGGTGTCGCCAGCCTGCGCGAGGCGGCGCGCCATCTGCTGCAGAAGCCGGTGACGGCCGTCGCCACCCATACCCATATGGACCATGTCGGCGGGCATCACGAGTTCGACGACATCCTGGTGCATGAGATCGAGGCCGAGAATCTCCGCAGCCCCTCGGGCATGGATACCCTGATCACCGCCGATTGGGATCCGGCCGATGTGATCGCGCTGGAGGGCGTGGGCTACGCCGTGCCGCCGGAGCTCGTCTCGGCTGTGCCGGCTCCTGGCTACCGGCTCGAAGATTATAAGCTTCGCCCGGCGCGACCGACGGTGCTGGTGCGGGCGGGCGGCATTGTCGATATCGGGAACCGGCATTTCGAGGTGCTGCATCTGCCCGGCCATTCCCCCGGCAGCAT
>Ga0105238_10003316_pt1 | contig 16073 bp, 8 predicted proteins | sample KBSC34metaG_FD_81526 | JGI IMG/M metagenome (GOLD analysis project Ga0105238, IMG submission 81526) | Corn rhizosphere microbial communities from Kellogg Biological Station, Michigan, USA - KBS C3-4 metaG | ecosystem: Host-associated > Plants > Roots > Rhizosphere > Soil | place: Michigan, USA... | reverse complement strand
TTCGTAGGCAGCTCCGTGAGTGGCATCTGATGATTCTCGCTGCGCATCACGCTGCGATAGCAGTTCAGCGCGATGGTATTCACCCAAGTGGTTACCACGCTGTCATTGCGGAGCTGGTTTATTCTTTCCCATCCCTTCGCCCATGCGGCTTGAGCCGCTTCCCGAGCGCAGTCATTCCGCGCTCCTCGCGAAAGCAGCAGCCGGATGGTGCGATCAAAACCCCGCCGGTATGCCTCGCCATATGCTTCCACTGTCATTGCTGTAAAACTCCTCGCCTGCTTGAGTGCACTTTGGAGTCCATAGCTTTGTTCCAGCGCGTCCCACCTCTATCTCCAACACTGGCCGAAAGTTTTACTGTTTTCGATGCACTGTTGGTAGAAGCTGCACCGCTGCGCGCCCGCGCCCTAGCTGGCCGCTTGCCGGTCTATTCTTTCGCGCTCGCCGCGGCTTTGCCGGATTTCGTTAATCCGGTTGTGCAGCGTGCGCAAGCTGATCCCCAACATCGCTGCCGCGCGTTTCCGGTTTTGACTCACATACCGCAAAGTGAGTTCAATGAAGGCAGTCTCCACAGCCGACAGCGGTATCCCCGGCCGCAGGGTCAGAGTTTCAACCGGAAAGTTTTGCGCTGCGCCTTTGGGGCTCGGACGGAGCGAAGGCGTCGCCATATCGATCTGCACGTGCTGCAAGTCGATAGCCCCCGTCCCGGCGAGAATCGTGGCGCGCTCGATGGCGTTGCGAAGCTCCCGGACATTGCCCGGCCAGGAATACTCGAGACAGCGCTCCAGCACCTCCGGAGTGATCGACGTAATGCTGGTCCCGTGCTTCTCGTTTAGCAGCGGGATCATGGAATCAATCAACAGAGGGATGTCCTCCGCCCGCTTGCGCAAAGGCGGCAGCTCAATCTGAAACACGTTGAGCCGGTAATACAAATCTCCGCGAAGCTGGTTGTCGCGCAGCGCCTCTTCAGGCGGTCGGTTAGTGGCGGCAATCACTCGTACGTCAACCGGGATTTCGGACTTCCCGCCCAGCCGTCTGACCCCGTGCTCTTCGAGAGCGCGCAATAATTTCGATTGCGTCGCCAACGGCATCTCGGTGATTTCATCCAGGAATAGAGTCCCTCCCTCGGCTTGCTCGAAACATCCGGCACGCCGCTCAAAAGCCCCCGTAAAGGCGCCTTTTTCGTGACCGAACAACTCGCTCTCAATCAGCGTTTCCGGCAGCGCCGCGCAATTCACTGCCACGAAAGGCTGGTTGGCGCGCAAACTCAAGTTGTGAATCTCGCGAGCCGCCAGTTCTTTCCCGGTGCCGCTCTCGCCAATCAGCAAAATCGAAACCGACCGCGGCGCCGCCTGACGAATCAACGAGAACACGTCCTGCATGGCGGAGGATCGCCCCACCAGACGCCCGAATGACGTTCGCAACACCAGATCGCGCTTCAGGCTCTCCGCTTCGCGCAGCAGCCGGCTGTGCCCGATGGCCCTCTGTAGCAGCGGCTGCAGGGCGCTCAGTTTCACCGGCTTCTCTAAAAACCAGTACGCTTCCAGATCGCGGATCACCGACAACGCTTTTTCCAGGCTCCCGAAACCGGTTAGCACAATCGCCGGAATCGTTCGTCCCTTCTCCCTTAGGGTGCGTAGCAGTTCAAAGCCGTCCATTCGCGGCATCATCAGATCGGTGACGATCACCTCCGGTGCCCACGACTCCAGCTTCTCCAGCGCCTCCCGGCCATCTCCCGCCGTCGCCGTGATGAAGCCCTCCTTCGACAGCAGAGTTGCCAGCTCGTGGCGCATCTCCCCGTCGTCGTCCACCAGCAATACCCGCCCCAACTGCGACTGCGCCTCTGCCAATCCAATGGGATCGGCCACACTCTCCACATCGCGGTGCGCGCTAATACTCATAAGCGTTAGGCTGCGCGTCCCGTGCCGCTGATTCGTCGAGTGCACGATCCAGCAGTTCCACGCGCGTGTTTAGGTCTCAAATCCCATCGAGCAGCACCCGGTTGTTTGCTGCAGGCGCGGATTTTAGTTTCTTCGAAAGCCGCTCTTCAAGGGTGCGGATCCCGATCAACTCATCCGCGATCCAGGAGACCCTCCCGTTTAATCCTGGAGTCCGGCCGCTCTCAATTGTCTGTTTGGGGACGTTCATGCGCTTTGCTGTTGCATCTTGAGATCCAATCATCGCTGCAACGTTTTATGGATCGAGATTCATAGTGCCAGACTGAAAGCCGTGCAATTTTTGCAGGGGAAACGTTGTCAGAATTGCCGAAAACCCTTTTGGCTTGCCCCTCTTCTCCAGCATTTTCAGTTATTTCCGGCTGGCATTGGACTTGCCTTAACGTAGGTGAATAAATCTACTGTCGACGCGAGCGGAGAAAAACAATGCTTGGATGGTTAGCGGTATTCGCATTCCTGACTTTGTGCAGTCTTTTGACAATGTTACTGGGAGGAGCCGCCCTTATACCGGCCGTCACAGCCAGTGCATCTTTTGCACTCCTGTTTTTTCTGTGCCTCTTGACGCTCGCGTTTCGCGACCGCGCTTGAACGGACTTGCCTATGCCAGGCAAGTCGAGTCGCGTTGTCCTCGCCATTTATTCATCCACTGAAGAGGCCGCCGCTGCTTATCGCACGGTGCGGTCCACAACCAAAATAGAAAGTCTGTTGCTGAGCAAGGACGGCCCGCCCCCGGCGCGTTCCCGCTTGAGCCGCTACGCCCCGCTTCTCCAAGGAGAGGACGCCGTTTTAGTCGCGGCGGCGCCCTCGCAGATTCAGTCCATCGTGAAGGATCTTCGCGGCACCGGCGAGCCTTCCATTTTCATGCTGACCGGGCATGTGTCCGTGCCACCGCCTGTTCGTGAATCCGTTTCCGCCTTGTCCATCCCGGAAATGGCGCGCCAATGCGCGGAGCACCGTAACCCTTCGCCCCTCTGGAAAGATCAGATCCTTGCACGCGTTCGCGAGAGCGAAACCCGCTTCGAGGCCGTGCACCAGAGTCTGGCCGAAGCCGCGCGTCTGGATCACACCTTGACCGCTTCCGCCGAATGGCTGCTGGACAACGCCTATCTCATCCGCACCGGCATCGCGGAAATCCGCCGCTCCCTGCCCAAAGACCATTCCCGCATCCACGCCCGGCAGTACGGTTACCTTTTTGTTTCCGAATTGGCTGCCGAACTCGTCCGCTACTCCGATCACTGCCTGGATGAAACAAATATTTCGGAAGCCCTCTTCGAATATCAACGCTGGACTCCGCTCTCCATCGCCGAGCTGTGGTCCTTCCCGCTCCTTCTGCGTTTGTCCGTAATCGAATCGCTGGCCGCCTTAGTGCAGCGCGTCGACCGCGCCCAGCAGCTCCGCGAGTCCGGCTACTTCTGGGCCAACCGCCTGGCCACCAGCGCCCGCCGCGACAGCGAATCGTTTGAGCGCACGCTACACCAGCTCGAGTCGGAAACCGTCGGCGCCGAGCCCTATTTCGCCACCGCCCTCATCGAACAACTCCAGGACGAAGACCGCGCACTCGCCCCAACCCAGCAGTGGGTAGAAGCCAGACTCGGCTTGCCGCTCACTGAGGTGGTGCGCGGCGAACATAACCGTGAAGCCGCCGAGCGCGTCTCCATCGCCAACGCCTTCGGCAGCCTGCGTACTCTCGCGCGTCTCGACTTCACCAAAATTTTTGAGGCCAGCAGTCTGGTTGAAGCCGAGCTCCGCACCGACGCCACCCACGCCGGCAGCGATTTCGTCACTCGTGACCGTGCCCGAAAAGTCGTGGAAGAAATCGCCCGGCACAGCGCAACCGGAGAACTGGAGGTGGCCCGCCGCGCCGTCGCGCTGGCCAAGCGCGCGCAAGGGCCAGCCGCCTCTGCGTCCTACTTTCTTCTGGATGATGGCATCGCCGAGCTAGAGCGCGAAGCCGGCGCACGGATGCCGCTGCACACCCGCACCGTCCGCGCCCTCCGCCGCCACGCCACGCCCTTTTATCTTGGGAGCACCATCGGACTGACCGCGTGGTTTCTGGCACTCTCGCTGACGGTCGCGTGGGCAGTGGGCGTGCGCCAGCCCGCCATGCTGACCATTCTCGGCACGCTGGCCCTGTTCCCCCTGAGCGAACTCGCTGTTCAGATTGTCAACGCCCTGGTAATTTCTTTGCTGCCCCCCGACCCTCTTCCCAAAATGGACTTCAAGGAGGGCATCCCGCCGGAACACAGCACGCTGGTAGTCGTACCGATGATGTTATCCAGCACCGACGTAGTCCGCCAGGAAGTCGAGAAACTCGAAGTCCGCTTTCTCGCCAATCAACAAACCAATATTTACTACAGTCTGTTCCCAGACTTCACGGATTCGCTCGAGGTCAACGCGTTCGGCGATACCGAAGTTCTTGCCGCCGCCCGCCAGGGCATCGAACAACTCAACACCCGTTATCCCGGCAACCGCTTTCTCTTATTTCACCGCCCCCGCGTTTGGTCCGAGAGCGAGCGCCGCTGGATCGGCCGCGAGCGCAAGCGCGGCAAGCTCGAAGACCTAAACCAGTTCCTGTGCGGTGAAGGCGATCCCGCCCTCCTGTGCGTGGGCGAACTTCCGCGGCCCATCCCGCACGTAATCACGCTCGACGCCGATACCCAACTCCCGCCCGATACCGCCCGCCGCATGATTGAAACGCTGGCGCACCCGCTCAATCGCGTGGTTCTCGATCCCGTAACGCGCGTGCGCACGCGCGGCTTCACCATCATCCAGCCCCGCGTCAGTATCTCCTTGCCGGGCGCCACCGCCACCCACTTCACGCGTGTCTTCGCCGATACCTCCGGCACCGACCCCTACTGCCAAACCGTCTCCGACGCGCAACAGGATCTCTTCGGAGAAGCCATTTTTCACGGCAAAGCCATCTACGAGGTGCGCTCTTTCCGCGACAGCGTCGGCCACCGCTTCCCGCCCGAAACCCTTCTCAGCCACGACTTAATCGAAGGCGCCCACGTAGGTGTCGGCCTAGCCACGGACATCGAGCTCTTCGAGAACATGCCCTTCGACTACGCCACCCACAGCAAGCGCCAGCATCGCTGGATTCGTGGAGATTGGCAGATCGCCCCCTGGATGCTCTCGCGCGTACCCTCCGCCGACGGCTCACTTGAGCGAAATCCTCTCAGCGTAATCAACCGCTGGCGCATCTTCGATAACCTGCGGCGTAGCCTGGTCCCCAGCGCTTCTCTTCTGCTTTTGCTGTTTGGCTGGCTAACCTCCAAAGCCCCCGCCGTCTGGAGTCTGGTAGTGGGCCTGGCCATTGCGATCCCCGCCGTCGCACCATTGTTCGAACGCTTCGCCCGCTACTTGCAAGGTTCCATCCGCGGATGGCGCGGCGCTTTCGACGAGCTCATCCGCGCCGCCGTCATGATCGCCTTCCTGCCCCATCAAGCCTGGCTCTCCGTCGACGCGATCTGGCGCGTCACTTATCGCCGCTGGATCAGCGGTCATCATCTGCTTGAATGGCAAACCGCGGAAAGCGCCTCGCTCGCCCACTCCCATTTCACCTCCACCATGCGCCAGATGCTCATGGTCTCCGGATTCTCCATGGTCCTCATGATCGTCATGCGGATCCAAAGCGTCTTCGCGCCTACCGCCGTTTTCCTGATTCTGTGGGCGCTCTCGCCGCTGCTCATGCAGTGGCTCGCGCGTCCCGTCCGCAGCCACAGCCGCCAGCGTTTCCAGAGAGCCAACAGCGCCTTTCTCCGCACCCTGGCGCGCCGCACCTGGCGCTATTTCGACGACCTCGTCGGCCCCCCCATGAACTGGCTGCCGCCCGACAACACCCAGCTTTCGCTCCACATCGAAGTAGCCCCGCGCACTTCGCCCACCAACATCGGCTTTTGGCTCACCTCCGCCTTGGCCGCACGCGACTTCGGTTATCTCACAGCAGACGACTTCTGCCGGCGCTGTACCCAGACCCTGGACACGCTCGATCGCCTGGAACACTACGAAGGCCACCTGCTCAACTGGTACGACATCGAAACCCTAAAACCATTGGAGCCCCGCTATGTTTCGACGGCCGACAGCGGCAATCTACTCGCCTGCCTGTGGGTGCTGGAACAAGGCTGTCAGGACGCCATCCGCGCCCCTGCGCTCGGCCAGCAATGCATGCGCGGACTCATCGATACCCTCACCATCCTGCGCGAATCATGTGGCCCCGATTCCCTCGCCAGCGTCCACCTCGGCGCCTTACAGCGCCTCTTGCGCGGCAAAGCCGAAGGCTACGGCTTGATCGGCCGCCTGCGCCTTGCCGTCGCGCCCCTGCAACAGTTGCGCGAAATCGAGCGCGGCCCCGAAGCCGCCTATTGGGCCTCGCGCCTCGAATACGAACTCAAATCCTGGATCGAAACCGTCGAGCTCTATCTCAAGTGGATGGAAACCCTCATGCGTCCTCCCGAAGAAACCGTCCAGATTTTAGGCAGCCATGTAGGCCGCCTGCGCCGTCGCGGCGTTCGTGCCGTCCCCTCGCTGCACGCGCTCGCCTCCGGCCACTCCGGCCCCGTCGATGAAATCTTGACGCGCCGCCTCGACCCTGCGCTCCCCTCCGAAGTCGCCGGCTGGCTCAATCAACTCGCCACCGAGTATCAGGAAGCCCGCACCAACGCCGCCCGCTCCGTCGCCAACTTGCAGCGCCTCGCCGCCTCCGCCGAACGCCTCGCCAGCGGCATGAACATGCGCTTTCTCTATGACCAGCGCCGCCGCCTGTTCGGCATCGGCTACGCGGTGGGAACTCCCGTCGAATTCACCAGCCACTACGACCTGTTAGCCAGCGAAGCTCGCCTCGCAAGTCTGGTCGCCGTGGCCAAAGGCGACGTCCCCGTAGAACATTGGTTCGAATTAGGCCGCCCTCGCACCGCCTCCGCCGCTGGCCAGACGCTACTCTCCTGGAGCGGCACCGCTTTCGAATATCTCATGCCGGTGCTCTTCACCCGGACGTTCGCCAACTCGCTCCTCGAGAACGCCTGCAACGACGCCATCGAACGCCAGATCGATTACGGCCAACACATGAAGGTTCCCTGGGGCATCTCGGAATCCGCCTTCAGCGCACTCGACGCCAGCCAGACCTATCAGTACAAAGCCTTCGGCGTCCCGCAACTCGCCCTGAAGCCCAGCCTCGAAGAAGAAGGCCTGGTGATCTCGCCGTACTCTACCATGCTGGCCCTGCCCGTCCAACCGGCCGCCGCCTTCGAAAACCTGAAGCACCTGGAAGAATTCGGCCTGCTAGGCCCCATGGGACTCTACGAAGCCATCGACTTCACCCGCGCCGCCGAGCGCGACGGCCAGCGCGGCGTCGTGATCTACAGCTACATGGCGCACCACCAAGGCATGAGCCTGGTCGCTCTCGACAACACCCTCTATCGCGGCATCATGCAGCGCCGCTTCCACACCGACCTCCGTATCCGCGCCGTCGAGTCCGTCCTGTTCGAACGCCTCCCGCTCACCCACGCCGTACTCGAAAAGGACGCCGCCGTCGCACCCCCCCTGCGCCCCGCCATCGCCGAAGAGCCCGCCGAACGCATCTGGAAAGAAGCCACCGCCGTCCCGCGCGTGCACTTCTATGGCAACGGCCGCTACTCCCTCATGGTGACCAACTCGGGCGGCGGCCACAGCCGCTGGAATGATCTCGATCTCACGCGCTGGCGCTCCGACACTACGCTCGACCCGTGGGGCAGCTTCCTTTATATTCGCGACACCCGCTCCGGCGCGCTGTGGGCCGCCACCCCCAAACCCGTGAGCGGCAATCAAGGCACAAGTTCCACGCACTTCTCCGCCGATCGCGCCGAGTTCCACCGCAACGTATTCGGCATCGAAACGGTAATGGAAGTGACCGTCGCCCCCGAAGACGATGTCGAACTCCGCCGCGTCACCGTGACTAATCGCTCCGTCCGCTCCCGCCCTCTTGAATTCACCAGCTATTCGGAGCTCGCGCTCGCCCCGCATGCCGCCGACAAAGCGCATCCCGCTTTCTCCAAAATGTTCCTCGAAACCGAGCGCACCGCGGACGACGTTCTCCTCGCCCAGCGCCGCCCCCGTTCGCCCGACGAGCCGCCAGTGTGGGCCGCCCACTGCTTAGTCGGGGCCACCGGCAGCATTCAATCCGAAACCGACCGTGCAAATTTTATCGGCCGCTGTAACACCGTCGAGTTTGCCGAGGCCCTCCGCCGCCCGCTCTCGGGGGCCACCGGCATCGTCCTCGATCCCATCTTCAGCCTCCGTTGCCGCGCCACCATCGAACCCATCTCGCAATTCGAATTCGTCTTAGTCACCGCCGTAGCGAGTTCCCGCGAAGATGTCCTGGCCCTGGCCGCCAAATATCGCCGCGGCGAATCCGTGAGCCGCGCCTTCGAAATGGCCTGGACCCGCAGTCAACTGGAATTCCGCCACCTCGGCATCGGCCCCGCCAAAGCGCATCGCTTCCTGGAACTCGCCAGCAATCTCCTGTATCCCAACCCGTCCCTCCGCCTGCCGGCCGTCCGCCTGGAGCGCAACCGCCTCGGTCAATCCGCTCTCTGGGGCTACGGAATTTCGGGCGACCTGCCCATGTTGACCGTAATCATCGGCGACCCGCGCGGCATACCCTTGGTTCGCGAACTTCTGCTGGCCCATACCTATTGCCGCTTGCGCGGCTTCCGCGCCGACCTGATTATCTTGAATCAGGAAAGCCCCAGTTACGACCAGCCCTTGCGCAATCAGTTGCAGCGCCTGATCGATGCCTATTCGCAAAATCCCGGAACCGACCACCGCGGCGCCGTTTACTTACGCGATTGGCAGGCCATGCCCGAGAATCACCGCGACCTGCTGCTAGCCGCGTCCGCCGTAGTTCTCAGCGGCAGCCGCGGCTCGCTCCAGCAACAGTTGGCCACCGCTGGAAAAAATCCTGAGCCGCCCCCGTTCGTTCGCTCCGGCACCAGCGCCGAAGAACCCTCCGTGCCTTTGCCGTTTCTGGAATTACCCTACTTCAACGGCCTGGGCGGCTTCACCCAGGACGCCCGCGAATACGCCATTTATCTCTCGCCAAAAGACAAAACGCCCGCACCCTGGGTGAACGTCATGGCGAACCAAGGATTCGGCGCGCTGGTCAGCGAGAGCGGTCTGGGATGCACCTGGCGCGGCAATAGCCAGGCCAATCGCCTCACCCCCTGGCACAACGATCCCGTCAGCGATCCGCAATCCGAAATCATTTACCTGCGCGACGACGATAGCGGCGCCTACTGGACCCCCACGCCCCAAACCATTCGCGAGAACGACGCCTACCGCGCGCGCCACGGCCAAGGCTACACCGTGTTTGAACACAACAGCCACGCTATCGGACAAGAGTTAACCGTGTTCGTCCCACTGAACGACAACGGCTCGGGAGACCCCGTCAAAGTGTGCCGCCTCCGCCTCCGCAACGATTCCTCGCGCCGCCGCCGCCTCACGGTTCTGTATTTCGCCGAGTGGGTCCTCGGGACCAATCGCGAAGATCAACTCCCGCACATTCAAACTACGTATGACCGGGAATCCGGCGCCGTCTGCGCCCGCCAGTCCTGGAGCGGCAATCAAACCAATCAACTCGCCTTCGCCGCCGCCAGCCCCCACGCCACCTCTTACTCCGGAGACCGCACGCTAATCCTGGGCCGCAACCGCTCCACCACCAATCCCGCCGCACTCGAACGCGCCCGCCTGGACAACCGCACCGGAGCCGGCCTCGATCCCGCCGCCGCTCTGCAACTCGAAATCGCCCTCGATCGCGGCGCGCAAACCGAAATTGTTTTTCTGCTAGGCGAAGCCGCCAGCATCGAAGAAGTACGCGCCATCGTCAGCCGCTATCAAACCCCCGATCAAGTCGACCGAGCGTTAGCTGTAACCCGAGAATCGTGGGACTCCACGTTAGGCGCGTTGCAAGTTCGCACGCCGATTCTCTCCACGGATTTTCTGTTGAACCGCTGGCTCCCCTACCAGGCCTTGAGCTGCCGCTTCTGGGGCCGCACCGCATTCTACCAGTCGAGCGGCGCTTTCGGTTTCCGCGATCAGCTTCAGGATTGTTTAGCCTTCGTCTACGCTCGCCCCGAATTCACCCGCGCCCACATCCTGCGTTCCGCCGCTCGCCAATTCAACGAAGGCGACGTACAACATTGGTGGCACCCCGACACCGGCATGGGAGTGCGAACCCTCTGCTCCGATGATCTGCTGTGGCTGCCCTTCGCAGTCGCGCATTATTTGGATGTCACCGGCGACCTGGGAATCCTCGACGAACCCATCCCGTTTCTCGAAGGAGAGCCGCTAAAACCCAATGAACACGAGCGCCTTTTCGTCCCGCCCATCTCCGCGCACACCGCCCCGCTGTGGGACCATTGCCTCCGCGCCATCGATCGCGGCTGGCGTCTGGGCGCGCACGGCCTGCCGCTGTTCGGCAGCGGCGATTGGAACGACGGCATGAATCTGGTCGGCATCGAGGGCCGCGGCGAAAGCGTTTGGCTTGCCTGGTTTCTCTGCGCCGTAGTCGATTCCTTCGCACCCTGGATGGAACAGAAAGATCCCCACGTAGCCGCCGATTGGCGCGGCCGCGCCTCCGCATTGAAAGACGCCGCCGAGTCCACCTGCTGGGATGGTGACTGGTACCTGCGCGGCTTCTTCGACAACGGCGCGCCTCTCGGTTCCCACGCGAACCCCGAAGCCCGCATCGATTCCATCGCTCAGTCCTGGGCCGTGATCGCCAACGCCGCCCCCGCCCGCGCGCGCTGCGCCTTGGAATCCACGGATCGCCTTTTAGTCGATGAGGCCAATCAACTGGTTCGCCTCTTCGCCCCACCCTTCGATCATTCCCAACCGCATCCCGGCTATATCATGGGCTACCCGCCCGGCCTGCGTGAAAATGGCGGCCAGTACACGCACGGCGCACTGTGGACCGCAATGGCCTGGGCCCGCCTCGGCGAAGGCGCCGCCGCCGTGCGCCTGCTCACTATGATGAATCCCGTCGAACACAGCCGCACACCTGACAAGGTTGCGCACTATCGCGGCGAACCCTACTCCGCCGCTGCCGATGTATCCAGCGCGCAAGGCAGAGCCGGACAAAGCGGCTGGACTTGGTACACCGGCTCCGCCGGCTGGATGTATCGCATCTGGATTGAAGAAGTACTCGGCTTCCATCTACGCGGCGATCAACTCGTCCTGCGCCCCGCGATTCCCGACGACTGGCCCGGCTTTGAAATCACCTATCGCCATCGCTCCTCCACTTATCACATCACCGTGCAAAAAGATCCATCGCTCGATGGCGCTGCGCCCACCCCGGAAGTTCTGCACTTAGTTGACGACGGCGCGCTCCACCGCCTCCTCGTCCGCATCCCCGGCAAAGCGGCCTCTCACCTGCAGTCTACTAACGGCGCGGTCCACTACGGACCCGCGCTGCTATTAGAGAAAGGAAGCAATCCAATGAATTGGGACCAAATTGAAGGTAAATGGAAACAACTCAAGGGTTCGGCGAAACAACAGTGGGGAAAACTTACCGACGATGACCTGGACTACATAAGCGGTTCCAGAGACAAGTTAATCGGCAGGCTGCAAGAACGCTACGGCATCAAGAAAGAAGATGCGCAAACCCGGGCCAACGAATGGCTCGATACCGTAACTGCCATGCCTGAAGAAAGTTCCTCTCGCCGTTAACCTCCGCCATCCTCAGAAGTTTTTGCCGCGGGAGGAAATAACTACCCCTGCACAATTTTCTCGATATAACCGTGCCTTAGACCTATGAGGATGGCCCTCTACTTGCCCCTCATTATTTCGTAGCCCGGCCAGAAGCGGGCTGCGTGTAAAGGAGACTCGAAAGACATGAATACTTACCTTAAAACACTTGCACTAGCAGCAGTCGTTGGTTTCGGGGGCATGGGCTTTGCAGTGGCCGATCAGTGGGATAAAAAAACCACCATCACCATCGATGAGCCCGTGCAATTGCCCACTACGACGCTGCAACCAGGAACTTATGTGATCAAGCTGGCCGAAACATCAGCGGCGAATCGCCACGCTGTTCAATTTTTCGACAAGAATGAAACACACATTGTGACAACCATCCTGGCCATTCCCAATGAGCGCGTTCGTCCTACTGGCAAGAGCGTTTTTGCCTTCTGGGAAACTCCTGCCGGACAGCCCAAAGCACTGCGCGCCTGGTTTTACCCCGGTGACAACTTCGGTCAGGAATTCGCGTATCCAAAGGATGAGGCAACTCGCATCAGCGCCAGCAACAATAATGTAACGGTGCCGATCAACGAGGAAAAGACCAGCGATGTGAGCACCACCGCCGCTGCGGAACCGGCGCCAGCGCCAGTTGCGGTAGCGGAACCAGCCCCCGCAGCCGAGCCCGCTCCTTCGCCCGCGCCGGTTGAAGTGGCCGCGGCCCAATCGCCCGCCCCCGCTCCCATCGACAACAGTAGTGACGCGCAGCGCGTAACGCCGGCTCCGACTACGGCCGCGGCGGACACCCTTCCGCAGACCGCGTCCAACTTGCCCCTGTTTGCGCTTATCGGGGTGCTCTCGATAGTGGCTGCGCTAGGGTTGAAGTTGGCCTACAATCACAGCTAGATGTGGCGGATCGCAATAGCGCTGACATTGAGTTTCTCGGCTCTTCCGGCGCAGGAAACCCCTTCGCCGGGCGAGCCGGGATTTACTTTATACACCGCCAGCCAACTGGTGGTGCTCAACGTCGGTGTGCAAGACAGCCACGGGACAAATATCAAAGGATTGACAGCGCGGGACTTCAAAATTTTCGAAGATGGTCACCCGCAAACCATCAAACAATTCGCCGCCGAGGACCGCCCCGTAACCCTCGGCATTCTCGTCGATGCCAGCGGCAGCATGCGCGCCAGACAGCCCGAAGTCGTCACCGCCGCACTGGCGTTCGTGCGTGCCAGCAACCCTCAGGACGAGACCTTTATCGTGAACTTCAACGACCACGCTTTCAAAGGCCTTCCGCCGCAAGTTCCTTTTTCAAACGACCCGCAGCAATTACGGGCCGCCCTGTTAGGGCCAAAGGCGCAAGGAAGAACCGCGCTCTACGACGCCCTCACGTTAGCCGCCGATCACTTAGCCAAAGGCAAGTGGGAAAACAAAGTGCTGCTGCTGATCAGCGATGGCGGCGATAACAATAGCACCCACAATTTTGGGGAAACCATCCACGCGCTGCAAATGTCCGGCGCCGCGGTTTACTCGATCGCGCTGTTCGATCCGGATGAACGCGAGCACAACGTCGCCATTCTGCATCGCCTTTCTAGGATGAGCGGTGGCGAGGCCTTTGAGCCCATGGACATCTCTCAAATCGAACCGCTATGTCTGCGCATCGCCGCCGACATTCGCGCGAGTTATACGCTGGCTTACACACCGCCCCAGCCCGATCAGCACACCACGCCCCGCAAGATTAAAGTCGCGGTTTCCGCTCCCAACGGCGGCAAACTCGCCATTCGCAATCGCACCAGCTATGTGCTGCTGGAACCGGCGCGCTAACGCATTTCTTGCACCACTAACTGTAGCTTTTGCGAAGTGGGCGGCCGCCAGTCCGCCGCTGCCTCATCCAGTGCCGAACAATGTAGTTCAAATACGTTTTTGATCTTTTCCGCGATCGCGTCAACCGTGTAGCTTCGCCGTGCGCCCGGGGTAGCCAAGTGAGGAGCGCTGGTGTTGGCCGATAGAATCGCATGCGCGGCCATATACGACGCTCTTTCAAGCTGCTTTGCATTCATAGAAACTCCTCCCCTTCGCTGTTGCATTTCACTTGCCAGACGAAACGAAACGGAGGATGGTGCATCGCACTCTAATTCACGGGGGTGTGCACATGCGTATTGCAGCGATGATCTTGGCGTCCGCGACCATCGTCGCTGCGCAGTCTGATGATGCCACCGCAGGCGATTCGCCTTTCACCACCCGCGACCGCTTTCGCTGGGTCGTCCTCACCACCATCGGGCCGAAGAACCTCGCCGCCGGAGTGTTCGTCGCCGGCATCAATACCTGGCGTGGCGAGCCCGAAAGCTACTCCACGCACTGGGATGGTTTTGGCCAGCGCTATGGCGCCCGCTTAGCCGCCGGCGGCACCAGTCACGCATTCGAAGCTGGCTTCGGAAGCCTGTGGGGAGAAGACCCGCGCTATTATCGCGCCGCTGGAAAGCCGCTGCGCAGCCGCCTCGGCCACGTCGTGAAAATGGCTTTCGTCACGCACAATCGCAACGGCGATCCGCAGCCCGCCTACGCCCGCTACATTGCAATCCCGGCCGGTATCTTAGTGTCCAACACCTGGCGGCCGGATACGCCAACGACTACCGGAAACGTATCCGTCCAGGTCGGCCTGTCATTCCTGAGCCGCATCGTCGGCAACGCCTTCACTGAATTCACGCCGGATCTGCGCAACCGTTTCAAACACCGCCCCGATCCGGACGTGAATTGAATGCTCGCGTCCCGCCATATAAAAGCCATCTCCGCTCTGGAGCAGCAAGCGCTCGAGCGCAGAAGCAGCGCCGAGAAAATAAGCGACTTCATTGTCTACCACGCCGGGCGCGTGTGGACCATCATCCTGCACGTAGCGTGGTTCGGCATTTGGATCGTCTGGAATTCCGGCCGCGTGCCCGGACTTCAGCCCTTTGATCCCTTCCCTTTCATGGGGCTTTCCACGGCCGTCTCGCTGGAAGCGATTTTTCTGTCGCTGTTCATTTTAGTCAGCCAGAATCGCGCATCCCGCCGCGCCGATGAACGTGCGCACTTGGATCTGCAAGTGAATTTGCTCGCGGAGCGCGAAGCCACCAAAATGCTGCAATTGTTGCAGGCGCTATGTGCACATCACGGCCTTTGCGAAGCCGACGATGCGGAAGCCACTGAGTTGGCCCACGAAACGGAACCCGCCATCATTGCCCATGAGTTAGAGCAGCAGCTTCCTTCGGAGTAGGTCATTCCGAAACAATAAACCTCTGACTGGCTCTAATGGGTGGGGATTACACACCATGAAAATTCAAGCAATGATTTTGGCCCTTGCCTTCGGTGCGGCCTCTTTGGCCGTCTCGGCGCAGGCGCCGGACAACACGGAAGTCAACAAGCGGGACCGCTCCGCCGGCGAGGCGACCGCCGATCAGCAGAAGAACAATCGCACGGATCTTGATCTCACCAAGAATATCCGCAAATCCATCGTGGACGACAAGTCGCTTTCCACTTACGCCCACAACGTAAAGATCATCAGCCAGAACGGAACGGTAACGCTTAAAGGGCCGGTGAAGTCTGCAGACGAAAAGAACGCCATCGTTTCGAAGGCGGTTTCGATCGCCGGCGGAGCGGACAAGGTCGTCGATCAGATGTCGGTCAAACAGTAGCCTAGCATTCACGTTATTCAATCAAAGGAGCCAATATGGCAGGAAAAAATACAGCAGTTTTTGGCATTTACAAGAGTCCCATGGCGGCGGAACGCGCCGTGGATCAGATCCTGGCGGCAGGTTTCTCGAACAACGACATCTCGGTGTTGTTGCCGGATAACCAAAGCTCCAAAGAATTCGCGCATGAGAAAAACACCAAAGCGCCGGAAGGCACCACTACGGGAGCCACCACCGGCGGAGTCATCGGAGGAACGCTCGGCTTGCTCGCCGGAATCGGCGCTCTCGCCATTCCAGGCGTTGGCCCCTTCATCGCAGCCGGTCCCATTATGGCCGCATTGGCCGGCGTGGGAGTGGGCGGCGCAGTAGGTGGCCTCATCGGCGCTCTGGTGGGAATGGGAATTCCGGAGTATGAAGCCAAGCGCTATGAAGGCCGGATTAAGGAGGGCGGCGTTCTCCTATCGGTTCATTGCGCCACTTCCGAAGACATTTCCAGAGCGAAAAATCTTCTGAAAAGCACCGGAGCCGAGGACATCGCCTCGGCCGGAGAAAAGGGCGTCAGCACACACGAAGCTGCGCATCGCTAGTGTTGGGGAATCGGAAGGAATAAAAACTTCGGGCGCCGCAGAATGATCGCCGGCGCCCTTTTTTGTTTGAACTGATGCAGTAAGCGACGTTAAACGGTTCGTCCTCGAAACAGCAGCAGAATCAAAGCCACCACGAGAATCACTCCCAGTCCACCGGCCGG
>Ga0105238_10003315_pt1 | contig 16074 bp, 17 predicted proteins | sample KBSC34metaG_FD_81526 | JGI IMG/M metagenome (GOLD analysis project Ga0105238, IMG submission 81526) | Corn rhizosphere microbial communities from Kellogg Biological Station, Michigan, USA - KBS C3-4 metaG | ecosystem: Host-associated > Plants > Roots > Rhizosphere > Soil | place: Michigan, USA... | reverse complement strand
GGGACCGAGCAGCGCGGCGTCGGTGTCGTTGTCCGACGCGCTGCCCGCGGGCACCACGTTCGTTTCGCTTTCTTCGGTGCTGGGCTGGTCGTGCACGACTCCCGCTGTCGGCGCTGGTGGCACGGTCACCTGCACGATCGCGACGTTCGCGAGCAGCACCGCCGTGTTCACATTAGTCGTAGCGGTCGATGCAGCGACTGCCGGCGGCACCGTCATCAGCGACACTGCGACGGTAACCGCGAGCAGCAGTGATCCGACGCCAGCCGACAACTCCGCCAGCACCACCACCACGGTGCAAGGCGTCCCGGGTGGCCAGGTGACCGCCAGCAAAGGTGTTGCGACAACAGGCGTGCTAGGCAGCAGCGTCACCTACACGATCGTCATCACGAATGGCATGACGCACGTGCAGGGCGATAATCCGGGCAACGAATTCACCGACGTGTTGCCGTCGCAGCTCACCCTCGTCAGCGCCACCGCGAGCAGCGGCACCAGCGTGGCGACGGTTGCCACGAACACGGTGACGTGGAACGGTTCGATCCCCATCGCCGGGAGCGTGACGATCACGATCGTCGCCACCATCAATACGAACGCCAGCGGCGTCGTGTCGAACCAGGGCACCGCATCCATTGATGCCGACGGCAACGGCACCAACGAAAGCACCGTGATCACCAGCGCAGTCAACGGCACCACCGGAGCGCCGACGACATTCGTGATTGCCGGGCCTGTGGCGGTCGGCAGCGTACCGATGCTGTCGCCGCTGATGCTCGTGGCGCTTGCGTTGCTGCTTTGCCTCGCAACACAACGCCGGCGCAAAACGTTGAAGTGATGCGACCAGATCGGGACCGGCATTTGTGCCGGTCCCGGGTTCATCAAGGACGAACTTCGATCGGCGTACCTGTCGGTACCGACGCGCATACCACGTCCATATCCTCGCTCGTGAGGCGCGACGCAGCCAGGCGTCCAGTTGAGCGCAAGATTGGGTCAGCGCAAAAATAGGGGTGCAATTCGAAAGTGCACTCTGACCGACATCTTGCGCCTTCTTCCCGTGCATGGCGGCCCTGGCCAGTGCAGCTGCTGATGCTGCTCGATCGCGCTGGCCGGCGCGCGGAAGCGCAGGCAGCTACAGCCGAGGACAGTCGCGCGCGCTGAACGCCTGGCAAAGCGCAGTTGTCGAACCCTAAGTGCGCTGGCGTACCGACTTTTTTCCGCGCCGCATGTAGGCTCCATTTCCATTCATGCGACAGCAAGTCGCTGCCTGCGCGCGCAATTCTTTCCATGCATTGCAGCCGCTCTCGCACGCGGCCGCCTCGCACTTCGCCGACTCCCAGCGCGGTCCGGCAAGCCAACTCGATCACTACGTCCGTGCGGCGCCATTCGACGCGCGCGGCCGCCGATTCTCAACCCAGCCTCTTGGAGATATCCATGAAATCGATCATGCGCAAACTAGTTCTGGCCAGCAGCATTGCCCTCTCAATGGGTGCCCTGACAAGCAGCTTCGCGGCGGATGCGAAGCCCGACGACATGAAAAGCGGTCAGATTGCAGACGCGCGCCGCGAGACGCAAATCCTCACCGGCTTCAGCATGAACCCGTACCTGCATGCTTTCGACTTGACGGTCATCGTCAACGGCAACAAGGCGGTGCTCAACGGCAGGGTCGAGGACAGCATCGGCAAGGATCTGGCCGAACGCATCGCGGCGGACGCAGACGGCATCAAGTTTGTCGAAAACAACATCGCCATCGACGCCGCGCATGCGCGACCGACTCAAGTCGCCGAACGTGGTTTCGGTGAAAAAGTGGAAGACGCCACCATCAGCGCCACCATCAAGTCGAAACTGCTGTGGAATTCGACCACCGACGGACTCGATATTCACGTCGACACCAGCAACGGCAAGGTGACGCTGACCGGCTTCGCGCACAGCAGCGGCGAAAAGGAACAGGCCGGACGCATCGCCAAGTACACGCATGGCGTCGTCGCACTGAACAACGAGATCGCGCTCGGTGCAAAGGCGGATGCCGTGGTCAACGTCAAGTCTAAGGACGCTCCGGCCGAGCAGCCGATGTCGGACATGTGGATCACCTCGAAGGTGAAGTCCTCGCTGATGTTCACGCGCGGCGTGGACAGCATGGGCATCGTCGTGGCCACGCTCAACGGCGTCGTCTCGCTCAGCGGCATGGTCGACAGCACGGCGGAGCGCGAACTGGCTGTGCGTGTCACGCAGGATATCCGCGGCGTGAAGAAAGTCGACGCCGAAGGTCTCAAGGTCGGCTGAAACGATGCAGGCCGATGTCATTGAGGCTGATGTCGTGAAGGATGAAGCCCGCGAAAGGATACGCCGCGCCCGCGTTGCGCTGGATCACGCCGAGCAGCAATTGGCGCCGCGAAACTGGCGTCAGGTGCTCGGCAACGCGCCGCTGCCGGCGCTGATCGCCGGTGGCCTGCTTGGCGGATTCGTGCTCGGCGCGCTGTCGCCGAAATGGTGGTCGCGTGCCGGGGCCGCATTGTTCGGTAGCGGCGCCCGGCTGGCACGCTCGCCATTCGGGCCGCCGATATTTGCTGCCTTGTGGACTACTATACTTTTGCCGCCGAGGCGGCCGGTGGCGCGGCCCGCAAGCGTGTCCGCGGCCGCGCCGGCAGGTGCGTGAGCGAATCCGCAAGCCGCTGCTGCCGTCATGCGGCGGGTGGCCTGCCTGATGAGCATCGCCGGCTGCAAGGCGGCGTGCGCCCGGCGAACCAAGGGAAGCTGAGCAGGCTTCGCTATGTCCGGTAGCGTACCGACAGCCATGCTTGCGCACGGCTACGCTTTGGCCGGGCGAGTCAGCCCGACAAAGGACGCTGCATGAATCTCACATTGAGCATTGGTCCACTGGTTTCGCTGATTGCCGGCATCCTGATCCTGATGGTGCCGCGACTGCTGAACTTCATCGTCGCGATCTACCTGATCGTCATCGGTTTGCTCGGGCTGTTTGGCGCCGGCAACCTGCACCTGTAATTCGCGATCCGCCTGCCTGATCCAATCCAGCCCGATCCAATCCAACCCGACCCGATTAACCGATCCACTCGCCGAATCGTCAGCACGACGCACGCGTCGGCCGACACGAAGCATTTCAAGGAGAACCAAAATGTCACTGGGCACAATTCTTCTGATCGTCCTGATCCTCATGCTCGTCGGCGCACTTCCGTCGTGGTCACACAGCAGGAGTTGGGGTTACGGTCCCAGCGGCGGACTGGGTGTCGTGGTGATTATCCTGATCGTGCTGGTGGTGATGGGTCGGATCTGATCCGACGTTGCCGGCCGCGCGGCCTCCTGGCTGATCGGCTGCCACCGCTCGAGTCGGCACTCGTCAGCGCGAGCCGCAGTGCCGTGCACATGAACGCCAGTTAGATGGAAAGCGCCGACGCCGCATGTAAGAGCGTTAGCGTACAGTGGCGGTGCGGCCGATCACGTATACCTCCGATGGACACTTCCATCAGAGGCAACACGATGAACATCAATGCACGCATCGCAACACTGGCGCTGTCCCTGCTCGCGGCAACATCGGCATTCGCGTCGGAGGGATACGTCACCCGCAGCGTGAGCCTGCGTGCCGGTCCGGACTCGAGTTACCCGAGCGTGGCGCGGCTGCACGCAGGTGCGCAGGTGTCCATCGAAGGTTGCGTGGACGGCTGGGCCTGGTGCGACGTCAGCGACGATGGCGACAACCGCGGCTGGGTTTCCGGCAGCTATCTGCGTGAAGAGTACGAGGGCCGGCGCGTGCTGCTGCGCGACTACGGCGTGCGGATCGGCATCCCGGTGGTGAGCTTCGAGTTCGGCACCTATTGGGGCGATCATTATCGCAATCGTTCGTGGTACGGCAGGCGCGAACGCTGGAGCCATGTCAGGCCGCAATACCGCGTGGATCAACACGCACACGGAGATCGGCGCGAGGATTCGCACAACTATTCGCACGGCGACACGCGCACAGACGTTCGTGCCGGCGATGCATCCGGACAGTCCCCGCGCGCCGACCGGCAGTACCGTGACGTCAGGCCGGCGAACGCCGTGGCGCAACCGCAGCCGGTCGCCAGATCCGATCGTCGTGCGCCGCGTGCCGACGACAATACGTCGTCAGGACGCATCGACTCGGGACAGCGTGGGCCGGCGATGACCCAGCCGGTGGCGCATGCGCAGCCAGCGCAGCCTGTGCAACAGCAGCAGCGAGTGCAACAACAGCAGCGCGTTCAACCGCAGGTACAGCAGCAGCATGTTCAACAGCAGCGCGTGCTTCCTGCGCAACCGGCACAACCTGTGCAACCGCGCGTAATCGCCGAACGTCCGGCTGCTGCGGCACCCGCACCAAAAAGCGAGGTTCCGGCCAAGCCGGCGCACGAGCACGACAAGGAAAACGGCAAGGACGACAACGACGCGCGCCGCCACGAGCACAATTCCTGACACTGTGTTCGCCAGCGTACAGAAAGCGCGCGCAGCAGATGGTATGTATGGGACGCGGGTTTTGACGAACCCGCGACCACACAGCAAAACGAAAGGAAGCCGCGCGTGAGCGCCGCGAATCGAAGGATGCAACACGGCCAGGACGGCCTTCGGGGCAGTTGGCAAAACTGCGGAAGCGCCGGTCCTTCCCCGGCTCGGCGCTTCTTATTCGAGCGAGTAGGCTCGAAGCCTTCGAGTCTCAATTCTGCGATAGCCGGCAGCCAAGGCGCAGTCTTCGTGCAGCACGCTGCAAAGTGAATGTGCATCACAGTCTTCAAACAGGAAATCCATGTCCATCAAGATCGCAAGTTTGAGTCTCGCCTTGGCCATTGCCGCGGCCACCGCGCCGATCGCCGCGAATGCGCGCGCGTACATCGATATCGACATCGCACCGCCGGCACCGCGCGAGGAAATCGTGCTCGGGCCGCGCCGCGGCTACGAGTGGAGCCCGGGTTACTGGAACTGGTCGGGACACCGGCACGTCTGGGTGTCCGGTCGGAACATCCGTTCCCGCCATGGTCATCATTGGGTCGGCGATCGCTGGGAACAGCGGGGATCGCGTTGGCACCATGATCGTGGACATTGGGATTGAACTTGTCGACCCGCATTCCTGATTCAGCACGTCGCGCAGCACCCAACATGACAGCCGCGCTGGCTTGACGGAAATGCGTGCCGCACTTTCACGCAGCGAGGCTCTCACCTCGCTGCATCGCTCCGCACGGCCGCGCCCGCGCCGCTGACAGCGTCAAGAAGGACACCATGAAACTACTTCCACAGATGCTGCTCGTGCTGCTTGCCTGCGTGCCGATGTACGCAATCGCCGACGATCTGAAGGACTGCGAAGGCTGCAAGGATCATCCGATGCTGGCGCGCTATCCCGGCTCGATCCTGCTCGGCGCGGATCAAAAAGCTTTCGAGGAGGCGGCGCTTCCAATCGGCATCGGTATCCGCACCGACGCCGGGGGAAGCGCCGCTCCCAAGACGCTGAACGCTACCGGCAAGCGCACACGCCTGTTCTACTACGCGCCGGCGGAGCGCAGCGGGCTGGAAGTATTCGCCAACTACTCCGAAGCGCTCGAGAAGTCCGGCATGAGCATCGTCTGGACGTGCGTCGACAAGGAATGTGGCGAGGATTTCGTCACGCAGGCGCTGGAGTCCATGCACCTGAAACTCGACAACACCGCGGAATCATCCCTTGGTTTCGTCAATACCGAGCGTCCGCGCTACCTGCTCGCCAAGTTGGCACGTGCCCAGGGCGATGTGTTCGTGGTGGTGATGACGGCGGACAAGACCGAGCCGCAGCAGCCGGCGGTGTACGTGCTGATCATCGAAAGCAAGGCGATGGACAAGGGCCTCGTCACGGTCGCCGCGAATGCCTTGGACAAAAGCCTGATGAGCACCGGCAAAGCGGTCATCTACGGCATCTACTTCGACTTCGACAAGTCGGACGTAAAGCCGGAATCGGCGCCGCAGCTCGAGCAGATCGCCAGGTTGCTGAGCGATCACGCCGAACTCAAGCTCACGATCACCGGGCACACCGATAACCAAGGCGCTGCCGACTACAACCAGAAACTGTCGCAGCGCCGTGCCGACGCGATTGTCGCGGCATTGTCGGGCAGCTATTCCGTGGCGTCCGGCCGGCTCAACGCGCAGGGAATGGGTGCGTCATCGCCGGTGGCCAGCAACGACAGCGAAGAGGGACGCGCGAAGAATCGGCGCGTCGAGCTGATCAAGCAATGAAGCGACGCCCGCATGGTGTGAAGCGCGTGTCCGATCCGGGGGCAGCGGCATGAGCCGATGGAGGTTCCCCGTGAGCACGCATGCAGCGAAGTCGACAGACCTTGCCAAGGCCTCGATCGATATTGCGACACCTGCCGTGCCCACGGATATCACGCAGCCAACAGGCATGCAGATAGCCGCCCGCACAACAGAAGCGCCCGCACGGCGCAAGTCCGGCGTGGAACGCTACTTCCGCAAGGCGCGCGACAGGGCGCTGCGGGAAGCGACGGCGCGAAACCCGCAAGCTGATGCTGCATCGGCCCAGACACCCGCCGACGCGCCCTGCGCGAGCGCCAGCCCAGGCAAGGCGGATGGGACCAGGCGTGCGCTGCAAGTGGCGGAGAACGAAGGCTGGAAGTACCGCGACTGCGTGGACCGGGACAACCCTCACCGCTGACCTTTTTTCGCATGCCGCACTCTGTACGTTTGCGTACATACGCGCCGGGCACGCCGGACTATACTGCAATGGCTGACCCTGAGCATTTTCGCGTCGACGGCAGCGTGCGGCGAAGGGAAGTCATCCATGCCAACTGGCGAAACACACGAGCCGCGACAAAATCATCTTCTGCGCGCATTGCCCGCGGCGGAATTTGGGCGCCTGTCCGAACATCTCGAGCTGGTTGCGATGCCGCTCGGCAAGGTGCTGTACGAATCCGGCAGCCAGCTGCGGCACGTCTATTTTCCGACCACGTCCATCGTCTCGTTGCTGTATGTCATGGCGGACGGCGCCTCCGCGGAAATCGCTGTCGTGGGCCACGAGGGCATGGTCGGTGTCGCACTGTTCATGGGCGGCGAGACGACTCCCAGTCGTGCGTTGGTGCAGAGTGCAGGACATGCTTACCGTCTTCCGGGTCAGTTGCTGAAGGAGGAATTCCATCGCGCCTCCGCGCTGCAGTACCTGCTGCTGCGCTACACCCAGGCATTGCTGACGCAGATGGCGCAGACCGCCGTGTGCAACCGCCATCATTCCGTCGATCAGCAATTGTGCCGCTGGCTGCTGCTCAGCCTCGATCGCCTGCCCTCGAACAAACTGATGATGACGCAGGAGCTGATCGCCAACATGCTCGGCGTGCGACGCGAAGGCGTCACCGATGCCGCAGGCAAGCTGCAATCGGCCGGTGTAATCAAATACAGCCGCGGCCATATCACCGTACTGGATCGGCCGTTGCTGGAGCAGCAGTGCTGCGAGTGCTACGCCGTGGTCAAGACGGAATTCGATCGTCTGCTTCCCGACATGATTGCGAAGTGACATGACGCGCAGCACGCAGCGCGTCGCAAGCGTCGACCGTTGCACGTTCGTCGTCATTGCCAAATGCCGAAGCGACCGATGAAAACGCGCAGCGCCGACAATCGCCTGCTGGCGGCGCTGCCCAGTCAGGAGCGGGTACGCATCCTGGCAAATTGCGAGTCGATCGAACTGGTTTCGACCGACATCCTGCACCAGGCAGGCACGCGCTTGCAGCATGCGTATTTTCCGACCGGCGGATTCATTTCGATGGTCACGCCGCTGGACACGTGTGCCGGGCTCGAGGTCGCACTGATCGGCCGCGAGGGCATGGTCGGCATTCCGCTGCTGCTTGGCGTGCCCGCGTCCTCGCTGAATCACGTGGTGCAAGGCGCTGGCAGCGCCTTGCGCATGGACGTTGCGGCATTCCAGCGCGAGCTCAAGCGCGGCCCGGCATTGCGGGCCAGGCTGGGACGCTATGCGTACGTGAGTCTCTATCAACTGGCGCAGACTGCGGCCTGCACGCGCTTTCATACAGTCGAGGAGCGCCTGGCACGCTGGCTGTTGATGGCGCAGGACCGGTCACGCTCGGAGGCGGTGCATGCAACGCACGAATTCCTGGCCTACATGCTCGGAGTGCGCCGCGCCGGCGTCACCAAGGCTGCCATGTCGCTGCAGCGACAGGCACAGATCCGCTATTTCCGCGGCGACATCACGATTCTCGATCGTGCCGGACTGGAAGGCAGCGCATGCGGATGCTACTCGGCGGCAACGGATTTCTACCAGCACGTACTGGGCTAGGAAGCAGCGTCACGACGATTGCGCATGCCATGCAAACCCTGCGACTGCCGCGTCTCTGCATCAACGTTCGCTGACCGGCACGCTGCCGTTGATCGCCGGAGCCAATGGCGTCTGCGGCGACTGCTCGGCACCGGCCTTCTCCTTTTGTTCGCGGTCCTGTTCTTCGTTGTCGTCAGGCACGGTCAGCACTGTCTCGCGCTTTTCCTTGGCCTGCGAGTGAGGTTGATGGATCCTGTGAATGCCGTTCTTCTTCATGATCGTCTCCGCATGCCGCCATCTCTGGCGGTCTTGCATCTGCCGGTGCGGTTTGCGCCGGCATCGCGCTAGTCGCCGCGCGTAATAACGAATTCGCCGATGCCGGCGCCGAGATCGATCCCTTTGGCGTGGCCGCTGAGCGCGAGCAACACGCCGCCCTTGCCAAGGATCTGACCATTTCCGGATGGCGCGTGCGCGGCGCCGGTCACCTGCGTGTAGGCGCCGAGGATTTCGTGGATGCTGTGCACGTCGGTGAATATTCCGGTGGCGCCGTCTATGTGTGCCTTGCCGCTTGCAAGACCAGCCCCGGTTGCGGCGATGCGCACGCGCAACAGGCCGCCTTTCTCGCAACTGATGATGCCACTGCCCTCGGAATGCCTTTGTGGCGCCGACCAGCCGGACAGGGAAAATTCGAGCGAGCAGCCGAGATCGGCTGGGCCGTCCGCCGTCGCGCGCGGGGTAAACGACACGGCTGCAGCCAGCGCGAGCAGCGCAGTCAGCGTGGTTGCAATTGGCGACATGAACATCTTCCTGACAAATGCGCTTCGGGAGGGCGCAGCACGCTCGCGTCCGTCGCGCGTGCATGATCTGCAACGCTGGTGCGACGCGAACGTCGCGATGACCCGGCAGCATGCCTCGTCGCGCGCACGGATGTCTGTACGCCAGCGCACGCACAATCTGCCGGCACGCATGTGTCCTGCCGCACCGACTCGCTATCGGCGCCGTGCGTACGCTTCCGTGTTGCCATTGCCCATGGCTCCGCCGTCTCGTGCGATGCCGGCGCCGCCTTGCCTGCCTGTCGACAAGCGGCGCACCGGTGATTCTCCTCCGATCGATCGACACGCCAAGGAATCAACATGGACATCATCAAAGACAATTGGCCGCACCTGAGCGGCAAGCTCACACAGAAGTGGCCCAGGCTTACCGCCGCCGACGTCGCGCAGCGCGACGGCCACCGCGACTACTTGATCGGAAGGCTGCGCGAGCGCTATGGAATTGCCAAGGAAAAGGCCGAGATGCAGGTGAAGGAGTTTGAACGCGCGATGGCGCAGTAGCGCCGCGGCGCGGGATACCGTCAAACTCACACGGGGACCCGCGCGGACCGCGCCCATTGCGCGAGGGTTGGCTGTCGGGCCGGCCAATCGGGAAGACTCATCGTGGCCGCCAGACAGCGCGCTGCGCAGCGGCCCGTTGTCATGGCGGCTGTCATTCGCGCAAAATGCGCCCACTTGTTGATGTTTCCCTGCTCCTCGCGACGGGCGCAGGCATTCGACATCTGCCCTGTCAGCCAACCCGAAACATCAAGCGGACCTTTGATTGGTGGCGATGACCAACACCACGCGCCCCGGTGTCGCGACGCACTACCTGCGCTACATGCTGGGCAATGTCCTGGTGATGATCGCCGGCTTCGTGTCGTTTCCGATCATGACGCGCCTGCTCGACACCGGGCAGTACGGCATCTTCGGCTATTTCGATGCGTGGCTGTTGCTGCTGGTCGGCGTGTGCAAGCTCGGCGGACAGCACACGATCCTGCGCTTTTATCCGCACGTCGGCGGCGGCGCTGCGCTGGCGCGCTATGGCGCGAATATCGTGCTGGCGCCATTCGTTGCCGCCAGCGTGTTGTGCTTGCTCGCCATGGCCGCCTATGCGGCCGTTGTCTACCTGGCGCCGCCCGAAGCGGCGACGATCGGCTGGATCATGCTGCTGCTGGTGCCACCGACGGTGTGGGTGAGCTACGTCGCCTCGGTCGCCTACGCCGAGGAGCGCTCGGACATCAATGTGCGCATCATCGTCGGCCAGCGCTGGCTGGAGCTGGTGTCGATTTTGTGCATTGTATACTTCGTCGAGCGCAGCGCGATGGGCGCCTACCTGGCGCGTCTCGGCGTGTCGCTGCTGCTTGCGTTCTGGCTGGCGCGCTGGTTGCACGCGCGCCTGCCGATGCGCTGGCGCGATGTGGACCGTGCCGAAGTCGCGGCGGGACTGCGCTATGGCTTGCCGATGGTCGGCAACGAGATCGCCTCGGGCCTGCTGTCATTCGCCGACCGCATCATGTTGCACTCGCTCACCGGCAGCTTTGCCGCGGTCGGTGTCTACACGATCGGCTACGGCCTCGCGCTCAACATCAACAACCTGCTCAACTATGCGCTGTTCAACGCCTACACGCAGGTCAGCGTGCGCGAGTTCGAGACCAAGGGCCCGGCCGCGGTGGTGCGCACCAAGCGCGCCGTGCTCGGCATCGTGGTGTACATCACGGCCGGCATGATCGCCGGCTTGATCGCGGTCGGGCCCGACGTGCTGCTGCTGATGGCCGGTGCCGACAAGGCGGATTCCGCGCGCGTGTTCGTGCTGATCGGCGTGAACTACGTGCTCGACGCGCTGTTTGGCATCTGTGGCGCCGGCCTGTTGTTGCACAAGCGCTCCGGCACGGTGCTGACGCTGACGCTCGGCGCGATGCTGATCAATGTGGCGTTCAATCTGTTCCTGATTCCGCGCTACGGCGTGATGGGCGCGGTCTATGCGACGTTTGTCGCTTACAGCATGCTGTGGATCGCCAAATACGTGACCTGCCCGCGCGATCTGCGCGCGCTGCCGCCGCTCAAGGCAACGGCGTTGGCGGCGGGGCTGGCGGCGTTGAATGTCATGCTCGCGCGTTATACTGATCTCTTCGGCATCGGCTCGCACTTCCTGCGGTTTGCCGTGATGGCGCTGTCGATGCTGCCGTTGTACGTGCTGCCGGCGTTGCTGCTCGACGCCAATCTGCGTTCCAACATATTCAACTATCTGCGCAAGCGCGGCGCCGCGGCGTCGTGACTGCCAAGGTCATCCAAACAAGGGCGCCCAGCATGCAGCGTTCGATCCTGGTCACCGGCGGCGCCGGCTATATCGGCAGCCATGTCGTGTTGCAACTCGTCGCCGCGGGCGAGCGCGTGGTCGTGCTCGACAACTTGAGTACCGGCTTCGCCAGCGCCGTGCTCGGCGCGGAGCTGGTGATCGGCGACGTCGGCGACGCGGAACTCGTCGGCGCGTTGCTGCGCGAACGCGACATCGACACGGTGCTGCACTTCGCCGCGCGCACGATCGTGCCGGAATCGGTGGCCGATCCGTTGCGCTACTACGGCAACAACACCTGCGCCACGCGCAGCCTGCTGGCCTGCTGTGCCGCGGCTGGCGTCAGGCACATCGTGTTTTCCTCGACCGCGGCGGTGTACGGCATACCCGCGGACGGTCGCGCACGCGAAGACACGCCGACGTCGCCGATCAACCCGTACGGCACGTCCAAGCTGATGAGCGAATGGATGCTGCGTGATCTTGCCGCCGCCGGCGGTCCGCGTTACGTGGCGCTGCGCTACTTCAATGTCGCCGGCTGCGATGCCGCCGGCCGCGTCGGGCAGTCGACGAAGAATGCCACGCTGCTGATGAAGGTCGCCTGTGAAACGGCGCTCGGCAAGCGGCCGAACGTGCTGATCTTCGGCACCGACTACGCAACGCCCGACGGCACCGGCGTGCGCGACTACATTCATGTCGACGACCTGGCGCGCGCGCATCTGGACGCATTGCGTTATCTGCGCGATGGCGGCGCGTCGGCCACGCTCAATTGCGGCTACGGCCACGGCTATTCGGTACGTGAAGTGCTGGCTGCGGTGGCACGCGCGCATGGCGCGCCGGTCGCCGCGATCGAGCACCCGCGCCGGGCCGGCGATCCGCCGTCGCTGGTTGCCGACGCGCAGCGCATCCGCGGCGTGCTCGGCTGGCAGCCGCGTTGCGACGATCTGGATCTGATCGCGCGCACCGCGCTGGCGTGGGAGCGCAAACTCGCGGCCGCCGGCAACTGAGCATGCGCGTCAGCGTCGTCATTCCCACCTACAACTGTGCCGGCCGCCTGGTGCGCGCACTGGATTCGGTCGCCGGCCAGACCTGGCCGCACGAGCAACTCGAGGTGGTGGTGGTCGACGACGGGTCGACCGACGATACCGCCGAGCGCGTCAACCGCTTCGCGATCGCGCAGCCGTCGATCGTCACGCGCTACGTGCGCCAGGAGAACGCCGGGCCGGCAGCGGCGCGCAATCACGGCATGCGCCTGGCGCATGGCGAAGCGGTCGCTTTCCTCGACGCGGACGACTGGTGGCAGCCGGAAAAGCTCGCGCGCCAAATGCCACTGCTGGGTGCGACAACGGGACTGGTGTATTGCGCCAACAGCTTCGTCGACGCCGACGGCAAGCCGCTGGAAAACTACGTGCGCCAGATTCCATTGCGGCGCGGCGATATCCTGCTGGCGCTGTTCCGCGACTTCTTTCTGCTGACCTCGGCGGTGGTGCTGTCGAGGGAAGCGATCGAAGCGGTCGGAGTATTTCGCGAGGATTTGCCGGTCGGTGAGGACTATCAGTATTTCCTGCGCATCGCGGCGCGCTCTCATGCCGAGTGCGCCGACGAGAAGCTGCTGGTTCGCTGCGTGCGTCCGGACAGCCTGAGCCGGCGCGACTTTGCGCTGGATGCACGCGTCGATCTGTCGACCTTGACGACCTTTCTCGACACGCATCCCGGGTTCGCGGCACGCCATCGCCGCGAGGCGCGACAGCGCATCGCGCGCTACCGCTACGATTTCGCCTACCGGCTGTTGGCGGAGGGCCGCCGCGGCGAAGCGATCGGCGAGCTGAAGCAGTCGTTGCGCACGCAGCCGAGCCTGGCCGCGGCACGCACCTTGCTGCGTGCGCTGTTTGCGCGCAACGCCAGCCCGGGCTGAGCGCAGCAATGTATACATTTCTCCTTTGGACATCGCTTGCTGCCGCCGCGCCGCCGCCCGGGGCACAGACTTACTACGTGCGAGCCGACGGTGGTTCAGCCGAGCAGTGCGACGGACGGCACGATGCCGCCTATGCCGGCAAGGGCCGGCACAAGGCATGTGCCTGGCGGCATCCCTTCGAGGCCTTGCCGCCCGGCGGACCGGCGCGCATCGCGGCGGGCGACACGCTGGTCATCGCATCGGGTGCCTACATGATGGGACGCGGCGCGGCGGGTACGGACAACCTGGAGAAGTGCCGCGCCGACTGGCCGTGGGATTGCCATGTCGCGTCGCTACCGAGTGGCGCGGCACGCGATCGCCCAACGCGCATCCTCGGCGCGGGCTGGGATCACGGCTGTGCGAATCCGCCGCAACTGTGGGGCACCGAGCGTGCAGCCCACGTGCTCGACTTGCAGGGCAGCTCGAATGTCGAGATTGCCTGCCTGGAGATCACCGATCATTCCAGCTGCATCGAATTCCATGCCGGTGCGCGCCAGATCGAGCCTTGCGAACGCGACAAGGAACCGTACGGGCCGTGGGCTGGAGTGGGCATCGCCGCTGCGGATTCGTCGCACGTGACGATCTCCGATGTGCTTGTGCACGGCATGGCACATGACGGGTTCCGCGTCGGCCGCGTGCGTGACTGGACGCTCGAGCGCACGCGCATCCTCGCCAATGGCTGGTCAGGCTGGAACGGCGACATTGGCGAGGATTCCTCGAACAGCGGCAGCATGGTTTTCCGCGACGTCGAGATTGCCTGGAACGGATGCGCCGAGAGTTTCCCGGATGCCACGCACGTCGGATGCTGGGGGCAGGAGGAGGGCGGCTACGGCGACGGTCTCGGGGTCGGCCTGACCGGCGGCACCTGGCTGTTCGAGCACGTGCACGTGCATCACAACACGCAGGACGGCATCGATCTGTGGCATGCGCGCGGCGATGCCACCGTCGTGTTTCGCGACGTGCACGCCGAAGCCAATGCCGGCAATCAACTCAAGGCGACAGGCTCCGCCACGGTCGAGCAGTCGGTGCTGGATGGCAGCTGCGCTGCGCTGGCCGGATTGGGAAGCCTGCAAACGGCTGATATGTGCCGCGCCGGAGGCAACACCCTGGCGCTGAATCTGGCGGCCCAGGCCACGCTTTCGGTCAGTGGCAACGAAATCCACGGCGAAGGCGATTGTCTGATCCAGTTGACCTGCGCCGATAAGGATTGCCGCAGCGCGCACGGCGACATCGTCGGCAATCACCTGCAGGGCGAGCTGCGCAAGGATGCGCGCGGACGGCTGCCGCGCCCACCGTGTTCGGTGTGGGTGGAACCGCAGCTGCGCGGCGCGCAACTGGATTTCACGCAGAATCGACAAGAGCTGACACGCACGCCGGGCTGTCCGGCGGGAATCACGACGTGCCGTGACAACGCGTGGTCGCCGCTATCGTCCACGAAGCATTGAAGACATCGACTGGCGCACACTGGCGGCGTGATTGCGCTCTCGACGCTGCGCATCCTTTTGGAGGATGATCACGGCACGGCGCGGGGAATCGCGCAATTGTGTCGTTGCAGGGAGATGCCCATGTCGTTTCGCCGCACGATCACACGCGCATGTCTGATGACGGTGTGCCTGCTGCTGATCGCAGGGCAGGCATTCGCTGCAACCTATTTCGTGCGCATCGACGGCGGCACCGCCGCGCAGTGCACGGGCCTGGCAGATGCGGCCTATTCCGGTAGCGGGACAGGGCAAGCTTGCGGCTGGCACCATCCGTTCGACGCGTTGGCGCCGCAGGAGCAGGGCAGCCAGAATCCGGCCATCTTGCTGCACGGCGGCGACACGCTGCACATCGCGCCTGGCAGCTACGAGATGGGATTGAACGCGCCCGGTGCGAAGGGTTATTACCCGGCGTGCAACCCGGCGTTTTCCTACGACTGCCACATGCCGTCGATACCGAGCGGCACGCCGAGTCAGCCGACGCAGATTCTCGGCGCCGGCTGGAACACCGGTTGTCGCGCGCCGCCGCAATTGTGGGGCAGCGAACACGCGAGCTGGGTGCTCGACATGCGCGGCAGCTCGTACGTCAACGTCCAGTGCCTGGAAGTCACCGATCGCGCCGGCTGCATCGAGAGTCACAGCGATCCGGCAATCGCCTGCAATCGCAACACGCCGCCCTATGGAGCGTGGGCGTCGCATGGCGTGTACGCTTCTGATTCGCACAACGTCACGCTGCAGGATCTGAACATCCACGGCATGGCCAATCGCGGCATCCTCGGCGGCCGCCTCGCGAACTGGACACTGACGCGCGTGCACATGGTGGCGAATGGCTGGGCCGGATGGGATGGCGATCTGGGCTGCGGCACCCTGGGCTGTTCGTCGGATTCCGGCACGATGACATTCCAGAGCGTGGAAATCGGCTGGAACGGTTGCGCGGAACAATATCCGGGCAACACGATTTACGCCTGCTGGGGCCAGCAGGCCAGCGGCTACGGCGACGGCTTCGGCGAAGCGAAGACCGGCGGCAACTGGATCTTTCGCGACTCCTATATCCACCACAATACGCAGGACGGCCTGGACCTGCTGTACGCCGACGGCACCGGCTCGATCACGGTGGAGCGCACGCGCGCCGAAGGCAGCGCCGGCAACCAGATCAAGCTGGCCGGCAATGCGTTGGTTCAAAATTCCGTGATCGTCGGCAACTGCTCGTATTTTCTCGGCGGCGGCTGCATGCTTAGCAAAAAAACCGGCGGCGGCGCCACGTCCGGCGACAACTGCCGGGCGCT
>Ga0105238_10003314_pt1 | contig 16079 bp, 12 predicted proteins | sample KBSC34metaG_FD_81526 | JGI IMG/M metagenome (GOLD analysis project Ga0105238, IMG submission 81526) | Corn rhizosphere microbial communities from Kellogg Biological Station, Michigan, USA - KBS C3-4 metaG | ecosystem: Host-associated > Plants > Roots > Rhizosphere > Soil | place: Michigan, USA... | reverse complement strand
TGCCAGCGTGTTGGTGGCGCGCTGGCGGCGGATGCCTTCGATGCGCGAGCGCGTGTCGAGCAATTCGTGCGAACCCGGCCGGATCGACGAGGCATCCGCCAGCACCTGGTCGGCGGATTCGAAATCGTCCTGCGCGGCGGCGCCGAGCGCGCGCTCCAGGTACCCCTGTTCGATCTGCGCCAGGCCCGCGTCGGCGAGCTTGTTGCCGGGATCGAGCTTGATCACTTCGTGGTACACGTTGAGCGCATTGTCGTTCGCCGGTGCCGTCGCGCGGCCCTGCTTGAGCAGGTCCACGGCACGGCTGAGCATCGGCATGACCTGCTTCAACGTCCGCGTGCGCGCCTCCAGCGAAGCGACGTCGTCGCTGGAATCGGCCAGCGTGCCGAGGGCCGCGGTCAGCCGCTCGGCTTCCTTGGTGTCGCCACGATCGAGCGCACCGCCGGCTTGCTGCAAAAGGGATTTGTGGATTTTTTCGACGCCGTCGCGCGCGGCCTTGTTGTCCTTGTCGGACGCCAGCACCTGCTGGTACAGGTCCAGCGCATTGTTGTCCTTCGGCTCGAGCAAGTGTTCGGCCGCGAAGGCCTTGTCGGCGCGCTTGAGCAGCGCGGCGATCGCCTTGGTCGGCAGCGGCGCCGGCGTGGCGGGTTCTGGCGGCGGCACCTGCGTGCTGGCTTGCTCCGGCGGCGGCACGGCGGCCGTACCGCCCGGCACGGTGTACGGCAGCGGCGCCAGCGATGTCATGGGCGCTTGCGCCGACGACGGGGCTATCGGCTGCGGCGGTTGTGGCTCGGGCCGGCCGGCACTGGGGTAGAATCGATAGATCAGCGCGAATGCGAGCAACGCGATGCCGGCCGCGCCTCCCAGCACGGACTGCTTGCGAACGACTTCAGTACCAGGCATCGCGATCTAGATTCTGTATCTCACGGCGTTGCGGCATTTATACAAGGAAATGGATTAATCGTGCACGAATGGATCGACACACCGGCGGCTCTCGCCGCGTGGATGACAGCACACGGGTCCGCGGCGGCGGTTATCGGACTCGACACGGAATTCATGCGCACCGACACGTTCCGGCCGCGCCTCGCGCTGGTCCAGGTCAACGTCGGCGGCAGCATCGCGCTGCTGGATTCGCCTGCTCTCGGGGATCACGCGGCGCTGGCGCAGCGCCTGAGCCAAGCCGATGCCGTATGCGTGATGCATAGCGCCAGCGAGGATCTGGAAGCGCTGGCCGAGGTGCTGCCGGACGGTCCGGCGCAGTTGTTCGATACGCAGATTGCCGCGGCGCTGGCCGGACTCGGCGCGGGCCTGAGCTACCAGAAGCTGGTCGCTCTGCTGCTTGGCATCGACCTGCCGAAAGCCGAGACGCGATCGGACTGGCTGCGCCGCCCGCTCAGCAGCGCGCAGCTCGACTATGCCGCACAGGACGTCGTGCATCTTTCCGAACTGCACGCGCAGCTCACCGCCAAGCTCGACGCGCTCGGCCGCGGCGCGTGGCTCGCCGAGGATTGCCGGCGCCTGATCGACAAGGTGCGCCGCAGCGAACCGGACCTGCAGCCGCAACGCGCGTTCCGCACCGCATCCGACTGGCCACGCGAACGCCAGGCACTGCTGCGCCGCGTGCTGCTGTGGCGCGAAGCCAGCGCGCGCACGCTCGACAAGCCGCGCTCATGGATCCTCGACGATGCGCGCGCACTGAGTTTCGTCAGCTCACCGCCCGCCGACGGCAACGACCTGTTCGAACGCAGCAAGGGTTTGCGCGCGCTGCGCTCACCGCAACGCCACGAATTGCAGGCGCTGCTGCAGGCGCCGCTGACCGCGGAGGAATCCGACATCGCGCCGATCCCGGCGCCGTTCAATAGCGCCGAGAAGCGGCTGATAAATGATTTGCGCGACGAAGTGGCTCTGATCGCGGCGAAGCATGAATTGCCGGAAGGGTTGCTGTGTCCACGACGGCACCTGGAGACGCTGGTTGGCGACAAGGCATGGCCGGCGGCGCTGGAGGGATGGCGCCGCGAGCTGTTGTTCGATGCGTTGATGGGGAAAGTGCGAGCCGCTTGAGCCAGCGCATTCTTTCCTTCTCCCATCGGGAGAAGGTGGCGCGCAGCGCCGGATGAGGGTACGAATACGCGATGCACATGAAAGAACGATGTCGCTCGACTTCACGACTATAAATTCCCCGACCCTCACCCCAACCCCTCTCCCGAGGGGAGAGGGGCTTTTCCTGGCACGCACCAATTCGCGTCGCGACGCTTGACACACCCCTCCCCCATCAGTTCAACTTGCCCCATGCACAGACGCAACGCCTTCGCCACGACTACGACGACCACGTCCACTACGACAGTGGTGCGGTCGGCCGTGCGCGCATAGCGAGTTTCAAATCCGGCCCCGCACCTCGACGAGGATGCGGGCGCCGACCCGGTCCAAGCGAGTGCGGTGCCTCACCCGGAGGCACGATGAAAACGCTTGATCCAGCCAAATCCCACTCACCTGCGCCGATCGCCTCTGGTCGCAACGTTCCCCATTCGACAGCCGCGAAAACTCCGGCCGCCGGATTGTCGGCAACCGCGTCCGCAAGCGCAGCGACTGTCGTCGCCCACAAATTCGGCGGTTCCTCGCTGGCCGATGCAACGCGCATCCGGCACGTGGCGGCGTTGTTGCGCGAGCGCGCCGACGCGCAACAGGTCGTGGTCGTGTCGGCAATGCAGGGCGTGACGAATGCGCTGATTGCGCTGACCGCCGCGGCGGAAGCGAAGGCGGCGTGGCGCGGTGAATGGCAACAGCTGCGCGACCGGCATCTGGCGGTCAGCGCCGAGCTGATCGAGACCGACATCGCGCCGTTGCACGAGTGGCTCAAGCAGCGCTTCGACGAACTTGCCGAGATGCTGCATGCGATCAGCGTGCTCGGCAACGCCGGCGGCAGCGCCGATGCAATCAGTGGCCTCGGCGAGGTCTGGTCGGCGCACATGATCCACGCCCACCTGCGCAGAAGCGGTGCCGAGTATGCATTGCTCGACGCACGCGAGGTACTAGTGGTGCGGCACGAGGAACTCGGCGTCGCGGTCGACTGGGACGCCACCGCGGCGCTGCTGGCGCCGTGGCGCGCCGCGCAACCTGCGGCGCGCTTGATCGTCACCGGCTACGTCGCGCGCGATTCGAGCGGACGCGCCACTGTGCTCGGCCGCAACGGCAGCGACTATTCCGGCGCGATCTTCGCGGCATTGTGGAACGCGCAGGAGCTGCACATCTGGACCGATGTCGACGGCGTGCTCAGCGCCGATCCGCGAGTGGAACCCGAAGCAGTCACGCTGGCAGCCATGAGTTACGAGGAAGCCTGCGAGCTCGCCTACTTCGGCGCCAAGGTGATCCATCCGCAAACGATGGCGCCGGCGATCGCGCGCGCGCTGCCGATCTTCATCCGCAATACGTTCAAGCCCGAGCATCCGGGCACGCGCATCGACACGCACGGTGACGATGCCGGGCCCGTCAAAGGCATCACGCTCGCGCACGATCTGGCGCTCGTGAACGTCGAAGGCACCGGCATGATCGGCGTGCCCGGCACCGCCGAGCGCGTGTTCGCGGCGTTGCGCGCCGCGCAGGTATCGGTGGTGATGATCTCGCAGGGTTCCTCGGAACATTCGATCTGCTGCGTGGTGCGCGCTGCACAAGCGGCGACCGCGCAGGCCGCGCTGGAAGGCGCGTTCGCGCGCGAGCTCAGCTCGGGCCAGATCAACGGCGTGCAGCTGACCGGCGACATCGCCGTGCTGGCCGCGGTCGGCGACCGCATGGCCGGCACGCCCGGCGTCGCCGCGCGCCTGTTCGATGCACTGGCCGGTGCACGCGTCAATATCCGCGCAATTGCGCAAGGCGCGTCGGAGCGCAATATCTCGGTGGCGATCGGCGCTGCGCAGGCAACGGTCGCACTACGCGCGGCACATGCGGCATTCTGGTTGTCGCGCCAGACCATTTCGATCGGCCTGATCGGCCCCGGCAAGGTCGGTGCCGCGCTGCTCGATCAGATTTCCGCGGCCGCGCCGCGCCTGCGTCGCGAGGCGAACCTGGATCTGCGCCTGCGCGCGATCATGTCGACCAAGCATCTGTTGACCGACGAGCGCGATCTCGGCTCGAACTGGCGCGACCGCGATGCCAGCTTTGTCGGCGGCGATCTGGATCTGTTCGTCGAACACCTGCGCGCCGCGCACCTGCCGCACGCCATCATCCTCGACTGCAGCGCCAGCGACGCGATCGCCGAACGCTACCCGGCCTGGCTGGCTGCCGGCATCCACGTGATCACGCCGAACAAGCACGCCGGCGCCGGTCCGCTGCCGCGCTACCGCGCGATCCGCGCCGCGAGCGCGGCGGGCGCCTCGCGCTTCCGCTACGAAGCCACGGTCGGCGCGGGCTTGCCGGTGATCTCGACACTGCGCGACCTGATCGACACCGGTGACGAGTTGCTCGCCGTCGAGGGCATCTTCTCCGGCACGCTGGCCTGGCTGTTCAACCGCTATGACGGAAAAGTGGCATTTTCCACATTGGTAAAACAGGCACGCGAACTCGGCTACACCGAACCTGACCCGCGCGACGATCTGTCGGGCACCGATGTGGCGCGCAAGCTCGTGATCCTGGCGCGCGAAGCCGGCTGGGATCTGTCGCTGGCCGACGTGAGCGTGCAGAACCTGGTGCCGGAAGCGCTGCGCGCCGCCGCGGCCAGCGAATTCATGGACAGGCTCGGCGAACTCGACGCGGAGATGGCGCAGCGGCTCGCCCAAGCGAATGCGAAAGATCACGTGCTGCGCTACGTCGCGCGGCTGGATCGCGACGGCGGCGCCAGCGTCGGCCTGGTCGAGCTGCCGCGCACGCACGCCTTCGCCAACATCCGCCAGACCGACAACATTGTACAATTCTCCACAAAGCGCTATTGCGACAATCCGCTGGTCGTGCAGGGACCGGGCGCCGGCCCGGAAGTCACTGCCGCCGGCGTGTTTGCAGACTTATTGCGCGTGGCGCAGGGGTTGGGGGCGCGGGTATGACAACTGATTTCTTCCGTGCGAAGACACATGGCTCCCTCTCCATCGATTCTTGTCGTGCGAAGGCAGATGGCTCCCTTTCCCCTGATTTCTTTCGAGCGAAAGCAGTTGGCTCCCTCTCCCCCAATTCCTGTCGTGCGAAGGCAGATGGCTCGCTCTCCTGTGATTTCTTTCGCGCGAAAGCAGTTGGCTCCCTCTCCCCCGATTTATCGGGGGAGAGGGTTGGGGTGAGGGGGCAGCGTGTCCACTTGAGACAGCGCGTCAAATGTCCGACGCCGCCCCCTCGCCCTGCCCTCTCCCCCAAGCAGGCTTGGGGGAGAGGATTCAACCGTTTCGCGAAAACCATTTCTTCCAACATGATCTCGGCATGAGCGCGCACACCACCGCCTTCTCCCCCGCTTCGATCGGCAACATCGGTGTCGGCTTCGATATCCTCGGCCACACCATTGCCGGGCCGGGCGATCGCGCCACGGTGCGGCGCATCGACGGGCGACACGTACGCATCGTGGCCATCCGCGGCTGCAAGGTCGCGTTGCCGCGCGAGGCCGAGCGCAACACCGCCGGTGCCGCATTGATTTCGCTACGCGAGGCATTGCAGTTGCCATACGGTTTCGAAATCGAACTCGACAAGGGCATCGCGTTCGGCTCCGGCATGGGCGGCTCGGCGGCATCGTGTGTCGCGGCGCTGATCGCCGCGAACGCGCTGCTGGACGCGCCGCTCAGCCGCGAACAGCTGTATCCGCACGCACTCGCCGGAGAGGCGGTCGCCAGCGGCGGCTATCACGGCGACAACGTCGGCGCGATGCTGCTCGGTGGCATCGTGCTGTCGACGGCCGACCGCCTGGTGCGCGTGCCGGCACCCGATGCCTGGCATTGCGTGCTGGTGCATCCGGATGCCGCGCTGGAGACACGCCGCGCGCGCGAAGCATTGAAGGGCCACTACGCGCTCACCGAGTTTGTCGCGCAAAGCGCGCACCTGGCGCTGCTGCTCAACGGCTGTCACCTCGGCGACGCGGATCTGGTGCGCGCCGGCTTGCGCGATGTACTGATCGAGCCGCGCCGTGCCGCACTGATTCCCGGTTTCGCGCGAGTCAAGCAAGCGGCGCTCGATCACGGCGCGCTCGGTGCGAGCATTTCCGGCGCAGGCCCAAGTGTATTCGCGTGGTTCGATTCGCTGGTAAGCGCCGAACTCGCGGCACCGGCAATGCGCGAAGGTTTCAAATTGGCTGGCATCGACAGCGAGAGTTTCGTCTCGCCGGTCAACGGCCCCGCTGCGGAGCTGGTGCGATGAAGTACATCAGCACACGCGGCGGCGTGGCGCCCGCCAGTCTCGGCGAAGCGATCGCCGCCGGCATGGCTACCGATGGCGGGCTGTACGTGCCGCAGTCGCTGCCGCGCTTTTCGCCACACGATTTCGACGGCGACGAGACGCTGGCGCAAATCGCCACGCGCCTGCTCGCACCGTTTTTTGCCGGCGATGCGTTGGCCACGTCGCTCAGCGCGATCTGCGCGGAAGCATTCACCTTCCCCGCCGAATTGCGCGCGCTCGCCGGTGCGGATGACTTCGTGCTCGAGTTGTTCCATGGCCCGACCGCGGCGTTCAAGGATTTCGGCGCGCGCTTCCTTGCCGCATGCATGCAGCGATTGCAGCCGGCGCAGAATGCACCGTTGACGATACTGGTAGCGACTTCAGGCGATACCGGCGCCGCAGTCGGCGCGGCGTTCGCGGATGCACCCGGTGTGCGCGTGCTGATCCTGTATCCCGATGGCCGCGTCTCGCCGCGCCAGGCGCATCAGCTCGGCTGCTTCGGCGACACGGTCGGCGCGCTGCGCGTGGCCGGTTCCTTCGACGATTGCCAGCGTCTGGTCAAGCAGGCATTCGCCGATGCCGCCTTGCGCACGCGTGTGCCGCTCGCGTCCGCCAACAGCATCAGCCTCGGCCGCCTGTTGCCGCAGATGGTCTACTACGCACAGGCCGCACTGCGGCACTGGCGTGCCGACGCGACGCAACTGAACTTCGTCGTGCCGACCGGCAATCTCGGCAACGCGGTGGCCTGCATGCTGGCGCGTGCGTGCGGCCTGCCGATCGGCCGCATCGTGCTGGCGACGAACGCGAATGCCACGCTGCACGATTTCTTCGCCGGCGCCGAGTACACGCCGCGCGACAGCATCGCCACGCTGGCCAACGCCATGGATGTCGGCGCGCCGAGCAACTTCGAGCGGCTGCGCTGGCTGCATCCGGACAACGCCCAGCTGCGCCGCGAATTCAGCGTCGATGCAATTGGCGACGACGCGATCCGCGCCACCATTCGCGAACGGCACGCGCGCCACGGCGAAATCTTCTGCCCGCACACCGCCACCGCCGTGCGCACGCTCGAAGCGCTGCGCCAGGAAGGCGCGTATGGCGCCTGGGCCGTGGTCGCCACCGCGCACCCGGCCAAGTTCGACGGCATCGTCGAACCGCTGCTCGGCCGCGGCGTCGACCTGCCGCCAGCGTTGGCGGAACTGCTGGCGCGCCCGTCGCAGTCGCAACCGATGGCGGCCGACTACGCCGCCCTGCGTGCCAGATTACTGGATGCCTGAGACGGACTTGGCGCCACGCGGCGACCGATGTATCATGCGCGGCTCGCGCCGGACCAGACCGGCGCAGCGGTAACACGTGGGGCGGTAGCTCAGCTGGGAGAGCGCTGCGTTCGCAATGCAGAGGTCGAGGGTTCGATCCCCTTCCGCTCCACCACATTACGTTCCTCGAAAATCACGTTTACACACCGAAAATCGCACGCTGACGCGGTTTTTTTTGGCCGAACGTCAGGATGCCACCGCATCATCCCTTGAGCTACCGCAATTTGGCGATAGTCTTGCCGGTAACTAGCGTAACCCGCCAAAAGTTACCGTCAATTGCCAGGTGACCGCATGCTCACACTTTCTGCAGTGAAAAATGCGAAGCCGCACGGCAGGCTATTACCCTAGTGCCGGCGCACTGAAGCTTCTCGCGATGCCGCAGCGCTCCTGCAGCGGTCCGCTTGAACGAATAGTTAGGCGGCATTGCGTACAAAAAGCGCAAGATTGTCCTCATTTTGTTGCGACGGCCATTCTTTGCCGGCACGTGAAAACCCTAGCCTTGCGAGAGTCTTGTGCATGCCTGCATTTGTGACTCGCGATGTGGCAAAGATGCCCTTGCCTTTCGCGGCCTCCACGAGCGGCGCACATAGCGGAAAAGAAAGCCTACGCCCTCGGGCGCTAGGCAGGACAAATACCCAGCCAAGCTCAAACGCAAACTCTTTGACGCCGAGTGAAACTTCAGCAGCGGCTGCAACCTCACGCCGGTGATGCTCCGATGGAATCTTGAGGCCGGCGACGCCAAGCAAGCACGAACCTTCGCGAAGGAAAGAGATGTTCTCTGCGCGGAGCACACGGTCCTTGAGGTGATGCGGTGTGACTTCGCCACCAGCAAGGACAAATGCTACGAAGTCTTCGATTGCGACCGCCTCAAACGAGGCAGGCTTACCGGCCACGGCTGGTGCAATGCAATTCATGCCGCCTAACGCTTCAACCAAGCGGCCGCCGCCGCGATACGGTCAGCCTGCACCGTGCCCATTCGCAGCGGTCCGCTTGAGTGCATAGTTAGACGGCGCCTCCAAGCGGAAGAAGCCTGAGCTCTTCGATTACCTCGTATGGCTTGGCCCCCCAATGCTTGTCTCCCGGAAGAGGAGGTACGGCAAGCCAATGAGTCGGTTCCGCCTCGAGTCGCGCGCTCTTCGAATAGAGATCGGGATTGCATCTTGCTTCTACGAGGTCAACGACGGCAGAGAACAAGCTAGTGTGTTCGAAGTTTGACGCACACAGCGAGGCCATCTCAAAGCACGCTTTTAGGGCTTGATGAGCGAGATGTCGATTCGGAGCTACTCCGCGATGTGCAAAATTATTTCGAGCCTTTCGCGCTTCATCAAGCATCTCATACGTTTCGGCAGGCAAGAGTTGCTTCTGATGTAAGACTTCGAGTTTGGCGGACACGGTCCATGTACGATGATCTTCCAAGAAAGCTCTTCTGCTCTTCGAAGGGGACGATGGATAGGCCAAGACGTGACGGTTCCATGCCGTTTCCACGAGTCGTTCGGTTGTAGTCCATAGATGGAGCAACGATTCCGCCCATTGCTTCCGAACGTAGAAGGTAGCGCCATACAGAATCTGCTCCTGAGGCACAGAACCGAGATTGCTCAAAAGAGCACGCCCGCTGGCTAATGCCAGATTTACATCATCGACCGATACGATTTCCGGAGAAAGGAGCTGGATATTGTCCAAGCTGCCAAGCATCTTCATGCGCGCCGCAGTATGCATAGCCGCGGCGGGACCGTTCGCGCCGCCCAATATGCGGGTATATCCTTCGAGGGAGAGGTTGCCATATCCAATGTCGTCTGGCTCAGCCGCCTCGCAATACATGCCACCAATCAGTAGTTCGACCAATGTCTGATTGAACTTAGACAGCGCTGCGAAACGATCGCGGTACTGTTCTACGGCTGGCAGAACGAGCGTGCCATCAAAGCATACTCCTAACGAAAACGGCGCAATTCCGACATCCAAATACGTCGACATTCGATGAAGCTTGACGTAGTCGTAGGAGCGAGAATTAACTTCGTCGAGAGTCGGCTGCCAGGTATCGTCCTCGCCTCGAGACACGAGCCGAAAAGGCTTCGAGTTTGCGGAAATAATGGCGACCCCGCTTTCCATCCTTAAAAACTCCGGTGAACCGTTAGCGCTAGAGCTAAGCGACCGCTGCCGCTATAAGGCTAGTCTACACCGTGCCGATTCGCAGCGATCCGCTAGGTTGGTAGTCAGGCTTGCGACGTTGAACTTATGACAGCCATGAGCTTGCGGGCTTTGGTGATATCTAATTCGTGCTTTCCAGAATATTCATAGTAGCGGCACACTTCTATGGCTCTAGCAACCGGGCCGTAGTAGATCGTAGAAAGCTGACCGTGTTGGTAGTGAACAACCATCAAATCGTCAACTTGCCTTATGGTGGATTTACCAATCGTCACGAAACCAGCAACCTGCGCCGTGGTCTTGACGCTGATGCGACGCCCTCTACTGCACATCACATCAAACCCATGCTGGTTTGCTAGGTGAGTCAAAGTTCCGCTGACTTGCAGCGCGCAATAGAACTCGCCAAGCCTGCCGATCAAGTGGCGCACCTCAGTTGGCTTGACTCCGAACTCGTCAATCTCAAGGCGAACAAGCTCAAGATATCTCGAGTAGAGGTGTCTTATTCTTGATGTTGTAAGCATTGCTTTGCGAGTCCGGCTGTCTAGGTGAGTTCGCCCGAATGAGTTTGACGATACGGTTTTTTGTTTCCTGCTTGTCGACTACCGCTCCCCCGACGCGGGCGGCTGCAGCACGGTCTTGAGATGCTCAAAATATTTCGGATCGTCTTCCGCGAAGATATCCTTGCCGGCACCCATGTAGGCGCGCGTCAGTTCGTCGTTGGCCCGCGGCAGATTGCCGAGTTCGAACTGCGATTGACCCAGGCGCAGGTGAATGAATGGATTGCCGATGGCGTCGGGACAGTGCATTGCGTCGGACAGCGCGACTCGTGCGAGTTCATAGTTCTTCGCCAGGAAATTTGCGTCTCCGACGGCAACGAGCAGCCAAGTCGCCGCTTCCCAATTCGTCTTCGGCTCCGGCAACAGGTCGAGCGCTTCGCAGTATTTAGCAATGGCGTCGCGAAACTTGCCCGCCTCCGCCAGATCATCGCCTTCGCTCGAGAGCAGCGAAATTCTGTCGTGCACCTGGTCCGACAATTCCACGTGGCCTCCCAATTCGAATGTCAATCACACGCGTCGATTCCACCTGAGTTGCCTTGGTGAACGATAAGCGCACTTCCGAGATCTACACCACCGAAGCACGACCAGGTACCCAGTACTCCAGCTTGTGTTTCTCGAACAACGTCTCGACTTCCTCCAGGCCACGCGCAATCCTGAACTGGCGTTCCGCTTCGGTGATCGGCAGCAGCCAGTAGATGTGCAGATGGCCTCCGGGAAAATTGCAGACCTCGAAAGTCGGTCCATAGGGATATGCCCTGGAAACCAGCAGCGCGTTGCAATTCGAAGCGGGAACCCAGGGTTCACCGATTGGCAGCGTGTGCCCGACATCGAGGCCCCGAGTCGCGTGGTAGTGAGCCGTCATCGTGACCAGTTCCACATAGCGCGAGTTCTCGTCCGCGCTCTGCAGCATGAATTCGAGCACGCCGCAGGCTGGTCGTGTAATGCGGCTTGCGCCGTTCGAAACATAAGTCCACAACGCGCTTTTCGGGCCGGGGCTGATGCGCATGACCTTGAACCCGGGCAGCACGGTTTCGATCGGTCCGCGCGGCCATGTCACCGCATCGATCGTGTGGCCTTCGAAGAAATTCCGCAGGTGCGGTTCAAATGCTGCGCGGATCTGTTGCGGGTCCGTCACTGATTGTGCAACCTCGAGTCTGGCGGTCGGCGCCGCGAACGGTTGTGATTTTACACGGCATTGGTGGCATCACCGCTTCAAGCCTGCAGCTTCGCGCCCGCGGCAATCAGCAATTCACGCAGCACGGATCGATGGCAATGCGCCTCATCCTCGCAGTAGCAGCCGACAGAAAAATCATTCGCCTGCGACAGCACAGCCAGCAGCTGGATTGCGTGGCCGGCATCCGGCGCGGACATCTCTGCACGATACTTGCGAACGAACGCTTTCCATTGTGCCGGCGTGCGCGCCGCCTGGCCGAGTTTCATCGTCGGCAGGCTGGGCGCGAGTGTCGGAAACCAGACGTCGTACCAATCCTGTGTCGCGAATGCCGACCTCGGCACGCCACGCGGCGGGCGCCGCACCGTACCGATACGCGTGCCCTCGCCCTTCGCGCGCGGGCTGCCAAGGCGGACGATGCTGACTGCCATGCCTGCCTTAATGCCTTTGCGCAGTCGATACAATCATTTCACACCGGCGAACGAAAGCGATTCGGCGAGTTTCAGCAGATTGTCCAGCGAGGCCTCGTCCTTGGCCAGCAACCAGACATGCGACGTCAACTTTCCGGACTGCAACAGCGTCTCGGCACCGGCGCCGAATCCACCGTCTTTCGGCTGCTTCTTGTACCAGTGCACGACGTCCGCGCCGATCTTTCCGTCGCGCAGCAGCAGTTTCGGATCCGCGTGGAAACTCGGCGCGAAGCCGAGATAGACGCCGACCAGCTGTGCGGCCTGCTTGTTCTCGGCGTAGCACACGTCGAAGTCGGGACCGCGCGAGTATTGCCAGACGAAGCCGCTCGCTGCCGGCAATTTCGGACAGCGTTGATCCGCGGGATTTTCCGCCGCGTGCGCGGTGACGCTGCAGGCAAGCAGCGCGATAGAAAGCAGGCTCTTGCGCATCGTTTCGCGCTTCGCATGGGCGGCCATGCCGCCGGGCGTCTCAAGCATAGCGCAGGCGCGAAGATGTGGCTCGTGCAGTGCGCGCACGCAGGCCGCGGAACACGACGCGATCCTTTGATCTTGCGTGCCACGGTGACATGCCCTTCGGACCTATGCGCTCAACAAGAGTGGTCAGGCGTCGGTTGCCGGCGTAAAGACCGACATCGGGAAGCGCAGCGGCGATGCGTATCCAGCCGTGGACTGGCTGGCGCGGAAGGAAGCACGAGGCATGAGATTGACGGTGTTCCTGGTAAAACTTATCGAGGACGCCAGAGCGAAAACATGCTGGTAGTCGGCCAGCGGGAATGGCGGCGCTTCGAGGACCTGCCCGGTCGCGTTGTTCCGGGCGACGACCTGCAAGTATGCCTGCTTGCCCGAGGCCGGTACGTTGAACCAGACTTCGAATCGATAGCCCGTGGTGTCCTTGCTCAATCGCAGCACGCGGGTCGCAGCTGCGCCTTCGAGCAGGCGCTGTCGAACTTGCTCCAGAAGCGCCGCTTGCCGTGGAACCAGCGCATGCAAGGCTTCGAACGTCAGTGCAGCGATGCAATCAAGCTTGGCCGAAGCCGGCAGCGCCTTGAACTTCGGCGACAAGCCGAAGGCAGCATATGTTTGCCAGCGCTCGAAGCCTGGACCGATGCAGACGACTTGCTGCGATGGAAGCGCCGAGGTCAGCGCAACATACAGATGGTCGGCGCCGCCGATCGAAAACTTCTCCGATTCCAGCAGACAAGCAATGCGCTGACCCAGGCGATGAACGTCTTTTGGCAGCTTGAACAGCCCGGCGGAACTGGAATGGAACGGTTCGCCTTTGACTGGAACGTGCCCGGTCTCGAAATATCTGATGTCCGTGAGCAGCCTGGCTTTGCCTTCCATGTCGATGCAACGTCGAGTCGCGGTCTGCCGCGGAAGTCCGCGATCTTACAACGAGCCGATTCAAGCAAGCTCTGCCGCCGTGGACCCGTAAAAGTAAACAGGTGAAAAGCACCAGCGCAACGTCGATAGTGTCGTGCTAAGGGTGAATCGGGGGAGATGGCGATGGGTTTGGCCCGTGCGCCAAACGGAGCGAAGCCGGCCGGACACGCAGCCGACGCCAGCGCGGCAAAAGTGTACGTGGTCGATGACGACGAACTGATCCGCTCGTCCGTGCGCCGCCTGTTGGCCACGGCCCGCCTGGCCACGGAGCAGTTCGGCTCCGGTGCGGAGTTCCTGGCTCACGTTGAACTCGCCGGACCCTGTTGCCTGATTCTCGACTTCCACATGCCCGGCATGAACGGGCTCGAAGTGCAGTCTGCGCTGAAGCAGCGCAACGTGGAAATCCCGATCGTGTTCCTGACCGGCTCGTCGGATATTCCGGTCGCGGTAACCGCGATGAAACAAGGCGCCGTCGATTTCGTCGAGAAGCCTTTCGACAATGCCGTGCTGCTCGAGCGCGTGCAGCATGCGCTCGAGCGCAGCAGGAACTGGTGGCTGGAAAACAGCCAGCAACGCGAAATGCTGCAGCGCCTGCAATCGCTGACGGCGCGCGAGCGCAGCGTGTTCGATCTGGTGGTGACCGGCAAGACCAACAAGGAAATCGCGCGCGAGCTCGGCGCCAGCTACCGCACCATCGAGATCCACCGCCGCCGCGTGATGGAAAAAATGCACGCCGCCACGCTGGCGGACCTGGTGCGCATGCGGCCGGGAGCCGCCGCCCCGGACAAATAGGCACGCCGGCAAACGCCACGGCGCATCGACGCGTCTTGCCCGGCGTCGATCGATCGATTCCGACTTCTCCGCCGTATACGTACTTGTACCTAAGCGTTGCTACGAATTACGCCGGAGCGGCCTGATCCCTAGTATTTGCTCACCTGCTGAGCGAAACATCCCGACGGATGCAAGCAAAGCCCAACCGATACGAGGTGAGCGAAATGTCCATGAATTCCCGCACGAAGCGTTTGACCAAACTTGCGACCGGCCTGGCCGCTGCATTTGCGCTGATCGGCATGGGTTCGCAGGCCTTCGCCGCCACGCTGCCGGTGACGAGCTGCGCCGACGACAACTCCAGTGGCACCTTGCGCAGCGTGGCGGCCAGCGCGCTCAGCGGCGATACGATCGACCTGAGCGGCCTGGTCTGCCTGAGCGGCACGATCACGCTGACCCAGGGTGAAGTGGTGTTCGCCCATAACGCCAGTTTGACCGGCTCGGCGCTCAACGTGCTGAGCGTCGTCAACGGCGGCAACAGCCGCGTCCTGCACAGCACCTCGAACGACACGCCGTCGGCCTGGCTCGATGTCGCCAATGTCAACATCAGCGGCGGGCGCGTTTCCACCCAGTACGACTCCGCCGATGGCGGCTGCATACTCGCTTCCGGCGCGCTGACCCTGACCAATTCGATCGTCAGCGAATGCGCCGCAAGTTCTTCGGACGGTTGGGCTCGCGGCGGCGCGATCTATGCGCAATCCGTCGACATGGCGTCGAGCGCGGTGCTGACCAGCTCCGCGGTTTCCTCCGGCGAGTACCAGCTTGCACGCGGCGGCGGCATTTATGCCAACTCGCTCACCTGCGCCAACAGCACGCTCAGCGGCAACGGCGCGCTGGCGCCAACCGCTGGGTTCGACCAGGGCGGCGGCGCGCTCATTCCCGGCGGCGACGTCACGCTGAACGGCTGCACCTTGAGCGCCAATTCCGCCGGCGAAGGCGGCGCACTGATGCAGTTTGAATTCGCCGGCTCGCAGGGCCAGACCATCGTCAGGAACAGCACGATCTCCGGCAACTTCGCCACGCTCGCGGTCGCTGGCTTGGAAGTCGTCTGCCCGGACTGCACACCGAATGCCGTACAGCTGACCAACAGCACCATCGTGCTCAACAGCTCCGCGCCCGGCTCCGCCGCCGGTGTGCAGACCAGCGGCAACGTAGTCGCGCAGAGCTCGATCGTTGCGTTGAACCAGAACGCGCCGGCTGGCGGCCGCAGCGTCAGTGCCGATATCGGCGCGACAGCGATCAGCGGCGCCAACAACCTGGTGATGATGACGAATGCGTCGCACGCCAGTGGCGTGATCACGTCCAGCGCCGATCCGCAGATCGCGCCGCTGGCCAACAACGGCGGCAAGACGCAGGTGCATGCACTGCTCGCGACCAGTCCGGCGCTCAACCAGGGCAACAACTCCACCGGCCTGACCTCCGATCAGCGCGGCAGCGGCTTCGTGCGCACCCTCAATGGCTTCACCGACATCGGCGCCTACCAGCACCAATCCAGCAATACGCGTCACTGACGCGCCACTAAAATCTGCCACCAAGCGCCGCGAACCCCGCGGCGCTTTTTTTTTGCTCGCGGCAAGTCCGAGCGGCCCGCGTCGCGTTTGCTGCCCTGTTGCCCCCGCAGTTGCGGTACGCTACCCGCCTAGTCGACGCGGGGAAGGCGATGCGGCTTGGCGATCTTTCGGTGATGGTGGTGGAGGACCATGGCTTCCAGCGCCGCGTTGCGTTGCGCCTGCTGGAAGAACTCGGCCTGACTCGCATCAATGCGGCTGCCGACGGTCGCGCTGCGTTGGACGAGTTGGAGAAGTTGCCGGTGCCGCCCGACGTGGTGCTGGTCGACCTGGACCTGCCGGAAATGGACGGCATCGAGTTCATCGGCCACGTC
>Ga0105238_10003312_pt1 | contig 16082 bp, 13 predicted proteins | sample KBSC34metaG_FD_81526 | JGI IMG/M metagenome (GOLD analysis project Ga0105238, IMG submission 81526) | Corn rhizosphere microbial communities from Kellogg Biological Station, Michigan, USA - KBS C3-4 metaG | ecosystem: Host-associated > Plants > Roots > Rhizosphere > Soil | place: Michigan, USA... | reverse complement strand
TCGAATGCGAGATTCCAGCGGCCGAGCGCGGCCATCACGCGCCGCGCCAGCGCGCGATCCGGCGTCACCAGCGCCGCCGATTTATTCAGATGCCGCGCCTCGCGCATCGCGACCGCGATCGCGAGCGCCTCCATCTCGGTATTATCAGCTTCGATGACAGCCAGATTCGCCATGCCGCCCGAGATCTTCTCGACGATCTCCGGCTGGGCCAGCCGCCGATGCCATTGCGCGGACGCGTTGGAAGGCCGCATCGCTTCGGAGATCAGCACATCGCGGCCATGCGGCGCCGGGTCGCCCAGGATTTCGACATCGCCGCGCTTGATTCCAAATCGATGCAGCAGCGCGTGCATCGCGAACTGCGGATGGTTCGACGCCGGCGGCGTGGTGAATTTGCCCTTGATGTCCCTGACACCGCCAATTAGTTGCCACGCATCGTCGTCGAGATCGGTATCGAGCCCCGGCAGCACCACCGCCCCTTGCGGGAGCGCGCTTACGGCGTGGAGGAATTTCGCCGTCGCCGGCATCGAGCCGGTCGAGCCCGCCGCGATCACCGGGCCGTCGTGATGGGTGGTCAGGCGCTTGGCTTCCGCCTCGATCAGGAGGTCGCGCCGCGCCGCCGGCTCGATTTTCCCGATTTCCTGGAGATGAGCCGGCCACGCCTGCCGCGCAATGTGCAGGAATTCGAGCGAGTGCTGCCAATATTTGTCGAGCTGGTCCGGCACCAACCCGTCCAGCGCTTCCCAACCGACGCCGCGGGTGACCATGTCGTCCATCAGGCGTGCCAGATCACCAGCCAGCGCAAGCGTCGATGCCGGGCCGCCGACCACAAGCGGTGCCGAGACGGGAGTCTTGGCCCAGGCCGCGACCAGTCTTGCCAGCGTCAGCCTGCGCTCGAGTTCGCCCAGCTTGGGTGGAATGTCCAGCGGCGCGGCGCCGCCGTATTGTTCGAACTCTTCCGCGAAGGCCAGTTCGTCTTCGTCGATGTCGCCGAGCGCGACAATGCGCGGCAGCACCACCGCGTCCGTCTTCAGCACGTCGAGAAAGATTTCCCGCGCCATGCGTCCGGCGCGCCGGGTCGGCAAATAGAGCGTCGCCTGCGCCAGTTTCTCCGGGCGCGCGCGGGCCTCAAAACCATCGACCAGTTGGCCATCGACCAAGGCTGCGATGACGGCGCGCAGGAACGGCACTGAGACTGGAACGCTGAAAACGCGCATGGGCTTCCTGATTCGCTGGTCTGCGTATCATGGCATGGGCAGCAAGGGGGAGGGAGTCGCGGGAGCTGGTGGGCCGCGGTGGGCAAAGCGCAAGCATGCCCACCCTTTCAAACGAATTTGTTCAATTGTGAGCTGGTGGGCACGGCGCAAGAGCGCCTCTGCCCATCCCACGGGATGCTCTTACGCGACGCTGGCGAGAAAGGCCTCTTCCGCCGCGTAGACCGCGTCGGGGGTTCCCACATGCATCCACACCCCATCCAGCCGCAGGCCGAACAGCCGCTCCTGCTCGTTGGCGCGATCGAACATTTTCGTCAGCGAAAAATCGCCCGAGGGGGCACCGGCGAACAGGGATGGCGACATGATCGCCGCGCCGGCATAGACGAAGGGCACGACCTGATGCTCCCGGCGCTTGCGCAACGCGCCATCGGGCAGCATGGCGTAATCGCCGCGTCCGCCATAACCGATGCTGCTCGTCGTCGGCGCCATCAGAAGCAGGATGTCCATGTGCGCGGGGTCGAAGGCTTCGGCCAGCCGCGCCAGATTGGGCCGCACGCCATCGATCCACATCGTGTCGGCATTGACAAGGAAAAACGGGGCGCGGCCGAGCAACGGCAGCGCCTTGACGACGCCGCCGCCGGTGCCGAGCACCTCGTCGCGCTCATCCGAGATGATCACGCGAGGCTGCGTGCGCCCCGCGACGTGATCGATGATCTGATCGGGCAAATAGTGGACATTGACGACAGCTTCGCTCATCCCGGCGTCGTCGAGCTTGTCGAGCACATGGTCGAGCAGCGCGCGGCCAGCGACGCGCACCAGCGGCTTTGGCATCCGGTCCGTCAAGGGGCGCATACGTACGCCAAGACCGGCGGCGAGGACCATGGCTTTAGCGGGTTTGACGGGCATTCCAGAAATTTCTCGAACCGCTGTTGTTGGCAGCGCAAATCATATCACGGTGATTCGCGAGGGCTACCGATCAATGATGCCATAATCGTCCGGCATGACGGTTGTGCGACGGATATCTCGCGGCGCTCAGACTCCTGCGGCCTGCGGCGCGCCGCGCTTCGCCTGCTTCTTTTTCTTGTCACCGGTCTTAAGGAAATTGACGCCGATCTGATCGCCGTTGACCCAGGCCAGTTCGCAGCGGCGGTAGGCGAGACCAGTGGACGACAACAACAGGAAGAACTCCTTGAGATGCAGCCCCTCGACGGAACCTTCGACCGTGAGTTTGGCGCCGATCTCCGAAATGTCTTCCATGGTGCAATTGCGCCGCCAGGTGCCATCGATACCCATCATATGCGCGGCTATCCCGCGTTCGAATGTGACGCGCTCACCCTTGCGCCGTTCTGACACCATGGACCAGCTCCCGCCCTCAAAGCAGCCGCGCCCTGCGCGCTCGCGGGCAGGGCTCTGCCTACAGATTAAGGCACAGGTGGCTAACAAGCGGTAAATCAGGGAACCGGCGGGGGGACGTTGGCGGAATACCACTCCCGGGCGCGCGCGAGCATGGGGTGAGCCAGCGAACGGTTGAGATAGGTCCAGATCCGGGGCTGATGGCGCAGATATTGCGGCTTGCCGTCGCGCCGGTTGAGGCGCGCAAAGGTGCCGAGCAGCCGCGTGTTGCGCTGCGCCGACATGATGGCATAAAGCTCGGCGAACCCGGCCGGGTCAAAATTGTCGTCGGAGGCGCGCCGCGCCTTGATGTAGCGGGTCAAGAGCGCAAGCTCGAGCTGCTCGGGCACGTCCACCCGCGCATCCTGCAACAGCGATACCAGATCATAGGCGGCCGGGCCCAGCACGGCGTCCTGGAAGTCGATGACGCCAACTCGCGCCGTCCCGGTCCGTTCGTCGAGCCAGATCAGATTGGGGGAATGAAAGTCCCGCAACGCCCAGGTCCTGGCGGCGGATGCAGGCTTGCTCAACAAATCGCGCCACATCATGACGAATTCGTCGCGCAGGTTGGCGGTCAGCTCCGCGCCGCGGTCCGGCATATACCATTCAAGCATCAACCCGACCTCGACCAGCAGCGCCTCGGTGTCGAAGGTGGGGATGGCATAGGTGATCTGCGGCGCCACCAGCAGGATTTCGGGCAAGGCTTCGCGATGCAGCGCCGCCAGCATGTCGGTGGCGGCTTCATAGCGATCCGCGATCGGCCGCGGCGGCTCGCCTTCGATAAAACCCGCGCTGCCGAAATCCTCGGTGATCAGGAATCCGGCGTCGAGATCGGCATGATGGATTGAGGGTGCCGAGAAGCCGCGCGCGCGCAGGCCGTTATCGATGGCGACGAACGGTTTGACGTCCTCGGCCAGATGCACGGCGGCGCTGTATGATTTGCCGTCATAGACCGTCGGCCCATCGGGACGGAGTGGTGAATTCATCAGGATGACAACGCCATCGTCGCGGACGAGCCGCGCATAGGACCGCGTCGAGGCGTCGCCGGGCATGCGCCGGCGTCTTGCATCGGCGTAGCCTGCGTCGTCGAGAAACTGCCGCAGCGCCTTGAGCCTTGCGACTTGCGCTGCCGCTTTGCCGTAGCCGGTGATTTCGGCGGCGCGGGCGGTCGATCCCAGCGCCGGACGGTGGCTCAGCGCGATATCGATTCGGTCCTCGGGAAGGGCTGAGGGCGCGCGCTCCGGCCATTCGATCAGGGCCACCGTGCCCTGCGGCAAGGGCGACAGGCCGATCTCCTCCAGTTCCGCGGCATCGTTGATGCGGTAAAGATCCGCGTGAAGCAGCGGAAACGGCGGCAGGTCGTAGAGTTGCGCAAGCGTGAAGGTTGGGCTCGGGACCTCCAGCGCGTCGTCGCCGGCCAGATACCGGATCATGGCCCGGGCGGCTGCCGTCTTTCCGGCGCCGAGGTCGCCGGAAAGGGTGATGACGTCGCCGGGGCCGATCAGCAACACCAGATCGGCCATCAAATTCGCGGTCGCCGTCTCGTTCGACAGCGCAAGCGAGAATGTGGTGGGGACGGTCATTCAGCGGCGTTGCGATGCGCAGCCTGATCGACCGGAAAGTCGCAGGTGACGGTCGTGCCTTTGCCGACGATCGAATCGACGCGCACCTTGCCTCCATGCAGTTCGACAAAGGAGCGCACCAGCGACAGGCCGAGGCCGGCGCCGCGATGCCGCGAGCCGTGGGAATGACTCTCGAACCAGTCGAACACCTTGTCCTTGACGTCAGGCGGAATGCCCGGACCGGAATCGGTCACGGTGAAAATGACGCTGTGCTCGGTCCGCCTGGCGCTCAAGCCGACGGTGGCGTCCTGCGGCGAAAATCCGACGGCATTTGCCAGCAGATTATACAGCACCTGCACCACGCGGCGTTCGTCGCCGACAAAGTTGCCGATGTTGGGATCGACGTCGACCTTGAGCTGGATGCGGTCGGTGGCGAGCCGGTCCTGAATGCCTTCGGCCGCGGCTTCGATGGTCTTGCGGATGTCGATAGAGCCCAGATTGAGCGACATCGCGCCGGCGTCTATGGTGGCGAGGTCGAGGATGTTGTTGATGATCGCGAGCAGCGCGTTGGTCGAGGCCGTGATGTAACCGAGATACTCGGCCTGCTTCGGCATCAGCGGACCAGTGCCCGGGTCGCTCAGGAAGTGCGCAAAGCCGATGATAGTGGTCAGCGGCGAGCGCAGCTCGTAGGACACGTGGTGGACGAAATCGACCTTCATCTGGTCGGCGGCCTCGAGCGCCTCGTTGCGCTCGCGCAGCGCGCGTTCGACGTTTTCGGTATCGGTGATGTCCTGGAATGTGAGCATGGTGGCGCCGTCGGGCAGCGGCATGGTCATGCAGTCCAGCACGCTGCCATCCTTGCGCTCGAGCTTCAGCGGCACCTCGACCCGGTTCTCGATCGCGGTAATGGCTTCGCGCAGCGTCCGCCAGATGTCCGCGTCATCGAACAGCGGCCTGCACCAAGCTTCCACGGTCTCGATATGCGGCTGCTCCCGCAGCGCCTCGGGCGACAGCTTCCACATTTTGGCGAATGCCGGATTGAACAGTTGCGCGCGGCCGTTGCTGCCGAACACCGCCACCGCTTCGGCGAGATTATCCAGCGTTTCACGCTGGACCCGGATCAGGCCGTCAAACCGCCGCGCCAGCTCCAGGCTTTCGGTAACGTCGTCGAACAGATAGGTGACGCCGCCTTCCGGATTTGGGGTGGTGACGACGCTGACCGCGCGGCCGTCGGGCAGATACCAGGTATCCTTTTCGGGTTCGACCGCGCGATAGGCCACGTGCAGCTTGGCCTTCCAGGCCCGGAAATCCGGCTGCTCCGGCAGCTTGCGGGCGGCGCGCAGCCGGTCGAGCACGCTCGAATCATCGGGGTTGCCGTCGAGAAATGCGCGGTCGAGGTCCCACAGCCGGCGATAGGAATCGTTGTAGAACGCCAGCCGCCGCTGGGCGTCGAATACGGCGACGCCGGACGACAGTTGATCGAGCGTGCGCCGATGGGCCTCCGCCATCCGCACCAGCGCCGCGCTGAGCGCGGTGGCTTCACTGGCGTCGATGGCGATGCCGACGCTTCGGCCGCCGACATTGCGCGCCCGCACATCGTAGAAGCGCCGCTCGCCGCCGACCACGATCGGCAGCCGCGCGGCGAACTCGGTCGCGCCGCTCAAGGCGCGGTCCATGTCGCCGCGGTCGCCGCTGTCGAGCAGTTCAAGGTCGCGATCGATCGCATCGGCGACGCTTAAGGCCTCGGTCGCGCGCGCATAGGCGGCATTGGCGTAGCTGAGGCCGCCTTTGGCGCCTTTGGCCCAGATCGGCCAGGGCGCCGCGGCGACGAAATCGCGCAACATCTCGGTTTCTTCCAGCAGTGCCTTGTGGCGGAGGTTGGTTTCGGCGAGTTCGCGGCGCAATCCGGAGAGTTCCCGAATCCGTACAATGGCCTGGCCGCCGATGGCGCGGCCCATCGCCTCGATGGCGTGTCCGTTCGCGGTGGTGAGGTTGAGCAGAAAACCCTCGCCATGTTCGCGCAACGCGTCGACCGCATGATCCATCTGCAGCGCCGGCTCCGGCGGCAGCCAGGTTCCGAAGGCAAGGATGCGCTGCGGCTGATATTGCTGGGACTCCTGCGGCATCAAAAGCGCCGTGTCGCCACTGATTTGCGGGCGATTGTCGCCTGCAGCCCATGATATCAGGATCTGCGGCTCCGCAAACAGCAGCGCCCGGAAGCGATCGGCCTGGGCTTGCAGATCCGCGATATCGGAGCGCAGCCGCGCCTCGCTTCTTGCCGCGCGAACGCGCGTGCGCATCAGCAGGATAGCCGACAGCACCGAAAAGCCGAGCAGCGCCAGCGCGGTCGTCAGTACCGCGATTTCCTGACGGTTAAGATCGAAGAAGGCCGAGAGCGCCGGCAGGAGAGATAAATCGCCGGCCTGGGCCGGTACGACGGACACCAGGGTGGCGCCAAGAGTGGTCGCGCCGTTGCGTGCCAGTGATGTGCACGACAGCATGGTCCGACGCATCGCAACGATCACGCCCGACATGGTTTGCCCCAAACCGCACGACTTTACGCCCGGCGCTTGACCACATGATCCGCCAAAGTGTGAGCGGGCTGGCGATAAGATCATGCGTCCTTAGTGACTTAGAGCGCGATCGGACGCAAAACCAGTGCGCACTTTGCTGATCGCGCTCGCATTCGCGAATCGAGTGACAATATCCCCATCGGGAGTCGACGGGTAAGAGTCCAGACCGTGAACGCAAACCGCATCGCGAAAAAATGCAGTGCTAAATTTTATCGGAACGATTTTCATGAAAATGAATCCGCTGCTTGACTGGAATTAGCGCCCGGTCGAACCGAAGCCGCCGCTGCCGCGCCGGGTCGTGGAAAGCTCCACCGCGGGGACGAGTTCCACGCGGACCACCGATGCAATCACCATCTGCGCGATGCGCTCGCCGCGCCGGATCGAAAACGGCGCCTCGCCGTGGTTGATCAGGAGCACGCCGATCTCGCCGCGATAATCGGCGTCGACCGTGCCCGGCGCGTTCAGCACGGTGACGCCATGCTTCGATGCAAGGCCTGAGCGCGGGCGGACCTGCGCCTCATAGCCCGATGGCAGCGCGATCGTCAGCCCGGTCGGCACCAGCGCGTGCTGGCCCGGCGACAGGATCACAGGCGAATCCTCGGGAACCGCTGCCAGCAGGTCGAGTCCCGCGGCGTGGGCGCTCTGATAGGCCGGCAGCGCCAGGCCTTCGCCATGCGGCAATTGCCGGATCTCGAGTTTCACAGCGGCGCTCACGAGGCTTTCTCCACAGTGTCGGTTATCAAGGTTTTGGCGACGCGCGCCACCAGCGCGGCGGCGACCTGCTCCTTGGTCATCGCCGGCCAGGATTCGACGCCGATGCCGTCGCCATCGCGGGTCAGCAGGTGGACGGTGTTGCGGTCGCCGCCCATGATGCCGGTCGCCGGCGAGACGTCATTGGCGACGATCCAGTCGCAGCCCTTTCGCGCAAGCTTGGCCTTGGCGTTGTCGATCAGATTTTCGGTCTCGGCTGCGAATCCGATCACCAGCCGCGGCCGCCGGTCCGGCAATTTTGCAATCGTTGCAAGGATGTCGGGATTTTCAATGAGCTGCAGCGGCGGCATGCCCGCCGTGGTTTTTTTGAGTTTCTGCTCGCCTGCATTGGCGACGCGCCAGTCGGCGACGGCGGCGGCGAAGATCGCGATATCAGCCGGAAGGGCGGCTTCCACCCGGTGCAGCATCTCGCGCGCCGACTCCACATGCTTCACCGTTACGCCGGTGGGATCGGCGAGGTCGACCGGGCCCGAGATCAAGGTGACATCCGCGCCGGCGGCCTGCGCCGCAACGGCAATCGCAAAACCCTGTTTGCCGGAGGAGCGGTTAGCGATGTAGCGCACCGGATCGATCGGCTCGTGCGTTGGTCCAGCGGTAATGAGGACGCGCTTGCCGGCAAGCGGGCGCGGCTGGGCCGGGCGCAGAAATCGCTCGGCAGCGGAAGCTATTTCCAGGGGCTCCGCCATCCGGCCGACGCCGGCCTCTCCGGCTTCCGCCATTTCGCCGGCATTGGGCCCGATCATGGCGACGCCGTCGCGTTCGAGCTGCGCGACATTGCGGCGGGTGGCGGCATTGTTCCACATCAGCGGGTTCATCGCCGGCGCCAGCAGGATCGGCCGGTTGGCAGCGAGCAAAATCGCGCTGGCGAGATCGTCGGCATGACCTTGCGCGATCTTCGCCATCAGGTCCGCGGTCGCCGGCGCCACCACGATCAGGTCGCTGTCGCGCGCGAGACGGATATGGCCCGCATCGAACTCGCTCTCGGGATCGAACAGATCGGTGTAGCAGCGCTCGTTCGACAGTGCGCTGGCGGCGAGTGGCGTGACGAACTGCTGGGCGGCCCTGGTCAGCACGCAGCGGACCTGAATCTGCCGCTCTTTCAGCCGCCGGATCAGGTCCAGCGCCTTGTAGGCGGCGATGCCGCCGCCGATGATCAGGGTGACGCGCGGGAGGCTGCTGGCGGCCTCGCGGTGGACGCGAGGGTGCGTCGCCGGGCCTTGCGAAACGGCTTGGGACGCGGCCAAGGCGAAGGAAGGACTGTGCTGTGAGGCGTCGCGCAGGATCACCCGCACCTCGTCTTCCACCGAACGGCCGTTGCGGGCAGCGCGCAGCCGCAGCTCGTCCCGAATGGCATCGTCGAGTTTTCGGATGGTCAGACTGGCCATGGTTGAATCCCGGCGATAATATGATAGCAATGCTATCATATTATGATTGCATTGCAATCACATCTGCTTGATGGCAACCAAAATCCCGATAAATGTCGCGGCGATAATCCAGAGCGCCAGCGCGCGCCAACGGCTCCTGCGGCCCTCGGTCCGGCCGATCGCCGCGATCGTCTCCGGCGACAGCGCCAGTCCTTCCCGGGTCATAGTCTCCAACTGCTCCAGCACGGCCACCGAGCGCGCCGCGATCGCCGGAAGGCCCGCCAGCACGCGGCCGAGCTCGCCGGCGCCGGACATCGCTCCCTGAATGCGCCCCAGCGGGCCGAGATTGCGCTCGATCCATTCGCGCACCACGGGATCGGCGACCTTCCAGATGTCGAGTTTTGGATCGAAGCTGCGCGCGACGCCTTCAACCACCACCATGGTCTTCTGCAGCAGGATCAGTTCGGGTCGGGTCCGCATGTCGAACAGGCCGGTGACCTCGAGCAGCAGCGTCAAAAGCTTCGCCATCGAAATTTCTTCGGCGGTGCGATTGTGGATCGGTTCGCCGATGGCGCGGATGGCCTGCGCGAAATTCTCGACCGAGTGATGTCCGGGCACGTAGCCGGCCTCGAAATGCACTTCGGAGACGCGGCGATAGTCGCGCGTGATGAAGCCCAGGAGAATTTCGGCGAGGAAGCGTCGCTCCTTCAGGCCGAGCCGGCCCATGATGCCGAAATCGACCGCGACCAGGCGGCCGGCGTCGTCGAGAAACAGATTGCCGGGATGCATGTCGGCATGAAAGAAGCCGTCGCGCAGCGCGTGGCGCAGGAAACTCTGGATCACCTTGCGCCCGAGTTCGGGCAGATCGATCTGCGCTTCCTCGAGCCGCGCATGATCGCTCAGCGCGATGCCGTCGACCCATTCCATCGTCAGCACATTATGCGTGGTGCGATCCCAGTCGACGGCGGGAACGCGAAAGTCCGGATCGCCGCGGGTGTTCTCCGCCATCTCGGACAGCGCGGCAGCCTCCAGCCGCAGATCCATCTCGATCGCCACCGAGCGCGACATCGTATTGATGACCTCGATCAGCCGCAGCCGCCGCGCTTCGGCCGAGTAGGCTTCCGCATTGTGCGCGACAAAGAAGAAATCGGCGAGGTCGCGGCGAAAGCGCGCGGCGACATTGGGCCGGAGCACCTTCACCGCCACCGGCGTGCGCACGCCGTTCCGCTCGGTTTCACCGCGATGCACCTGCGCGATCGAGGCCGCGGCGACCGCGGGACCGAAGCTCGCAAACGCCTGCGCCAGCGGGCGTTCCAGCGACAGCGCGATCACGGCTTCAGCCTCGGCTTGCGAAAACGGCGGTAGCCGGTCCTGCAGGCTTTCCAGATCGCGCGCCATCACGACGCCGACCACATCGGGCCGGGTGGCGAGAAACTGTCCGAGCTTGAGATAGGCCGGCCCCAGCCGAGTCAGCGCGCGCGACAGCCGCGGACCGGATTTGGCGCCGGGGCGCTCGATGATGCGGGCGAGGCGAAGCGCGAGCTGCCCGGGAGGCGGCACCAGGCTCGGATCGACGACGCCAAACACGCCCTCGCGCGCGAACACGAAACCGGCGCGGGTAAGCCGCGCGATGTGGGTCATTGCAGAGATCACAAACGCCAGCCCGAATGCAACGCCACGATGCCGCCTGAGAGGCTCTGCCAGTTGACCCGGGAAAAGCCGGCCGCCCTTATCATTTCGCCAAACGCGCTCGCCTTGGGAAACTTGCGGATCGATTCGACGAGGTAGCGATAGGATTCGGCGTCGCCGGTCACCGCGCGGCCGAGCGGCGGAATGACCTTGAACGAAAACAGATCGTAGATTCGATCGAGCCCGGGCACATCGACGGTGGAAAATTCCAGGCAGAGGAACCGGCTGCCGGGCTTCAGCACGCGAAACGCTTCGGTGAGCGCGAGATCGATCCTCGGCACGTTGCGGATGCCGAACGCGATGGTGTAGGCGTCGAAACTGCGGTCCGGGAAAGCCAGCGCCTCGGCATTGCCCTCGACAAACGATACCCGGTCGTCGAGATGGCGCGCCGCCGCGCGCTCGCGGCCGACGTGGAGCATATCGGAATTGATGTCGCAGACGGTGGCGCGAAATCCGGCGCCGGCCGCCTTGGCGGCGCGAAACGCGATATCGCCGGTGCCGCCGGCAACGTCGAGCAGCGCAAACGGCGTATCGCTGCGCGGCGGGTTGAGCGCATTGATCATCACCTCTTTCCAGAAGCGATGCAGGCCTGCCGACATCAGGTCGTTCATCAGGTCGTAGCGCGACGCCACGCTGTGGAACACGTCGTTCACCAGCGTCTGCTTGTCGCCCAGGGGGACGTCCCTGAAGCCAAAATGCGTGGTTTGGTCCGGCCGATCCATCACGTCATCTCCATCGCCGGACCATAGCGCGCCCGCCGCAATGGCGCTATCACGTCAGCATCTCAAGGTGAACGCCCCATCCATGCCCGAATTACCCGAAGTCGAGACCGTCCGCCGCGGCCTGCAGCCCGTCATGGAGGGGTCGAAAATTGTAACAGCGGAAGTGCGCCGAAAAGACCTGCGGTTTGCCTTCCAGAAGGATTTTGTGGCGCGGCTTACCGGCCAGACCGTGACCGGCCTCGGCCGCCGCGCCAAATACCTGCTGGCCGATCTGGCCTCGGGCGACGTGCTGTTGATGCATCTGGGCATGTCGGGCTCGTTCCGCGTCATCAAGGACGATGAAAGGAACGCGCCGGGCCAATTCCACCATCCGCGCAATGAGGATCGCGCGCACGACCATGTGGTGTTTCACATGTCGTCGGGCGCGGCCGTTGTCTTCAACGATCCGCGCCGTTTCGGCTACATGAAAATCATTGCCCGGGGGGCGATCGACGATGAGCCGCTGCTGAAAGGTCTCGGCCCCGAACCGCTCGGCAATGAATTCGACGCCAAAATGCTGGCACGCTCCTGCGCCAACAGGAAGACCAGCCTGAAGGCGGCGCTGCTCGACCAGCGCGTGGTGGCGGGGCTCGGCAATATCTATGTCTGCGAGGCACTGTATCGTTCGCAGCTGTCGCCGCGAAGATTGGCCGCGACGCTGGCGACCAAAGCCGGACCACGCAAGAGCGTTGCCGGGGGCGAACCGACCGATCATGCGAAACGGTTGGTCACGGCAATCCATGCGGTGCTCAATCAGGCCATCAAGGCCGGCGGCTCGTCGCTGCGCGACCATCGCCAGACCGACGGCGAACTCGGCTATTTCCAGCACTCGTTTCAAGTCTACGACCGCGAAGGCGAGAAATGCCAGACCGCGGGCTGCGGCGGCATCGTGCGGCGGTTCACCCAGAACGGACGCTCGACATTCTGGTGCCCGAAATGCCAGAAGTGATCCGAAGGCTCACAAGATTTCAATGCAAGCGTACAGGCTGTAGGCCGCCGCGATCAGCGACAGCAGAAAGCCGCAGAGGAAGCCTATCGTGCCACAGATCAGCGTCGTTGCTGCGGGATGCCGTGCAGCCGCAGATACGGTGTTCTCCAGGATGGCCATGCATCCTTTCCTTCGAGCCTCGATGAGAGAGAAATGATCGATTCATCGACCTATGCGTCGACTCATGGCTTCGTCGTGGCGCAGACGGATCGAACTTGAACTTCCCGGCCAGCCGCCGTTTGAGGCTGACCGGAAAGCGCCACGCTATTTCGCAAACTTTGCCTTGATCGTGGCAAGGCCGGCCTCGTAAATGCCAGTCAACGCTTCGCGCGCAGCCTGTTCCTTGCCGGGGTCCGGAACGTAGGTGCTGCTCCAGGTAACGGTGGAAACGCCGTCACTTTTAGGCACGACCTTTATCGTCGACGCATAACCGGTGACCGGCAACGGGCTGGATTTGAAGGTGTACGAATAACTATACTCGGCGTCGCTGCGCGCGGTTTGCGTCTCCACGAACGTCGCCTTGCCATCCCTGGTCACGAGCGTTCGTTCCAGCGGAAAGGCCCCGTTCTCCGTGCAGGTGCCAACGGGCGGTAACCAATCCTTGATGGCGCAGAATGGGCCGATCATCGACCACACGGCCGAAAGCGTACCGCTGACGTCGACACTGCGGGACAGCGTTGCGGCGAATGCCGGCGAAACATTGACGCTGAGAAAGGCCAGCGCGCCAAGCGCCGCAATCTGGGCCATCGTTGTGAAATTTCGTTTGGTCATGTGCTTTTTCATAGCTTCATCCTTGGTTTCTTGAAGTTGAGGGTTTGGCAGAGGCAGTTGGTGCAGGGCTGAAGTGCGCCTGCGCTCGTCATGCGCCAATTACGGGCCGCCGCGACCCGCTGCCAGTTCAGGAACTGAATCCGGCCCGATACAGAAACTGAACTGGAAAACCCCGCCGTCCGGCCGTAGCTTGCTCGCGCTACTTCCTGTGGAGGACACCATGACCGTAGGCAGCTACCAGCAATTCTGTCCGGTCGCGATGGCGGCGGAGATATTGTGCACGCGCTGGACCATCATCCTGCTCCGCGAGATGGTTGCCGGCTCGACGCGCTTCAATGAATTGCGCCGCGGCGTTCCGCGCATGTCGCCGGCTCTGCTGTCACAACGCCTGAAGGACCTCGAGAATGCGGGCATCGTTGCGCGCACGGCGTCGGCCTCTGATTCCGGTGTCTTTGAATATCAATTGACGGAATCGGGACGCGAACTCGGGCCTCTCATCGAGGCGTTCGGAGTTTGGGGGCAGCGCCGGATCGAATCGAAATTATCGCTTCAGCATCTCGATGTGGATCTTCTGATGTGGGATATGCGGCGAAATCTCAACATCACGCCGATGCCGGCGCGCCGCAGCGTCGTGGAGTTCGTGTACCCCGAATTGCCGGCGGCGCAGCGGCGCTGGTGGCTGATCGTCGATCCCGAGACGGGTGTCGATCTGTGCAAGATCGACCCGGGATTGGATGTTGACCTCTATGTCTCCGTCGACCTGCGCAGCATGACAGCCATCTGGATGGGGCTCGATACGGTGCGCGTTGCCGTCGCGAATCGACGGATGGTGTTGACGGGAAGCCGGCAACTCGCGACGTCCATGCAAACCTGGCTGGGCCTCAGTCCTTTTGCAAAGGAGCGCAAGCTCGCGAGCTAACCGATCAAAGGCGTTACCGGCCGAATGCCGCATGCGCGGCAGCAAGCGGCAGCAATGACGCAGTACAGTTCGTGAACTGGACTATCATCGCAGAGCCCTGATAATCGGCCCAACTCGATTATCCACGAAAGGTGAAAATCATGGGTCACATTGGAAACTGCTTTTGCGGCGCTGTTAAAATTGAGGTCACAGGGTCACCGGAGGCCATGGGCTATTGTCATTGCAATTCCTGCCGTTCCTGGTCGGGTGGGCCGGTCAATGCGTTCAGCCTCTGGAAATCCGATGCGGTGCGGATCACAGCCGGGGCGGAGCATGTTGCGACGTTCCACAAGACACCGTTCAGCGGGCGGACGTATTGCAAGCTCTGTGGCGGGCACCTGATGAACGGCCATCAACCCGTTGGACTGATCGACGTGTTCGCCGCAACAATCCCGACGCTGAAATTCACTCCCGGCGTTCATGTCAATTATGCAGAGACGGTGCTGCCTATGAAGGACGGACTGCCGAAGCTGAAAGACTTTCCGGCCGAACTGGGCGGCTCCGGCGAACAACTGCCGGAATGACCGCCGGCGGATCAGGTGACTGACCCTCTGGTTTGCAAAAACCCCGGCAGTCGTGCCGGGGTTTTTGTTTACATGCCAGGCCGCAGGAGACGTCCAGCGGTTGCGGGGGTCTGCTTGACCCCAGGTCAAATGCCGTGAAGATCGGCTGTGATACGCAGGTCTCCTGCAGAAACAGAAGGTGATACGGCAGCATGACCGGTAACTGGCGGGATCGCGCGGGCACAGTTTTCGTTTGTCAGAAGCAGCCGGCATCGGGCAGCCGCGGCATGGTGGTCAGCAACCATCCGCTTGCCTCGGCCGCGGGCGCCGAGATGCTCGCCGCCGGCGGCAACGCCGTCGATGCCGCGATCGCGACCCTGTTCGCGCTGACCGTGGTCGAACCGATGATGGTCGGGATCATCGGCGGCGGCATGGCGCATATCCGGCTCAGTGACGGCAGCCACCGCTTCATCGACGGCCAAAGCAGCGTTCCGCTCGCCGTCAGGCCCGACACCTATCGATCAAAGCCGGGCGCGGCACACGATGTGTTCGATACGATCGACGATGAAAATCTCAACGGGCCAAAGGCGGTGGCTGTGCCGGGCTCGCTCAAGGCCTGGTGCGAGACCTTGCAAAGGTTCGGGACCATGTCGCTCGCCGATGTCATGCAGCCGGCGATCAAGCACGCCGCGCGCGGCTTTGCGGCGACGCCCTATTTGCATGAATGCATCGTCGACGGCGCGGGCGAGATGCGCAAGGACAAGGCGATCTCGGCGATATACCTGCCCAATGGAACGCCGTTGAACGCCGGTGACCGCGTCGTGCAATCGGAATATGCGGAGACGCTGACGCATATTTCCCGCCACGGCGAAGCCGCGCTGTATGAAGGTCCGCTCGGCGATATCTTCGTCGACTACATGAAGGCGCATGGCGGCTTCATCACCCGCGAAGACCTCACCACCTACCGGACCGTCGAGCGCACGCCGATCCGGGCCAACTATCGCGGCTGGGAAATCCTCGGTCCGCCGCCGCCCGCGGCTTCCGGCGTGCATATCGCGCAGATGCTCAATATTCTAGAGGGTTACGACATGGCGGGAAGAGGGTTCGGCACCGCCGAGACCATTTATCTTCTCGCTGAAGTGCTGAAGATCGCCTTTGCCGATCGCGCCGCCGCCAGCGGCGACCCGGATTTTGTTAACGTGCCGGTGGAGCGGCTGACCTCGAAGGATTACGCCAGCGAGCGCCGCCGCGCCATCGATCCGGCCCGGGCGCAACGCTGGGGCGCGGGCGTGGCGCAACTCGAAAGCGCGCACACCACCCACATGACGGCCGCGGACGCGATGGGGAATGTGGTCGCGACCACCCAGACCATTAACAATCTGTTCGGCGCCAAAATTCTGATTCCCCGCCTCGGCGCCGTGCCGAACAATTACATGAACCTCTATGATCCCCGGCCCGGCCATGCGCTGTCGCTGGCGCCGGGCAAACGCGTCACCACCTCGATGTCGCCCATGATGGCGCTGCGCCATGGCAAGCTCG
>Ga0105238_10003311_pt1 | contig 16094 bp, 13 predicted proteins | sample KBSC34metaG_FD_81526 | JGI IMG/M metagenome (GOLD analysis project Ga0105238, IMG submission 81526) | Corn rhizosphere microbial communities from Kellogg Biological Station, Michigan, USA - KBS C3-4 metaG | ecosystem: Host-associated > Plants > Roots > Rhizosphere > Soil | place: Michigan, USA... | reverse complement strand
CGGCGCGCTCGCGTTCCAGGCGGTAGCCGGTCACGCCGGAGGTGACCAGGTGATGGGGATCGAGGCGGTGCACCAGCCGCGCCATCTCGACCACCCACGCGCGCCGCGCCCGCGCGCCGGCGGCCGTGTCGACCCGTGACTCGTTCATCAGCTCCCACGCCAGGATGGTCGGATCGTCGCGGTAGCGGATCCCGGTGACGGTGTTCGTCCGCCCCAGCAGCCTCTCGACGTGCGCCCGGAACGCCGCCCGAGCGGCCGGATCGGAGTAGAAGCCGTCCGCCGCCCCGAACGTGTCGGGGCGCCAGCGGCCGGACCAGCGCAGGTACTGGGGGACCCCGCCGTAGTCCGACCAGCTGTTCGAGAGCGTGACGATCAAGCGCACCCCGCGCCGCCCCGCCTCCGCGATCACGCGATCGAGCTGCGCCGGGCCAGCGTCGATCCAGCCCCCCGGCCCTGCCCGGAAGTAGTAGCCCTCCTTCTGCCAGGGGGCGGCGTCGGCGGCCCCCTCGCCGAAGGCCCAGATCCGCCCCACCCGCAGCCCGTCGCGCGCCGCTTCGTCGAGCAACGCAGCCGCGCCCGCGCGGCTGTCGGGCCCGTGCATCACCGCCAGGTTCGCGCCCGCGAACCGGAAGGGTGCCCCGTCGTCGCCTACCACCAGCTGGTTGCCGCGCACACGCACGAAGCCGACGTCGTTGGCGCCTTCACGACCGGCGGCTCCCCGAACCGTCGCCATCGACCCGAGCGCTCCGGCAGCAAGGACGAACAGCGCGATGCTCATCGAGGCGGGTCTCACCGCACGCGTCGAGCGCTCGCGATTCGCCGAGCTCACCGAGCGCGCAGACACAGCACGGCATTTCGATATCTCGATTTGGCAACCTTCGCAAGAATGAGACCTGTCGTCTGGATGTCGGGAGCCCCCCCCCTCTCCTCCCCAAGGGGCCCGACGGCCGCTCCCAGAGTGTCGCCTTGACGGGTCCCGCGTTCGCCCCGGATAATCCGGCGACCACCGATGATCGCCGCGGGACAGCAGATTGGCGGCTATACGGTCCTGCATCTGCTGGGTCGGGGCGGCATGGGCGAGGTGTACCTGGCCCAGCACCGGCGCATGGCCCGGCGCGCGGCCATCAAGGTCCTCGTGCCGGAGCTGTCGCAGAACGCGGTGGTGCTCGAACGCTTCTTCAACGAAGCGCGCGCGGCATCGTTGATCCGCCACCCTGGCATCGTCGAGATCCTCGACTGCGACCTGCACCTCGGCCAGGCGTACATCGTCATGGAGTTTCTCGAAGGCGAGAGCTTCGGCGGTTACCTGTTTCGAACCGGCCCGCTCGACGGAGATCTGCCGCTCTTCTACGGCGTCTCGGCGGCCGTCGCGAGCGCCGTGGGCGCGGCCCACGCGATGAACATCGTCCACCGCGATCTGAAACCGGACAACATCTTCCTGCACTTGCCCGGGCCCGCGACGCCCGGCGCGGTGGTGAAGATCCTCGACTTCGGCATCGCCAAGCTGGCTCAACAGGACGGCGTTCCCAGCCAGACCGGGACGGGCGTGCTCCTCGGAACACCGGCCTACATGTCCCCCGAGCAGTGCCGGGGCGCCGGACGGGTCGATAACCGGTCCGACATCTACTCGCTCGGCTGCATTCTCTATGAAGCGCTGTCCGGCGGCCCGCCGTTCGTGCGCGAAGGCTTCGGCGAGCTCATCGTGGCCCACGTATCCGAGGCCCCGCCGCCGCTCGCCGAGCGCGTGTCGGGAGTCGCGCCGGAGCTCGATGGCTTGATCCAGCGCATGCTGGCGAAGGCGCCCGAGCAACGGCCCCAGACCATGGAGGACGTCGTGATCGCCTTGCGCGCGTGCGCCAGCGCAGCGGGCGTGAGCCTCGATGCTCCGCTGCGCGGGAAGATCCCGGTGGAACGCCCGCCCGAAAAGATCGAAAGCGCGATGACCCAGCCCGCCATGGGCCGGTCGGGCGCCGACACGACGCCGCCCGGTCCGACGCCCGGCGGGCGGCAAGCCGTGGCCGCTCCGCCGAGCGGCTCCGCCCCTTCCGCCGCCCACCTGTCGGGGAGTGAAGGATCTGCCTCGATGTCCGCCGTCCCGAGCGAGCCTGCGTTCGCGGTCGGCTCGACGCGCGTACTCGTCGACCCGGTCGACCCGCGCACCGAAAGCTCGCGGCGCAGAACCACGACCTTCAGCTCCACGGCCGCCGAGACTCTTCGGAAGCCCGGGCGCCCGATCGGTCCGTGGGCCGTGGTGGCCGGCGGGGTCGTCCTGGCGGCGCTGGGCGCCATCGTCGTCGTCGGGTTGCGCTCCGGTGCTTCGCCTTCGCCCTCCGTTGGGCAGCCCCAAGAAGCCGTCGCTCGCGCGCCGGTGGTGTCCCCACCCGGCGCTGCCCCCCAGCTAGCTGCGACGCCAGAACCTGTGGCGGCCGCCGCTCGAGCCACGACCACCGCCTCAGGCGAAGCTTCGTCTGCCCACGCGCAGGAGACCGTCCGCATCGAGCTGCAGGGCGCGCCACCGGAAACGACGGCCGACGTCGACGGGAAGTCCGCCACGATTCCCATCGAGCTGCCGCGTGGTCCCCAGGTTCATCGCATCACCTTGCGGGCCCCCGGTGTCCCGCCCCGCACGCTGGAGATCGACGGCACGCGTGATCGCATCGTCGACATGGTCGTGGCGGCCACCCCCGACGCCCGCGGGGTTCGCGATCCCAATCGCCGCGCGCCAGGGGGCGTCCGTGAGCGAAGCCGCCCCGTCGATCGGGCCGCGCCTGCCGCCGCCGCGGAGAAGAAGGCCCCTTCAGGGCCCTCGGACCGCGAGGCCATCACCGACATCTAGCGCGCGGCCAAAGAGAGGTTCCCCTCTCTTCACTACGTCACTGGGCCAGCAACCGCGCAAACCCGCTCGCGACGCGGTCGAGGATCGCACCGCCGGGGCCGACGCCCTCGCTGTCTCCCACGCCAAGCTCGGCGCCCGGACCGGCGATGGCGCCCACGTAAAGCGTATCCTCATCCACCGAGAACGAGCGGACCACCAGGGAGCCAACCATCCAGGAAAGGCTTCCGTCGGGCCGCGCGACCTCCGAGCCACCCGTCTGGTTGGCGAGGATGGGCAAGCGAGCCGCCAGCTCGGCATGATCGCCGTCGCCTCCGGAATGAGCGACGCAGAAGCCGAGCTGATCCGAGACCACGATGGCGGCCAGCCCTTCGGCCTCGCGGCAGGCTTCGAGCTGGAAGCGGAGGGCGTCCGCCAGACAGTCGTAGGCGCGGCGCTTGCGCCGGTTGACGGAGGTTGGGGCTGGGGCCTCGACAGCGCGATCGGAAATGACTCGCATGGGGCTGGCTCCTGTTCCCGCCGAAGAAGGCCGGCGTCCCCTCAGTGTAGGCAGCCGTCCGGGCATCGCAAGAAAACGCCTGTCGCTGCCGACGCCGTGCGTCCTGCGCGCCGCGCGGGTCACATCGACGTGAAATTGATGCTGGTCGCGTAGTACGAGCCCGACGGCACCGACGAAACGTTGACTCCGAGGCTGACGGCGTTGCTGCCCATCATGAGCTTGGCGGGGAACGAGTGCGACGGCACGAGCGCGCCTGGACACCAGTTCCGCGGGTTGCTCCCGCCGTTGTTGCGGAAGATGCCGGGGTTTCCGTCCGGACTGTCCTTCTCGAGCGCGGCGCAGTCGATCTTCGTGCTGAACGAGCCGATCTGCGTGCCGTTCAAGGTCACCGTGTCGGTGGTGTTGCGGTACTCGTGCCCGCCGGAGTCGGCGCCGTGCCCGCTGACGATGACGGTGACGACGCCCGAGATCTCGCCGCCGCCCGAGCTGTCGAACGTGCCCGTGACGGGGACCTTCGTGGCCGCCACGTTCGACAGCGCGGAGAGGATGGTTGCCGCGCCGGGGACCAGAGTCTTGGTCGAGACGAGGTCCAGCGAGTACTTGTATCCGACCGCGCGGAAGTCCGGGGTCACGCCTGCGTCGGTGCAAGGATCGCCGTCGTAGGGATTCGAGCCGCCCTGAAAGCCGATCCACACGTCGCGCGAAGGGTCGGCCAGCACCCGAGCATAAGCCGCCAGATCGGCGTCCGGGTACACGTGCGTGGCCAGCGCGCCGCGGGTGTAGTCACTGAACGGCGTGATGAACCGGACCAGCTCGATGCGCGGGTCGGTGACCTTCGGCGTCTCGCCGGGCGCCTTGCTGAGAAAGAAGACGCCGCCGATGCGATCGTAGTTGTCGCACTGAGCGTGATACGTGATGCGCGCCGCCAGATCGCCTCCGATCTGCGCCTGTTGCGCGGCGGTCAGCTTGGTGACGAAGACCGTCCCCATGGTCCACATCAAGACGCCGTCGGGCGGCGTGAACTTGGGATCGCTCGTCGCATACATCCCGAACATCGGGATGCGATCGAACACCTTGAAGGTCGACGGGCGGCCCACCGAGGTACCACTCCCGCCCGCGCCGCCGGCGGCGCCGTTCCCACCCGAGGCGTCGCCACCCGATCCCATCCGGCCGCCGGCCGGCGAACCCGGCGAACCCGCGGAACCGGCGGAACCGGATTGCCCGGCTCCGGACGACGAGCCGCCGCGGCCCGCTTCACCCGGCCGACCGCCGCCGCCCGCCCCCAAGCCACCCGTGCCCGCGCCGCCCTGATCGCCGCCGGCCATACCGCCCGAGCCAGCTGTCCCCCCCGCGCTGCTGCGACCACCCAGCCCGGAGCCGCCGCTGCCCGCGCCGGCGCTTCCGCCCGCCCCGCCCGTGCCCGGCTCGGCGTCGGTCGAGTTGCAGCCCCAGCTCATCACGGCCGCCGCCAGAACGATGGTCAGCGAACGCGCAGAGGTCGAAACCATCGTCGAAAACATCCTGGCGACCCTACCGCCGCCTCCGGGAGCGGGCAATCGAGGTTGCCAGCATCCGAATGCCCGCGCCGCGACGAGTGAACCGACGCGCGCAGGCCGGGCACGCCAGCGCCTCGCTCAGGGTCACGCCGCACAGGCACACCCAGCCTCGACTCCGCGCGGGAGCGCCCACGACCAGGGCGTGGGCCGGGACGTCCCGGGTGACGACCGCCCCCGCGCCCACGAGGCAGTACTCGCCGAGGGTGTGGCCACACACGACGGTCGCGTTCGCGCCGATCGTGGCGCCGCGTGCCACGTGTGTCGGCAGGTATTCGGCCTTTCGCGAGATGAAGGCGCGGGGCGTCTTCACGTTGGTGAACACCGCCGAGGGCCCCACGAACACCTCGTCGGCCAGCGTGACGCCGTCGTAGAGGGACACGTTGTTCGCGATCCGGCAGCGGTCCCCGACCACCACGGCGCCGCCCACGTACACGTTCTGGCCGAGGACGACACCGGCGCCGACGCGCGCGCCGGCGGTCACGTGGCAAAAGTGCCAGACCTTGCAGCCGGCGCCGAGGACCGCGCCGGGGTCGACGACGGCCGTCGGATGGACGAAGGTCTCGACCTCCGCCCGCCCGCGCCGCGCGCGCAAGGGCACGGGCCGAGTCGGCTCCGCCGCCGCCCGCTTGGAGGGCGCTCTCACGGCGCGCCGGTGCCGCGGGCGTGGACTCCTTCGCCGTCGCCGGCCACCGCGATCGGCGCTCCTCCAGCCCGGATCGACGCATCTCCGGCTTCGAGGACGCGGACCACGTCCAGCCCCTGGCGCCCGTCGCTCCGCGGGGGGCGCCCCTCGGTCACGCACGACACGAAGTGCTCGCACTCCGCGACCAGCGGCTCGCGGTTCGCGACGTACGGCGACACCACGTCGCCGACCCGCACCGCCACCCCTTCGGCGAACGTGGCGTGCCCGGGCCGCGGCACGGCGCGCTTGTCGTAGATCTTGATCTTCTCGTCGGCCGCCGTGTCGTCGAAGGTCAGCATCTTCTTCGACCCCACCACCGTCAGCGACCGGCGCTTGTGCGGGTCCAACCACGACACGTGCAGGTGGGCGATGCGCCCGTCCGCGAACCGCAGGGTGGCGAACGCGACGTCCGCGATGTCGCGCCGCAGGTACGCCGCCCCCGTGGCGCTGACCACGCGCGGGGCGGCGCCGAAAAGGTGGATGGCGACCGCCACGTCGTGCGCCGCCAGCGACCACCACGCGTTCTCGGCGTCGCGCACGATGCCCAGGTTCACGCGCTCGGAGCAGGCGTAAAGGACGTCGCCCAGCTCTCCCGCATCGACGAGCGCCTTGGTCCGTTCGACGGCCGGGTGATAGAGCAGCAGGTGCCCCGTCATCAGGGTCAGCCCGCGCGCCTCGGCCAGCGCGCACAGGGCGAACGCGTCAGCCGCTGTCAGCGCCAGCGGCTTCTCCACGAACACGTGGCGACCAGCCTCGAGCGCCGCGCGCGCCACGCCGTAGTGATTCGGCGAATCCACCGCCACCGCCACGGCGCGCACGTCGGGGTCCGCCAGCACCTGGTCCAGGCTGCGCGTCACCTTCGCCCCGGGAAAGCGGGCGCTCACGCCGTCGAGCAACGCCTCGTTCAGATCACAGACCCACCGCAGAGACGAGCCGCGCGCCACGAAGAAGGCGCGCACCACGTTTCGGCCCCACCCCGACGCCCCGACCACGGCCGTCCCGAGCGTCGACGTCGCCATGGCGGCCGCTCGCCCTCTCCTCAGCCCACGCGGCCGAACAGCGTGGCCGGCGTGGATCGCTCGATCACGACGTCGACGAGCGCGCCCGCCCCGACCCCCGGCCCCACGGGCACGATGACCGGGCGGAACGTGTCCGTGCGCCCCAGGAGATCGTGGGCTGATTTCCGCGAAGGCCCCTCGATCAGGATTCGCTCGCGCTTCCCGATCTGCGCGGCGTAGATCTGGCTCGTGATGGCCTGCTGCCGCGCGATCACCTGGGCCAGCCGCCGCTGCTTCTCGGCGGCCGGGATGGTGTCGGGCATCTTGCGCGCGGCGGTGGTGCCGGCGCGCTCCGAGTACGCGAAGGTGAAGGCGCCGTCGAACCGCAGCTCGTCCAGGGCATCCATCAACGCGCGGAACTCGTCCTCCGTCTCGTCGCAAAAGCCGACCAGCAGATCGGTCGTGATGGCGACGTCCGGCATCGCCGCGCGCAGCGCCCGCACCAGCTCCCGGAACTGCGCGTACGTGTAGCCGCGCCGCATGCGCGCGAGCACGGTGTCCGAGGCGGTCTGCAGCGGCAGGTGGACATGCTTGCAGACCTTGGGCGTCTCGGCGATCGCCGCAATGACGGCGTCCGAGAAGTCGAGCGGGTAAGGCGACGTGAACCGGATGCGCTCGAGGCCGTCGACGGTGGCGACGGCCCGCAGGAGCTCGGCGAAGCCAGCGTCCTCGTGACGGTACGAGTTCACGGTCTGCCCGAGCAGCTGCACCTGACGATAGCCGGCCGCCGCCAGGGCGCGCGCCTGGCGCAGGATCTCGCGCGGGGGCGTGCCACGCTCGCGACCGCGCGTGTAGGGCACGACGCAGAAGGTGCAGAACTTGTCGCAGCCGCGCTGGATCGTGATGTGACCGGTCACCCCGCCCGTCATCTCGCGCGCCGGGTCGAGGCCCTCGTAGGTCTCGTAGCGATCGAGCGCCGTGTCCTCGACCGCCCTCTCCGCGTCACCGGACTGGCGCGCGTCGTTCACCTCGCGCACGTGATCGAGGAGGCGGCGGTAGCCGTCGGGACCGACGACCAGGTCGACGTAGGGCGCGCGGGCCCGAATGCGGTCCTTCAGGTGCTCGGCCATGCAGCCGGTGATGCCCAGGACCACCCCGGGGCGCGCCTTGTGACCCGCCAGCATGCTGGCCCGCTGGAACACCCGCTCCTCGGCCTTCTCGCGCACGGCGCAGGTGTTGATGAGGATGAGGTCGGCCTGGGCCGCGTCCTCGGTGCGGGCGTAGCCATCGCGGTGCAAGAGACCGAGCACCATGTCGGTGTCGGCGACGTTCATCTGGCACCCGTAGGTCTCGACGTAGGCCAGGCGTGCGCCGGCCGCGGGAACCGGAACGGCGCTCGGGCCGGACGGAGTGGCGGCGACCGTCTGGTTCGCATCCAGGCGCTCGACGCGGGTTGGGCCCGTTCGGATTTGCAGCAGCTCGGACAAGGCGCGCGAGTCTAGCAGGCTACTGAAAAAGGGGCCTCGGACCTCGGGCTTCGGACCTCGGGCTTCGGAATCACACGACCTTCTCCGTCGGAGAGCGGTTCTTCCCAAGGCCTGAAGCCCGAGGCTCCCCAGGGAGTCTTCAGCAGCCTGCTATTTTCAAAAGGCGACCGATGCATCAGAGCGAGCGCAGCGAGCGGGTCCAAGGACCCGGGAGGCGCAGCTTCGCTGCGCCGGCGTCGACGGCCTACTCAGGGGTGGGTCCGCGGGAGGCGGCCTGCCCCTCCCGCGAGCGCCGAAGGCGCGTTCGTCAGGAGCGGCGGTCGTTCGTGCGGTGCAAGAGGATGCGGCCCGAGGGCGTCCGCTCGATCCAGGGACCCGGGATCCGGGGCGCGTCGGTCTCGCGCGGCGCGAGCACCGCTGGGCGGAAGTACTCGAGAAAGCGCGGCACCGGGAACGTATCGAGCAGCCCGCAATCGAACCGGACGTAGACGCCCCCTTCGGCGGTCGCCTCCTCCACGACGCCTCCTTCACCGATCCGGCCCGCGTACCAGTCGGGCGGCCTCACCGCCACCACATATCTCTGTCCCACACGCGGCAACATCTCGATCGTCATCCAGACTTTCCCCCGCCAAGCTAGAAAAACAGGCCCCAGAAAGATCGCAACCGGCCACGAGTGTACACGGTCCTCCGGACGTTACACAACACGATGTTGGGTAAACGTGGTTCGTGTAGCATCGCGCGCGCGTGGATTCGAGGAGACTGCGGCGCGTCTGGCGGGTGACGGCTCTGATCGTGATGGGAGCCGGGCCCGCCGGTTGCCACCGGGCGCCACCTGCCCCGCGGACCAACTCCCCGAACGCCGCTGTTGCGGCTGTGCCCGACGCCTCTGTCGTGCCCGGCGTGCCCGCCGTGCCGGCTCCGCGGTCCGACGGTCGGCTGCCGCCCGAGGTCCGCCCGGTCGGCTACGCGCTCGATCTGGTGATCGACCCCGCCACGCCCCGCTTCTCGGGACACGCGCGCATCAAGGTTCAGATCGCGACGCCGGTGCGTGCCCTCATCCTGCACGCCAAGGGCCTCGAGGTCCGACGCGCGACCGTGAAGACGCGGCCGCACGGCGAGCTCACGGCGATCGCGACGCTGCGCAAGGCGGCCGGGTCGAAAGGGGAACCCGAGGAGCTCGTGCTCGCCCTCGACCGCCCGATCGGCCCCGGCGAAGCGGAGATGGACCTCGACTACGACGGGCCGTTCGGCGAGAAGATGCGGGGCCTTTACCGCGCCCAGGACCACGGCGCCTGGTACGCGTTCACGCAGTTCGAGCCCACCGACGCGCGTCGCGCCTTCCCCTGCTTCGACGAGCCCGCGTTCAAGACGCCCTTCGACGTGGCGATCACGGTGCCTCAGGACCTCGTGGCGTTCGCGAACATGAAGGAGCGCCAGCGCCAGCCACGCGCCGCCGCCGGGCAGGTGCGCTTCGAGTTCGAGACCTCGCCGCCCCTGCCCACCTACCTGGTGGCGCTGGCGGTCGGGACCTTCGACGTCGTCGCCGGAGCGGCCGATGGGATCTCGCCCGGCCCTCACCCGAACGCGCCGGCTTCGGCGGCGCCTTTGGATGTGCGGATCATCGCGACCCACGGGAAGAGCCCGCTCGCCGGCTCGGCGCTGTCGGCGACGTTGGGGCTGCTCGGGCCGCTGTCGCGCTACTTCCAGAGCCCCTATCCCTACGGCAAGCTGGATCTCGTGGCCGTGCCGGCGTTCGGCTCTGGGGCCATGGAGAACGCGGGCCTCCTCACCTTCCGCGAAGAACGGCTGCTGCTCGACGCGCGCGCGTCGCTGGCCTCGCGGCTCGGCTCGGCGAGCATCATCGCGCACGAGCTGTCGCACCAGTGGTTCGGTGACCTGGTCACGATGGCCTGGTGGGACGACCTGTGGCTGAACGAAGCGTTCGCGACCTGGATGGCCGACAAGGCGGTCGACGAGCACCGGCCCGCCACGCACGCGCGGCTGCAAGCGCTGGCCGGCAAGTCGCGCGTGATGAGCGAGGATTCGCTCTCGACCGCGCGGCGCATCCGGAATCCGGTCGGCAGCACCAGCGCGGCGCTGGAGGCCTTCGACGGCGTGACGTACGTGAAAGGGCGCGCCGTGCTGGCCATGACGGAGGCGTGGCTCGGCGAGAACACCTTCCGCGATGGCATCCGCCGCTACCTGAACCAACACGCGTGGGGGAGCGCCACGGCCGGCGATCTGTATGCCGCGCTGTCGGAGGCGAGCGGCGAGCGGCCCGTGGCGCGCGTGATGGACGCGTTCACGACGCAGACGGGCTTCCCGGTGGTCGACGCGACGCTGGAGTGTCCAGGCTCGCTGGCGGGGCGATCCGATAAAGGCGCCGTCGTTCGTCTGACCCAGCGCGAGTACCGTACACTCGACCGCAAGGCGGAGGCCAGCGACAAGCTGTGGCAGATCCCTGTCTGCGTGGCGTTTTCGGCGGACGACCTGGCCGCCCACGGGGCCGTGAAGCTCGACCGGCAATGTGCCCTGATGGAGGCCCGGGAGGCGCGCATCGAATTGAAAGTCACCGTCAGGTGTCCGGCGCTCCTTTACGCCAACGCCGGGGAGGACGGCTACTACCGCGTCCAGCTCGACAGGGAACGGCTGGCCCAGCTGGCGAGCCTCCTCGAACGGCTGCCGGAGCCCGAACGCTTCGGCGTGGTCAGCAACGCCTTCGCCGCCGTTCGCAGCGGCGACCTGCCGGCGTCGACCTTCCTCGCCTTGGTTTCGAAGCTGGCCACCGATCACAGCCGCCTGGTCTGGTCCGAGGCCATCGACGCACTGTGGTCCATCGATCGCGCTCTCATCACCGACCAGGCCCGTCCCGCCTTCGCCCGCTTCGTGCGCGCGCTGGCCGCCCCCACGGTGCGGCGGCTTGGCTGGCGCGAGGCGCCCAACGAAACCGACGACGACCACTTCCTGCGCGAGAGCGTGCTGCACCTGGCGGGGGACCTCGGCGAGGACGCGGGCGTGCTGGCCCGGGCCGACCGTCTGGCGCGCCAGTGGCTGGCGACCTCGGCGGGCGCGAGGGGCGGGGCCGCCGTCGCCGCCGTCAGTAACGATGTGGCGCGCGTCGCCCTGCCACTCGCCGCCAAGCATGGCGACGAGGCGCTGTGGCAGCAGATGGCCGGCGTCCTCCGGAAGACCAGCACGCCCGAGGCGCGCCTCCTGGCGCTCTCGGGGCTGACCGCGTTCGAGGACGGCGGCCTCGTCGAGCGCACGCTCGCCCTCGTCCTCGACGGAACGATCAAGCCCCAAGATCTCCGCTATGTGTTCCCGGCCATGGCCCTGCGACGCGCCAGCCGCGAGCCCGCGCTGGCGTGGCTCCAGGCCCACTTCGACGAGATCGCGCCCAAGATCCCGTCCGCCATGGTCGGGCGGGTGATCGCCTCCGTCGCGGGCGTGTGCGAAGGGGATCGCGTCCGCGCGCTGGAAGCGTTCTTCCGGGCGCACACCGCCGAGGTGGAAGGCGTCGCCAAGGATCTGCGCCAATCGGTGGAATCCGCCCTTCGCTGCTCCGCCCTGGCCGACGCCCAGCGCGCCGCCACGTCGGCCTGGCTGGAGCCGGCTCGGAGTCCGCCTCCTCGCAACGGTATGCGGCCGCCGGATGGAGGCGTTAACGTCCGACCATGACGACGGCATCGCAGATCCTGACCGGCCTGGTGGCGCTGCTTCATTTCTACATCCTCGTGCTGGAGATGTTCCTGTGGGCGACGCCTCGAGGAGCGAAGGCTTTCAAGCGGACGCTGCAGCAACAAGCGGACACCAAGGTCATGGCCGCCAATCAAGGTCTCTATAACGGCTTCCTCGCGGCGGGCCTGGTCTGGGCCGTGTTCGCGGGAGCGCCGTTCGGATATGCCCTGAAGCTGTTCTTCCTCGGCTGCGTCGTGGTCGCCGGCCTTTACGGCGCGGCGACGGCGTCGCGCCGGATCCTGATATTTCAGGCCCTGCCGGGCGCCCTCGCCTTCGGGGTCACGCTCCTCGCCGGCGCCGGACGATGACGGGCTGACGCCTACCAGAGCAGCGCAGCCTCGGTCGCGGCCTTGAATGATTCGAGTCGCGCGCGGAGATCCACGTAGCGCGCGGCCAGCAACTCGGCCTCGATCCCGTCCGCGGCGGCCGTGGCGTGCTCCACCGTGGCGAACGAGGCGAAGCGCTCGATCTTGCGCCGCTCGTACCGGCCGAGCCGACCCGCCTTCACCACCAGATGGCAGCCCGCCGGGTCGGTGCGGATCTCGACGATGCGCAAAGGGTCGCTCGCCGATCGCGCCGGGTCGCCCGGGGCCACGAAGAACCGGCGCCGGACGATGTGCGCGAAGCCCTCGGCGAAGGCGTCGACGACCCGAGACTCGACGGCCCGTTCGGCGTCGGCCTGCGAACGCGGGCGGGCTTCGGCGATCACTCCGGCGCCGTCCCGCAGAAGGACGCCGTCGAGGACGCTGACCAGGAACCCGTCGCTCGTCTTCTCGCCCACGATGGTCCGGAATCGCGCCTCGCCCTCCCCCTCCTTGACGAACGCCCGGTAGGCGGTCCAGCCGCCGGACCTCGGCAGCGGCGCGCCGATCGTGAATCCGCCCTCCCCGTCCCTGCAGAAGGCGGCGCGCCGGAAGTCGCTCACCGACAAGCCCTCCTCGGCGACCAGCTTCGCGAAAGCAAAGCGCCGGCAGAGCGGGACCATGGTGTCCTCGGGCAGCGCCAGCGGCGCCAGCTTCGCGACGAGCTCCACCAGACGCAGCGGGGCCAACCAGGCATGGGCCCCCGCGAAGGTCAGCGCCCCGGCGCCCGGCGTGGCGTCGTCGAGGCCGGTCAGGTAAGCGAAGGGCGAAGGTAAGCGTTCGAGCTTCGAGAACGCGTCATCGTTGTCGATCAACCGGACTTCGAGCGCTTCGGGCACCTCGGGCTCGGGCTTGGCGGCATCGTCGCGGGAACCGACCAGCACGTTTTGGGCATTCCGGTCGTTCTGCCCCAGCACGAAGTCCAGGATCGCGAGGCGCGGCAGGGTGCCCCGCCGCCACAGCACGTGCAAGTCGCTCCGCGGCCTCGCCTCGAGCGAGCGGAAGCGCGCGCGCGACACACCGGCGCTGGCGACGAACTTGGTCCCGGTGGCCGACACGCCCACCACGGTCGCCGGCACGTTCTGGCCCAGGCCGAAGTACTGGCACGCCAGCTCCGCGAACACCACGGCGCGCTCCTCGGAGCCGAAGTGCTCGATCGAGCTCTCACCCTGGTAGACGACCATGGTCTTCGACACGTCTTCCTTGATGAAGATCTCCGCGTGCTCCGGAAAGGACGCGTGTTGAAAGGACAGGACGCGGACCGGATTACCCAGGTCCTGCACCGGCGCCGACGCCAGGCCGCGCTCGACGGCGTCGAGCATGGCGCGCGCGAGCGGATGTCGGGACAGAGTGTCGATCGCGAAGAGGAAGCGCCTGACGTCGAAGAACGGCACCGCGATCGAGAGGCCCGCGGCGGCCAGGGCCGCCAGCTCGCCCCGCGAATAGCCGTAGTGCCGGGCCACCCGCTCGCAACGCACGCTCACGGCCTGGCCGGCTTCCCCGCAGACGGGACAGAAGACCAAGCGTCACTCCTTCGGTTCTAGATCGCTCGGATGCAGCTTCAGAAACACGTAGTCATCGTACGACATGTCGTCCACGCTGATCACCGGCTTCGGCAAGTAGGCGGACACGAGCGCCTCGATCCCACAGTGCGCGGCCACCCTGCGACAGTTGCCCTCGCCGCCCGCGCTCCAGAGATAGATGAGGCAGCCCCGCTCGTGCAGGTGCTTGAGCAGCGCCAGCACGTACCGATTCGGAACGTTGTCGTCCTTCAACAGCGTCCCATCGATGTCGAAGTACGCTACGCACCGCCCGCCGCTGGCCCGCACGATGGACATGACCTTCGCCATCGCGGAGGGATCCAGCATCACGCCCAAAGCGTTGAGATCGATGGCTGTCATGGCGCGCGGACGAGGTGACGAAAGGACGAGGGGTTCGTCCCGGGGCCCATCGACAGATCGACCCCCTCCTGTAGGGGCATCGGCCAAGGGCCGGCCGGGCGGAGCTGGCTTACTGCCGCTCGGAGCGGCGGCCCAGCGGCCGCCTCACTAAACATGAGCCATGCCGTCGCCGATTCCGGACTCGCTCGATCGAGCGCGGCGGGCTTGGGTCGTTCCCGCGGGGCTCGTCGCTCTGTGCCTCATCCCGGTCGCCGCCGGCGCGGCCCGCCTCGTCATGCTCGGGCGCCACGCGCCCGTCACGCCGGAGAATGCCAGGTTCTTCGCCGCACCGGCGCCCGTCGTCCTTCACATCCTCGGCGCGAGCATTTACAGCCTGGGCGGAGCCCTGCAGTTCGCGGCGCCCTTGCGACGGCGTCATTCCTTTCACCGGAAGACCGGCCGGATCGTGACCGCGGCCGGTCTCACGGCGGCCCTCACCGGCTTGTGGATGACCCTCTTTTACCCCCGTCCGCCCGGCGACGGCGCCGCTCTGTCCGGGGTTCGAATGATCGTGGGCTCGGCCATGCTGGCCTGCTTGATCCTGGGATTTCGGGCGATCCGGCGGCGCGAGATCGACGAGCACGCCGCCTGGATGACGCGTGCCTACGCCTTGGGGCTCGGCGCCGGGACCCAGGCCCTGCTCCATCTGGCCTGGCTGGCGGCCGGTCCCCCGCCACCCGAGGTGGGTCATACGCTGCTGATGACCGCCGGCTGGGCCCTCAACGCGGCGATCGCCGAACATGCGATCCGGCGCCGTCGTTCGCGGGCCGTTGATCCCACGGCCCAGCTCCTACAGCGATGACGGTCGGATGCCGAACTGCCGCCGAAACGCCGCGGCGAACTTGCTGGGATTCGTGTACCCGACACGCAGCGCCGTCTCCGTCACGTTGGCGCGTCCCTCGAGCAGCAGGCGGCGCGCCTCCTCCATGCGGCGCTGCCGCAAGTATTCGAAGATGGGAACACCGTACCGGGCGCGGAAGGCGTCCTTCAGCTTCGTGGCGTTGAACCCGGCGATGCGCGCGAGCTCCTGCAGGGAGGGTGGCTGGTCCAGGCGGCGCACCAGGCGCTGTCGCGCTCGCTCCAGCGCTTCGAGATCGCTCGCGGGACGCGCCCGGGCGCGCGGCGCATCATCCAGACGATCGCTGACGAGCGCGATCAGCTCGAGGCTCTTCGCCTCGAGCCACAGCGCGCGCGATCGCCCGCGCACGTCCTCGTGGACGATCTCCTCCAGGAGGCGTAGCAACTTCGGCGAGGGCAAGTGGGAGTCGAGGACCGATGGTTCATCGCTCGCCGTGACCGCGCGGATCGGCGCTGGCGGCGCGGTCGATCCCAGGAGCTCGCACAGCCGGCGCTCGCTGATCGATAGGCTCACGCACTCCATCGAGCCCCCCTCTGGCGAGGCGGGTCCAATGCTCAGGGGCCCGGCCTCGGCCTGACCGGTCCTTCCGATCTGCAGGGCGTAGCCGCCGCGGATCTGCTCACTCCCTCGGGCATCGCGGGTCCGCAGCGCGATTCCCTTCGACACCATCAGCTCGACTTCGGCGGGCCGCGCGCCCGCCACGAAAGAGAACGACGGCTCGAAAAAGCCCCGCGTGACGTTCAGGCGAGCGCCCGAGCGCAGCTCGACGTCGTCGGAACGACACCAGGAGCCGCGATCGCGGAGCCAGACCCGCTGCTCGGCCGGGTGAGGGGACTCGACCACGAGCGAGAGCGCCCGGTTCCGACCGCGATCCTGGGCTGCTGCGCGCGACATCGCCCCGATCAGCCGTCAGCCGTCTCGCGCGTGACGTCGCGGGCCGCCTTGTCGATGCGCAGTCCGACGAGGCGGGGGTGGCGAAGCTTGCCGGCGGCGGTCCACTCCATGAACGCGACCTGGACGACGACCTCGGGGCGCACCCAGTGGGCGCGCGCCCGCGGCAGGCTCGCCGCCTTCGTGAACGGCGCCTCTGGCAGCTCGAGTGGATCCAGCCGCTCGCGCAGCTCGCGCAACAGCTTCCGG
>Ga0105238_10003310_pt1 | contig 16095 bp, 16 predicted proteins | sample KBSC34metaG_FD_81526 | JGI IMG/M metagenome (GOLD analysis project Ga0105238, IMG submission 81526) | Corn rhizosphere microbial communities from Kellogg Biological Station, Michigan, USA - KBS C3-4 metaG | ecosystem: Host-associated > Plants > Roots > Rhizosphere > Soil | place: Michigan, USA... | reverse complement strand
GGATTCGCTGACCGAGACCTTGCTGCATTACGCCGCCCGGCGCGAGCACATGGCGCGGCTGATCCTGCCCGCGCTGGAGGCTGGGCAGTGGATCATCTGCGACCGCTTCATCGATTCCACCACCGCCTATCAGGGCTATGGCCAGGGCATCGATCTAGGCGTGATCGCCAGGCTGCGCGAGACGGTGCTGGGCGATTTCGCGCCGGACCTGACGCTGATCCTGGATGTCGCGCCGGAAACCCGCCGGGCCCGCACCGCCGCGCGCCCCGGCAACGAGGACCGGTATGAGCGGATGAACGAGGCCTTCCACGACCGCGTCCGCGCCGGATTCCACGCCATCGCCGCCGCCGAGCCGGGCCGCTGCGCCGTGATCGCCGCCGATCAGGGGGTCGAAGCCGTATCGACGGAAATCAGGGCTGCCGTCGGCAAGTTTTTCGTGATATAACATAACAAATTAAACGGTCGCCCGAGGCTGACAGCGGTTACCGACAAAGAACTGGAATCATATTTCCGAAAATTATTTGTTTTTCCGGGCGGGCTATTGCCCACTCACTCAATTCATATTGCGATCAATTCCGGGAATCTTTGAAGATAATCGAATCTTCTGCCGTCTTTCGTCCAGTCGAATTATAGAATAAAAAATATAAAATCACCTGATCGGTGGCGCTGCAACGTACGGTTCTGTCCATCCAATTGGCAGTTAGCAAGTGTGTTATCTGCCTGTGCGTTAAATAATACTCATCGTCACTGTTTTGTAATGATCCGCACACAACGCCAAGGCGTAATAAACTTCAGCCGCGTGTAGATCGCGCGCGTCAACGGCCCATGCATGCCATCGAGGGAGATGACAGTGACCAACAGATTTGCCCTGAGCGCCGCGAGCGCTTTAACCGCCTTGCTGATGACTGCCGGCGTGCCGGCCCTGGCCGCGGACCATCGAGATTCGCCGGTCGTCGACGACGATCCTGCGGCGGACATCAACGACGTCTATATGTTCCGCGACCCGGCCGACAAGACCAAGCTGGTGCTCGTGCTGTCGACCTATCCGCTGGTGAATCCGCGTTTTGCGACCAGCTATCAATACGACCCCGATGTGATCTTTCAGATCGGCATCGACCTGAACGGCGATGGCGCGAACGACCGGTTCGTGACCGCTCAGTTCTCGCCGCTGACCAACGGTGCCGGCAGCCTGCAGACGGTGACGGTCACCCTGCCGGGCGGCAAGAAGGTCACCGGCAACGTCACCCAGCCGACGATCCAGACCCCGGAGCCCAAGCCGACGATCATCAGCCAGGACGGGATCAAGGTTTTTGCCGGGCAGCGCGACGATCCGTTCTTCTTCGATCTGGTCGGTTTCAACCGCGTGGTCGCCAAGATCAACGCGACCTCGGTCAATGGGGGCCCGGGCCAGGCCGATCCCAGCCTGTTCACGCATAAGGACGCGTTCGCCGGCTTTAATATCGAGGCGCTGGTGATCGAGGCGCCGATCACCGATTTCGTCGGCCATGTCCAGAAGTTCGGTATCTCGGCCTTCAGCTATCGCAAGGTCGGGGCGAAGGCTCGGGGCGACGCCCGTACCGTTACCGTCGACGGGGTGAAGTACGAATCGGTCGACCGCATGGGCAACCCGGCGGTGAACACCGCCTTCATCAGCCCGTCGCTGAAGGATGGCTTCAATACGGCGCTGCCGAAGAACGATGCGGCGGATTATCAGTCGGTCGTGCTGGCCTCACTGAAGAAGTACGGGACGAACGCGACGAACACGGGGATCCTCGCCTCCGTCGTCTTCCCCGACACGCTGAAGCTGGACCTGTCCAAGCCCGACGGTTTCCCGAACGGCCGGCGTCTGCAGGATGACGTGATCGACACCGAGCTGCAGCTCGTCTTCAACCAGCCGCTCGGCGGCGGGTTCGGCGATGGGGTCGATGCCGGGGACCGGAAGTTCCTGGATCACTTCCCGTTCGTGGCGCTGACCCACACCGTGCCGAAGTAAGATTGAAAACCGGGCGGGCTCGTCAGACGAAGACGAGCCCGACGCCCGCCAGCGATATCGCAACGCCGATCCAGCGCACCTGGGCCTGTAGGCGCTGCCACTCCAGCGCCTTGTAGAGCGCGATGCCGGCCAGATGCAGCAGGCCGGTCGCCAGCACGAAGCCGGCGGCATACCAGAAGCCCAGATTCCCGTCCTGCATTTCCACGCCATGGGCGTGGCCATGGAACAGCGCGAAGGCGCCGACCGCCGTCGCCCCGACCCAGGGCCGGGGATTGAAGGCGCTGGCGATCAGGCATCCGAACAGGATGATCGAGGCGATGATACCGCCCTCGACGAACGGGAAGGGGACGCCGGCCATGCCCACCGCGCCGCCCACCGCCATCATCGCCATGAAGCCCAGCGGCGCGGCCCAGATCATCCGCCCGCCGATCTGCCCCGACCAGACGCCGACCGCGATCATGGCCAGCTGGTGATCGAGCCCGAGCAGCGGGTGGAGAAATCCTGCGTCGAAGCTGGCAAGGGGCGACATCATGCTTTGGCGGCCTCCTGAGAACGCCGGCGGCCGAGCAGGGCGGCCGCCAGCACGTTGAACACCAGGCTGATCGCAACCAGCCAGTCGGGAAAAGCGTGGCGTGTCTCGGCCACCTTGTGATCGCTGACCGTCACTACGGCGCGGGCGACGTGCGTGTCGCCGTCATGGACCTCCACCGTCCAGTCGCCGTCCTGATCGGGAAAGAAGCTGAAGCGGCCGTGCTCGTCGGTGCGGCCGGCGACCGACGGCTCGTTCGGGTGGCCGGGGGCGAATGCCATCGCGTCGGCCAGCGCCATCGTCGTGCCGTCGGTGAAGCGGAACTCCACCGCCACCGCGCCTGAGGTGAGCGTCCGCGTCTCGATCCCATGGCCGAAGGCGGCGCCCGCGGTCAGCAGCACACAGAAGGGCAGGATCAGACGCATCATGGCAGGGTCACCAGCAGGAACGAGCGATCGATGAACCAATAGGCCGAAAAGCCGAAGATCACGAGCGAAGTGAGCGGGAGCAAGGCTCCGGCCGGCAGGCGCGGCATCCGGATGCCGCGGCCCGTCACCAGGAACATGACGGCAAAGGCGATCAGCGCCAGGGTCAGCTGCACAAGCTCGATCCCGGTATTGAAGCCCACCAGGGCGGCGACCAGCGGCCAACCTCTCAGAGCCAGCGGACCGAGCGCGCTGGCGAAGCCCAGCCCATGGATCAGGCCGAAGCCGAAGGCGATGACGCCGCGCCGGTTGCCGAGGAACGGCCGGATATTGTCGGCGGCGGTAACGGCGATCGAGAAGGCGATGGCGGCTTCGCTGATGCGCGCCGGTACTTCGATGATACGCAGCGCCGCCAGGGTCACGGTGACGGCATGGGCCGCCGTGAACAGGCTGAGCAGCGTCCCGGCTTCCAGCAGGCTGGCCCAGATGCCGCGCCGGCGCACATGCCCGAGCGCCGGCATCAGCAGCACCGCCAGGAACAGCAGATGGTCGCGGCCGCCGACGATATGCTCGATGCCCAGCCGCAGGAACGAGAGGAACCCCGCCGTCTGGCCCGCACCAAATGCGACGCTGTAGCCGGGCCGGTCCGGCCCCAGTATGGCGGTATGGGCGGCGCCGTGATCGTTGACGGTCAGCAGCCCGCGATGGGTGGGATCGAGATCGAACAGCAGGCGATAGCGCAGGCTGAGCGCCGAAGGCTTGGCCGGGCAGCGTATGTCGAAACGGAGCACCGCATAGCCGCCATCGGCATGCTGGTCGGCCAGCTCGGCGGTCGGACTCAGCGCGCAGTCGCCGCCACCGCCGCTGACGGTCAGATGGCTGAAGGCATAGGCTTCGATCTCCCGCCGCTTGGCCTTGACTTCGCCCCAGGTGATATCGCCGTCGCCATTGGCGTCGATCCCGACCGCAACGTCGAGATCGCGCAGCGCGATGTCCCACTGCCCGGCGATCCCCCGGTCGCTCACGTCGATCCTGAGATAGCTGTCGGACGAGAGATGCGCCGCGGCGGGCGGCGCCGCCAGGAGCAAAACCAGCAGGGCTGCGAGAAGGGCCTTCATGCCGGCGCCTTGGCCAGCATGTCATGCAGGGTGCGGTCTTCAAGGCCCGTATTCGCCGTCCAGTCGGCGATGAGGCGGATCGAGGGCGCATCCTTTGCGGCCGTGGCCGCCTCCAGATAAATGCGGGCGTCGAGCGGCGTGCGCTGCATTTCCCAGTTCTGCCGGGCGAGCTCGAGCGCGCGCTGCGGCTGGTGGCGCAATTCCAGCTCGAAGCGGCTTTCGTCACGCAGGTGAAGCTGCTCGCCACGGGCGCGGGCGGCGGCATAGCGGGCGGCCAGCTCGTCAGCATAGGCGCCGGCGTCGGACGCGCCGCTGTCGCGCGCCGCCAGCGCCAGGCGCAGCAGCAGCGCGTCGATCCGGTTCTTGCCGGCCAACAGCCGGGTCACGTCGGCCGGGCGCTTCTGGTCCAGCAGGTAATCGGCATAGGCGGTCAGCGTGTAGACATCGGCCGGGCTGGCGGCCAGCGCATCCTTGAAATGGCCGTCGGCGGCCGGATCGCCGCGCCGCTGGGCGATTTCCGCCAGGATGGTCAGCGCCCAGCACTGCAGGGACGGATCGCGCGCGGGGGCCCTGGCGGTCGCGACCTCCAGGGCGTCGTAGGCCTGCTCGGCATGCCCGGAGACGGAATCGACGCTGGCCGCGCAGGCGGTCGCCGCCAGGGTTGGCCGGATGCGGGCAAGGTCGTCGCAGGCCGTGCGGGCGGCGGCCAGATCGCCGGTCGTCTCGCTGACGCCGGCCAGCACCAGATGGGCGTCGACATGATCGGGGTCGATTGCGAGGACCGCCCGCAGATCGCGCTTGGCGGCGGGAAAGTCGTGCTGGGCCTGCAGGATGCGGGCGCGCAGAACCCGGAGCGGCACCGGCGGCTCCGGCTCGCGCCACCACGGCGCCAACGTGCCCTGGGCATAGCCCACGAAGCGCGGATCGGCCTCGGCCACGCCGATGCTGAGTTGGCGCGCGGCAAGGTCGACCGCCAGATCGAGGTCGCCGGGGTGCTGAGCCAGCACGGCCGATTTGTCGCGGATCGCCCGAAGGCGCGGGTCGGCGCTCGGCAGCACGCGCTGGAGGACCTGATTGTCGTCGGGCGGGACGAACGGCGCGGCATCGCCCTGGCGCGCTGTCACGCCGGCGGCGGCCAGAACGATGAGCGCGGAGATTTTCGCCTGGGTCCGAATGACAGCCTGCTCCATGGAGATCGCAGGCCCTGCCGCCCGCCTGGATGATACGAAATGCGCGGAGCCGCGGTTCACCGAAGCGGCGCCTTCGGCGCAATGTTGGCAATTGTAGTCCGACCGTCCCTGACACTTCACGGAGAATCGCCTAGGCTACGCGGCGACACATAAGTCCTTCAAATTGTATTCCCACCATGATCAGCGGAACCCTCGGCCGATCTTTGCATCACGACCTGAAACTGCTGACCGATTTCGGGGATACGGCGGTTTTGCTGCCGCTTTCCCTGGTGTTCTTCATCTGGCTGCTGGCGACGCATCGTGCCGGGACGGCGCTGATCTGGCTGGCGATCGTCCTGGCCTGCAACATCGTCATCGGTGCGCTGAAGCTTTATTTCCTCTCCTGTCCAGCCGGCGACATGCTGCGCAGCCCCAGCGGCCACACGGGATTCGGGATCCTGGTCTATGGCAGCATCACCCTGGTCCTGGCCAGGGCGGTGCGGCGGCGCTGGCTGCGCCGGCTGGTCGTTGCGCTGGGGGCAGGCCTGGTCGCGGCGATCGCCATCTCGCGCCTGATCCTCGGCAATCATAGCCTGATCGAGATCGCGATCGGCGCGGCGATCGGGGGCACTTCATTGGCGGTCTTCGCGCGGCTCTACAGGCCAGGCTCGAGCCGCCGCAGCCCGTTCGTGGTCCTGGCGGCCGTCGCGGTCCTTGTCGCCTTCATCTTTCATGGCGAGCAGCTGAAGGCGGAGGGGTTCCTGCGGGCGGTCGGGCTGCAACTCGGCCTCGGCGGCGAGGCCTGCCGCTATCGCTAGTAACGGTTGACCCGGTCGAAGAACACGGTCGGGGTCATCAGGAGTATCTTCAGGTCCAGCCACAGCGACCAGTTGCGGATATAGTGCAGGTCGCAGGCCAGCCGGGCGCGGCCGCCCGCCAGCGAATCGACCTGGCCCGACAGCCGGTTGACCTGTGCCCAGCCGGTGATGCCGGGCTTGACCGCGTGCCGGCCGAGATAGGCGGGCAGCGCCTCGAAATAGAGCTGCTCGCCGGCCTTCATCATCACCGCGTGCGGCCGCGGGCCGACCAGCGACATCTGGCCGATCAGCACATTGAGAAGCTGCGGCAGCTCGTCGATGCTCCAGCGCCTGAGGACCCGGCCAAGCGGCGTGACGCGCGGATCGTCCGGCACGGTGGGGCAACCGCCGAGGCGGTCGCTCTGGTCTTCGTACATCGTCCTGAACTTGAACACCGGGATCACCCGGTTATGGCGCCCGAGCCGCGGCTGGATGAAGAATGCCGGACCCGGGCTGGTCAGGCAGATCAGCGCCGCGACGAGCAGCATCAGCGGCGACAGGACGGTCAGCAGAAACGCCGCGCAGACGCGATCGATCGCGTCCTTGGTCATGAGGGACAGCCGGGAAGCGTCGGGGCCGGCGGCCGGCGGCGCCTCGGTGTCGAGCAGTGAAACCGAGCCGTTGAGCCCGATCATGCGCCCGAGCGCGATCTGCGAGTAGCACCCGCTGGGGAGCGGCAAGGCGACGATCAGATGGTCGATCTCCGCCGTGTCCATCAGCCCGGCGACACGGGCGATGCGCCGGTCCCATTCCGGTGCGACCGAGACGGCGATCGGTACCAGCACAGGAGACATGCCGTCGGCGGGATTGGCCTTGCCGAGCGCGTAAGGCGTGCCGATGATCGCGGTCGCCCGCGCTGAGCCGTTCCCGAGGCGCGGCCGGGGCGGGGCAGCGGGTGCTGGGACGATGTGGGCGGCCGGGATGTCGCGCGACGAGTACAGCGCGGTGACGGCGCGAGTCCGATCGGTGCTGAGGTCAGGCCGTGGCTCTGCTTGGATGGGCATCGATCAACTCGTTGTACCCGGCTTTGTCCATGCGAGACGTACTGTCTCCAAGCTCGGCGCGTCAGGTGATAGTCTGAAGCTGGAGTTACAATCTTAGATCGCGACAATGTCAAGAAAAGTTTATATAAATTGTTGATTTATCTACAGTAAAGGGCTGATGAACTTTGAGGACGGGACTGAGGGTTCGGCGGAACATCGCGAACATCGCCTTCGCTGCCGACATGGATCGGCTGATGAGCCGCATCGTCGCGCCCAAGGGGATCATCCTGGCGCTCCACCGGCTGCGGGGCGAGGGTGTCGTGGACCCGCTGGGCGGCCTCAATGTCGGGATCGCGGAGTTTCGCGAATGCCTCGATCTGCTGGCCCAGCACGGGTTCGAGATCGTCTCCATGACCGAGGCGATGGCACGGCTGGACCGTCCCGGCGCCAAGGCGAAGTTCGCCGTGCTGACGTTCGACGACGGCTATCGCGACAACTACGAGGTGCTGCTGCCGGAGCTTACGCGCCGGCAGGCCCCGGCGCTGATCTACCTCACCACCGGCTTCATCGACCGCAGCGCGCCGATGTGGTGGTACGGGATCGAGGCGCTGCTGAGGAAGCATGGCGCCATCGCCTTCAATGGCGAGGAGGTCGACGATTTCGCCACCCTGAACGACCGCATCATCGCGACCGATACCGGCGATCTGCCGCGGTTGCTCGCCGTGGTCGAGAAACGCTACGGCATCGATTTCCGGGCAGTTGCCGAGGACCATGCGATGGACTGGGCGGCGGTGCGCGCGGTGTCGGAAAGCGGGCTTGTCGAGATCGGCAGCCACGGCATGTCGCACATGCCGCTGTCGCAGTTGAGCGCGGCCGCGGCGAAGCAGGAGATGGCGGCGTCCGCCGCGCGCATCCGGGAAAAGACCGGGCGTGCGCCCGTCCATTTCGCCTATCCCTATGGCGACCGGGCCAGCGTCTCCAGCCGGGAGGTGGCCCTGGCGCGCGACTGCGGCTTTGCCACCGCGGCGACCTCGATCCCCGGGCTGATCCGATCCAACCGGATCAACCGGCACGCGCTGCGGCGGATCGTTCTGGGCGGCGACGGGATGGCCGACCGGCTGCGGGCCGCCCTGTCGGGCATGATCGGCGAGGCGCCGATCGTCGGCCCGGCTTAGCTTACGAAAATCGTTTTGCGAGCGCGAAGGCCCTACCGCGCAGGCCGGTCGCCCATTCGGCGGCGGCAAGCGGCTGCTGCTTCGATGTCCATTTGAACTTGTAGGGCTCCTGGCCGCGCAGCAGGTCGATGGTCGCAAGCCCCGTGGCTTGCGCCTCGCGCAGCAGGTTGAGCAGCAGCAGATGGCCGGGCGAATGCTGGCGGAAGGCGGCGTCGTAGGCTGGCAGGTAGTAGAGCAGGGCGCCCGCTTCGATGAAGCCGACCTGCGCGGCGATGGTTTGCCCATCGAGCATGAGACTGGAGAAGCAGGGCTGCGCGCCGTCCGGATAATCCAGCATCGGGAGCCGGCGCATGAACGGCGTCACACGCCGGTCGAACTCCGCCGTGTCGATGCGCTGCCGGACCAGAGCGGCACGTTTCCGGGCAATGACGAAGTTTACGACTTCAGCGCGTTCCGCCGGGTTCTGAGCCACGCAATGCGCCACCGCGCCGGCCCGGCGTTCCGCATAAAGGAAATCCTTGGGCGGCCCGGTATCGGCGACGGTGATGTAGGGGCAGGTCTGGCCGCCGGCCTCGGCCCTGGCGCCGAATATCCGGCTTGCCTGGCCGCCGACCCGCATCTGCCGCAGATCGACGATATCGGCCGGCGGCAGGTGGGCGCGGATAGCGGCCGCCAGATCCTCGCCGCCGCCGATCACGTCGCAGTAATCCGTCACCTCGACGCCGAGCCAGCGCAGCCGGCGTATGCCGAACCGGCGCTGTACGATTAGGGGGACGATGCAGCGGTCATCGACGACCAGGATATGGATGTCGCCCAGGCCCTGTCCCTCTATCGCCCCGGCCCAGGCCTCCATCCAGGCGTGGCTCTGGAACAGGCTGCCCTTGCCGGCTTCATGCAGCCGGTCCCATAGCGGCTTGAGCGATCTCAGCCCGTCGAGGCCGTCAGCGATCCGGGGCTTCAATATTGATGCTCGTAGAAACTGGAGGCATCGACGGGGACGCGGATGGTGCCGTCGGTGGTTTCCACCTCCAGCGTCAACCCCTTGAGGCCGTCGGCCATGCGGAATGTCGGGTCCGAGACATAAAGGTCGAGCCGGCCTTCGCGCGCCAGGTTCAGGCCGTCGATCGAGCCATCCTTGCGGTTCAGGATCTCGCGCCCCTGGTCTTCGGTCACCACCAGCAGCGGATTGCTGCTGCCGGGGATCGTGTCCCAGCGATAGCCGGGCATATAGGGCTGGTAGAGCTTCATCCACTTGACGTGATAACCGTTGCCGCCGCCCTTCGGCAGGGAGGCCGACAGATTGCGGTGGACGAAGGCGATCCAGATATCCGGCAAGCCGTCCGGCCCGACCGTCTTGCCGCGTCCGGCAAGATCGGTCGCCGGGGCGCGCCCGACGATATAGGCGAAAGACGGAAACGGCGGCTGCGCTGAGCCGGAGCCGGCCGGAACGAGCGCCAGCACGGCGGCGAGAAAGGCCGATTTCATGGCTTTGACAACGGCTTGCGGGTAGGGGCGCATTAAGGCAGAATCGATTTTATCTATCTGTATCGTGCGGACATGCGCTGCCACATCCTCGCCCTCGCCGCCCTTCTGATCGTCGCCGGTTGTTCTCCGACGCTGGACAGCGCCGCCGACCATCCGGCTGCGTTCGCGCCCTGGACGGATGTCGCCGAGGAATATCGCTTCCGGCCGGGCGACGAAATGGATGTCCGGCTGCTTTATAATCCGGAAATCAGCGACCGCGTAAGGGTCGCGCCCGACGGCCGCATTAGCCTTGCCCTGATCGGCTCGGTCCAGGCCGAGGGCAAGACCGTGGACGAACTCTCCGCCGATCTGAAGGTCAAGTTCGCCAGGGAGGTCCGCCGGCCCGATGTGCTGGTGATCGGACGGCAATTCGAGTCCTACCGGATCTTCATCGGTGGCGAGGTCGCCAACCCTGGTGTCATCACCGTGCCCGGCAGGCTCGGCGTGTTGGAGGCTGCGTTCTCCGTCGGCGGTTTCAAGGATACGGCCCGCCTGTCGCAGGTGGTGCTGATCCGGCGGAACCCCAACGGGCAGCCGATGCTGCGGACGGTGGATATCGAGGCGCTGATCAGCACGGGAAAGAAGAGCGAGGACGTGCCGCTTCAGCCCTATGACATCGTGTTCGTGCCGCGCACGCCGATCGCGGATGTCGATCTGTTCGTCGTCAAATACATACGGGGCGTCCTTCCGTTCGACAGCAACTTCACCTACGCGGTCAACGCCCAAACATATCTCCCGAAATGACCGAGTTGGCGACGGTGAAGCCCCAGTCGGCGAAGTATTTCGCGACCTCCCGCGATGGCAGGCCGTTGAATTCGAGCACCAGGCGCCCGCCGGGCTTCAGCAGATGATCGCCGACATCGCGCCGAAAGAAATCCCACTCCGGCACGCCCCAATCCTCCCCGTCCTCGCGGCGGTTGAAGCAGATCTGGAAGGCTGTCACGAGGTCGAAGCGGCCGAGCTTCGGCAGTTCCTCGTAGGCATGGATGGTGTGCGAATGGCGCTCGACGCCCAGCAGCGCGATCATCTCGTCGTAAAAGGGGATGTCGCCCACATCGAGCGCGACGGAGCTGTTGCCCAGTGTGTTGGCGAGGAACGGAAAATAGCCGGTTCCCGTGCCGAGATCGAGAAGGCGGCGATAGGGCGCGCGGTGCAGGCCCAGCGATCGGACGCGGCGCAGCTTCGCGTGGATCCAGTATCGGACGTCGAGATATTTGCTGTAGCCCGGCGCGGGATCCGCATTCCCGAACCGGCGTTCGAGATCGGCCAATGCGGCGGGATCGATCGTCTGCGTAATTCTACGCGCTTGATTGTAGGTCAGTATATAATTGAAAATCTCCGACGAACGGATGCGCCGGAGTCTGCGAGGCAATGAGTCGGCGTCGTTCGCTTGACTGTCACTGCCGTAGTTGGTGGTTGAAGGCATTGATTATCCTTACGCGAGGCGCGGTTTTGCCGTCAATCGAGATCGAAGATAGACGGCAACCTCGGGTGTTTATTCCTGGGCGGAAGGGTGTCTTGTACCGGAGCTGTGTCAGGGCTGGGCAATAAGGCGATGCGCCTGGCGAATTCCACCCGGATAACTATTCGAGAATTACTTACGCTGGTGATCTATGACCGCGCCCGCATTGCCCTGGGCGCGCTGATCCCGTTCGCCATCGGCATGACCGCATCGCTCGTTGCCGCGTCCTGGTATGAGTCGACGGCGAGCCTGCTGGTCCTCCACGGCAGCGAATATCTGGCGAAATCGCCGGTCAACGCGTCGGTGACGGCGCTGGGACTGGAACCCAAGCAGATATTGTCGGCCGAAGCCGAGCTGGTCGACAACCGCAACCTGCTGATCCAGGTGATCGACAGGATCGGGGTCGGCAAGCTCTATCCCGACATGGCGGATGCCGAGCAGGAGCGCGTGGTCGAACGGCTGAGCGGCGATCTCAAGATCGAGCCCGTATTCACCGCCGGCGTGCTGCGCCTGTCGCTGAGGAACCACGACCCCGACGTGGCGTCGAAAGCGCTCGACACGATCATCGATCTCTATCTTGAAAGCCGCAACGCCGCCGTCGGCGACCAGAAGACTACCTCGATGACGCAGCAGGCCGAGCAGATGGCGGCCAAGCTGAAGGCCGCGGAGGGCGCGCTGACCCAGTTCGGCGTCGAGAACGGCATCTCGGACATGACAGCGCAGCGCGCGCATCTGCTCAAGCTGCGCTCGGACCTGGCGGTGGGCCAGGGAACGGTTCAGTCCAACATCGCCTCGCGGCAGACCGAATTGCAGACGACGCTGAGGCAGTTGAAGTCTATCCCGCTCAATATCCGCCAAAGCTCGTCCAGCGGCCGGGTGCGTGAGCTGGAGAATGCCAAGGCCTCATTGTTGACGCTGGAGCTGCGCCGCAAGGACCTCGTCACCCGCCTGTCGGAAGACAGCGAAGAGGTACGCAACGTCGACCTGCAGATTTCAACGGTGAAGTCGTTCCTGGCGACCGAACCGGAGCTGGTCCACGATTCCAACCGCGATATCCGCAACCCCGCCTATGACACGGCCGAGAGGCACGTCGCCTCGCTGGATGCCGAGATCAAGGGCCTGGAGGCCAACGCCGCCCAGACCGCCAGCGACATCGCCGCGGTCAATGCCCGGATTTCGGCCCTGGACGGGCTGGCGCAGAACTACGACCGGCTGTCCGAGGCCGCCCACACGGCGGAGGAACCGCTGCTGGCCTATCTGCCCAAGCTCGAGGATCTGAAGATCAACGAGGAGCTGTCGCGGCGCCTGTCCTCGAACGTGCGGGTGATCGAGGCGGCGACATTGCCGACGCAGAGGCAGAGCAATCGCACGCTCTTTATGGCGCTCGGCATCTTCGCCGGCGTGCTCGGCGGCCTGGCCGCGACCTTCGGGCGGACCAGCCTCAGGCAGGTTTGCGTGCTGCCCAGCGAAATGGAAGAATGGCTCGATCTCAATTCGCTGCTGGTCGTCGGTTACAGAGAGCCTGAGCCCGCCCCATGAATTATCTGGTCCCCGTCGGCGGCCGCCAGACCGAGGAGCTGGACTCGCGGTTGGTCCGGTTCCTGAAACCCAAGGACGCCTCGCAGCTGATCCACCGGATACAGCATGCCGCCCGCGACAGCGGCAAGGTGGTGGAGTTCATCGGGCCGCACGGCGGGGAAGGGACCTCCACCATCGCGCGCGAGTTCGCGATCCTGATGACCCAGCGATCGAACAGGCCGATCCTGCTGCTGGATCTCGACATCCCGATCAACGGGCACAGGGACTGGTTCGCCGAGAACACCAATCTGATCTCGACCTCGATCAAGGTGGTGATCCCGCACGGCCGGCTGATGTTCCACCGCGTCGGGACCTCGCCGCTGGTGATCAGCGAGCTGGTTCTGGATCATCGCGGCATCAATCCGCTGAACGACCTGATCGTCGGCCGCCAGACGCTGGATCAGTTACGCGATGTGTTCAGCCTGATCATCGCCGACGCTCCGCCGCTGAAGGAAAGCTTCGAAGGCGTCGCCTTTAGCGCCCATGCCGACGCCACGGTGATGGTGATCGAGGCCGAACGCACCCGCGCCCCGGTGGCGCAGGATCTCTCCGAACGGCTGAAGGATATGGGGGCGCAGCTTGTCGGCTTCGTCTTCAACAAGCGGCGCTATTACGTGCCGGACTTTCTATATCGGGAGCTGTGAGTTAGCGGTTTTGTAGGATGGGTAGAGCGTAGCGAAACCCATCATCCAGCGCATCAAACGATGGGTTTCGCTCCGCTCTACCCATCCTACGTCCGCACCCCGCGATACGCACTCACCACATCGCGCGGCTCGATCGTCACCTCCGAGCGGCGGCCCAGGAAGAAGACGCCGCTGGCGCCGTCGGAGGCATGGCTCCTGCCGATCAGCCAATCGCTCCAGCGCAGCCAGAAGAAGGGCAGGGTCAGCAGCTCGCCCAGCTTGCGGTTGCGGGTGATCCCGGTCATCACCGAGCGGATCGCCCAGATCAGCACGGAACCAGGGCCGTTCACGGCCCCTGAAGCGATACGGTCGAACCGGCGGAACAGCCAGCGATGGCCATTCTCGGTGAAGCGGGTGAAGTCGTAGGCGCCTTCGTGAACATGCTGCATGAAGGGTGTCTCGGCATAGACCAGCCCGTCCTGCTTCAGCACGCGGTGGATTTCCTCCGCGACCTTCCACGGATCGAGCACATGCTCCAGCACTGCCTGGATCCAGACGGCGTCGACCGATCCGTCGGCCAGGGGGAGGCCATGGGAATCCGCTACGAGCTGGGTTTCGGGCGAGGCGTAGATATCGAACACGATCAGCCGGACGCCCGGCGTGGTATAGAGCCGGTCGCTGCCCACGCCACGCGAGCCGCCGCCCACCACCAGGATGACCGGCTCGGCGACCTTGCCCAGCAGCTTCAGAAGCCGCTCGGCATAGACCCGGGCGACCGGGTTCTCGCCATAGGCGATCCGCCTGACCCAATAGCGTAGCCCCCGGCCCGTGCGCCGGATCGGGCTTTTGCCCGCGGCTTCCTCGAAGCGGGTGCGGTCGATGATGCTGTTGGGAAAATCGATCAGCACCGGCTGGCCGGACATGACGGGGAAACCGGCGGCGCCGCTGCAGCCGGGGACCGTGCAGCGCACGCCATCGCTCCAGTCGAGCGCCGCGTGGTGGGCGCAGGGGCAGCGCAGCCGGTTCCGCACCCAATCGGGCAGGGCGGCGGCGGCGGTCACCGGCCCCACCCCAGATTCAACGCCGTTTCATAGCGCGCGGCCACCGCCGACACGGTGAAGGCGGAGGCCGCCTTGCGCAGCGCCGTTTTGGCGACCGGCTTGTCGAGCGCGGCCAGCATCGCCCGTCCGAGCGCCTCGGCATCGCCGACATCGGCCAGAACTCCCAATTTGCCGCCCTGCAGCAGGTCGGCCGGCGCGCCGCAGCGGGTCGACACGACCTGGGTGCCGCAGGCCATGGCCTCGACCACCGTGTTGCCGAACCCTTCCGACACGGAGGAGACGACGACCGCGTCGGCATGGGCGGTATAGGGCCAGGGATTCGCGACGATGCCGGGCATCCTGAGGTCATTGCCGAGATCGAGCTCGGCGGCGAGAGCGGTGAGCGCCGCCCGTTCCGGCCCGTCGCCCAGGACGATCAGGCGGGAAGGGCGCCGATCGAGGACATGACGGAAGGCGCGCAGCAGCGTCGGGAAATCCTTGACCGGCGCCATCCGGCCGATGGCGAGAAAGGTTGGGACGCCGGCGCGCATGTCGGCCGGCCGGGGCAATCTGGCGGGATCGAAAACATCCGGCACGATGGGATTGCCGACGACCGAAATCGAGCGGTTCAGTCCCAGAACGGCCTTCATATCGTTGGCGACCGCATCGGAGGCAGCGAGAACCGCGCCGGCGGCGGGGTAGAGCCGGCGCATCACCGGCACGATCCGGGCCAGGCTGCCGTCTATCCGGACCTTGTCGCCCAGCAGGCTATGCTCGGCGACGGTGATCCGGGTGCTGGACCGCAGCCCCGCGACCAGGGCGACGGCGCTGTTGTGGGGCAGGGCGGAATGCAGCACGGCGGGCCGGTTGCGGCGGAGCCACGAAGCGAGCTTGGGCAGGGCCCACAACGTGCGCGACGCGCCGAGAATATCGACCGGCACATCGGGCGACACCGCGTCCAGCAACGCGCCCTCTTCCCGGTCGAGCAGCAGGGTGACCGGGCGGCCCTGGGCGGCCCAATGGTTCGCCAGCGTGACCGTCGCGCGCTCAATGCCGCCCATCGGCAGGCGCGGGAGATACAGCACGAGCATCAGGCGCTTTTCCATCTGTTGAACAAGGCATGGCGGACGCCGGCGACGTTGGCGAGCAGCGCGCCGCCGCCGGCGAACAGCGCCATGATGGCGACGCCCGCGATCAGGCCGGCGATCGAAGACGGCAGCCGCAACAAAACGATCAGCCCGCCGGCTGCCAGCGACGGCACCAGGATGCGAGCGCTGACCCAGCCCGGGATAGGGACATCGAACAGCGGGCGCACCAGCAGCCAGGACATCAGCGCATAGACGAACTGGGCACTGAGCAACGCGTAGCCGGCGGCCATCACGCCGTAACGCGGGATCAGCGCGAAATCCATGACCACGCCGAGGGCCGCGGCCGGCAGGATCGCCCAGATCTCGAGCGCGGTCCGGCGGGCGATCTGGAAGCCATGGGCGAGGTAGTGGCTGGCCAACCCGTTGAACACCGTGGCGACCGCGACCAGCGGCAGTATCTGCCGCGCCTGGTCCCGCAGCGCCGGTCCGATCAGAAGGTCGGTGATCGGGCGGGCCAGCGCGATCAGGGTC
>Ga0105238_10003309_pt1 | contig 16095 bp, 11 predicted proteins | sample KBSC34metaG_FD_81526 | JGI IMG/M metagenome (GOLD analysis project Ga0105238, IMG submission 81526) | Corn rhizosphere microbial communities from Kellogg Biological Station, Michigan, USA - KBS C3-4 metaG | ecosystem: Host-associated > Plants > Roots > Rhizosphere > Soil | place: Michigan, USA... | reverse complement strand
TTCTTGCGCAAGCTGTGAGGTAATTAGCCTCAAGCCATTGAATTTCATTGAGAGAACCCGGCCCTGCAGCTGCATCAGCCGGTCGCGGAAGATCGGGTTGTCGATGATCCGCTGGTTGCCCACCGTCTCGGTCTTCATCAGCTCTATCAGGGCGTTCAGCCGCGCCTCGGTGGCGTTGGGATCCCCCAGCATCCCGCGTTCGTGCTTCAGCGTCGTGTTGGCCACGAACCAGCCGCGCCCGCGCCCGCCGACCACATTGGCCTGCGGCACCCGCACGTCGGTGAAGAACACCTCGTTGAACTCCGCCTGCCCGGTCATGGTCTTCAGCGGGCGGACGTCGATGCCCGGCGTATCCATCGGGAAGAGGACGTAGGAGATGCCCTCGTGCTTGGCGGCCTGCGGCTCCGTCCGCACCAGGCAGAACATCATCTGGGCGAGGTGGGCCGTGCTCGTCCAGATCTTGCTGCCCGAGATCAAGAAGTCGTCGCCGTCCTCCACGGCCTTGGTCTGCAGGCTGGCCAGGTCCGATCCCGAACCCGGCTCCGAATAGCCCTGGCACCACAGGATCTCGCCGCGGATGGTGGGCGGGATCCACCGCTTCTTCTGCTCTTCCGAGCCCACCTCCAGCAGCGTCGGCACCAGCATCGAGATGCCCTGTCCCGCCATGCCGCGCGGCGCGTTCGCCTCCATGAACGCCTCGGCGATCAGCCGCGATTTCAGCACGTCGGGCTCGGCGCCGAAGCCGCCGTATTCCTTCGGGATCGTGCGCGCCGCATAGCCGTGCTCGATCAGCAGCTGCTGCCAGCCCTTCGGGTCCTTCGGCTGGCCGGCCTCGTACTCGCCCTTGTGTTTGCTGAGGAAGCTCCGGACCTCGTCACGGAAGGCCAGCATCTCCGGCGTCGGTGTCAGGTCCATGGGCTGCAGGCCTCCTCGCGCAAACAGGAGCGCGTTTGCCGCGCCCGCGCAACGGCGCCCTGGCGTCATCCCGCCCGCCACGGCTTAGGCTGTGCTAAGTCCCTGGCGACGGAGGACCAGATGAACCGGATGCTGCTCGCCGCCGCGGCCGTGGCCGCGCTCTTCCTTTCCGGCTGCGGCCTGCCGAAGGGCTCCTCGGACCCCTGGGCCGGCTATGGCCCCAACCCGCCGTTGCCCAAGCCGCAGAGTTCGCTGATCCCCACGATCGGCACGCCGAAGGTGGTGGGCTGGCCGGCCGGCGCGGCGCCCAAGGCGCCCGCGGGCTTCACCGTCGTGCGCTACGCCGAGGGCCTGGACCACCCACGCTGGCTCTACGTGCTGCCGAACGGCGACGTGCTGGTGGCCGAAAGCGCCTCGGTCCCCTCGCCCGCCGACAGCGACAACAAGGGGATTCGCGGCTTCTTTGCGCGCATGCTCATGAAGAAGGTGGGTTCGGCCAAACCCAGCCCGGACCGCATCTTCCTGCTGCGCGACGCAGACGGGGATGGCGTCGCCGAAAGCCGCATGCTGTTCGCCCAGGGCCTGCATCAGCCGTTCGGGATGACGCTGACCGGCGGCCAGCTCTACGTCGCCAACAGCGACGGCGTCGTCAGCTTCCCCTACGCCGACGGCCAGACCTCGGAGACCGGCAGCGGGACCAAGGTGTTCGACCTGCCCGGCCCGCCAATCAACCACCACTGGACCAAGAACGTCGTCGCCAGCCCCGACGGGACCAAGCTTTACGCCACCGTCGGTTCCAACTCGAACGTCGGCGACAACGGCATGGAGGCCGAGAAGGGCCGCGCGGCGATCTGGGAGTACGACCTGGCGACCCGGCAGGCGCGCATCTACGCCTCGGGCATCCGCAACCCGAACGGCATCGATTTCGAGCCGACGACGAAGCAGATGTGGACCGTCTCCAACGAGCGCGATGAGATCGGCAACGACCTGCCGCCGGATTTCCTGACCCAGGTGAAGGACGGCGCCTTCTACGGCTGGCCTTACAGCTACTGGGGCCAGAACGTCGACACCCGCGTGAAGCCGCAGAACCCGCAGATGGTGGCCATCGCCACCAAGCCGGACTTCGGCCTCGGCGCGCACACCGCCGCCCTGGGCCTGACGTTCTACACGGCGGACCTGTTCCCGGCGTCCTACAAAGGCGGCGCCTTCATCGGCGAGCACGGCTCGTGGAACAGGAAGCCGCTCAACGGCTACCAGGTCGTGTTCATTCCCTTCGCGAACGGCCAGCCACAGAACCGACCGCAGGCGTTCCTCTCCGGCTTCCTGAACAAGAACCAGGAGATCCAGGGCCGGCCGGTCGGCGTGACTGTCGACCGCAAGGGCGCGCTGCTGGTGGCCGACGACGTGGGCGGCATCGTGTGGCGCGTCACGCCCACGCCGGCCGGGACCGCGCCGGCGGCGAAATAGACCCGTTCATCCCGGCGAAGGCCGGGACCCAGATCCAGAGACGCAAAGGCTGATTGGATCTGCGCGGGGGCGTTGGGACCTACCTTGGAGAGCCATGCCTGGCGCGCATCATGCGGAATCCTGAAATGGCGATGGCCCCACCCGGGCTCGGATGGGGCCAATCTTGCGCGGACGGCCGGTGCTCAGCGGCCGGTGTAGAAGGCGCAGAGCTTGTTGCCGTCCAGATCGCGGAAGTAGGCGCCGTAGAAGCCATCCATCCGCTGTCCGGGCGGACCTTCGCAGCTGCCGCCGTTCGCCAGCGCCGCGGCATGGGCCGCATCCACCGCCTCGCGGCTGGCCGCCGGCAGGCCGAACATCGAGCCGTTGCCGGCGGTGGCCGGCGCGCCGTCGTAGGGCCCGCAGATCGCCAGCATCGAGGGCCCCGTCCCGCCGTAGAACTGCATCCGGTCGCCGAAATCCATGGTCCGCTTGCCGCCGAGCGCGCCGGTCACGGCGTCATAGAACCCGCGGGCCTTGTCCAGGTTGTTGGTGCCGATGGTGGCGTAGCCGATCATGTTCGTATCTCCCTGTCTCGTGGGCGCCAACCTAGCGGATGACCTTCGGGGAACCGCAAGGGCCGCTCCGTGTCCCCCCGCGTGGACGCCGCCGGCGATCCGTAGTCATCTTCGGCGAAAGTTCGGGGAGGAGCGATGACCTGGCGGGTTATGGCGGCGCTGGCGGCGGCGCTTTCAGTCGCGGCCGGCGGCGCGGCGCAGGCGCAGTCCACCGCGGCGAAGCGCGAGGGCTGGACCGTCCAGGGCCTCGGCGCCCCGGCGCAGATGGTCGTCGACCACTGGGGGATCCCGCACATTTACGCGGCCAGCTCCCGCGACGCCTTCTTCCTGCAGGGGTACAACGCCGCCCGCGAGCGGCTCTGGCAGATCGACCTGTGGCGCAAGCGCGGCCTGGGCCGCCTGGCCGCCAGCTTCGGCCCGGCCTACGTCGAGCAGGACCGCGCCGCGCGGCTCTTCCTCTACCGCGGCGACATGGCCGCCGAGTGGGCGTCCTACGCGCCCGGCGCGAAGGAGTCCGTCGAAGCGTTCGCGGCCGGGATCAACGCCTACGTGGCCGAAGTGAAGGCCGGCAAGCGCCCGCTTCCGGTGGAGTTCAAGCTCTCCAAGAGCCAGCCCGAGACCTGGGCGGCGGAGGACATGCTGCGCATCCGCAGCCACGCGCTCGTCTCCAACGTCCAGTCAGAAGTCGCCCGCGCCCAGGTCGCCTGCGCCGGCGGGATCGCCGCCGACGCGCTGCGCCGCAAGCTGGAGCCACCGCATACGCCGGTGGTCCCGGCCGGCCTCGACCCGTGCGTGATCCCCGACGGGGTGCTGAAGGACTACCTGCTGGCCACTCAGCCGGTCGACTTCCAGCCGATGACCGCGGGCGGCAAGCGCACCGAGATCGCGCCCGGCGTCAAGCTCGCCCAGGCCGAAGCCGCCTACGAGGCGGAGGGCTCCAACAACTGGGTCATCGCGCCCTCGCGCACCGCCACCGGCCGCCCGATCCTGGCCAATGATCCACATCGGCCGGTGGGCGTGCCTTCGCTGCGCTACATCGCCCACCTCTCCGCGCCGGACCTCGACATCATCGGCGCCGGCGAGCCGGCCCTGCCCGGCGTCTCGTTCGGCCACAACCGCGACATGGGCTGGGGCCTGACGATCTTCTACATCGATCAGGAGGACCTCTACGTCTACGACACCAGGGCTGACGCCTATCGCTACAAGGGCGGTTTCGAGCCGATGAAGGTGCTCCATGAGGCCATCGCGGTGAAGGGCGAGGCCCCGCGCGACGTCATCCTGAAGTTCACCCGCCACGGCCCGGTCGTCGCCGAGACCCCCGGCCCAAATGGTACTGGCCACGCCTTCGCCATCCGCACCGTCTGGATGCAGCCCGGCGCCTCCGGCTACTTCGGCTCCTCGCGCATGTGGCGGGCCAAGTCCTGGGACGACTTCAAGGCCGCCCAGGAAGCCTGGGGCGTGCCGCCGCTGAACCTGGTCTACGCGGGAACGTCGGGCGACGTCGGCTGGTCGGCCGCGGGCCTCACGCCGGTGCGGCCCAACTGGGACGGCCTCATGCCGGTGCCCGGCGACGGCCGCTACGAGTGGGCGGGCATGCGTCCCGAGGCCGAGCTGCCGAGCGTCAAGAACCCGCCGCAGGGCTTCTTCGCCACGGCCAACGCCATGAACCTGCCGCCCGGCTACAAGAACCCGACCGCCTACGAGTGGTCCAGCCGCTCGCGGATCGACCGGATCACCGAGGTGCTGGCGAGCCTGCCCAAGGCCACCCTGGCCGACTCCATGGCCCTGCAGACCGACAGCCACGACGCGCTCTCGCGGCGCGCCATCGCGCTGCTGGCCGGCGTGAGCTCGCCCGATCCGCAGGTGCAGGCGGCGATCGCCCTGCTCCGCGGCTGGGACAACGACGAGCGGGTGGATAGCGCCGCGGCCGCTCTCTACCAGGTCTGGTCGGAGACCCACCTCGGCCGCACCGTCGTCAACGTCGCCACGCCGGAGGCGGCCCGCACGTTTGTCGGCAACGGCTCGGTCGACGCCGCCATCACCTGGCTGGAAACCGCTCCTGCGCCGGTGCGCGCGCGCATCCTCACCGACAGCCTGAAGGCCTCCGTCGAGGAGATGAAGGCCCACCTCGGCCCTGACCCGGCCGCCTGGACCTGGGGCGCGCTGCACCACGCCAAGTTCGACCCGCCCGCCGCGGTGCTGGCCGACCCCCTGCTCGCCGAGCAGATGGCGACGGGCAACCTGCAGATTCCCGGCTCGGCGCAGTCGCCGCGCGCGGCGACCTACGCGCCCGGCACCTTCCGCCAGACCGCCGGCGCGTCGGTGCGGCTCGTGCTGGACGTGGGCGCCTGGGACAATTCGGTGGCGATCAACACGCCCGGCCAGTCGGGCGACCCCTGGAGCCCGCACTACCGCGACCTCTACCCGCTGTGGGCCGCCGGATCCTACGTGCCCCTCGACTTCAGCCGCGCCGCCGTCGACCGCGACGCCGAGCTGATCGTGAGCCTGACGCCGGCCAAGTGACGCTTCCTGACAGGATGCTGTCAGCAGGTCGCGCGCATGGTGGGTCCCATCGAACGAGGGACTGAAGACCATGGCGCAGGAGCTGGACAGACGAGCCTGGCTGGGCGGCAGCGTGCTGTTCGTGGCCGCCGTGACGGCCGATCGGGCGAAAGCCGAGCCCCAGCTGGCGATGACCAACCGCGGCCACTTCCTGGCCCGGCCGGAGCACCGCGACGCGCTGGTCCGGTGCTTCACCGACGTGCTCGGCTGCTTCGGGCCCATCATGCTGCCGCCGAAGACCGGCCTGGGCCCGGTGGCGGCGTTCCGCTTCCCCGGCGGTGGCGCGGTCAGCGTCGAGTTCACCGACCGGGCGCTGCCCGAGGCCGATGCGCGCCGCGGCGCCTGGCTGGAGCTGAAGCCCGCCGATCCCGACGCGCTGGAAGCGGCGGTGAAGGCCGCCGGCCTCCCTCAGATCACCTACGCCGCCACCACGACGTTCTACTTCGCCGTCCCCGGCGGCCAGGTGTTCGGCATCGCGCGGGCCGACCGCGCCGAGCTGAAGGGCTAGACCCGGCCCGTCACCGGGATCAGCGCGCCGGTCACCGCGCGGGCCGCCTCGCTGGCCAGGAACAGCATCACCGCCGCCAGGTCGGCAGGCGCCACCCAGGCCGCGAAATCGGCCTTGGGCATATCGGCGCGGTTTGTGGGCGTGTCGAGGATCGACGGCAGCACGGCGTTCACCGTCACCCCGTCGCCCTTCAGCTCCTCGGCCAGCGACTGGGTCAGCGCATGAACGCCGGCCTTCGAGGCGGCGTAGGGCGCCATGCCGGTCGCGGCCTTCAGCGCCGCGTTCGCGCCGACGTTGACGATCCGCCCGGAGCCCGAGCGCTTCAGGTGCGGGATCGCCGCGCGGCAGGCGTTGGAGGCCGTCTCGACGTTGATCTTGAAGAGCTTGCGCCAGGTCTCCGCCGAGCCGTCGGCGTGGGTCTCCCAGGCGAAGCCGCCGGCGATGTTGAGCAGCACGTCGAGCCCGCCGAAGTGGTCTGCCGCTGCATCCATCGTGGCCTGCGCGGCCGCCGCGTCCGACAGGTCGACGCCGCACAGGACGTGCACGTCATCCGCCTCGGTCAGGTCTTCCGGCGGCGCCTTGGCGAAGTCGATCACCGCCAGCCGCGCGCCCTGCGCCCGCGCCGCGCGCGCCACTGCCGCGCCCAGGACGCCGGAAACCCCCGTGATCGCATAGATGCGGCCGGCCATGCTTACCCCGCGCTCCAAGCCCTCCTCCTCGATGGAGGAGGGTTGGGTGGTGGTGTGGCCGTTGAGGCGCGGGGAGTCAAAGGTCGGCGCCGGCCTCGGTCTTCATCCAAACGCCGTGCCCGCACCACCATCCCCGGCCCTTCCTCCATCGCGGAGGAAGGGAGGGATGTCGGTAGCCCTACAGCCGCTCGACGATTGTCACGTTGGCGAGGCCGCCGCCTTCGCACATGGTCTGCAGGCCCCACGTCTTGCCCCGCGCCTTCAGCGCGTGCAGCAGCGTGGTCATCAGCTTGGTGCCCGAGGCGCCCAGCGGGTGGCCGAGCGCGATGGCGCCGCCGTTGACGTTCAGCTTCGCCGGGTCCGCGCCCGTGGTCTGCAGCCAGGCCACCGGCACCGAGGCGAACGCCTCGTTGACCTCGAACAGGTCGATGTCGTCGATCTTCATGCCGGCCTTCTTCAGCGCCCGCTCGGTCGCGGGCAGCGGGGCCTCCAGCATGATCACCGGGTCATGGCCGATGAGGGTCAGGTTGTGGATGCGGGCCATCGGCTCCAGGCCCAGCTCCTTCAGGCCCTTCTCCGAGACCACCATCACGCCGGAGGCGCCGTCGCAGATCTGGCTCGAAGTGGCTGCGGTGATGTAGCCGCCTTCGCGCAGCAGCTTCACGCCGCGCATGCCTTCCATGCTGACGTCGTAGCGGATGCCCTCGTCGCTGTCGTGGCGGACCGTGTTGCCCTCGGAGTCCACGCCGTCGACGGCCACGATCTCGTCCTTGAACGCGCCGCCTTGGGTCGCCGCGATCGCGCGCTGGTGCGAGTGGTAGCCGAACTCGTCCAGCTGGTCCTTCGTCAGGCCATACTTCTGCGCCACCATCTCGGCGCCCATGAACTGGCTGAACTGGATGTTCGGGTAGCGCTTCTGCTGGTTCGGGCTCATGGGCGTGCCGAAGCCTTCCTTGGCCGGCAGCGAGACCGAAAGGCCCATCGGCACGCGCGTCATGCTCTCGACGCCCGCGGCGATCACCACGTCCATGGTGCCGCTCATCACCGCCTGGGCGGCGAAGTGCAGCGCCTGCTGCGACGAACCGCACTGGCGGTCGACGCTGGTCGCCGGCACGCTTTCGGGCAGCTTCGAGGCCAGCACCGCGCCGCGGGCGACGTTGGTGGACTGCTCGCCCACCTGCATGACGCAGCCCATGACCACGTCCTCGACCAGGGCGGGGTCCGCGCCCGTGCGCGCCATCAGTTCGTCCAGGACGACAGCGCCCAGGTCCGCCGGGTGCCAGCCCCGCAGCCGGCCGTTCTTGCGACCGCCGGCGGTCCGCGTCGCGGCGACGATATAGGCCTCGCCCATGTCTTGCTCCTTGATGTCTGGCGCGGCTTCCCGCGCGTCGAACGGGCTCTTAAGCGGGCGCCGCTGCGTTAGGCAACGCCGCCGAAAGTCGCCCCCAATATGCGCTCCAGCCACTGCGCGTCCAAGGCGTCGAAGGCGGCCAGCCGCTCGGAATCGACGTCGAACACGGCGATCAACCGGCCGGCCGCGTCGCGCACCGGGACCACGATCTCGCTCTGCGAGCGGGCGTCGCAGGCGATGTGGTTCGGTATCGCGTTCACGTCCTCGACGATCTGGGCGCGGCCCGTCGCCGCCGCCGTCCCGCAGACCCCTCGCCCGAAGGCGATCCGCAGGCAGCCCAGGCTGCCCTGGTAGGGCCCGACCACCAGCTCGTCGGGCTTGTCCGGATCGACGACGTAGAAGCCGGTCCAGAAGTAGTCCTCGAAGCTCGTGGCCAGCATGCCAGCCACCGTCGCCATCCGCGCGGTGAGATTCGGCTCCCCGGCCAGCACCGCGGCGATCTCCTCGGCCACGGCGGCATAACGTTGCGCTTTTTCCGCGGGTAGCACGCGCGCGTTGAAGGCTTCAGCCATTTCCCGGGTTTAACCTTCTCCGACGGCTGGACAAACCCTTAGACGGCGGCCTTTGTAGCGCCGTCTTTCGTCGGGGATCCTTCATGCGTCTTGCCGTCGCCGTTTCCGCGCTCGCCCTGCTGAGCGCGGCGCCCTCGTTCGTCCAGGCCCAGGAGCCGGCCAGCCGCGCCTTCACCGGGCGGGACATCTTCGCGCTGCGGGCGGCGGGCGATCCGCAGGTTCGGCCGGACGGCGGCGCGATCGCCTACGTGCGCACGACCCAGGACATCATGACCGACAACGGCCGGCCCTCGATCTGGCTGGTCGACCCGAAGACCGGCGAGCAGTCGCCGCTGGTGGTGAACGAGAACGCCAACATGTCGCCGCGCTGGTCGCCGGACGGCTCGCGGCTGGCCTACGTGGTGGCCGGTCCCGGCGGCGCGCAGCTTTACGTCCGCTGGATGGCGTCGGGCCGCTCGGCCCAGGTCGCGACTCTGCCACATGCGCCCAACTCCATCGCCTGGTCGCCGGACGGCCGGTCCATCGCCTTCGTGATGCTGGTGGACGACGAGGGCAAGCAACTGGCCCAGCCGCCGGCCCGGCCCGAAGGCGCCAAGTGGGCCGAACCGCTGAAGCAGATCGACCGCGTCACCTACCGCGCCGACGGGGCCGGCTACCTGCGCCCCGGCTACCGGCGCCTGTTCATCGTGTCGGCCGACGGCGGCGAGCCGCGCCAGCTCACCTCGGGCAAGTTCGACGACGGCGGCCCGATCGACTTCTCCAAGGACGGCAAGTTCATCTACTTCGCCACCGATCATCAGCCGAACTGGGAGCGCGACCCGCAGGAGAGCGAGGTGTTCTCCGTCGACGTCGCCACCGGCGCGCAGACCCAGCTCACCCACCGCAAGGGCCCCGACCAGGCGCCTACCGTCAGCCCGGACGGTTCGAAGATCGCCTACGTCGGCTTCGACGACCACGGCCTGCGCGGCTACGAGAACGTGCGCCTCTACGTGATGGACCGCGATGGCGGGAACAGCCGCGTGGTCACCGGCGGCCTCGACCGCAGCGTAGGCGGGGTGGCCTGGGCCGCGGACGGCAAGAGCCTCTACATCGACTACGTCGACCACGGCGTCACCAAGATCGCCCGCGTCGGCCTGGACGGGAAGCTGGAGACCCTGGCCAGCGGCCTCACCTCCGGCGCCGAGATGGATCGGCCCTACACCGGCGGCGACTGGTCGGTGGGCAAGAACGGGCTCGTCGCCTTCACCCAGGGCGACGCGGCCAACCCGCCGGACATCGCGATCGTCCAAGGCGGCAAGACCCGGCGGCTGACCCACCTCAACGAGGACCTGTTCGCCGCCCATACCCTCGCCAAGGTCGAGCCCCTGCCGGTGACCTCGTCCTTCGACAAGCGCGCCATCGACGCCTGGATCGTCACCCCGCCGAACTTCGATCCGTCGAAGAAGCACCCGATGATCCTGGAGATCCACGGCGGGCCGTTCGCCGCCTACGGCCCGGTGTTCTCCACCGACGACCAGCTCTATGCGGCGGCCGGCTATGTCGTGGTCTACGGCAACCCGCGGGGCTCGACATCCTACGGCGACGAGTTCGCCAACACCATCGACAAGAACTACCCCAGCCACGACTACGACGACCTGATGAGCATGGTGGACGCCGCCGTCGCCAAGGGCTTCGTCGATCCCAACCGGCTCTACGTCACCGGCGGATCGGGCGGCGGCATCCTGACCGCCTGGATCGTCGGCAAGACCAACCGCTTCAAGGCGGCCGCCAGCCAGAAGCCGGTGATCAACTGGGTGAGCGAGGTGCTGACCACGGACGGCTACACCTTCATGGGCCCGTCGTGGTTCGGGAAGATGCCGTGGGAGGACCCCATGGCCTACTGGAACCGCTCGCCGCTCTCGCTGATCCCCAACGTCAAGACGCCGACCCTGGTGATCGTGGGCGAAGAGGACCACCGCACGCCGCCGAGCGAGGCCGAGCAGTACTTCGACGCCCTGCAGCTGCGCGGCGTGCCGACCGCGCTGATCCGCGTGCCGGGCGCCAGCCACGGCGGCCTCGCCGAACGGCCCAGCCAGGCGGCCGCCAAGGCCAGCGCGATCATCGCCTGGTTCGACCGCTACAAGTGAAGCGCGCCCTCCTCCTCGCCGCGGCAGCCTTCGCCCTGGCCGGCGGGGCGCTCGCCGCCCCACGCTCGGCCGGGATCCAGGACCCGGACACGAAGGCCTGGTTCCAGCTCACCGAGCAGCTGGCGGGCGACGCCATGGAGGGCCGCGACATCGGCTCGCCCGGCTACGACCGCGCCGCGGCGATCGTGGCCGACCGCTTCAAGGCCGCGGGCCTCAGGCCCGCCGGCGACCCGAACAGCGCGGGGGGCGGCTGGTTCCAGGTCTTTCCGGTGCACGAGAGCAAGGTCGAGACGGCCGAGTTGTCGGTCAGCCTGACGAACGGCCGCACCGAGCATCTGCGCTTCCTGCAGGACTTCAGCGTCCGCGCCGCCGACGACCTCCCGCCGTCCATCGAGGCGCCGGTGATGTGGGCCGGCTTCTGCCGCCCGGCCGACCTCGCCGAGGCGCGTGGCAAGTGGGTCGTCTGCGTCAACACGCGCTGGAAGGGGCTCACCACCGGGGCCGAGCGGGTCGCCAACGCCCGCGCCGCCGGCGCCGTCGGCCTGGTGCAGATGGACGATCCGTCCTTCACCATCGAGCCGTTCCGCTGGCCAGCCGCCTACGCCCGCACCGTCACCAATGCCGACAAGCCGCCGCCTGCGACGGGCGGCTTCCCCGTCCTCACCGCCAGCGTCACGGCCGCCGACGAGATGCTGGGGGACACGCACCGCGCGTCACGGCCGTTGCTGACGGAGAAGGGCCGGGTCGCCGCGGCGCCCTTCACGAACGGCGCGCGGATGAAGGTCGCCTTCACGGTCAGTCGCCGCGACTACACCGCCAAGAACGTCGTCGCCCTGATGCCCGGCGCCGACCCGGCGCTGAAGGACCAGATGCTGGCCATCTCCGCCCACCTCGACGGCTATGGCTACGGCACGCCGGTGAACGGCGACGGGCTCTACAACGGCGCGCTGGACGACGCCGCCTACGTCGCCACGCTCGTGCGCTTCGCCGACAAGCATCGCGGCAAACCGCTCAGGCGCAGCGTCCTCTTCCTGGTCACCACCGGCGAGGAGAAGGGCCTGCTGGGTGCGCACTGGTTCGTGGACCATCCGACGGTTTCCAAGGCGGCCATCGTCGCCGACATCAACCTCGACCAGCTGCGCCCGCTCTTCCCGCTGAAGCTGCTGACGCAGCTGGGCGTCAACGACTCGACGCTGGGCGCCGACGCCAAGGCCGTGGCCGCGTCCATGGGCGTGCGCATCCAGCCCGATCCGGAGCCCGAACGTGGCCTGATGCAGCGGGCCGACCACTGGCCGTTCATCCAGGCGGGTATTCCGGCCACGGGCTTCATCTTCGGCTACGAGCCCGGCACGGAGGCCGAGCGGCGCTATCGCGAATGGTACCAGGTCCGCTACCACCGCCCGCAGGACGACCTGACCCAGCCGATGGACTTCCAGGCCGCCGGCGACTTCAACCGCTTCTTCTACAAGCTGGCCGAGCGCGTCGCCGACGCGGCTGAGAAGCCCCGGTTCACCCACTGACCGGGCCGCCGCCCCTCACCACCCTGAGTCGCATTCGTTCAAGTCGCGCCTGACCGGCCGTGCTCTGCATAGGGCGGGCTGGTCAACTTCGAGGTGCGATCATGACTCAGAAGCAGATGGGGCGACCCCCGGCCCGGAGACTGTGGCGCAACGTTTGGCTGGCCGGGACCCTCGGGCCCGTCCTGGCCGTCACCGCCTGGAGCGGCGCGCACGCCGTGACTGTTCTTCCGGACGCCTTCGCGAGCGGCGCGATCAACCTGCAGCACAGCTCGTTCTGCGGCGCGGCCTGTTCCATCCAACCGACGTTGGGCGACTTCGGCAACGTGACTGGCCTGGGGGACGTCGCCGGCGCCAACGCCACCGCCACCATCGGCGCCGCCATGTCGGCGTTCACCGTGTCGTCGTCCTTCGACGTCGATCCCGGCTGGACGGCGGGCGCGAACGTCACCGCCGTCTACAGCTTCGAATGGGTGGGTCCGACATCCAGCACGACGATCGACACGGACATCGCCGTGCTCGTCCACACCGAGGTCGACGCGGGCGCCACGGAGGCCAGGGCGCATCTCACGATCCTCGATGAATCGACCCACGCCCTGGTCTTCAACGACAGCTGGGGATGCGCCTTCAACGGGTGCGCGAACCCCGACTTCAACGGGACCCTACAGCTGAGCTTGTCGCCCAACGTTGTCTACGATGTGAGCATGACGACCCAGCTCATCTCGCACGTGCCCTTCGGCGGCGGTGCGGCGAGCGCCTTCATGGACCCGCACATCTTCCAGGACCCGATCGGCATCGACCCGTCCTACGCCCTGGCGTTGAGCGCCGGCGTCGGCAACACGGTCGGACCGTCCGGCGGGGTTCCTGAACCCGCCGCGTGGGCGATGCTGACGCTCGGCTTCGGCGCCGTGGGTCGGCTGGCGAGGCGTCGTCGCCTCGCGCCCGCGATGGCTTAGCCTAGGCCACTTCCTGGCGCGCCCCGCCGCCCGGCTTGGCCTGCTGCGGGACGGCCGCGCGGGTCAGCGCCTCGAAGAGCTCGGCCGCCTGGATCGGCTTGGCCACGTGGCCGTCCATCCCGGCGGCCAGGTACTGCTCGACCTGGTGGCTCATGGCGTTGGCGGTGAGCGCGATGATCGGCGTGCGCGAACGGTCCAGGTCGGCCTCGCGGTTGCGGATGATGCCGGTGGCGGTGATGCCGTCCATGATGGGCATCTGCACGTCCATCAGGATCACGTCCCAGTCGCCGTCCTCCCAGGCCTTCACGGCCTGCTCGCCGTTGTCGACGACGGTGGGATCGACGCCCATCTGGTGCAGCAGGGTCTTCAGCACCAGCTGGTTGACGGCGTTGTCCTCGGCCGCCAGCACGCGCAGCGACATCTCCGGCGCCTCGCCTTCCACGCTGGCGCGGGTCTGGATCATCGAGGCGACCGGCTTTTCGTCGCCCACCCGCTCCAGAGGCACGCGCAGGGTGAACTTCGAGCCCAGGCCCAGCTCGCTCTCGACGACGATCTCGCCCTTCATCAGCACCGCGAGCTCGCGGCAGATCGCCAGGCCGAGGCCCGTGCCGCCGAAGCGCCGCGTTGTCGATGAGTCCAGCTGGTCGAACTTGGCGAACAGCTTCTGCAGGTTCTCGCTGGCGATGCCGACGCCGGTGTCGCGGACCGACAGCTCCAGCATCGGGCCGTTGCGCACGGCGGTGACGCGGATCTCCCCCTGCTCGGTGAACTTCAGGGCGTTGGAGATCAGGTTGTAGAGGATCTGGCGCAGCCGGGTCGGGTCGCCGAGGTAGCGGCCGCGGGCGCGTTCGATGTCCAGCGCGAAGCTGAGCCCCTTCTTGTTGGCCAGCGCCGTGAACGCCGAATAGGCGCCGCGCGCCACCTCGGCCAGCTCGAATTCCATGTGCTCCAGCTCGAGCTTGCCGGCCTCGATCTTCGACAGGTCCAGCACGTCGTTGAGGATCGCCAGCAGCGCCTCGCCGGAGCGGTGGATCACCGACAGGCGGTCGCGCTGCCGCTCGGAGAGCTCGTCGCCGGCCATCGCCTGGGCCATGCCAAGGACGCCGTTCAGCGGCGTGCGGATCTCGTGGCTCATGGTGGCCAGGAAGGTGGACTTGGCCGCATTCGCCGCCTCAGCCGCCAGCGCCCCTTCGCGGGCCTCGGCGCGGGCCTTGCGCAGCGCCGAGCGCGAGCGGTCGAGCAGCCGGCGCGAGACGAAGAAGAAGTTGATCATGGCGACTAGCGCAGCGAGGGCCGTGACCATTGCAACCGGCGGCCAGCCCGCGCTCGAGCCCAGGTCCAGGACGACATAGACCAGCACCGAGACATACGGCGCCATCATCATCCGGAAGAGCCGCAGGTCGGCGTAGTACTGCAGCAGCACGTAGGTCGAGCCGATGAAGACCGTGGTCAGCGCGAAGTCCCGGGTCATCTCGCCGCCGTGACGCCACAGCGCCGCGACCATCAGCGCCTGGAGCGAGCCGCCCAGCACGCTGTTGGCGCTCGTGGCCACCGCCAGCGGGCCCGCCCACCGGGTGTCGCGGTTGCGCCCGGAGGCCCCGACCAGCTTGAACGACGCCCAGTAGCTCGCCCAGATGGCGATCGACCAGGCGAGCGCCTCTTGCCAGCCGAGGTAGCAGGCCGCGACGACGCCGACACTCGTGCTTGAGATCATCCGAGGCAGGATGTTGCGCATGGAGGCGGCATAAAGCGCCAGCCCAGCAGGCTGCGCCTTGGCCGTTGCCGCAGAAACCCTGGCGCCGCCGACGTCGGTCAACAGCCCCTCCCCCCGTTCTTTGGGCAGGGATGCTCGCCGAACCGAGTTAACCGTACGTGACCCAACGCGGGTTTTTGACGATCCCGTTCAAATTCCCGGTACGCCCAGCTCCGCGGCGGATCGGCGCAGCGCGGCCTGGTCAGGCTGCGAACCGGCGAGCGCCTTGGCCCCGTCTCGGTACGCCTGGGCCGCGGCGTCGGCCTGGCCCAGCACCATCCGGGCGCGCATCAGACGCTGCCATCCGTCCAGATCCTGGGGGTTTTTGGCGAGTCGGTCGGAAAGCCGCTGCACCATGCCGGCGATCATCGCCTGGCGGTCGCCGGCGCTCATCTGGCCGGCGGCGGCCACCTGGTCGGCTGTGGGGCCGGGCATGGGCGTGCCCTGGGCCGCCGCGGACGCCGCTGCCGCGGCCGGCGCGGGCGGCAGCCGTCCGCTCAAGTCCACGCCGCGCGCGGCGGCCACCTTCTCGACGAAGGCGCGCACCTGCGCCGCCCAAGGCGCGTCCGGCGGCGCGGACTGCAAAAGCGCGATCCAGTCGGCCATCGCCCCCTTGGCGTCGCCCCGCTGGTCTTTGGCGATGGCCAGGTAGTAGCGGGCCCGCGGATCGGCCGGGTCCAGCGACACCGCCTTCTTGAACGCGGTCTCAGCCTGAGGCGTCACCTGCCCGCCCGCCGCCAGCACGGCGGCCTCGCCCTCGGCCGAGCGGTATTCGGCGTTGTGCGGGTCGAGGTTGGCGGCCTTGGCGTAGGCGCCCGCGGCTTCGGCGTTCCTGCCCACCTGCAGGTACGACCAGCCCAGCATCCGCCAGCCGTCCGGATCGTTCGGCTGGGCCTTCAGGCTGGCCTCGAGCTGGGCGACCATCGTCGCCGGATCGCCGCCGGGATGGCCGGGCGGCAACGCGGCCTGGGCGGGCGCGGTGGCCTGCGGATGGCCGAGCTTCAGGTAGAGCCCGGTGGCGCCCAGCGCCACGATCGCCGCCACTCCCAGCGCCAGCGGGATCATCGCGCGGGCCGGTAGCGGCCAGCGCGGCGGCTCGGCTGTCCGGCCCTCGGCCAGCACCCG
>Ga0105238_10003308_pt1 | contig 16097 bp, 14 predicted proteins | sample KBSC34metaG_FD_81526 | JGI IMG/M metagenome (GOLD analysis project Ga0105238, IMG submission 81526) | Corn rhizosphere microbial communities from Kellogg Biological Station, Michigan, USA - KBS C3-4 metaG | ecosystem: Host-associated > Plants > Roots > Rhizosphere > Soil | place: Michigan, USA... | reverse complement strand
TTTTCAAGATTGTCGGCGAGCAGGGTAGAACACAGTAACAAGATCGAGGGAACGATACTTCGCATGAGTCCCTTTCTGGAAGCCCTCCGATTATGTCAGATGCCGCCGAGAGAGGAAGCTCAACGTCCTAGGCAGACCGAAGATGTCACGCAAAACGGCGGTAGTATTTTGGCCCGAGTCCGTTTATCGCGACCCGCTGCCAGTCCCAGGGCACGTTCGCGTCGCGAGGCGCACGCTCTTGAACTTCGCCGACGCTTTAGAGATTATCGATCAAGTTTCTGGAGCGGATGAGTTCGCTAATCTAAGAGCTTCGACACCGAAAGGAATGGCCGATGACGGTATCAGATAGCAGACAAGAACCTTTACTGCTGGAGGCTGAGGGCACCGCCATAGAACTGTTGTGGGTGCCTGGGAAGCTTTGAAATGGGATCACCAAATGATGGCTACTCGGAAGCGCCCTGCCACCTAGTCACGATTCCTCGCCCGTTCTATATGGGAAAGCTCCCAATTACACAACGACAGTGGGTCGGCGTATGCGGAGCCAGCCCCCAAACATCGCATGGTTCTGGCGACCAACCCATTGATAGCGTTAGTTGGTCCGACGCCAGCTATTTTTGCGACGTCTTGACCGGCAAAACCGGCCACCCAGTGCGGTTGCCTTCGGAAGCTGAATGGGAATACGCTTGCCGCGCTGGCACCACTGAAGAATTTTTCTTTAGTGCAGAGGGTCCCTTCCCAGACGATGCCAGCATCCCCAATAGCATTCGTCTGAAATTAAGTAACTATGCATGGTTTGATGAGAACAGCCTTGATGCGACACATCCTGTCGGTCTCAAACAACCGAACGCATGGGGGTTTCATGACATGTTGGGCAATGTCTGGGAGTGGTGCGCCGATTTCTGGCACAACAGTTATGTCGGCGCGCCGATTGACGGCCGAGCCTGGCTTGATCCGCCCGCTACGCGGCCCCTTCGTTGCCTCCGAGGCGGCGCCTGGGACATGAACGCATTTCGCTGTAGGTCTTGCTACAGAAGCTGGGATTGGGAAAGCGTCGCCACGAACCGATTCGGTTTTCGCGTCTGCGTCGAGTAGCTGAATCGGAGTCGACGAACTGGGCCGGACCGGAACTTACAAAACTATTAAAAGGATTTGGCTCCTCGCCTGTCGGCTTGACGATGACGAGAACCCGGTCCTCTATTTTTCCTTTGTCACGGCTGGCCTGCCATCGCCGGCGCCACTTCAAGCCCGCCCGGCGCCCGTTTAACGGCCCCGGGTACTAGGCCCTACCTGTGTCCACGCGGGGCCTCACGACCGCGTGGGTCATGCATTGCTTGGCCATGAAACTCTGTACGGTGTTCCGCCGGGCGCTCACCTCGTCCCGGCATAGGGCCGCGGTAACCCTTGCGAAAGTCGAAATGATGGTCGACATGTCCGTAGAAACGATCCGGCCCGTGGAACCAAGGTCCTGCTCCAATGAAGATTCCGCCCGAGAACCACTCCGGCCCATAGTAGCCGTCCGGAGCGCAGTTATAAGGAGGAACCTCGTAGTATCCATAAGGACAAACAGGCGGTTCTCCGATATTGACCGCAATTTGCGCGGCTGCGTTACCGGCGGAAGCCACCAAGAGACCTAGAGCAAAAATCATTAAGCCAAGCTGTTTTACTGTTTTCATAACATTACCTCTAGCTGTCTAGATTCAGTGAACTGAATCTGTATTCCATCCCGTTCACCATTGGTGCACTTGTCCTGCCAAAACTGTTGGCGGCAACTGTGCCGAACGGTCAGGATTGCCTTGATTAAGGAAGGTTTACGCCACGAAACATCTTGGTTCGCAGCCTGCTCTAACAGGTGCCCGTGGGCAGGAGGATCGAGCAATGACACCGGTACCATCATTTGCCGTCTTGCTGCTGATCATGCCAACACTCGTCGCTCAAACGTCGGATTTTCGTAACACAAACTGGGGGATGGATCGTTCGCAGGTTGTGGCGACGGAAGCTAAGCCGCCGAGCCAAATTCGCGAGGGTGGCGGCGAGATCGTGCTGCGCTATGAGTCGGCGCGCATTGCGGGGTTGGATTGTCGCGTGGTTTACATCTTCGCGAAGGACAAGCTGGTTCGCGCGAAATACGTATTTCAGCAAGACCACAACGGGAAAAACGACTTTCTTGCGGACTTCACGATGGTCGATGCATTTCTCATGGGGACTCTGGAGCGAGCCACAGAGCAACGAGTGTCGTGGCGCAACGACGCGTACAAAATGGAGCCGCGGAACTATGGACTAGCCGTGTCGCTAGGACAACTTCTTTATTCGACCCAGTGGAAGGGAAAGCGGACCGTCGTGACTCACGCTTTAACGGGGCAGAACGGCGCCATCACTCACGAAGTCGAGTATGTGAGCGTCGACCTGGAACCGTGGGAAGACCAAATCACTAAAGAACAAGAAGCGCCCTCAAGTAACGCACCAATTCAAACTGCTGCAGCACCGTAGAGTGGGACAGTTTTGCCAGGCTGCGGGCACGGACCAAAGGGTCACGCATTCTTTCCAGGTTTGGGGTTTTGGATCTACCTGAAATGGGAGGAACGTCGTGTCTGGAGAAGGCGCAAGGCAACTGCCCCCAACCAATCGCGGCGCTTGGCGTCGCGCAAGAACATCCATTCCAGCAGACGCACGGAAGCGGGAGTTTCCCAGGCCGAATCAAGCTCCCGCTTGCGCTGGATGATACCCGTCAGCGTTTCTCGCGGGCGCTCCCGAAACTCATCGAGCATCGCTGTCTGGTGAACGCAAGAGATGGTACAGAGGGGGGCACATTCTTTTCGGACAGCGGATTCCCGCACGATATCCTCGCGCCGGTAATGCTCCAGCGGGATGCCGGGACGCCCGCGTTGCTGAGAACAGTAATGCACCAAGCCGTCCTCGCAGATGTAAAGAAACCGGCCGCCCGCTCGGCAGTGCCAATCGTTCGGCAAACCCTGGAGAAGGTTTCGTTGAAACGCGTCCAGATGGGCGAAGGTGAAAAGCCCTCCTCCTAAACGATTGATTCGGTCATAGACGCCGTGCTGCTCGGAATTCAGCGGCTGTAACTGCCCCTTTTCATCATGCAGGACACCCACCGTACTGGTGAACCCAAGATCACGCGCTCGCGCAGTTATTTCGAAAGCATCCTCAGGACGGCGAATGTCGCTGCCCAGTACGGAGTTGATAGTGACCTCGAACTCCGCATACTCAGCGAGCCATTGAAGCTTGCGATCGAGCACCTGCAGGCTCTTCTTCGAGACGTTATCGGGTCTGACGTTGTCGATGCTGATCTGAAGGTAGTCAAGCCCGGCACGATTTAAGGCACGGATGCGGTCCGGGGTGAGGAAATAGCCATTTGTTATCAAGGTGCAGATCGCCTGGCGCGATCTGACATGGCGGATAAGGATGTCGAGATCGGGGTGCAGTGTAGGCTCACCACCGCTGAAGGTGATGATGCTCGTGCCGAGATCGCCAAGCCAATCGATCCGCCGCAGCATCACTGAAACGGGTACGGGCTGCGATGTCTTGTCAAACTCGTTGCAGTATGTGCATGAGAGATTGCACCGCCGGATTGGTACCACCTGAGCCAGAATGGGATGGTCAGTTGACGCCATCGCGCTTGCGAACATCCGTGCTTCGCGCCAGCGACGATTGAACTTGCGGAGTGCCCGCACGCTTTCATTGTATTTCGAGGAGCGTGGACCACTGGGCTCCTGTCGTCAGAATATCAGCGGCGGAACGTTTGGGCGCCGGCGTGTTTGGGCTGGAATAGCGAGTTCTAAGTACGTTTTTCGGGTAACGCCAAGCCGCGGCTTTAAATCCTTTCAACGGGAAACCACAATCCGGGCTGCTTTATCCCGCCCACGGGAGGTGAGTTGTGCCTCAGATTGAACCGTGCAATGATCATGAACTTGCAATCGCCAGAAGCATAGATCAGCTGGCTACGAAAGGCCCGCTCAGGGCGGCCGCAATCTGCCAAGCCCTTCAATCGCTGGATTTCATGGTGTGCCACGAGGACTGCCAATTCCTTGCGTGCTACGTTCACTGGCGACGAACGAACCCTATCTTCCAGCCCTGGGCGGCGGCAATCATTGCCCCACGGACACGATTCCGATAAGAAGACGGCGCTATTTCTCCCCGACCCAGGGTATTCCCCAGGTGCATCAAGCCCGGTTCCCGAAAGGCCCGCGCGGTCGTGCACCGGCCTTGGCGGCTCCTTCCTTGATGTAGGCCCAGCAGCCCGAGGTTCACACGGACGCCATGATGATGCGGACGGAGCAGCGGAAACGGAGAGATCCCTTTGATCAGGCACGCTCACCTGGTACTGTCGGTCAAACATGAAGCGGCTATAATGCTTCTTTTCTCAACGGGCCTTCGGATGCTCTATTGGTAGTGATGTGGCGTGGGGCATTGGAAGTCCAGTCTGGATGGTCCTTCTAGTGCAGATCATGCGCGCAGAAATGGCAGGTACCGTAGTTTTGTCGGCTATCCTTCAGCTCTCAACGTCCGCTCGATGCAAAACCAGGAAGATGCTTAAAGCTCGAGTGCGGGCCGAGTTGAAAGTTTACGGCGATGCGATCGCTATCCTGCAGAAACACGCGATATCCGCACTATCGGCGCTGGACAATCCGAGCGATGGCTTCAAAAAGGCCCAGGAACTAGCCGAGCACGCTAGACTCGCCTACCAAAACTCACGCCAGACGCTGGACGATCACATTGCCTCGCACGGCTGCGAGTGATCCATTTCCGGCCATGGTACTCTTGGGCCGATGGAACACTGTGCCGAGAGAGACAAACTAAAGAGCGCAGCCGCAGCCGCTTTAAAGGACATTATCAATTTTACTGACCGACTACTGAATGCGGTCGCCAGCGACGGACCCTGTGGATCGCTCACGCCGCTGGACAAGGACCTAGAGAACGCCGTAGGAAGCAAGGAACGGGCCTTCGGAGCACTCGCTCAACATTGCAAGGAACACGGCTGCGACGAGATCACAGAAAGAAAAATGACCGACGCCATCGCGAAGTAGTCGCTACTTTCCCCACGGTGATACTCGTCACCACCAAGGCCACCAAGGTCGATTACAAACTAGACGATCAAGAGCAGCAAATTGATTCCTGCGGTCGTTGACCCGCGTTTTCAAGATCGAACTAGGGGTTTCCCGCGTAGACGACAACTCTCCGTGGCGTTACCGTAGAAGCGAACAAACAATTTTGATGGCGTGGTTGTCGGAGACCAGTCTGCCACCCCGGCGAAAAACCCGGAACGAGGTCATAAGGTGGTTGGAAACTCCTATCGTCTCCGACGAGCAACCTGTGCGGTTACAGAGGACGCTAATCCTCAGCACATCCTAACGATCCCCTACGCGGCCGTTGTCACAGTTTTGAAACGGTATAGCAACAATGGTCACGATATGCTGACTGTCGAATGGAGCCACGCCCACTGCTCCATGTTTGCCGTGGATCTCGAAGAGCGAGGCGAGTTGGTTACGGACAGGGCCATGGTGACGGGAGCTTGATCGGCGTATGGTCGCAGGATTTCCTGCTTACGATCCGAAAGGGTTAAGCAGGCGCTCATTGCATGGAAATGGATCTTGAGCACGGCATCGTCAAAGCCTGCACAAAACGGGGCCAGCCGTTAGTGGAACCGCCTTTTGTAGAAAATATCCACTCCCACCAGTCCGTTTTCCTGGCGGGTGGCCACGGCAGACCAGCGCTGGTTGAGGGCCCATTCTGCACGCAGAATTTGCGAATCCGCGCTAGTCAAGTCAGTGATGTAGGTAAAGGTCAACTTTCTGGTCACGTTTTGCTGCAGCGTGAGGCGAGCTTGCGGAAGTTCGGATCCGCTGGTGAACGTCGGATCGATCTTCAATTCAGTCACTCCGAAAACGCGCTTCAGCTGGCCTGATACGGGAGTGGTGACGACTTTGTTCAGAATTGCCGATTCTCCCATCTGCTGGAAGCTTTGGTCCGGCACCGCCGGCTGGCGCGCGAGCAGGACGGGATCCGAGGTCGGCATTCTACCAGCGGCCAGCAGGCCTACGATCTCGGAAAACTGAAGCGGTGGATCAGACTGGTAGGCCAGGTTCATGTTATGAACGGGCCCAGTCACGTTAAGTGTCACCTGCACGCCACGAGCGGAAGTTTCCAGATTCAAGTCGAGTATGGGGTCTATCTTGGCCGGATTGAAAAAAGAGACGCTTCCGCTGTCGAGTGTGTACTTTGTTCCGAAGAACACAAGATCTCCGCTGGAGATTGTGATGCGCCCCAGCATTCCTGGATTCGCCAAAGTTCCGCGCATGGTGAGGTCGGCATCAGCTTCCAAATCCGTGGTGTAAACGCTCTGGAAACTTGCCGCCGGCGAGGTTTTGATACTCAAATCCAATCGTGTCCCGGAGAGAAAGCCGCCGGGGGGCGCGGGCGTTTCAGGAGGATTAGCCGTTTCCTCCAGAATGGTGCCAAGATCCGATTGGGGGTTGAATCCCACGTCGCGAATCGTTACTGTTCCGGATAGAACCCTGGCCTGCTGGGTGCCGTTCAGCTTCAGATCGGCATTTACGCCGACACTGGCCCCGGAATTCGTTCGGATCTGTACACGGTTGGCGCGTACCGCGACGTTGTAACCTGTCTGTCCCCCGAATCGCGACATCGTGCCGCTGACCGTGAGCCGGCCTCCTCCCGATTCCGCAGTCAGCGACTGAATGGTAGCGGTTGTGCCGTTGAAAAGAATCACCGCATTGGCTTTCGAAATTCCGTTGGGCATGCCACGGGTCTGGAATGCTGCGTCTCGCAGCTCAAGTTTTCCGTTGATGACAGGCTCTTGTGGCGTTCCTTTCACGGAAGCGGTTAGCTGCAAATGCCCCGCGGAGCTGATGTCGTCCTCGATCCGGTGCAGCAATGCCAGGTCACCATCGGCATTCAGATCGAGATTAACGGTGAGTGGCCGGAGGCCTACATTGCCGCTGAGCGATATCTGACTGGCAGGACCCGTCCAACGTGCCCGCTTCACTTGCACCCCGGATCGATCCACGATGACGCTTACAGGCCCGTCATTCTTCAAGGCAACATCTTTCAGGGTTTTGTTGGAGCCGCTAGCGAAAACCTCAGCTTTGGTCAGATCAGCATTACCCGTAAGATTCTCAGGCTTCAAGATTGGACCCGAGAGATTTGCGCTTCCCGCGAACACCGCATCGAAGTTCGGACCGCCGTTGCCAGCGGGAAACAGACCAGCCCAGCTCGCATAATGAACGTCGGAGAATGTGATTTGCCCGCTGGCGGGATAGTCTCCGCTTAACTCGGCCCGCACAACGGCTTGGATCGACGATTGTGCGAGGTTCGATTCCAGATTGCCGGTGAGTGTGGATCCGGTTCCTTCGACGCTCGCCGTGAGACTACCGAGATCCCGGCCTTCTGCGCGAACCCCTGTCAAAGAAGTGCGGGCGTTTAGGCTTGCGAAGGATATCCGCGCCGGCGCTCCGGAAGGATGCAATTTAGCAGAGCTATCCACGGAGAGTTGCAAGGTCCCTCCGATCCCCGGTTTCCACTCCTGCAAGGAGACAATTTGGGCGAGTTGAATTTGATTCCCTTGTGCGTGGAGCGCCAAATCGCCGCTCGAAAAATCGCGCGCGGGATGCGAGTAGGAACCGGCTAAATTGATGCGGCTGGTTCCGATCTGAATCAGTCCATTTTCCACTCCCACCAGGACGTTTGAGTAAGACAGCTGGCCTCGGAGAGAATCTACGGGTTGACGATTCAAAACGGCCTTGCTCAGCGTGACATCCAGATTTGCACGCGGATCCGTGAAGGTGCCTGACATCGATCCTTTGGCCGAGAGAAGCCCGCTGGCTGCAACATCGCCCCTGCCGGCGACGGCGAGCGCATCTTGGATCGGTAAGTTCTGGATATTCAGGTTCGCGGAAGTCTCATAGTCCCGAGCCAGGTTCGTTTCGCCGCTCGCATCGATTGTCGAACCGGCAAAAGTGGACGCCAGCCGAAACTGGATCTTACTGCCGGAGGTTTGAACTCGTGCGCTGATATCGCCTAAGCTGCGACCTTGACGGCCCAAAGCCCGGGCGTCTACCGTTCCGCCGACACTGATAACTCGAAGATCAGATTTGCCGGCCGCCGATTCCAGAGCCAGATCGGCATCCAGGTTGGCCTGAATGTTCCCACTCAACTCGAGCGGCTGCTTTTGCAGGCGCTGCAGCCGGGTCAGCGCCACCTGGTTTGTGTCGACGTGAATGCGAAGGGTCCCCTCCGAGAATCTCTCGGGAGGATGTTCAAAGGTTGCATTCAAGTTGGCTCTCGCGGGGCCGGAGTCGATTCGCAGGGCGGGAATGGCGACCTTTTGTCCGCCATAGATCAACTCTCCGTCCACAAGATCCAGTGGTTCGCCGTAAGCCATTCCTTTGACCACTTGAAATTTCGCACTGCCCTGGGGATCGCCGATCATGCCGGAAACATGTGCCTGCAGACTGAGGTCGCCGCTGAGCGGCCGATCGCTTTCACCCGTGAAAGCCAGAACGTCCAGCAGGTTTCCGTTCTGTATGCTCGCGTTCGCGACCACCGGAGCGCTGGGCTTGATCGCCCAGTGATCCAGTCCTACCGTGCCCTGAAATGCCGCCACCAGCGAATCACGGCGAAGGCTCGCATTATCTACGGAAATTCGGCTGTGGGCGGCAGTGACGTCGGCTACCAACTGATCGAAATGCCGTTTTTCCACCCGGAAACCTGTGACGGCTATATGTCCCGCAATATTAGGGGCGCTCAGCTTTCCCATGATCGTAGCGTCAAGCCGGGCTGTCCCCCCGCTTTCCAATCGCGCGGGAAACCCGGCGGGCGGATTCGACAGGAAGCTAAGCGCCGGACGGAAATCTTCCAGATTGCGGGAAGCCAAATGAACATCTATTTCATTCCCCAAAGCGCCGGAAAAATCCATACGGCTCGACGGGAACGCGATATACGAGTTCTGAAGATTCATCGTATCCGCCGGCCCGTCATACGCCACGTTGATCTTCCCGGAAATCGGCACACTGCCGAGATCCGTAGCGGGAACAATACTCAACCGGGCGGTGGACTTCACGGAGCTCGCATGCTTAAAGTCCCCCGCGATTTCGATTGGACCGGATAACGTACCCGCATATCCGACACGATGCGAGGTAGCACTACTCATCAGTTTTTGGAGGTTCAGGCGGCCCAGGTTGCCTCGTATCCGATAACGGACGAAATCCTCCAGAGCGGCGCTGCCGTTGATTTGGCCTGGTCCCATCTGGATGCTGAACGGATCGAGATCAATCCTGCGGGAATCCGCAACGATCTTTGAGCTTAAATGAACATTCGATAGATTGATATTTCCCCGACGAAGGGCAAGCTGCGCGCCGGCCATGGACGCATCGACGCGATAATCCTTGAGGTTGTTCAGGCGCGCTCGACCGCCGACCTCGAGGTGGCCGCCGGCTTCTATTGTTGGGTCGAGCATGCGTCCCACCTCGGCCATTACCAACTCCGCGCGGAATTGGATAGTCCCGTCTTCTAGTTTTGTATTCCGGAAACTGCCGGAAGCATCCAGCGAGGATCCTCCGATCACCAGCCTCGCAGAGGAGACATTGATCTCCCGATCGTTCATGCTGGCGTCAATCTGAGCATCGACCACGTGTGGAGAGCCGCTCGGAAGGGACAGCGGGAAAGATGTTCCGAAGATGGTTTTCATCTCGACCAGATCGATATGTCCGGTGCCCTTCGCTTTGATCTGGAATGCCGCCAGGTTCGCGGCGGCGCCGCTGATCTGGATCTTCGAGTTGGGCGTCGCAAACGTAGCATCGGTCAGTTCGATCCGGTCCTTGCCCAGGACCACGTTCATGTTCAGGTTCAGATTTGTGCGTTTGTTCCGGGCATACTGGCCGACCAGAGGGTCCATGGATATTTGACCGTGGTACCTTCCCGGCGCCATTTCGTAGGCGAACCGGGCCGCGAGATTTTCGCCTTCAAGAGAAAAGGGAACTTGCTGGTCGCCTATCCGCAGCGACCCGCGCTGCACGGTGAAACGGCCGACCGCCAAATCTACAAGCGTCTGGAGAATCGTTTTATCGCCCGTTCGGGGAACGTTGGGCTGCGGGATGTTCGTTCTCCCAGCTCCATCGACAATTAAGTTCACTTGAGGCTCTTGGACGTCCAACGACGCGATGTCCAAGGTTCGCCTTCGCGCCAGAGCGAGGAACCTAAGCTCGGCTGTAAAGCTGCGCGCCTGGAAGAGCGGAGCTTGATCCGCCGATTCGGTCCCATGAAGAACAAACTGGCGGATCTCCACCCGAAGATGACGCCAGTCGAATAGGAATTGGCCAATTTCGACACGCCCGCCGGTGGATTCTCCCACAGCGCGGACAATCCGGTCGCGCACATATTCGTGAAACCGTGTGCTTTGGGAAATCCATACCCCAGCGACTCCGAGCACCAAGATCAGACCCACCAGTGAGCCCAGAACGATTCCAATTGCCTTCTTCCGCTGTGGCGTCATTGCAGATCCGTTCGTTTGAAATCAATCCGCGCATCCTTGCGGGATTGATCCAGCCAGGCAAAAAACTGTTGGTTCACGGCATCCGCGTTGGATCCGGCGCGCTCGCCCGGGCTTCCCGGCGCCTGAAATCGCAGACTGATGAAGTGCAAAACAGCAATCTGCCAGAGAAGGTGCTCTTTCAACAAGTCGTTAGTGATGCCGTAAGACTGCAACCCACGCCGATACGCCGCATCATCGGAATACCGCTGACGGACCTGTTTTAGGAGGCGATCCGCCTCAGCAGGATCCGGAGGCGGATAGAGGCCCGCATTCATGGTCTTCCGGATCACTTTCTGATCGATGAGACGGCTGGTTGCTTCCTTCCGCGCGGCCAAGCTCAGGTCTAACTTCGCCTGATTCAGGAAGTCCGTCACGCGAATCTCGCTGAGGATATCGCTCTCTTTAATCACTTGGCCGTCCACCACGACATCCACCCGATCGACAATCTCGGCGGCTCCCGACCCCTGCCACAGGCATGCGCCTAACACGATTCTCGAGAACGACGTTTTCAGGCACATCAGAAGGTTTGTCCAATGGAAAAGAAAAACTGGAAGTGGCTGATCTGGTTCAGTTGGCTATGGCAGGCCGTACTGGATCCGGCCGGTCCACAAGCCAGCAAGTCCTGTACGGTTCCCGAGAACCCGTTGTAGCTTGGAGGATTGATGCTGTAAGCCAGGTCAGCGCGAACCGGTCCAAGAGGCGTTCGATAGCGAACTCCGAATCCGACCGCATGGACCATATAATCAAAGTCCGCCGGATCGCGCTGACGGACTCGAAACGAAATATTTCTAACATTGCGATAGACATTTCCGGCATCGTGGAAGAGTACGCCGCCGATATTATCGCCAAGGAGGGGAAACCGTAATTCCGTTGAGTTGAAGAACACGGCATTTCCTCCGAGCGGCAAGCCCGTTGGTTCGGACGGAATTCCGCCCTGCCCCTGAGGCACGCCGATGTCGCGAGGGCCCGCCTGATTTTCTGGAAATCCGCGATGGGTGATGCCGCCGCCGCCGAAGAATCGCTCCGGCAGCGGAATGACATCCTGGCTGGTTAGGCCGGCGGGTACATGGAAAGGAACAATGACACCCACCGTGGTTTCCCGTGCCAGGATTACGTTCTTGGTCAGAGGATGATAACTCGCGCTACGGAAGAGGCCGCGCGCGAACGTTCGACTGGAGCCGAATCCGGCCGCGGCCAAGCCGAGATCCACCGTATTGTATATTCCCCGATGGGCATCCGCGCGATCGTCCCGGCGATCCTGCACGTAGGACAGCGACAGCATTCCAATGCGCACGGGCTGAAGAAGCTGGGGCACCAGTAACGAAGGAATAACCACATCCGAGGTGCTCACACGGCGATACGCGAAGCGCAGTAACAGACTGCTGGGTTTCGACAGCTGCTGCGAGATTTGGACCGAGGCTTCCTCGCGGCGAGACGAGAATGTCCGCACATCGCGAGAAGCATCGTAGAGGACCGTGAAAGTGATGTTTCGGCCTTCGACATTTCGAAATCTGGGCGCCAGATAGTTTACCGAAGCCAACTGTTCCAAATTCGACACGCGGCTGCGAAGCGAAATGGAATGGCCCAGCCCCAGGAAGTTCAGGCGGCTTAAATCTATTGACACACGCGGGCTGAATCCAGTGTTCCCCGCGGGCGCGCTCAAGTTGCTCGAGGTGCCGCCAAAGCGCGCGACTTCGGCGCCGAAACCGGCGGCCATGGTGTAGCGGCTCGCTTCCGTGAAATTGTAGAGGACGTATTTGTGTTCCTCTGCGCTGCCGGGGTTCTGGGCCGCCATATCGATCCGGCCGAACATGCCCAGTTCGTAAAGCTTCCGTTGGACATTCGCCATTTCGACCAAGGAAAGAGGCTCGCCTGGACGCAGAGAAAGATTGCGGTCGATCAGGCTCCGGCGCGTGGTCTCGATGCCACTCAAGACCACTTTGCGGATGAATTGCCGCTTTCCTTCGGTCACCTGGTAACTCAAGTCGACCTGATGAGGTTGGCCTGCCAGGGTGGAATTCCATTCGAAATGTGCATCCGGGAAACCAGCTTGCTGGTACTCGGTGAGAATCAGACTGCGGTCCGCGGCCACGCTAACCTCGCTGAAAGCCTGGCCCTCAATGGAGGCCAACCGGTCTCGCAAGTCCTGAGTGGGTAGATTATCGAATCCTGCAAAGGATAGTTTCGAGACCCTCCATTGCGGACCTTCCTCCACCACGATCCGGACAGCCACGTCACCCTGCTTGCCTTGAGAGTCATCCTCCACCACTCCGTTGACCTTCACATCCTGGAAGCCGTTTGATCTATAGAGATTCGCGATGCTCTCTTCATCCCGCTTCAGAAAAACCCCGCTGTAGCGGCCCTGGCGAAACCGAATCAGACCGCTCGGACGGAGAAACATGCGTTCCCGCAGATCGTCCGCGGAAAAATACCGATTGCCCTGGATGTCAACGCGCGTTAGTTTATGATGCTCGCCTTGGACGATCACGTACTCGATAACCAAGTGGTCGGCATCTTCTTCGCGCTCCCGGAAATCGACCTGCGCATCAAAGTAGCCTTTGGATTGAAGATAGTCTCGAAGATTATTTGCGCCTTCCACCAGCAGATCGCGGTAGACACGTTGTTCTTGAAACACCGGCACGTATCGCTTGAGGATGCGATTGGAAACATGCCCTTCCACCGCTCGAACGTCCACCTGGGGGCCGGCGTTGACCTCCAGAGTTGCATGAAGGCGCTTGGTGGAAGGATCGAATTGCCGGTCCGTGATCCTGGCTTCAGCGGTGAGCCGTTTGTCCTTCGCATAGCGGCTCAGGATGCCGGAAACGCCTTTACGCGTTCGATTTTGCGTAACCGTCCTCCATAGGCCGATAAATTTCAGCCTCCATCCTGTTGCTTTTGTGAGCGTATCGTCCGATAGCACAGTTTGTCCGCTGAATTTAGGCTGCGCATACTTGGCGCGAGGTCCCAGGTCCACCACGAACCGGACGTCGCGCTGTTCGAGATCGGCCTGGTCTTCCGTCTCGACCCGAAGCTGGTGTTCGTAGAACCCGTTATTTTGCAGAAGGCGGTGAACGCTCTCTTCCGCCCGGGCGATATCTTCTTGCCTGAAAGGCGCGCCTAGGGCTAAGCGAGTGGCGTTGACAAGTTGCTGGCGGTCGGGAGAGCCAGAAACCTTTCCCTGGATCGATACATTGCCGACAAACCAGGCCGGCTGCGTGATGAGGCGAACGGTGACGCCTCCTTGCCCCGGTTCCACATCGACTTGAATGTCGTCATAGCGGCCGGTTTCGAAGAGCCGGTCAATGGTCGAGGCAGCATCCGCCGCCCGATAGTCAGCGCCGGGCTGCAACAGTTGCCTGCCGGCCAGATCTTTCGCATCCAATGGCTGCACCATTGGTTCGTACTCCACGGCCAGAATTCTTAATCCTTCGAACCGTTGGGTTTGCGCGCTGGCAAGAGGTCCCAAAAGAGAAGCAACCCAGACGCACCAAACCCCTGGCTTCACTTCTTTTAGAGCCACCAGCCGGGATACTCGTTACCCTTCTCGGATACTATTCCGCACGCACTTCCTGCCGCCATACTTTCATCGCGCCCAACTCCGGCGCCGCGCGGCGGCCGTGGCGTTGCGACCACACTTTTGTGAACTCGGCGCCCAGCAACAGGATCATTGAACTGTAGTAGGTCCAGAACAGGATTACCGCGAGCGACCCGGCAGCGCCGTACGCGTCGGTAATGTCGCTATTGCCCAGATAGAGCCCGATCAAAAGCTTACCGCTGGTAAAAAGCACCGCAGTGGCGATTCCTCCGGCAGCGGCGTCCTTCCAGGAGATCTCCGCGTCCGGAAGAAACCAGTGCATCGCCGAGAAAAGAATTGCGAACAGGACCAAAGAAAGGATGATGTTCAAGGACGGGATGGGCGCCGCGGGAATCGTGGATGGCAACAACGCCACAAGCAGGTCGGAGAATGCCGCCAGACCAGCGCTGACAATGAGGGACACCAACATGAGAAAGGCGACGGCCAAGATCATGCCAAACGAGATCAGCCGTTTCATAAAAAAACTCCGGATTTCACTTTGCCGCGGGTCGGGCTTTACGTTCCAGGCTTGATTCAGCGCCGACTGCAATTGCGCGAAGGCAGAGGTGGCGGCAAACATGACTGCCAGAACGCCCACGGCCGCCGCGAACCCGTGCTGCCCTTCGGAACGTTGAATGGCGGCGAGGATCGTGCCGATCTGCTCGGCCGCTCGAGGCCCAATGAGACCCCGAAATTCATATAGCATCCTGTTTTGGACGGACTCGTGACCGAACGCGGGTGCCACTGTGGTAATGACGATCAAAAGGAGGGGCGGGAGAGAAAAGACCGTATAGTAAGCCAGGGCGGCGGACTGAGACGCGCAGTCGTCATCGACGAACGCTACGAAGGTTCGTTTGAGGATTGTAACGAATTCCTTCATCCATCTCACCCGTCCCTTGTTCAAACGTGCGCGGGGCCTCTGTAAAGATCAGCAACTGAGTTGCCAGAGAATTGCGGCTTGACAACATTGAGACTGGCAGGACAGGAATTCATTACAAGACGCGCAAGGCCAAAGAAGCTTTTACATTGAGCAGAATCGCGCGTGTCTTGTTGGCTCCGCGAGTGTCGGCTTTACGATGGCGAGATATAGGGACTTTTTTTGCAATCGTTTACTCATTCTAAAAGGGTTCATCGGTTTACGGGGGCTGGTACGTATGCTCCTCCGCTTATAAGTCCCGCGTTATCTAGGGCTCCTCGGGCACCCGAAAAACGGAGTGAGCCGATCCAATAATATGTATTCCCCGCACCTTTCTTGTGTTTCGCTAATAGTCTGCTGTACGATGTGGAACCCGGGATGATCCCATTCGCAGCGACTCAATTTTTCAAAAGGATACCAGGGACTGGTCGGCTCGACGAGGAGTTGCCGACGCGCTCGCCACCGCGCTTACTCTTTCGTTCCAGAAGAAACTCCACCCAATATCTGGGGTGCAAGACGGCCGGACAGCAGGGCGATTATAGACACTTCGCAAACGTACCCAACTCTATCCTCCCTCTATCAGTGACGGCCTACCCCACACTGAAGTCATACCTGGGGTCCGTTGGGACCGAACGGGAGTGCCAACGGCTCTTGTGCAAAGTCCGCTGGCCAGATGGCGACGTTTGTCCGCAGTGTGGCAGTCCGAAGGTGAACGTGATTGATTCCGGTTTAAGTGGAAAAAGACGCGAGCGGATCCTGCATCGCTGCCGGGAATGTGACCACCACTTTAGTGAGACGGCCGGCACCATTTTCCACGACACGCGTTTGGAGCTGCGTGCCTGGTTCTTGGCGATCTACCTGATGGGATCGATCGAGAACGGCATACGTCCGGCCCAGCTAGAGACATACCTTGGCATCAGCCACGAAACGGCGCTGAACATGGTTGAGCGCATACGGGCGGCGATTAAAGAGGATAAACACTTCATTGAGAAGTACGTTCGGCTGCCAGAGCGCCATCCTTGCGTTATCGAGCCTTCAGCGGT
>Ga0105238_10003304_pt1 | contig 16106 bp, 13 predicted proteins | sample KBSC34metaG_FD_81526 | JGI IMG/M metagenome (GOLD analysis project Ga0105238, IMG submission 81526) | Corn rhizosphere microbial communities from Kellogg Biological Station, Michigan, USA - KBS C3-4 metaG | ecosystem: Host-associated > Plants > Roots > Rhizosphere > Soil | place: Michigan, USA... | reverse complement strand
CGCGCACATGCTACCGTGACCATTCATGACGCCCGGCCCTCCACGGGGAGATACACCTGGGGGTGCGCGATCCCGGGACGAGGGGGCCGCGTCCAAAAAAGGCCAAGGGGGCCAAGGGGGCGACGGCGAAGCAGAGCCGGCGGCGGCGCCTCCTGGTGATGCGACGGCGACACCGCCGCACACCGATGACGGCTTCGACCCCAAGGCCTGGTTGGCCCACACGGCGTCCGACGTCCGCGAGACCTTCGCGCGCAAGCGGCTGCTGATCTCGTTCGGCGAATACTTCAACCTGTTCGCGGCGTCCCCGGCCCGTCACGTGCGGTCGGCGGCGCAATATCTGCGGGACGTCTTCGATCATTTCGGCACCACCACCGTGCCCAGCCCGCGGGGGGCGCTGACGCGCTGGCGGCTGTTCGACGCTGCCTGGGACGGAGGCAAGGACGCGCTGATGGGCCAGGAGGAGGTCCAGGCGGCCGCCTACCGCCTGATCTCGAACTTCGCTCGCGAGGGACGCACCAACCGCCTCATCCTGCTGCACGGTCCGAACGGCAGCGCCAAGTCGACGTTCGTGGCGGCGCTGCAGCGGGCGATGGAGCACTACTCGACGCTGGAAGAGGGGGCGCTCTACCGCTTCAACTGGATCTTCCCCTCGCAGAAGCTGACCAAGGGGGGCATCGGGTTCTCGGGCGGGGCCTTCGACGCGGCGGTGGGCGCCAGCGACACGTATGCCTACCTGGAAGACGACCTCATCGAGGCGAAGATCTCCGACGAGATGCGGGACCACCCGCTGCTGCTGTTGCCGCGGGAGCACCGCCGGGCGCTGATCGAGTCGCGCCTGGCCGAGCCGATCGCCAAGGGGTTCCGCCCCGCCGATTACCTGTTCCGGGGAGACCTGTCGCACCGCAATCGTCAGATCTTCGAGGCGCTGCTGGCCTCCTATCACGGCGACCTGGGCAAGGTGCTGCGTCACGTGCAGGTGGAGCGGTTCTTCGTGTCGCGACGCTACCGGCACGCCGCCTCGACGGTCGAGCCGCAGATGGCGGTCGACGCGCACGTGAAGCAGCTGACCATGGACCGCTCGCTGGCGTCGCTGCCGCCGGCGCTGCAGTCGCTGACCCTTTACGAGACGCAGGGCGAGCTGGTGGACGGCAACCGCGGCGTGATCGACTTCGCCGATCTGCTGAAGCGGCCCATCGAGGCGTACAAGTACCTGCTCACCACCATCGAGACCGGCCGGGTCTCGCTGGACGTGTCCAGCATCGACCTCGACTGCGTATTCATCGGCTCGTCGAACGAGGGCTATCTGGCCGCGTTCAAGGAGGCGGCCGAGTTCCAGTCGTTCAAGGGGCGCATCGAGCTGGTGCGGGTGCCGTACCTGCTCGACTATCACGTCGAGCAGCGGATCTACGACGCGCAGATTCACGCCACCCGGCTGGAGCTGGACAAGCACGTGGCGCCCCACGTGGCCTGGGTGGCCGCGCTGTGGGCCGTCCTGACGCGCATGAAGAAGCCGCTGCCCGAGAAGTACAGCAAGGTGCTGGGCGACGTGGTGGCGAAGCTGGCCCCCCTGGACAAGGCGCTGCTGTACGCGGACGGCATCATGCCCGAGGGGCTGACGCCCGATCAGGCGCGGGAGCTGGCGGCGGCCATCGAGAAGATCGCCCGCGAGTCCGACAGCTATCCCAACTACGAGGGGCGCAGCGGCGCCTCGCCGCGCGAGATGAAGCAGCTGCTGCTGAACGCCGCGCAGAGCCCGAAGTTCAACTGCTTCTCCCCGTTCGCCGTGTTCGAGGAGCTGGAGGAGCTGGTGCGCGGGGTCAGCATCTACGAGTTCCTGAAGCAGGAGCCGCTGGCCGGCGGCTATCACGAGAACCGCAAGTTCGTGTTCCAGGTGCGCGATCGCTTGCTGGACGTGATCGACGACGAGCTGCGCACCGCCATGGGGCTGGTCGAGGAGCGCCGCTACATCGATCAGTTCGAGCGCTACGTGTCGATGATCTCGCACTGGATCCGCAAGGAGAAGGTGCGCAACCCCATCACCGGCCGCGACGAGGAGCCGGACGAAGAGATGATGGGCGAGGTCGAGCGGGTCCTGCAGGTGCAGCCGCGTCGCGAGGAGTTCCGGCGCGAGGTGATCGCGAAGATCGGCGCCTGGTCGGTGGACAACCCGCGCAAGAAGCCGGACATGGAGAAGATCTTTCCCCGCCAGATCTCCGAGCTGCGCGAGGCCTTCTTCGGCGAGCGGAAGAAGCAGGTGCGGCGCATCCAGGACGACCTGCTGATCTCCCTGACCGAGGGGGACGCCAACCTGCCTGCCGATCAGGCGGTCGCCGCGCGCGCCACGCTGGACAGCCTGCGCACCCGTTACGGCTACTGCGAGCACTGCGCGAAGGACGCCGTCCTGGCCGTCCTCCGCCGCCGCAACTAGTTACCGCGGGGCAGCGGTCCGGGGGGGCGAATGGGCGACGGCGGGGGCGGGGGCGCCTCGGACACGGAGCCGCTGGGAGGGGCAGGGGTGTCGTGGCCCACGCCCAGGCGGTCGATCATGTCGCCGAGCGCGATGGACAGGTCCTTCGTGGCGGCGGCGTCCCGCCCGATGGTGCGCGACAGATCGCGGCCTCGCTTGCGGTTGTCGGCCGAGGCCAGGTTCGACAGCGTGGCGCGATAGTCGAGGGCCCGCAGCGTCTGGGTGTGGATGGCGTCGACCGCGCGGACCAGCAGATCGTGCTCGTCCACGCCCAGCGCCGACAGCGGCCACGAGCGCCACTCGGCCGGACCGGTGCCGCTGTTCGCCTCGGGCACGTACATCTTCGCGACCTCGCCGAAGGCGCCGTCCTTGGGCTGGTCCTCGATCACCAGCGTGCGGCGATCGTCGAGGGGAAACTGACGGCCGTACAGGTGATAGAGCAGCACCTTGTCGCGGGCCTCGACCCGGTAGAAGGTGCCGCCGAAGTCGAACAGGGGCAGCGAGGTGGACTGCAGCGCCGTCACCAGGCGCAGGCGATCGGCCGGCCCCAGCGCGCCCGCGGCGTCGAGGGCCAGCGCGCGCGGCATGCGCTTCTTGTGCCTCATCAGGTCGACCAGCTGGTCGATGCCGACGACGACGTTCAGCGCGCTGTGGCCCTTGTACCCGGCGTGGTACAGGCCTACCAGCTCCAGCTCGCGGGTGGCGCACGACACCGCCAGCACGGGGCTGCCCGAGTTCCCCTCCGACAGCAGCGCGTCCATGACGAAGTCGACGTGGTCCCAGCCCTGCTCCTGATCGCGATCGTAGGCGTTCACGATCTTGCCGTCGCTGACCGCCTGCATGACCCCCAGCGGAAAGCCGCGCACGCGGATGGCGTCGCCCTGGCGCAGGTCGGCGCTCTTGCCGATCGCATAGGGGATCACGTTCAGGCGCTGGGGCGCCTTCAGGATGGCGGCGTCCAGCGCCGGCTCGGACACCACCCGGGTGAGCGGGGTCTGCCCCGGCTCGAAGTCGTCGCGCTCGTCTCGCACGATGCGGAGCTTGTCGTCGACGCGCTTGCAACCCTCGGGCACGCCATCTACGTGGCGCACGCCGTCGGTGACCTCGGGCCAGTTCGCGACGTGATCGTTCGTCAGCAGGTAGGTCTCGCTTCCGGTGGCCTCGTAGGCGAAGGCCGTTCCCACCTGGGTGGTGGCGATGCGGCGGCGGCGCAGCTTCCCGTCGGGGCCGAAGAAGGGACACTCGTAGCGCGCGGAGCTGCGCACCAGGTAGCTGTACTGGCCGCGCGGTCCCTGTTCGGTCTGGCGGCCGCGCAGCGCCAGCAACTGCAAGGTATCGCCGTAGGCGCCTTCACACTGCACGGCGGTGGTGGCCGACAGGCGCGAGCGGGTGGCGACATCGAAGCCGACCACCAGAACGACCAGCGTCCCGGCCAGGAAGACCGTCCCCTGGGCCGAACGGAGCTTCATGCGGCCGGCCCCCGTGCTGTGCCGCTGTCTCCGCGCCGCCGCGCCCGCCCCGCCCGCCTTGCCGCGAGTACCACCCTTCGCGCGTGAGCATGAGACGCCACTTTCATGATCATATCACGTCCTCCGGGACGGCTCGCTCGGGCGTAATCCCCTGAGACGCGCCTCACGGGATTACGACAAAGCCCCGTTCGGGTTACGCTGGCCGGCGCACATGCCAAAGCGACCGAGCTCGATCCCCGCGGAGACCATCCGTGCCGCCGTGGCCCTGGCCAGCCGGCCCGGCTTCGACCACCTGCTGTACGTCGGCGACCAGCAGATTCCCGAGGAGCTGTTTCGCGGCAAGCCGATGTCGCGCAAGAAGCTGGCCCAGGCGGTGGCCAGCAGCACGCAGCGGGCCGTGATCGAGGCCAGCGGCGTGCCGGTGCTGCCGGTGCCGGAGTTCGATCTGGGGCGCACCGAGAAGATGAAGCTGGCCATCGTGGCGGGGATCGCCCGCGGCATGTTCCACGAGGGGGACGTGGTGGTCGGCTTGCTGGCGCGCACCCCGGCCGCCATGCCCGACTCGATCCTGGTGGTCACCGTGGGCGAGGAGGTGCAGGACGGCTCGTTCGGGTTCCTGCAGGCGCAGGGCGTGTCGGCGGCGGTGTTCGATGCCCTGTTCGATCTGGCGGTGCGCGTGGGCGTGGAGGGGTGGGAAGGACGGCCGGTGGGGGCGCTGTTCGTCGTGGGTGACTCGGCCACCGTGATGGAGAAGTCGCGGCAGCTCACGCTGAACCCGTTCCAGGGCTACTCCGAGGACGAGCGCAACATCATGAACCCCGAGGTGCGGCACGCGCTGCACGCGTTCGCGGTGCTGGACGGCGCGTTCGTCATGCGCGAGGACGGTGTGGTCGTGGCCGCCGGCCGCTACCTGAACTTCGATCGCGCGCGCGAGGTCGACGTGCCGCTGGGCCTGGGCGCGCGGCACATGGCCGCCGCCGGCATCTCCCGCGACTCGGACGCCATCGCCATCGTGGTCTCGCAGACGTCGGGCTCGGTGCGGGCGTTCCGCCAGGGGCGCGTGGCGCTGGAGCTGGCGCCGCGCTTCCGGCGCTCGTAGTCGTTCCTGGCGGCAAAACTCATTTTACGACCCGGGCTCCCGCCGGCGTGGCGTAGGCGGCACGCAGGTGCTCGATGAAGGCACGCACCGCTCGCGATCCGCGCTGGGCGGTCCGGAACAGGGCGTTGACCCAGACCGGTTCGCTCTGCCAGGAAGCCAGCAACACGCGTAGGGCGCGGCGCTTCACCGCCTGGGCCACCAGCCAATCCGGCAGCAGCGCCACGCCCGCGCCGGCAAGGGCCAGCTCCAGGATGGCGTGAAGGGCGTTGGTGCGGAAGGTGACGTTGACGTGGACCTGGAGCTCGCCGCTCGCGCTCTGCAGCCGCCAGCGGTCGTTGGCCGAGCCCGCCGCGTAAGCAAGCGCATCGTGCTTGGCCAGGCCTTCCGGCGACTTCGGTTCGCCGTGGCGTTGGAGGTAGCCGGGAGAGGCCACCAGGACGCGCCGGTACGACAGCAGGCGCTGCGCCACCAGCCCGGCGCTGTCGGGCGGGGGTTGGCCCACCCGGATGGCCACGTCGACCCCCTCCAGCGCGACATCGATCAAGCGGTCTTCCAGACGAAGGTCGAGGCGCAACGCCGGGTGCGCGGAGGTGAACGCGTGCAGGTGGGGAATGACCCGCGCCAGCCCGAACGTCACCGGCGCGTTGATCTGCAGCAGGCCGTCGAGGACGCCGTGGCGGCCCAGGCTCTGGGCCTCGTCGACGTCGCGCAGGATGCGCAGGCAGCGCTCGTAATACCGGCGACCGTCGTCCGTCACGGTCATGCGACGGGTGGAGCGCAGGATCAGGCTGGTACGAAGGGCCGCCTCCAGCGTGGCGATCTGCCGGCTGACGGCGCCCGGCGATAGCCGCATCTGCTTGGCGGCGGCAGAGAAGCTGCCCGCCTCGATGACGCGTACGAAGGTGGCCATCTTGTCGAGGAGGTCCATCGGGTCAAGCTGAACGATTCGTGACCTGAACGCAAAAGTGTTTCGCGGCCCGGCCGCCTACCGCGACGGCCCGGCCCCTTCCACAGTGACGAGCACCAAGGAGGCACGAAAATGGAGCTCGCGAATAGAACGGCACTGATCACCGGGGGTACCAGTGGCATCGGGGCCGCGACCGCCAAGCGGCTGGCGCGGGAGGGCGCCGAGGTCATCGTGGCGGGGCGGAACGCGTCCGACGGCGCGAAGGTCGTCAGAGAGATAACCGAGGCCAAGGGTCGGGCCCGCTTCGTGGCGGTCGACCTGGCCGATCTCGAGTCGGTGCGGCGCCTGGCGGACGCCGCCGGCACGGTGGACATCCTGATCAACAACGCGGCCGAGTTTCCCTTCGGCCCCACGGTGGAGCAGGCCCCCGACGTCTTCGAGCGGGCGCTGGCCACCAACGTGCGAGCGCCGTACTTCCTGACCGCGGCGCTGGTCCCGCGCATGCTCGCCAAGGGCCGGGGCGCCGTCGTCAACGTCAGCACGATGGCCGCCGAGATCGGCATTCCCGGCCTGTCCGTGTACAGCGCCAGCAAGGCGGCGCTCAACTCGCTGACCCGCACCTGGGCGGCGGAGTTCGCCGGGGGCGGCGTGCGCGTGAACACCGTCGCGCCGGGCCCCACCCGCACGGACAAGGTGATGGCGACCATGGGTGACAGCGTCGAGCAGCTGGCCAAGAGCCTCCCCATGTCGCGCGTCGCGGCTCCCCAGGAGATCGCCGAGGTGATCCTGTTCCTCAGCTCCGACCGGGCCAGCTTCATCACCGGCGCCACCGTCGCCGTTGACGGAGGGAGGACCGCGGTCTAGCGGCTGGCCTCCCACGGAGCCTGTCCTTCTGGCCCCCGCGCTGTCAGAAGCGGTGGCGGCTCTCGAGGTCGGTCAGCTGGTCTTGGCAGCGGCCATCGCCGGGGAGCTGCTTGATGCACTCTTGCAGGATCTGCCGGGCCGCTTGCCAGTCGCCCGCGTTCTGGCGGTCGATCGCCCAGTTCGCGTAGACGATGCCGGCGTCCCCCGCGCAGGTGGCGTCGGACAGGCAGACGTCGCGGTACTTCTCGAACGTCCGGGCGGCGGCGGGATAATCGGGACGCGCCATCAGCTCGGACAGCCGCCTGACCAGCACCCCGACGTAGTTGTTCCGCAGCGCCGCGGCCTGGTCCCAGCGGGCGTCCAGGTGCGCCAGACCCTCCGCCATCAACGCCATCGCCTCGTCCTGTCGCCCTTCGATCATCAGGGCGTGGGCGTCGTACCAGGTCGAGAACCAGGCCATCTCCAGCGTCTTCGGGTCGCGGCTCCTCGCGGCGAGCTCCGCGATGGCCGGTCTGACCGCGTCGAACAGCTTGACGGTGGTGCGCCACGCCTTGCGCTCGTAGAGCACGTTCGCCTCGGCGGCATAGGCGTCGATCCGGGACCGCTGAGCGTCGGGGGAATCGGGGTCGAGGACGCCGGCCAGCTCGTCCAGTCGATCCCGATCGGCCGGCCCCGCGCCGGAGTGGCCGTCCAGCATGGCTAGCGCGATCAGGCGGTAGGGCTCGAGCAGGGCACGGTGGCGGTACTCCTCCAGGGTGGTCGGGCGCAGGCCGCGCTGCCCGGACCAGCTCGCCGCCTGTTCGTGGAAGAAGCGGGCGTCGTGAACCCAGTCGAAGCCGGTGGCGGAGGTGGTCTCGATCTCGATGACCTTGCCTCCCGGCTTCCCCAGCTCGACGAAGGCGTGCGTCGGCACCACCGCGGCACGCACCGGCAGGTCGAAGCTGCGCGCCAGCACCAGGAACAGCATCGTCGAGCTCAGGCAGTTGTAGTGTCCGTCGGAGAAGATCCCCGTCACCCGGGCCTGCTCGAAGACGTAACCGCCCAGCTCGGTCGTCCCGCCCGCGAAGAACGTCCTGTGCATCGCCCGGTGCAGCTCGTAGCCGCGATGCCAGTCGTCCGGCGCCGCGGCGATGGTCGGCCGGAGCGCGGCGACGAACTGATCGACCCGTTGCTGGTAGGCAGCGTAGGCGGCGGCGTCGCGCCGGTCGCCCGAGGCGGCGATGGCGAGCGCCAGCAGCGCGTGGGCGTCTCCCCGCCGGGCCGCTTCCAGGCCGCGCAGCGCCTCCTCCTCCGGCGGGGTCAGCGGCCACCAGACGTGGAGCGCCGGGCTGGACGGGTTGCCGAAGCCCGGGCGCACGTCTTCGGGGAGGTCGCCGGTGCGCTGCTGTGAGGGAGGCCGGAAGCCGGTGCTACCACCGGTCGCGCAGCTACTCGCCAGCAGTGCGCTCAACAAGACGTCTGTTGCCTTCATCCGCGGCGAGAGTCTATCGCAGTGCGCTGGCCACCGGCCCGCGACTCCCCGGAGCACGACGGCGCGGGGCGCGGCGCCCGTGCGAGCGCCATTCGCTGCGCTGTCCAGGGCTTCTCCGTTTCTGGGCCTCCGGAAACGGAGACATGCCCCCCGCCGTTCGGATCCGTGATCGATTTCGTGGTCCCCGGGAATTAGGGGAGCCAAAATGCGAAATCAGTTCTCGGTCGTGTCATTCGGTCTGGCGGCGATTCTTTCGTTCGCGGGCGGGTTCTCTTGTTCTTCCGGCGGCGGCGGCGGCGCGCAGAGCGGCGGCAACACCCAGAGCGGCGGCAGCACCCAGAGCGGCGGTAGCACCCAGAGCGGCGGTACCACCGGGTCGGGCTCGGGCGGGATGCCCAGCGGCAGCGGCGGGGTCGCTTCGCACAGCGGGGGGACCAGCGGCTCGGGTGGGGTGTCGGCCAGCGGCGGTGGCGCCGCGCACAGCGGGGGGAGCAGCGGCTCGGGCGGGGTGTCGGCCAGCGGCGGCACCACCACGACGGGCAGCGGCGGCATGACCGGTTCGGGTGGCGGCACCAGCTCGGGCGGGGCGACGGCCAGCGGCGGCGCGGCGGGCGGCGCGACCAGCCACGGCGGCTCGGGTGGCGGGGCGGGGGGGAACAAGGGCGGCGGTGGGTCGGGCTCCATGGCGGATTGCTCGGCGGCCTCGGGCGTCATCACGTATCCCTCCGTGCCCGGTGCCACCAAGAGCCCCCTCTACACGGTCACCGCGAACGGAGCGTCACAGTTCGTCGAGAAGCTGACCAAGTTCGACAAGGAGATGCAGGTGCACTACGCCTACTTCGGCGTGGCGACCGGCTGCACCGCGACCATCGCGGTCACCGTGGGCGAGAGCTTCAGCAACTACACGGTCAGCCCCAAGAGCCGGAACCTGACCGCCACCAAGAGCGGCAACACCATCACGTTCAGCAGCGGACCCAACTACCTGATCCTGCAGTTCGACTCCAAGGAGCTGCTGTTCGTCCTCATCGACGCTCAGGAGACCAGTCCTCCGCAGCTGACCGACGCGAACGTGAAGAACATCGCGGACTACATGGTGGACAACACCGGCGCGTCGGTCGTGACGTCGAAGGTGCAATCCGCGATCAACGCCGCCTCGGGCGCGACGCAGAACATCCTCTACTTCCCCGCGGGCAAGTACAAGGTCGGTGAGCTCTCGATGAAGAGCAACATGACCCTTTACCTGGCCGCCGGCGCCATGCTGGACGGTTCGACCAGCACCTCCGACTACGCGGCGGCCGGACCGGCGGTGGAGAGCACCACCCACGGCCTGATTCACTTCAACAACGTGATGAACTCGACCCTGCTGGGGCGCGGGGTGATCGACGGCGAGGGTACGGCCATCACCGCCGGCAGCAACGATACCCCCAGCTTCAAGATCAACGCCGTGCGAGTCGACAAGAGCTCGAAGATCCTGATCGACGGCGTTCTGGTAAGGGACTCCGTTTTCTGGAACACCCTCGTCTACACCAGCGATCAGGTGACGTTGCAGAACTACAAGGTGATCAATCGCCGGCCCACCACCACGACGTACAACCAGACCGACGGCGTGGACTTCGACGCGTCCACCAACGGCACGCTGTCGAACGCCTTCCTCTACACGGGCGACGACAACATGTCGCCCAAGGCCGAGCAGGAGGGGATGATGGACACGAAGAACATCACCTTCCAGCACGTGGTGGCGTACAGCAACTCGGGCGCCTGCAAGGTCGGCACGAAGACCTTCGGCATGACGATGGACGGGCTGGTCTTCAAGGACATCGACATCGTCAAGGCCGGGCGCGCCATCGCCATCGACGCCAACGACACCTGCGTCATCCAGAACGCGATCTTCCAGGACATCCGCATCGAAGCGGCGGACAGCAACCTGATCGACATCGAGGAGGACATGGCGCCCACCTGGCGCACGGCCCCCAACACCTCCACGGTCAAGAACGTCACCTTCACGAACGTCTCGGCCGCCGTGAAGAAGCTGATCAACATCCACGGGCTGTCGTCGACCGTCAACGTCAACGGCGTCCACTTCGACAACTTCTCGGTTCAAGGCAGCGTGCTCACCAGTCAGACCGACTCGCACGCCACCTGGAACATCAATCAGTACGTCTCCAACATCACCTTCATGTGACCGGTCTCGCCCTGCGGGCGGGGCTCAGGGGGCGAACAGGCTGGGGTCGCCCAGCATCTTCCACAGCTGGGCCGCCGCCAGGGGGGCGTCGATCTGGGTCAGCATCCAGGTGTTTCCGGCGGGATCCGGCACCAGCTTCGGTCCCTGCGTCGAGTCGAAGCCGGACGAGATGTCCGGTGAGGCCTTCACGACCGCGGTCGTGAACATGGGCAGCGCGAACGACAGCAACGCCACCTGATCCGACGCCGTGGTCTGCGCGATGATCTTGGACTGCTTGTTCGCCATCCAGGTGACGAGCGCGTTCTGAGGCACAGCCGCCAGCTGGGCCGGCGTCACGTCGCCGGTCTGGTCGTACCAGGTGCCGACATACACCAGGCGAAAGCGCTGCGTGACGATCCAGTCGGCCCAGGGATCCATGTCGCCGTTCGGCCCGTCCAGGACGCCGTTCGGCGCCTGATACGAGCCCGCGGCGGCCACCACCACCACGCGCTCGACCACCGTCGGATCCATCAAGTAGGCGTTGGCCAGCTCGGTGAAGGAGGTCGCCGACACCACCGCGACGGGCCGGCTGGCCGTCGCACGCTGGCGGGACACTCTCACGATCAGCTGGGCGCCCGCCGAGTCGGTGGCGACGGTCGAATCGATCTGACCGTCCGCAGGACGCGTCAGCGGGCCACCGGCGCTCGGCGTCACATCGGGAATGTTCTTCAGCCCGCTCGCGCGCGCGGCGGCCACCAGGTTGCTCCAGCCCGACGCGTTCGCGTTCAGATCCATCCAGTACGGACTGGTGTTGACGACGATGCCGGCCAGCGGGGGACCGCCGCTGTTGGCCAGCAACACCGCGTATTCGCCGAGCCAGTCGGCCGACCAGTCGTCCTGGTACAGGATGACGGGATTGCCTTCATCGACGGGAAGCAGGTCGCTGCCTGCATCCAGCGTCCCGCCACACCCCGAGACGCTCGACGTTGCCAGGACAGCCGACAGCGCCAAGAGCGCACGCCGCATCCGCCGCCACGCCGATTCCATGGCTGACGCCCGTCACTCCGAGCGGGCCGACATCCCGCGGACGGCCGGCAACAGCACGCTGCGCGGGAAACGCGCCGCGAAGCTGGTGGCCGCGCGGCGGGCCTCGTCGCCGCGCCCCAGCCCCACCAGCGCCTTCACGTGCAGCGCCTCGCGCTCCTCCGTCAGACGTCCGTTGGGGAACTCGCGCGCATGCTCGGCGAGGGGGGACAGGGCGCCCGCAAAGTCCTCGCGCGCCACGGCGGCTCGGGCCTGGCTCAGCAGGCGCAGCTCTTCGCGCGTGACCTTGCCGCGTCTCGGACCGTCGTCGGCCAGGCGGGGCAACGGGGCGGCCGGGCTGGCAGCCTGCGGCAGCGAAGGAACCGCCAGGGGCGCGGGCGCCGGGGGCGGCCCGGGCTCGGTCGCGAGCGCTGTGCCCGCTGGCGCGGCGGGAAGGGCGGGGGCGCTGGCGTGCTGGTGGCGGTAGGCCACGGTGGCCGCCGCGACCGCCGCCACACCGGTCAAGCCCGCCGCCACCGCCCAGCGTGTCCAGGCCGCGGGCGCGCGAGGAGCGGCCGCCCCGCCCCCGGCTGCCATCGCCGCGCGGGCAGCCGCCAGGGCGCGGGCGCGCACGGCAGGAGACAAAGGCGGGCTGGTCCGTTCTCGATCCAGCAGCGCGCGCACCTCGGGCGACAGCGCCGGAAAGTCTTCGCTCACGCGTGGCCTCCCGAGGTCGCCGGCGTGGTCCGGGATGCCGGAGCTGGTATCCGTCGCAGGGCGGCCTCCAGCTCGCGGCGCCCCTTGCGCAAGCGGGAGTACACGGTGAACAGCGGTATCGACAGCGCGGCGGCGATGTCGCGGACGGCGACGTCGTCGATGTCGTGCATCACCAGCACCGCGCGTCTCTTCAGGGGCAGCTGCTCCAGCGCGTTGAGGACGTGCGCGCGGAGCTGCTTTGCCAGCAAAGTCTCGTCGGGCCCCGGTCCCGGTTCGTCGACCTCCATGACCGCGTAGCTGACCTCACGGCGCCGCTTGCGCTGGCTCGCCGCCGACATGCGGAAGCAGATACCGAACAGGTAAGGCCGCAACGGCCGCTCGCGATCGTACGTGGCCCAGTTGTGCCGCAACGCCAGGAAGACCTCTTGCGCAAGGTCGTCCACCTCGGACGGGGGCGTGCCGAGGCGGCGCAGACTCCGGTAGACGTAGTCGAGCTCCTTCTGAAAGGCGTCGAGGCACTCCTCGTCGCGCGTGAGCTGCGGAGTCGGCGAACTGAGAAGACGCAGGTGGCTCAAGGTCGAGTTCGCTGAGTCTAGACCGCCGCTCCGCCGTTCACCGAAAAATGCGCACGCCCAGATCCACGCCCAGGACGGCGGCGACGCGGGGCGTGGTCCAGGTGGCGGTGTCGTTCAATGTAACCGTCCATCGGTAGGGCAATAGCATCCCCTCGACGCGCCCCGCTACGAACGTGCGCGCGCTGAGGTCGTGCGCGGCGACCAGGCGCGCGCCGACCTGCGCGGTCAGGCCAGTGGCGGTTCGCGGGATGCCGACGCCGAAACCACTGGCCTCGATGAGGCTCAAGGCCCCTGTCGCACACGCGGCGAAGGCGCTCACGTGCCCACAGAGGGCGCCTTCGCCGGCGAAGCGATCGAGGGTGAAGCCGGCCCCTCGCGCGTCCTGCTGGCGCGCCGGCAGGGCTCCGTCGAGGGCGAGTTCCAGGGAAAGCCGGGCCGAGCGTGCGCTCACGAACAGCCGTCCCGTCGCCGTGGGACGAGGCGCGAGCGCCAGCGCAAGCGACGGGCCGAAGCCCACCGCTAGCTGGAGGGGGCTCGCCGCGGGCGGCGCTGGCGGGGGCAGCGGTGGAAGGGGCGGCTCCACTGTCGGTGGTCGCGCCTCGCTGGCCGGTGGTCGCGCCTCGCTGAGCGATGGGGCGGGGGGAGGAGAGGGGAGAGGAGCGAGCGGGGCGGAAGGCTGCTGCGCCGAGGGCGCGCTCGCTCGAGCGGTCGCGGACGCCGGCGTAGTGACCGGGGCGAGCGCTGTCTGCAGCTGGATCTGCACGGCCAGAGCGAAGGCGAGGTTGTTCACGATCTCCGCGCACTCGCGGTGGCTCGTCGACAGGCGGCGATCTCCGGCGGCGCGTCCGGCGGCGGTCCAGTGGATCTTCCCCTCGTAGCCGAGGTCGCTGCGCGCGATCTGAACGGAGACCTGCCGCTCCGCGATCGGCCGGAACGGGTCGTATCCAAGCTGACTTCGCACCGCGGCCTGGAAGCCGCTCACCTCGGCGCACCCGACCGCGCCGGGCGCGACCTGGTAGTCGAGCGTGACGAAGACCGAGGGGGCGGCGTGCGCCGCGGCAGCGAAGGTCACTGGCGCGGCCACCAGCGCCCACAACGTGGCCAGCAGCGGCGGACGCCAGACACCAATGGCCCTCGTCCCGGCAGGCTCCGACGGGCGGATGCGAACAGATCTTTGTGCGGCCGAGGGCAGGGCGAACCCGCGATGAAAAAGAAGAAGTGACGATTGTCCGCCAAAGCCCGCGCCGGCGCGACAACTTCCGCCCGCCGCGGCCTCCTTCGCTGGCCGGGCCGTCCTCCTGCTCGGTGCCTTCCGGTCGCGCGGTGCCCGGGCCGTCACCCGTTCGCGGGCCTCGCTTCAGCGTGGGCCGCCCTTCTATTCGCTCTTCGTTTTGCTTTTGGGGGAACGCTTCTTGGGCGGCGCCTTGCGGGAGGTGGGCCGGCGCGTGGTGGCCGAATGCGCTTCTTTCCAGTCGTCCGGCGTCAGCAGGCGCTCGAGCGCCGCGAGAGGCTCGCCCAGCGAGCGCGCCTGCCGCTCGATGTCCTGCCAGAGGTCTCCCACCTGCGCCAGGCGCTTGGTCATCGTGCGCAGCGTGAAGGTGCGCGGCTGAGCCTGACCCTGCTCCACCTCGTCCCACGTGCAAGGCGCCGAGACGGGCGCGCCAGGCTTGGGGCGGACGGCGTAGACCGCCGCGAACGTCGCGCCGGCGAGGTTGCGCCCCGTGTCGACCAGGATGCGTCCCGCCCGATCGGCCTTGATGAACTCCTGGGTCAGCAGGGTGGGGTGCCGCTTGACCAGCACCGCGCCGGCGCCATGGCCGAAGCGCCAGACGGCGTCGAAGTCAGCCTCGCCATCGAGCGGCACCACGATGTGGAACCCCTTCGAGCCAGACGTCTTCACGAAGGAAGGCAGGCCCAGCTCGTCGAGCAGGCCCCGCACGGCGAGGGCGGCGGTGCGCAACTTCCCCGGATCTTCGCCGGCCGGATCGAGATCGAAGACGCAGAGATCGGGGTGGTGAAGCCTCGGGACGCGGGACGTCCAGACGTGCGGCGTGATCGAGTTCTGGTTCGCCAGCCACAGCAGCGACCGCTCGTCGGTGACCAGGGGGTAGTGGACCTCGTCGCCCGGCTCTCCCTGGCGCTTCGGGACGGCGACTCGTTGCAACCAGTCGGGGAACCCCTTCGAGACGTCCTTCTGGATGAATCCCTTCTTGTCGATTCCCGCCGGAAAGCGCTCCATGGTGATGGGGCGCCGGAGGATGTGCGGCACCATCAGCGGCGCGACCGACTGGTAGTAGTCGCAGAGCTCGCCTTTGGTGATGCCGTCGGCGGGAAACAGAACCTTTTCGGGGTGCGTGATCACGGCTGACACGACCCTGGCATACCGGGCCCGGGGAGGCCCGCCAAGAAAGCGCGTGAAGGCGGTCTGCTTATGCGGCCGCCGACTGGAGCGGCCGCTCCGCCGTCACCAGCCGCGAGCTGCTTGGACGAGCGCAGGTCGGGCGCGGGCGGACGGCCACCGGCGCGCCTGCGACCGTGTCGCAAAAGCTGCGGAGCTTCGTGTGCAGCTCCTCGACCTCGAGATCGGACAGAGAGATGAACCCCTGATACAGGTCCTCGTTCGAAGGGAAACGGTGCCGCAGGCGATCCCACTCCCGCTGTGCCTCGCTGCCCAGGCCGCCCAGCACGGCGCGCGTGGTGGCGATCAGTTGGCAAAGCTCGTTGACCCGGGGAAGCGTCTCTTTCGTCAGCTTGTAGCGCATCGTCTTGTGGCTCCTGGCCCGGCATACAGCAAAGACTGTACCCAGCCGCTCAGGTAAGGCGCATTTTGCCCGCCGCCGCTTTAACTGCATGAAGTTACTAGCTTCATTGGTCGAGAGGCAGACATTCGCTCTCGGTGCGAAGTTCGACGCAGTGCCCGCACACATTGTGCCCGCAGTTGCTCACCTTGTGCCACGTTGCCCGCAGATTGAGCAGAATCGAGCATGGTCTAGGGCCTGGAAGCGGCTTGAACTGGCTGTCCCCCCGGCGTTACGCCGAAACGCGCCCGGTTTCGGCCGGGGTCATGTGAAGACGGTTCACGAACCGGTGCGCGCGGACTGACGGAAGGCGCGCGCCGCGCGTGGTGGTGATACCGTGTGTTCGATGGCGGTACCGCAGTGGCGATTGACCAAGGCCGATGAAACCCTGGCCGAGTCCATCGCCGCGCGATTGAAGTTGCGTCCCGCCGTGGCGCGCATCCTGGTCGCGCGCGGGTTCGTGACCCCCGAGGCCATCGCGAAGTTCCTGGGCCCCCGCCTGGGCGAGCTGCGCCCCCCCACCGGCATGGCGGATCTGGAGCTGGTGCTGGGGCG
>Ga0105238_10003303_pt1 | contig 16111 bp, 9 predicted proteins | sample KBSC34metaG_FD_81526 | JGI IMG/M metagenome (GOLD analysis project Ga0105238, IMG submission 81526) | Corn rhizosphere microbial communities from Kellogg Biological Station, Michigan, USA - KBS C3-4 metaG | ecosystem: Host-associated > Plants > Roots > Rhizosphere > Soil | place: Michigan, USA... | reverse complement strand
TATGGCATCCCGAGACTGGAGGAACCGAGCCTGCGAGCTTCAAAATTGTGGGTGGACGTACAACGGTTCCGCTTGAACTCGAACCCTGGGGCAGCCTGTTCGTAGTCTTCAGGAAAACAACGACAGCAACCGCGCGCAATCTTCCGACGGAAGAAAAGAAGCAATTCGCAGTGCTGGACGGCCCGTGGAAGGTCGGCTTCCAGAGCGGTCGTAGCGCTCCTGAATCACTTAACTTTGACAAGCTCGCGTCGTGGTCTGACCAATCGAACCCTCGCTTGAAGTACTTTTCCGGGACAGCGATTTATACAAAGACATTTGACATTTCCCCTGCATCGCTCACCAAGCACTCCCAAATGTGGATCGACCTTGGTGACGTGAGAAACATCGCTGAAATCTCTCTCAACGGCAAGGCACTCGGAACCCTGTGGCATGCACCCTTCCGCATCAACATCGGCTCGGCGCTGCGGAGTGGTTCGAATGAGCTCGTGGTGAAGGTAACGAACTCGTGGGTTAATCGGCTCATCGGCGACGAGCAGCCCAACGCAACACGCGTCGCGTTCACGGTTGTGAAACCTTACAGGGCAGATTCGCCGTTGCTGCCTTCAGGCTTGCTTGGACCGGTGTCACTGTATTCAATCGGAAGCGACTCCAAGAGCATCAGCAAATCTAACGTTCACTGAGCGGCTGAAGCCGAGCTCGTTGAGGGCATCCTATTTCAGAAGTGCCGTTGAGTGTCTCGGGAGTTATGACCTTGTGGCGGATGTAGTTGTACGGGGTGACAGAATATCCGCGGAGCATGCATCGGGAATGCAACCTGATCCACGCGCAGAGCTGGTGAAGGCCCAATGAGCAGAATGAGATGAAACGACAACTTCATTTCTGAACGTGGACCGTGATGAATTGATCGACGCTCATTTTGAGGCTTGGAAGGTGCCGAGCGAACAGCGGGCGGTGCGCGGAAGGTATTCAATGCCACCGCCAGCGCCTGTGATTGCCCGGCGGCCTGCGACTTCGAGGTCGCCGGAGCCGGTCAGGGTTCCATTGGGTTGTAGTACGAGTGAGAGCGGACCGGTGCTGTTTTCGAAGTTGACCACCATCTGGCTTCCCTGCAGGTGCACGGCATACGCCTCGGAGCTGAACGACTCGCCGCACTCGAGCGTGGCGGAATCGTCACGAAACTCAATTTTGAGTCCACCGGCCACGGCATATGTGCCATTCAGGCGCAAACCCGGAGCTGCGTTCGACGATTTGCTTCCCTTGCTGCCAAGCACCTGGGTTAATGCACCGGAGATAGATCCATTTGTTCCCGTTGCGGGGAGTGCGCCCACGTTGCATCGCTCTGTTTTGGGAGCGGTGGGAACTTCGTAGTGGTGCTGGGTCGTCGGCGTCCAGTTGGTGGAACTGGTCTGCTGATCGACTGAGTACTCCATGCCGTTCTGGTGCACCTCGCCCATTGCATAGTTGCCCACGTCGGCGGCAGCGATCTGGCGCTGCGAGGTGGATGTCTGGGTCTGCATCTCGTAGCTGGTCGACGCGTGGTCTACTGCTCCACCGATCACAACTCTTCCAGCGACTTCGATGGGTCCCGGACCGAACAACTTGCCGTCGCGATAGGAGAGCAACAGCGGTTTCGGGGAGATGGGGACGGTGACTGATATCTGCGTTCCCGAGCGTTCCATGGTGTAGGTATGGGGCTGCTGGAGGAGTGTGCCGCACCCAACGATCACGGTGTTCTGCTGGAATTGAAGAGCGAAGTTTCCGGCTGAGTAAACGCCGGTCAAGCGCAGACCTACTGGTGCATCAGGCACGATTCCCTTCAGCGGATTTCCGCCAAACAGATCCTCTGCTCCAATTTTCAGTCCTTCGCCGAGGCACTCCATCTCGCTTCGCCCGGACTCGACACAGTGGCGCGCGGCGACCGATCCCGGATCTTTCTTGTAGTGAGCTTCGGCGTCGGCGGCTCGGATGTCGTTATCGACCTTCTGGGTTGCAGCATGCTTTTCGCGATCGACGGCGATCGCATACTTGTCGTCACTGCCTCCGACGACGCGTGCAAAGGCGTCTTGCATGCCCGGGGTTAGATAGGTGGTCCAGACTGGAATTCCTTCGAAGCCAAATCGCGGATCGGTGCGCTTGAAGCGATACGGATTCGAAGCTGGGTCGAACTGCTGGCCGGGGAACTTCTTCGCGGCAGCATCTGCCATCTCTGCCTGAAGCCTGCTGTAGTCACCCAGGAACTTTTGCTCATCGGCCGTGAGGGGCCGGGAGCCAGCCATGGCGCGGATAATCTCGCTTAGCTGATAGAGCGCGCCGATGGAACGGACCATGTTCTCTTGCGGCTTGCCGACCAGCATGCCCTGAACGACTCTGTATGGATTGGGAAACTCCGCCAGATATGCGGGATTGAATGCCGGCAACGCTTTGCACGAGTTCACGTGAGTCTGGATTTCATTGAGAGGCTTGGGAGCTTCGGCAATGAACTTGCCGTCCTGCTCAAGTCGTATAAAGCAGCTGTCCTGTCCCGCGTTTTCCTGGCACTGGATGACGGTCATGGTCGCGCCGCCTCCGCAATCCCACCGGGAATCGTTGAGGGTGGCGGGGGAATGAGGGGTGGGCGAAGCACCTGCCGGAGATTGCGGCGAGGAGAGAGCCGTGGGCGATGCAGTTCCCTGCACCTTGCACATCTTTGTCATCTGGTAGACCACTGCAGCGCGCGTGTTGTAACGCTCGGAGTCGGGCTCGTGCTGGTAGAAGCAGGCTTCGAACTTTGGCCACTTCTCGCAGCGGTGAACGATGTAGACGTTGCCGTCGTTGCAGAGATAGGGAACATTGAACTGGAGGCCGTCTGGGGTCTGCTGTGCGAGCGCAAACGGGCTCATGCAAATCAGAACGAATGCTGCAAGAGTGTGGAGCTTCATCTCTGTTCCCTTCCCCGAGGCGATGGTTGACGAACGTCGGACGCTACCCTCAGCTCTTCTCCTTGCGCAGCGGCGGCATGAAACTGCCCGGAGGTCCAGTCAGGGATCCATCGTCATGAATGTTGAAGACAGTTTTGCCGGCTTCGCCCTTGCAAATCAGGGTGAGCTGCTTTCCGCTGCTGTCATAAGTGCAGTCCTGAACATCTCCCATGAAGGTGAAGTTCGCTTTACCGCCGGACTTAATTTCCAGGATCACGGCACCATTGGCGTCGGTGTAGGTTCCCTGTGGACCGGAGTTGCATCCGCAGATCAACAGAACTGCAGCGGCAGCAGCGATGCTCATCGATTCAAGAATGCGCATGATCTACCTTCCTTTCGGTCTGAAGCGCAACTGTCTCACTGATCCCGCTTCGCGAGCAGGGCGCCGCCGCCCGCGAGCGCAGCAACACTGGTCTCGGCGGAAGGCGTGATTGTGATCCTCTTCAGGTTGTGATCGTCCTGAACCAAAACAGACAGACTGCCGTCGGGCGCCATGTCCCACCAGGCCTCTTTCGAGTTGGCGGAGACCGCGGTATCCCCCTCAGCCACTGCCTTGCCATCGACGAATATGCGCAGCGCATCTCGCGAGGGCACTCCCTGCCCCCATACAATGTGCTTGCTGTCTGCGGTGAACTCGAGGCGCTTCATGCCGGAATTGGCAACCACCGGAATGTATTTGCCGTCGAGGAAGAGCCCCGATGCAAACTCGCTGACCGGGTTAGGAGGCATGGAATCTGCCGCTATGTGCTGACTATCCGGACTGAACACATATCGCGCGCGCTGTATGCTTACGCTGCCAAGGTTAGAGTTCATTTGCACAACGCCATCAATTACTAGTCGCTGAGCGCCTGCCTGTAACTGCGCGCCGTATGCGTAGTGCTGCCCGTTGGGTGAGAATCGCAAGTCGCTGGCGCCCAAGGCTCCCGCGGCAAGGGGCATGGTCTTGCCATCGAGGTAGATTGCGGGCGCTCCGCCGGTGAGCCCACAGATCGTTCCAGCACGGCCGCCGGTCGCGGCAGTCATGAGCGCGCCATGCGTATCGATTACCGGGTTGCTGGGCGAGGCGAAGCAGGTATCCGATTCATCATCGCCGATGATCGAGTACGGCTTGCCGTTGGAAAACGCGGTATAGGTGACCTTTGACGGCTCGGAAGTAAATACAATGTGATCGACGTTCTGGTACTCCTGCGCTCGCTTCCCGTCGACGAAGACGTACTGGTGGTTCTGTGTTGTAGTGAATCTGGCGGCATAGTGTTTGCCGTCGGGACTGATGGTCACTTGATCGATTTGCGCGCCGCGCTGATGAACGATCTCCGTGCCGGGTACCTTTTTACCGTCGACAACGAGGAACTGAAGTGGCGTCGTGGTGTGAATTGCGGCGTCTACGACCGCCACAACCATGTGACCGGCGGGCGCAACGTAGAGCACCAAGTGGTCAGCACGCATGAACGGCTTGCCATCCAGCATGGCTTCGGTGTACCCGTTTGCGCCGGGATGTTCGATCGTGGTGTATAGATGCTGGCTGTCGGCACTCCACTGAACAGGACCGCCGCGGTATGGCGCCATCTTGCCATCCACAACGAGCCCCCATCTTGTGTCATCGGCAGGATCCGTAACGATCAGTGCAAAGTGGTTCCCGTCGGGACTGAACGAAATGTCACTCAGATCCTGCTTGCCGCCGCTCATCGAGCTGGCGCTTCCAGGGGCCTCCTTGCCGTCGAAGATGAAGCGCGTCCGACGATCACCCTTCGACGTGGATTTCACGTCGTCGCTGATAAGAAATACATGCTGACTGTTCGAGGTGAAGCCTAGCTTGCAGCTCGAAACATCAAACCGGCCCATATCTGACTGTGAGGTGCGCAGGAGTTCCTTGCCATCTACCATCACGACCATCTCGGCGCCCAGCCTGCCGCAGTATGCATACCTCATCCCATTGGGACTGAAGGCAATCTGGACATCGGATGATGCGCCGATTGATCCGCCAATGATCTCGTCGAACTTCGGCCCCGGCACGCCGTCGTAGTAGATGACCACCCGACTCCCGCTGGTCTCAGAGGTAGCCACATGCACCCCATGCGGGCTGATAAAGAACTTCGCTCCGGGCGCCAAGGGAGCCATCACGGTTTCTTCCACTTTGGTTCCGTGGGGCGGATGGATGGGGCCGGATGAATCCAATTGGTCGTTGTTGACAGTGGTCTGCTGCCGTCCAGATGCCGGCATGGGCGGCGTGGGCTGGCCGGGCTGTTGACCCTGCTGCTGAGGCTGCTGGCCTTGCTTCTGGTTCATCTGCGCCAGAGCCTGGCAGGCTTTCTGGAGGCCCTGCTGGCACTGCTGCTGGAGGACGTTTTGCTTCATCTTCTGCCACACGCTCTGGGCAGAGAGGTCGCCGGCGGATGCGAATACCAGGAGGGAAAAGGGGAGGGCCAAGGCAAACTGCTGAATGGAGCGCTTGCGAACACACATGTCCGGTCTCCTGACCGCAAGAATGAATCGGGATTGAAAATTGGTACTCCCGAGCGGCAATAAGTTGCCACCCGAAGAGTTCTTGTTGTGAAGAATGGGGATTGCCGTTGTGCGACTTCGGCTTATCCTGTATGTCACTGCCCCCGCATGTCCTAACGAAACCCTGAAGTTTTCTAAAGGAAACAGGTTTTTCATGGCCGCTTCGCCGGACGCTCGCACTATGAACCCGGAGAGAATGGTTTGGCGGTTCGCAGCCTGCGAATTCGACGATCTGCGTTTTCAGCTGGTGGTGCACGGAGAGCCAGTGGAGTTGGAGCGGAAGCCGCTGGAACTCCTTCGCTATCTGCTTTCCCGATCGGGCGAGGTGGTCCGGAAGGAGGAGCTGCTTGAGGCGGTATGGCCCGGGGTCACGGTGGTAGACGCGTCGCTGGCAACGGCTGTGTCGAAGCTGAGGAAGGTTCTTGGGGAGCAGGAGATTATTCAGACCGTGCCGCGTGTCGGCTATCGCATCGGCGTGGAGGTGGTCAGGATTGCACCGTCAGAGCTCGCCAGCGAGTCCGCCGAGAAAAGACTTGAACTGGAAACTGAAGAGTCGGCATCGGCCGAGATGCGAAGCCGCCCCTACGTCACCGGGCGACGATTGCTGTGGGCTGGAGGCGCCATCGCGCTAGTGCTCGCGGTTTCGATCGGCCTGATAGCAAGCCACGGCAGAAGGACGGCGGCGGCGCAACCGATGACTGTCGCGATTCTTCCGTTTCAGAACGCATCCGGGAATGAATCGCTCGACTACCTGCGTTCGGCGCTTCCCGACGAGATTGTGCACACGTTCGCGTCAGCCCGGTCACTCACCGTACGGCCATTGGCGGCATCGGCGCGCTTCTCCGGCGCGGACGTTGATTTTAAGAAGATGGGCCGCGATCTCGATGTGAATCGTGCAATCACAGGGCACTACTTAATGATCGGTGACCGGCTGCATATCACGATGGAAGCTGTAGACACCGACCTAGACCGGATCGTGTGGCAGGAGAGCTTCGATGTAGCCTCAAACAACCTGCTCGGCATGCAGGAGCAATTGACCACCATCTCCCATGGAAAGCTGGCGGACATCCTGGGTGTTCAGGGATTTACGACGGAGGCCCCGGCCCGAACGACGAGCGAAGAGGCTTATGAACTCTATTTGAAGAGCATTGCTCTGAACTGGGATAACAAGACGGACCGGCAAGCAATCGAGCTTCTGCGCCGGGCGGTCTTGCTCGATCCGAATTATGGTCCAGCCTGGGGTATGCTGGCTCTTCGCTATTACGGAGCGGCTCGTTTCGGGGGCGGCGGTGCTGGAATGATGGCGCTGTCTGATGCTGCATTGGAGAAGGAGCTCGCACTGAATCCGGATTCGCTGGATCCGATCGCCGAAATGACCATTCATCGGACGGAACGGGGAGACCTGGTCAAGGCGCACCAGATTGCAGTTGAGTTGGTCCGGCGGAAGCCTGACGATCCGAACCTTCATCACGTGCTGAGCTACGTGCTGCGCTATGGAGGGTCGCTGGATGAGGCAGGACGGGAATGCGAGATCGCGGTATTGCTTGCCACGAAGGTGGTATGGGGTTCGTGCTCGACTACTTTCAGGGAATTGGGAAATTTTGACCGTGCGAGATTTTTCGTACGCAAAGACCTGAGCTCGGAGTGGTCGAAATCCGCGGCAATTGAACTGCTATTGCACGAGGGCAAGACGGCCGACGCGCTACGTATCCCCGCTCCACAAATTCCACACTGGGAGAGCTACAAGATGCTGCTGGCCTGCGCTAGCGGAGCACCTGCGGCGGAGGTCAAATCGCTGGCGTCCAAGGTCGAAATCGATGACGACCCCGAGATGGACTACCTGTTCGCCGGGCACCTGGCTTATTGCGGCCAGACCGAAGCCGCTCTGCGCATGCTGAAGATTGCGATTGATCGCCACTATTGCTCTTACCCCGCAGCAGACAAAGATTCCTTCTTCGACCGACTGAGAACGAACCAACGATTTCAAGCACTGCGCCAAGCTGGAATGGCGTGTCATGCGGATTTCGCGAAGGCCCGTGACGGCCAGCGATCTAAAGGTGCCAGGACGGGAGTTGAACAAGCTCGCTTTTGACTTGCAGCGATGGGAATTCTGTCTTAAGCAACTTGCGCTCGATTCAGGGATCGGCCAACCGGGGAGCAAAGAAGCTACAAGAGCTTCTCACTCATCGCCAGAGCAACTCCGCCGCGCAGTCGGGCGGTTCCGGGCTCTGTGGGCATGCGGAGTTTGGGGAGTGCAGGAAGCGGAAATTTGCGCAGCTCATCGCGAATGATTGAATACGCTTGGGTCCAGGCTCGCGTGAACTCTCCGACAAGTACGATTTCGGTGGGCGCCAGAGTGGTTGCAATCATGTGCAGTCCGTGCCCAAGCGCTCTGCACATCCTTGTGAGTGCTTCGATCGCATCTGGATCGTTTTTCTCTGTGAGGTCCAGGAGGGAGTCAATCGATGGCAAAGACCGGCCAGTGATTTCCTTGTAATACCTCAATCCCGCTCGATTGGAGGCCAGCGTCTCCCAGCAACCTCGGCTGCCACAGCCGCAGGAGATACCGTCTCGATCCACCTGCACGTGGCCGAATTCGCCGGCCATTTCCCCCGCTCCACGCACCAAGCCGCCGTTCACGAAGATTCCTGTTCCAATGCCCTCGGACACGTTCACGAGAACGATGTCGCGATTCTCGTCTGTGTTCCCGAACCATACCTCGGAGAGGACGCAGGCGTTTGCAACGTTATCAACCACTACCGGCAATCCGGTGGCCTCCTCGACGCGTGATTTGATTTGTGCGATCGGCCAGGCAATATTGGGCGCAAAAACCGTCTTTTTCAGCTGATGGCTGAAGCGGCCGGGCACGGTCAGTCCGATGCCTTCAAACGAGCAATCATTATGCTCCGAGATGATTTTCTTGATTGCACTGACAATGGCGCGAATGACTTTCTTTGGATCGCTGGGTAGCTGCAACTGAGTTTGCGCGGTGATTCGACCGGAGAGATCTGCCACGGCGAGAGTGGTCTGTGCCGGATGCACGTCGACTGCCAGCACTGTGCGTTTGTCATTTACCTGGAGACCGGTTGGCTTTCTGCCCCGTGGGGCATCACCGATCAGTCCCTCTACGATCCATCGCTCCCGCAAGAGTTCTTCGACGATGAGCGAGACCGTGCTTCGCTGCAAACCAGAGGCTCGGGCAAGGTCAGCACGCGAGATCGGCTGATGCATCCGAATCTGATTGAAAATGAGATTGCGATTGATGTGTCGCGGTGTTCGGTTCGAGGCACTTTGCTTCTCTTCCAGCAAGAGCATCGGCATCATTAGTTTCGATTCCTTCCATGCGCGCAATCCATTCCGTGGCGCGATGGCGCGTTCACACGCCCAGCAATGTGAAGGAAGTGAGCGCGGGATTGAACCGTAGCGGCAAGGCTCACAACCTGTAGGCCTCCTTCACCAGCCGGTAGGTGAGCGCATGCGCCACATCGTGCGCTTCGTCCTCGTCTAAACGGTGCTCTGCAACCATGCGGCCAAGAAAGGCACAGTCAATCCGCCGCGCTACGTCATGGCGGGCCGGAATGGAAAGAAAGGCGCGTGTATCGTCGTTGAAACCTACAGTATTGTAAAATCCGGCGGTCTCCGTAACCTGCTCGCGGAACCGCATCATGCCTTCAGGACTATCGTTGAACCACCATGCTGGCCCAAGACGCAGACATGGATAATGGCCGGCAAGAGGCGCCAGTTCGCGAGCGTACGTCGTCTCGTCGAGCGTGAACAGGATGATGGTGAGCTTCTTCTCATTCCCAAAGCGCGTCAGCAGAGGGTGCAATGCTGAAACGTAGTTTACGGCCTGCGGAATATCAGCGCCCATGTCGCGGCCATATCGCTGGTATAAGGCAACGTTGTGGTTGCGGAAGCTCCCGGGGTGGATCTGCATGATTAAGCCATCATCCAGGCTCATTGCAGCCATCTCGGTAAGCATCTGGGCGCGGAACAGCTCGCGCCGAGCGGCGTCGGCATTGCCGGCCTGGACTTCAGCGAACAGCTTTTCAGATTCGTTCTCGTTAAGATTAGCGGTCTGCGCGGTGGGATGGCCGTGGTCGGTTGCCGTGCAGCCTGCCTGGCGAAATCGCTCCCGAGACTTGCGTAGCGCATTCAGGTATCCGCGCCAGGAACTCGTGTCCTCGCCGGTTTGCTCGCCAAGACGCGACACATTCTCGGCGAAGCCGGGAAAATCAGGGTCGACGACCGCGTCGGGGCGGAAGTTTGGGATGATGCGCGCCTTCCATCCTGAGTCGCGGATCTTCTTGTGGTCTCCAAGCGAATCCAGCGGGGAATCAGTTGTCGCCAGGACCTCAAGATTGAACTTGTCGTAAAGCGCGCGAGGACGGAACTCCGGCGTCTGCAGCTTCTCTGCGATCAGATCGTAGTAGTGGTCTGCATTTTTCTCAGAAAGCCTCTCCGCAAGCCCAAACTCTTCCTGAAAGGAATAGTCGAGCCACATGCGCGTCGGCGTGCCGCGGAATAGATAGTAGTGACGCGCGAAATGGCGCCATACCTTCCGAGGTTCTTTGATTTCGGCCTGGGCAATCCCGAGGTCATCCAGCGAAACTCCCTGGCTGTAGAGCATGCGGAAGACATAGTGATCGGGCTGCACGAACAATGCAGCAGGATTCGGGAACGGCTCATTCCGCGCAAACCATGCGGCTTGCGTGTGCCCATGCGGACTGACAAGAGGCAACGAAGAGATCTCGGCGTACAGTTCCCGAGCGACCTTTCGCGCGCTGGGCTCCGCCGGAAAAAGACGATCTGGATGTAAAAGCATTTCCCTGAAATCCTCTTGTCCCAATCGTAGATGATGTTGACTGATGGCCGAGCACGCCCAACCAGATAGCCGTTTACGCGTCTTAGCTGTTCAGGTGGTATCCCATTCCGGTTAGAACGCCGCGCATGTAGGCGATGCTTTCGATCACCCCGGGCATGGGATCGTCTTCGTGGATCTCATATTCGAGATCGACGAACCCCTTGTAGTTGATTTTTGCCAAGGCCGCAAAGATCTCTCGGACCGGCATTTGCCCTTTGCCCACGGCTACCTGGCTTTCCTTGGCTTTGAAATCAGACAGGTCCTTGATGTGCATATTGAAGAGGCGAGGGCCAACGGCGTTGATGGCTTCCACGACGTCTGTGCCGGCACGAACTGTGTGCCCTACGTCGATGCAGCAACCGATTCGCGGGTCGAGATTTTTCACAAGCTTCAGGATGTCGAGAGGCGAGGGCCAGACCGGGTCTTCCGGGCCGTGATTGTGAATCGCGATTTTGATGTCGTATTGCTTTACAAATTTCTCCACTCGCGGCAATGTCTCCGGAGTTGGATCGCCAGCCACGATGACGCCGATTCCGGCGCGCTTGCAATACTCGAACTTCGCCCGGATATCCTCGTCTTCATCCTTGCGGAAGTAGATGGCCCCAGCAGCATGCAGTTTGATACCGGCCGCAGCGTAGTCCTTCAGTGCAGCCTCTTCCTGCTGAGGTTCACTTGGCAGGTGGTCCTTGATGTCCTTGGCGTTGATCTGGTCGATGCCTATCTGCTTGAGAAATCCAATCATCTTCTCGCGCGGGAGGGCGCGGAAAGTGTATGTCGCGATCCCGAGTTGGATCGGGCACGGTTTCCCGGTTTCTTGCTACGGAGTGAGCGCGGGCGACAAGCGCGGCGCAGACACTCCTGCGGCTACCAACGCGCTTCCCTGCAGGAAACGCCGGCGTGAAACATTCTCTTTCATATCAAACTGCTCCTCGAAAGTGCATCAGACGCAACAAGCTAGAAACGCAAACGCATACTGAGCGATTACCAGCATCGCGCTAGAGATGCGGCTTCCATCCCTTTTCATAGGTCCGAGTCCAGTGCTTCATGGCTTCAGCATCGTGCTGGACTCTTCCATCGGCGGTGTCGAGGTCCAAAACCCGCTTCACATCCCAGGCTACGTTTGCCAGCTGCAGCATGGTTACAGCAACGTTGCCGACAGCGACCGGCGCGTTCAGCTTTTCGCCCTTCTTGACTCCGGCAATGAAGTTGGCGAAGTGGGCGTCTGTCATCGAGTCGCGTCCCATCAGGTCATTGGACGACGTCTCAGAACCGGCCTTCTTCTCGCTGATCTTCTTGCCCTTAAGGTCGTAGATCTCATAGCCATCCCGATCGACAAGGACTGAACCATTGGTGCCGTTGATGACGGAGCCGCGATCGCGATCGTAAACCTTCATGCCGTTGCAGCATCTGCAATCCCACGAGATCAGCTTGTCAGGGTACTCGAAGTTTGTGACCAGGGTATCGTAGAACTGCCAGTCATCCTTGTAGTGGTAGCGGCCGCCCTGTGCGCCGATGCACTCTGGAAAATCCACGCCGAGGGCCCAGCGGCAGACATCGATCTCATGAGTGCCGTTGTTCAGCGTTTCGCCCGTACCGTAGATCTTGAACCAGTGCCAGTTATAAGGCTGAATGTTGTCGGTGTAGGCGCGGCGCGGCGCGGGCCCCTGCCAGAGATCCCAGTTCAATTGCGGAGGTACGGGCGCTTCCTTCCCGATCCCGATCGACTTGCGCGTGTTCACGTACCAGGCCTTCGCCATATAGGCGCGGCCGATGTCGCCATTGTGAATGCGGTCGACAATCTCGATCGTGTGCGGACTCGAACGCTGCTGCGTGCCCATCTGCACGAGCTTTCCGTACTTCTTCTGTGCCTGGACCAGCATCACTCCTTCCGCAGGGTTGTGACTGCACGGCTTCTCGACGTAGACATGCTTGCCAGCCTCCAGACCGGCAATCGCCATGGGAGCGTGCCAGTGATCGGGAGTGGCGATCGTAATTGCATCGATCTCTTTATCGCGGAGGATATTGCGGAAGTCCTGATCGGTCTTGGGAGCCTCGCCCATTTCCTTCTCGGTCTCCGCGGCGAACTTCTTCATGGTGTTCGTGTCCACATCGCAGACATAGGCGATTCGTGCAGAAGCCTTATTCGCCTTCAGCGCCGAAAGATGCGCGTAGGCGCGAGAATGCAAGCCGATCACAGCGAAATTCAGGCGGTCGTTCGATCCAAGGATCTGACCATAGCTTTTGGCAGTCGAAGCTATAGCGAGCCCCGCGGTTCCGGTCGCAAGCGTATCAATGAATTCACGTCGTGTAAGCACATGACCTCCCGAAATAATGATGGTTCCAGCGGGCTAAAAGTTCTCAGCCGGCTTGCAATGCGCCAGCGTCAGTAAGAGCCTTTTTCATGCCGGCCCAACTGACTCGGCTGGATTCTTCCGGCGTCGCCGCTCCATGCCAGTGTGTCTCGAGGCTCACGGCGTCCTTGAACCCCGCCGACTTCAGAGCGCGGAACTGACCAGTCCAATCGATTACGCCCTTACCGGTGGGAGCCCACACGATCTTTCCGGTGTCGTCCTTCACCGCATTCTTCACGTGGCAGTGATGGATGCGATTTTTGGGGAGCATCTCCCATGCCGTGGGATAGGCATCCATCTCGCCACGCATGACAGCGTTGCCTGGATCCCAGTTCAGCGCCAGCGAATGTGACTTCACAGCAGCGAGCGTGCGAGCGGATTCGCGTCCCGTAGCCGTGTTGCATTCGAACTCATTCTCCAGGATCAGGAGAGCGCCTTCTTTGCCTGCTTTGTCCGCAGCTTCGCGAAGCTTCTCGTCAATTGCCTCGCGGTAGGGCTTCTGATCGTCGAGCCGCCAGAAATCGAAGCATCGCACCTTGTTGGTCTTGAATTGCTTCGCAAGCGAAATCGATTTCTCTAGGATTTCATCCTGCTGCTTAAATGTGGTTTCGGCCGCACCATGCATGTCGCCTTTAGATCCATATTGCGAACGTGGTGCTCCGGGCCAGTCCGTTTTGAATAGAGGACTCGCGATGTCTGTGACCTGCAGGTTGTATTTCTGAAGGATCTTTTGCGCCTCGGAGATCTGGTCGGTTCCGAGGTCCATCATGTTTTTGCCCCACATGGCACGCAGTTCTACCCACTGCATTCCAAAATCGTGGGAAGCAACATGACAAGCGTGATCGAAATCAGACGAGATCTCATCCGTGATGACTGCAATTTTGAACGGTGACTTTCCGAGTTGCGCGAAGGTCCGCATGGCGCAGAGAGATGCTACCGCAGCGGACCCGATGAGGAATGTCCGGCGGGAGTGGATGCTCATTGTTGGTATCCTCATGCGGCCAGATACTTGATGCTGGGCCGCGGATGATGGCAGGCAAGGCATTTCTGCGTTGCCCGCCGAGTTGGAACCTAGAAGATATATTTCGCTGAGCCTTGAAGCGAACGGCCGCCGCCCACTCCATTTACGCTACCCTGTCCGCTGCCCAGGGTACCTGTGATCGTGCCAAAGCTGGAAGATCCGCAGCAGCTGTTGTTCGGCTGCGCGAACTGCGGCGTGTTGCTGAGTTGGAATGCATCGAGGCGAACTTCCAAGCCGGTCTCATGGTATACCGTGAACCGTTTGAAGATCGAAACGTTGTCCTGAATGTATCCCGGTCCCCTGAACTGATTGCGTCCGGTATTTCCAAGTCCCGGATTCGGGCATGAATTGGGATTTGGTGGGTTAGTTGCAGCCGGGCAACCTGAAGGTTGTGCAAATGATGAAGTGTTGAACCATGGGGCCGACGATCCAATCTTCCCAGTCTTGTGGAATGGCTTCGCCAATGTTGCTGTTTGCTGGGTTCCCGGCGTGTTCAGCGTTCCACCATTGGCATTAACGGTGAACGGTAGTCCGCTTACTGCCGAGATGATGCCGGAGAGCCTCCAGCCCCCAATTATCTCTGCCATCAAGCCGTGATTGGCAAACTGATGGCCGCGGCCAAAGGGCAGCTCGTAGGTAAAGCTCTCCTCGAAATTCAAGGTTCGATCGTAGTCGTTCGGAGCGTAGTTCCTACGCCAGTCGGTGTAGAAAAGCAAACCGCCATCATCACCGCTGATGTACCCTAAGCCCTTACCCCATGTGAACGATGATGTGAACGTCAAGCCCCGCGAGAATCGCTTGTTCAATTGCGCCTGCAAAGATTGATAGTTCGACGAGAAGCCGAAAAAGAACTGATTGGTAGCTGCTGTGCGTCCGAAGGTGGGATTGTTGTTCAGGTCGTGGTTTTCCGGCTCGTAGAACGAACCATTACCGAACACGGTGGGCAAGTTAATGTTCTGAGAACCCGAGATGTTGGTGCCGTGATTGGCTACATAAGCAAGCTGCATTGACAGATCCCAAGGCAGAGCCTGCTGAAGCACCAAGTTCCACGAATCGGCATATGGGTTCTTGTAGTTCGGATTGATGTAGGTGTACACCTGGGCGATCAGCTGCTTCTCAAGCAATGTGGTCCCAACTGTTGGCAGCTGGATAATCCCGTTGTCGGGTATCGGCACCGGAACCGGCGCCGGGAAACCAGCGCTGAAGGTCGCTACCGTGGTACCGTCGCCGAGGACTGCAGGCGTGAAGCCAGACGAACCAACGGGCTGATAGCTGTTGTTGGCGCGGATCGGATAGTTATACGCGTATGTGTTATCGGGGAAAGGCGTGTAGCTGATGCCGAAGCCTCCACGGATCACAGTGTTGGGCCGGGCTCGATAGGCGGAACCAGTGCGTGGCGCGAAATACCTGTACTGCGTCTTCATGCCAAGATTCTGGGGATTACCGCCTATTCCGGCCAATACAAGCGTGTTGTTGCTCGGGTTATAGTTCGAGAACCCGCCCTTTTCTTTCGGGGTAGCGGGGGGGTAGAAATCCCAGCGCAAGCCCAAGTCGAGCGTGAGTTTGGGTGTGGCTTGCCACTTGTCGCTGGCAAACGCGAAGACCCACCACTGGCGGTACCTAGGGAAGATTGAGTTGAGATCGCGACCCACCTGGCTCGGTTGCTGCAACAAGAAGCTTGCGAGGTTATTCGCGATGTTCGTGCCTGCGGAATTGAAGTTCGATGTCTGTACGTCGCTGAACGTATATGCGCCGCGTGGGCTGAATGTCTGATCCTGCAACAGATCGTCGTGAACTCTGCGGACGTCAACGCCCCACTTGAAGGTGTGATTTCCCGAAACCTTTGTCCAGTTGTTCACTACGTCGAAGTTCGATTCGGCACGGATCCACGGCAGAGATGCTGAATAGCCAATGATCGGATTCGAAATCCCACCATTGATCGTTACCGCCACCTGACCGCTTGTGAATGGCTGCCCGTCGATGTTCACTCCGGGAACACCGATACTGGTCGCATCATTGCTCCCATAGTCCACCGGGGTAGCTGTGTTGCCGAGATGGGCCTGACCCACCCGGACCTCTGTGAGAAATGTCGGCGAAAAAACGTGATTCCAGTTGACTCCTGCGCTATACGACTTCTGGTTGCCGGTTCCTTGGAAGCCGCCACCCTGCGGTCCGCCGAGAAATGGGCCGAATGCGGCCGCCTGAAATGTGACGACTTTCTGATAGCTATAACGCCCGCTGAGGTGGTTCCTCTCTGAAGGCGTGAAGTCGCTTTTGATATCGAAGCTATCGCTCGTTTTAGTGAACGGAAGCCTTGTCGTGTAGTTGTTGGCAGGGTTGCTCAGTGGCTTGGTGGAATCGAGGGTTCCGTATTTGACCGCAGCCTGCACCAGGTTCTGCAGCATCTTCTCAGATA
>Ga0105238_10003302_pt1 | contig 16111 bp, 6 predicted proteins | sample KBSC34metaG_FD_81526 | JGI IMG/M metagenome (GOLD analysis project Ga0105238, IMG submission 81526) | Corn rhizosphere microbial communities from Kellogg Biological Station, Michigan, USA - KBS C3-4 metaG | ecosystem: Host-associated > Plants > Roots > Rhizosphere > Soil | place: Michigan, USA... | reverse complement strand
TGCCCAACGCCACGCTCGTGGAGCTACTGCGTCTGCTTGCACCGCTTGACCTTGCTGGCGACGCATTCGGCAAGGTGTACGAATACTTCCTCGGTAGCTTCGCGCGGGCGGAGGGCTCCAAGGGCGGTGTGTTCTACACGCCCACAAGCATCGTCCGACTGATCGTGGAAATTCTGCAGCCGTTCCACGGTCGCATCTTCGATCCCGCCTGCGGCTCCGGCGGCATGTTCGTGCAATGCGCTGAGTTCGTGCAGCGACATCACAAAAGCGCGACCAATGAGCTGACCGTCTACGGCACTGAAAAGGACGAGAAGACCGTCAAGCTCGCCAAGATGAACCTTGCCGTGCACGGGCTATCTGGCGACGTCCGTGTATCCAATACCTACTATGAAGATCCGCACAAGGCGCTCGGTCGCTTCGACTTCGTGATGGCCAATCCGCCATTCAACGTCTCTGGTGTGGACAAAGATCGCCTCAAGGACGACCGACGGTTCGCGCTGGGTCTCCCGAGTACCGACAACGCGAACTACCTCTGGATACAGCTGTTCAATGCGAGCCTGAGCGATACCGGACGCGCGGGTTTCGTTATGGCGAACTCGGCCGCAGACGCTCGCGGAAGCGAGCTGGAGATCAGGAAGAAGTTGGTCCAGTCCGGTGCGGTGGACGTCATCGTCAGCATCGGCTCCAATTTCTTCTACACCGTGACGTTGCCATGCACGCTCTGGTTCTTCGACAAGGGCAAGCGTCACGGCAAGCACAAGGGCAGTGTCCTGTTCCTCGATGCTCGGCCGTACTTCAAGCAGGTCACGCGAGCGATTCGCGAGTTCACGCCCGAGCAACTGGAGTTCCTAGCCAACGTTGTGCGTCTCTATCGTGGCGAGAATCCCGAGTTCGCCAGCGACGGCAAGGCGACGCTGAAAGAGAAATTTCCGAAATTCGCGTACGGGGACGTACCGGGGATGTGCAAGGCTGCGACTCTGGCAGAGATCGAAGCGCAGGGCTGGAGCCTGAATCCGGGGCGCTACGTCGGTGTTGGAGAACAGGCGCCCGACGAGTTCGATTTTGCAGAGAGAATAGGAGCACTGAATGAGGAGTTGGAATCGTTGTCGTTGGAGGCCGAAAAGCTACAGGCCAACATAGCCGCGAGTGTGACTACGCTGTTTGAAGGTGTCCGGTGAAGCTCGACGCGAAACCGTTTAAGGACTTTGTGACCCTTCAACGCGGGTTCGACCTACCTGCGCACTCGCGTCGAATAGGGCCGTATCCGGTAGTCGCGTCCACCTCGATTAGCGGTTTCCACGCAGAGTACAAAGTTGAGCCGCCTGGCGTTGTGACCGGTCGGAGTGGGGCTCTTGGAGAGGTGCAGTACGTTACAACTCGATATTGGCCGCTAAACACAGCGTTGTGGGTAAAAGATTTCAAAGGGAATCTTCCACGCTACGTCTACTACTACCTTCAGACCATCGACCTGAAGAGATTCAATTCCGGTGCAGGCGTTCCCACCCTCAATCGTAACGATCTGGACGTCCTTGAAGTTCGAGCTCACTCAAGAACACATCAACAGCACGTCGCCTCGATACTCTCCGCTTATGACGATCTGATTGATAACAATACGCGGCGCATCGCGATCCTCGAAGAGATGGCCAAGAGTATGTACGAGGAGTGGTTCGTACGATTCCGCTTTCCTAGTCCCGATAGTGCCGCTCCGAAGGCCGCGTCTGAGATTGGTGCATTACCCGCAGGTTGGGAAGTGAAGGAACTCAACGATGTCGTCGAGGAAATTCTCGACTGCCGAGGTAAGACGCCCGCAAAGTTGAGCGGCGAATGGGCGAGTGAGGGTCTTATCGCGCTCTCGGCGCTGAACGTCAAGAACGGACGCCTCGTCAACCTAGACAAGGCTAAGTTCGTCGGGGAAGAACTCTATCATCGGTGGATGAAGACACCCCTGAGAAGAGGGGACATCTTGATGACGTCGGAGGCACCTCTCGGAGAGCTCTACCTCCTATGCGCCGATCACCCCTATTGCCTTAGCCAACGGCTTTTTGCAATTCGAGCAGACGCACGTATTCTTTCACCGGTAGTGTTGTACCTCGCACTTGCGTCACCGCAAGTCCAGTCAGAGCTTGCCTCTCGCGCAACCGGAGCAACGGTCAGCGGAATTCGTCAAGCTGAGCTCCGCAAGGTTTGTGTCGTTGTGCCGCCACCAGAGTTGCAGCGGCAGTGTGTGCGAATCCTTTCACCATTGCTCGACTTGAAGGATAGGCTCGACTCCATTAACACCAACCTGCGGGTCACTCGCGACCTTCTTCTAACTAAGCTCATTTCCGGTGAGCTGGATGTGTCACTGTTTGCCGACTCGAAGGCCGCCGCCGCATGAACCCTCCGCCCGGCATCAGGGATGTCAGCGGAACCTACGGCGAACTCGCATTTGTCGAGCAGCCGGCGATTGCGCTTCTTGAGTCGCTGGGCTGGGCACACGCTAACTTATACACCGAAAGCTACGGCGACAAGGGCACCGAAGGGCGCGAGAGCGAGCATCAGGTCGTCCTCACCTGCCGGCTACGGGCCGCGTTAGAGAAGCTAAACCCGAGCGTGCCGGCAGAAGCATATTTGCAAGCTATAGAGCAGATCACACGCGACCGCTCGGCGCAAATCGCGGTCAACGCTAACCGCGAAGTCTATGCACTCATCAAGGAGGGCGTGAAGGTGACGCTGGCAGACGAGCACGGCGGACAGACCAGCGAGACGCTGCGCGTGATCGACTGGACCACGCCGGCCAACAACGACTTCTTCCTGACCTCCCAGATGTGGGTAGTGGGCGATATGTATCGTCGCCGCTGTGACCTGCTCGGCTTCGTCAACGGGCTACCTCTTGCGTTCGTCGAGCTGAAGCAGCCAAGCGTTCCGCTCCGAAGCGCGTACGACGACAATCTGCGCGATTATCGCGGTCAGTCAATCCCGCAGCTCTTCCATCCCAACGCATTCATCCTGCTCTCCAACGGGCTGGATACGAAGGTCGGTACGTTGACCAGCGAGTGGGAGCACTTCTTCGATTGGAAGCGCGTCGAGGACGAGTCTGAGGCCGGCAAGGTGTCGCTGGAGCGAGCGTTGCGTGGACTGCTAGAGCCCGAACGGCTGCTCGATTACGTCGAGAACTTCACCGTCTTCGAGGAAGGCAAGGGCGGGTTGATCAAGAAGACCGCTAAGAACCATCAGTTCCTTGGCGTGAACCGCGCCATTGTGCGGCTGCTTGAACTGCGCGATTCGCAGGAGCAGGAGCGCAAGCGCCTTGGCGTGTTCTGGCACACTCAGGGCTCGGGCAAGAGCCTGTCGATGGTGTTCTTCACGCAGAAGGTGTTGCGAAAGCTCAAGGGCAACTGGAGCTTTGTAATCGTTACTGACCGCGAAGAACTCGACGATCAGATCAGCAAGACCTTCAAGAACACCGGCGCGACTACCAAGGGCGATGCTCGCGCCATGAGCGCAGAGAATCTGAAGGACCTGCTGCGCGGCAACGAGCGCTACATCTTCACGCTGATCCAGAAGTTCCGCACCGAGGCTGGCCAGCGCTATCCGGTGCTGTCCGAGCGTTCGGACGTGATTGTGATCACTGACGAGGCGCATCGCAGCCAGTACGACGTCTTTGCGCTCAATATGCGCAACGCATTGCCGAACGCTGGCTTTCTCGGCTTTACCGGCACGCCGCTGATCAAGGGCGAAGAGGAGCGCACGCGCGAAGTGTTTGGTGACTACGTAAGCGTGTACGACTTCGCCCGCTCCGTCGAGGATGGCGCGACCGTGCCGCTGTATTACGAGAACCGCATCCCCGAGGTGCAGTTGACCAATGAGGACCTCAACCGCGACCTTGAAGCGCTGTTGGAATCCGCTGAGCTGGACGAGGATCAGGAGAAGAAGCTGGAGCGTGAGTTCGGGCGCGAGTACCACATCATCACGCGCGAAGATCGGCTGGAGGCCATCGCCAAGGACATCGTGGCGCACTTCACAGGCCGAGGCTATCGCGGCAAGGCGATGATGGTTTGCATCGACAAGACGACCGCAGTGCGGATGTACAACAAGGTACAAGCGCATTGGAAGCTGGAGATCGACCGACTAAGAGGCGAGCTGGCAAAAGCAAGCGGAGATGAGCGCGAGGCGCTGATCGCACGCGTGCAGTTGATGGAGTCGACCGACATGGCGGTGGTCGTGTCGCAAGGGCAGAACGAGATTGAAGACCTCGCGAAGAAGGGTCTCAACATCGCGCTACATCGCAAGCGGATGCTCAAGGAGGGGCTCGACGAGAAGTTCAAGGACCCTGAGAGCAACCTGCGACTCGTCTTCGTGTGTGCGATGTGGATCACGGGCTTCGACGTACCAACCTGCTCGACGATCTATCTCGACAAGCCAATGCGGGCGCACACACTGATGCAGACCATCGCACGCGCGAACCGCGTCGCATCGGGCAAGGAGTCTGGCCTGATCGTCGACTACGTGGGCATCTTCCGGGCACTGCAGAACGCGCTGGCGATCTACGCACGGCCGGCGACCGATGGTGGCGGGGGTGAGCCCATCCTCGACAAGTCAGCACTTTTGGGGACGCTACGTGATGCCTTGGATCAGGCTCGCAAGTTCGCGACCGTGCATGGCTTCAGTCTGGACGCCATAGCCGGCGCGACCGAGCACTTCGAGCGGATGGCGCGGATCGAAGAGGCGGTCGAGGCTATCCTCGTCAGCGATGCCGACAAGAAGGCATACCAGCAGATCGCGAGCCGCGTAGCGCGACTATTCAAAGCAATCTTGCCGGACCCAATTGCCAACGAGCTGGCGCCGATGGCGATCCTCGTTCCGTACATCGCGGCGGTGATCCACGCGAAGACAGACCCGCCGGACATCTCCGATGTGATGGGAGACGTCGAGCAACTGCTCAACGACTCCATCGCGACCGAGGGATATCGCATCGGACCCGCAAGCAGGCCGGAGGCGCTGGTCAATCTGTCGGAGATCGACTTTACCGCGTTGCAGGAGAAGTTCGCGCAAGGTCATCGCCGCACGGAGGCCGAGAGACTGCGGCGACTCATCGAAGGCAAGCTCAACCAACTCATGCGGCTGAACTCATCGCGCGTGGACCTCGCTGAGAAATTTCAGAAGCTGATCGACGAGTACAACGCCGGGAGCAAGAACGTCGAGTCGCTGTTCGAAGAGCTGGTGAGGTTCGCTGGACAACTGACCGAAGAAGAACGACGCGGCGTTGCCGAAGGGCTCACTGAGGAAGAGCTTGCTCTCTTCGACATCCTGACCAAGCCCGAGCCGGTGTTGACGAAGAAGGAAGAGGCAGACGTAAAGCGCGTATGCCGCGAACTGCTCGACAGGCTCAAGCGCGAGAAGCTGGTCCTCGACTGGCGCGAGAAGCCCGCGCCGAAAGCAGGGGTTATGCAGACCATCAAGCTTGCACTAAAGAGCTTGCCAGCGGCTTACACCCGTGACCTTCAGCAGGAGAAGTTCGCGCGTGCTTTCGCGCATATTTACGACTGCTACGTGGGAGCCGGTCAAAGCGTTTACGCGAACTGAAGCGGCGCAATGCGCCAAAAACTGCGCTCCACCCACACTTCGTCGAATGCGCCAATGTCATAAAGTGCACACTGGTTGCGTTAGCCAAAGCTCCTAGAGATGAAAAGAACTTAGGTCGCGCACGCCAAATCCCTTCCACGCAAATATGGGGTCAGACAAAAATTTTTTTTTCGGCCCAGGCGCGCCCGGAAACGAATGCATTTCGCTCCAAAATCTGTATTTGCCTAGTCAGTGAATTCAATCCCATAACTCTGAAGCGAAGCTCAAACAATGGCCTTCCAAATCGACGATACCCACTGGAATGATTTCCTGAAGTCCTGGCCAATTGACCGCTTGCGCACGATGACCTTGCCCGAGTACACCGCCGCGGGCGACAAAGATTGCTTCACCTACTGGATTGAGAGCCGTCTCGCAGAGTACGGCAGCATTTGGGGAGGGTCTGCTTTTAAGTTCGGCATCTATGCTCGCGGTGATACGACTCAGAAGCCAGGCGATGATGCGTTGGCGTACGATGCAAAGTATGGCTGGTATCGCAAATTCGGTGACACTTCGGAGGCTGCTTTCGAAGGGGTTCGGCGGAATGTCTTGGCTGTAGCGGAAGCCGCGAACGCTGGCCGACTGGAAGAAATCGACGAAAGCCCCCTAGGCACTGTTTATCGCTGGAAGATTGCGTTTCACTACCAGCCACGTCAATCGCCGCTAATTGTTGGGATTTTCGTTCGAAAGGCTTTGTTGCGCGAATTGCATCTGCCGCCCTCTGATACGACCACTCCGCAGAGCGCACTGTACCGAGCGATTGCGGATCACCGAAAGCCCGAAGAATCCATCTTGGCCTTCGGTGAGCGGGTTTGGAAGGTCTGGCTCCGAAGCACTCCCTACGAAATCAAGCTTAGCGCGGGCGCAATCAAGCATGGTTACCTCACTATTAACCTTGGTTCCGCGCCTTTCCCGGAGTCGATGTATGGAGGCAATACAGATGCGCAAGCGGGCGAGTTGGCGCACTTCGTGACCGACACGAATGAAGCGTTCGATTCGGATATTAGAGTCACCGGCGCGGGCGGTTCTGGACGCCTCCGCAAGCGCCTGTATACTTATTTTGGCCAAATCGGTGCAAAAGTTGGCGACATCATTCAAGTCGCTCAAGAGGCTGATGGCCGATATCAGATTTCTGCCAAGGAGCGAGTGGGCGCTATATCATCCGGAATGGATACGCCCGCTCCAGCACCAAAGCCGAATCTCGGCGATACGCGGAGGCCGATAGCGATGCCACTAAACCAAATCCTATTCGGTCCACCGGGAACCGGAAAGACCTACGGGACAATTATCAAAGCGCTAGAAATTCTCGACCCCGATTTTCTTGCTGAGCATGATGATCCGGAAGAACGAACACTTCTCAAACAACGTTTCGACGAACTTTCTAAGGAAGGAATGATCCAGTTCGTTACGTTTCATCAGAGTTTTAGCTACGAAGATTTCGTCGAAGGAGTGCGAGCAGAAGCCGACGAAACAACAGGTCAACTTCGCTATGAAGTGGCTGACGGAGTTTTCAAGCGAATTTGCGATGCGGCACGTAGTCGCGTTGTGAGGGAATCAGCTACTTCCCTTGATCTAAACGGTCGCCACATATGGAAACTGTCTCTGGGAGATTCAGCCACCGAAGGCCACATCTTCGAAGAATGCATTCAGAAGGGTATGGCCCTCATGGGTTTCGGATTGAACATTGACTTCTCTAAATGCTCATCGCGCGAGCAGATTCAACTAGCGTTCAAAGCAGCAGGGAACGACATCGGGCTGCACGACTATCCCGTCACAGCGATCAATACGTTTGTTCGAAAGATGAGAGTAGGAGACTTGCTGGTCGTCAGTGAAGGCAATCTCAAATTCCGAGCGATTGGTGAGATTGTTGGCGAATACCGACGAATTGAACGCGATGATGATACCTACGCCCAATGCAGGAATGTGAGTTGGTTACGCGTGTACAATCCGGCGCTCCCTGTAGAGGCGCTGATGGAGGTTCGCTTCAGTCAAACGACGACCTATGAGCTGCGCCCGGGGTCGATCAATCTGGAAAAACTGCATGTGCTGTTGAATGATCATCATTCGGATTCTACGGTTGCCAAGGCCCGGGTCCTGATTGTTGACGAGATCAACCGAGGCAACGTGTCGCGAATTTTTGGCGAACTGATCACTTTGCTTGAGCCGTCCAAACGCACGGGTGCTGCGGAGGCCCTGGAAACTGTTTTGCCCTATTCCAAACAGCGTTTCAGCGTGCCAAATAATGTTTATCTGATTGGCACGATGAACACGGCGGACCGGTCGTTGTCCGGGCTAGACATTGCGCTGCGTCGCCGATTTGAGTTCATTGAGATGCCTCCGCGACCGGAGCTATTGGCCGGAGTGGTAGTGGCTGGCGTGAACATTCAGGCGCTGCTGGAGACTATGAATCGGCGCATTGAGGTCTTGCTCGATCGGGATCACATGCTGGGCCACTCATATTTCATGTCGTTGGAGAACGGCCAAGGCATCGGCGTCCTGGCGTCCATATTTCGCAAGCAAGTATTGCCGCTACTACAGGAATATTTCTTTGAAGATTGGCAACGTATTCACTGGGTGCTGAACGATCACCGCAAAGGAGCAGGGCATTGTTTCGTCGTGCCGCATACACAAGGCGCTGAAAGCTTGTTCGGAAAGGCTGACGTCCCGACAGATGTACGACTGTGGCGACTCGATCAGGCGGCATTTGAGCACGCAGAAAGCTACATAGGGATCGTCGACGGCGCACAGGCCTAAGCGATGCAACACGTAGTCGTTCGTGAGTATGCGCGTCTGACTACCGCGTCAGTTGCGCGCCCCACGCTGGACGAGGCAGCTGTATCTGAGCAGGCATTCGAGTGGCTTTGCAGGGAAAGCGCCCGGTTGCGAAAGTCCGGTGCCGCCTTGGTGCAGTTGGATGATCGACGTTGGTTACGGCTGGATAACTACGTCGGCGTAATCGAGACGCCGTGTGGAACTCGAATCGAAATTCTCCCCAAATGCATGGACGGCGCTGATGAGGCAGGCAGGAGTCGCCGCGTATTGCGCGTGATGCTGGAGCGCTGCCTGAATCTACCGGTACGACAAACAGGACCGGCATCGATCCAGAAATTTGATGCGCCGCTAACAGAATGGGTGATGAGGCAATACCTGGATGCCCTAGATCGCCTGGTGAAGCGCGGCCTACGTTTCAACTATCGAACCGTTCAGGAGCAACAACGATTTCTGCGCGGACGGCTTCATATGGCGCGGCAGTTGCGACAGCCGCCTGGGCGTCAGCATATTTTCCAGATCGAACATGAAGTGTTCGACGCCGATCGACCGGAAAACCGATTGTTGCGATCGGCGCTCGATAGGGTCCGTAGTCTCACTAGAGATTCCGGCAATTGGCGACTCTCGCACGAGCTCGCAACATTACTAGCCTCAGTGCCGAAAAGTGAGAATGTGGAAGAAGATTTCCGTCGGTGGCGATCCGATCGTCTGATGGCTCACTACCAGACCGTCCGCCCTTGGTGTTCGCTGATTCTAAATGAGCAGATGCCGATGTCAGTGTTGGGTGACTGGAAAGGCATGAGCCTCTTGTTTCCCATGGAAATGCTATTCGAACGCTACGTGGAAGCTTGTCTTCGTCGTGATTTGCCCGCAGGAGTAACCCTAACACCCTCGGCGTCTAGTGAGCACCTTTGTCACCATAAGGGGAAGCCGTGGTTCCTACTTAAGCCGGACTTTCTGCTGCAGGATGGTGGCGATCGTTGGGTTCTCGACGCTAAGTGGAAGCGACTCGATCAGTCGCTCGACACGGTCAAAGACAAATATGGACTGAGCCAATCCGACTTCTATCAGCTAGCAGCGTACGGTGATCGTTACTTGCTCGGACGTGGGACGATGTTGCTTATATATCCCAAGACCTCAACTTTTCAAGCTCAACTACCACTGTTTCGCTACTCAGACGAGCTTCAATTGCTAGTGACGCCTTTCGATATTGAGTCGGGGCGTTTGATGGGAGAGGGGACTCCATTGCAACGGCTAGCTGCATCTTGACGATGAGTCTGCAGCCGCGATTCCTCGTCGCCCTTCGGCGCGTATTGCTTTCTTCGTGGACTTGAGCTGCGGTGGCTTACTGAAGACCTCTCCAATCATCGTCGGTGGTGCGGAGCTGTCTCGAAAGCCAGCGTTGTATAGTCGAGCCACCAGGTCTGCCTGCCATCGAGCATGATCACCCTCACCAAACTAACCAAACAATTCGGCAGCACGCGCGCCCTGAGCGCTGTGGATCTGCACATCCCCTCCGGCGAAATGTGGGGCCTACTCGGCCCCAATGGTGCCGGCAAGACAACGCTCTTTCGCCTGCTGATGGGCATCCTCAAATCCTCGTTCGGCACGGCGACGATTGACGGGCTGGATTCGTTTGACGATCGGCTGGCGGTGAAGCGGGTGCTGGGGTTTCTGCCGGATGAGCCGATGTTTCACAGCTATCTGACGGGGCGCGAGATCCTCGAGCTTGCGGCGGCCATGCATGGGGTGGACGTGGCGGGTGCGTTGAATCGGTTGATGCCGCTGATCTCGCGCATGCAGCTGGATGAGGCGCTCGATCAGTATGCCGACGACTACTCGCGTGGCATGAAGAAGAAGCTCGGCTTGCTGCTGGCCTTGGTGCACGAACCGAAAGTGCTGGTGCTCGACGAGCCGACCAATGGGCTGGATGTCGAGAGTACTGCGTTGTTTTTCGATCTGATGCGCGAGCAGCAGGCGGCGGGAACGACGGTGGTGTTCTCCACGCATCTGCTCGGGCAGGTCGAACTGTTGTGCTCGCACGTCGCGATCATCCATCACGGCAAGCTGGTGGCGCAGGGCGAGCTTGCTTCGGTGGCGGCGTCGGTGAAGGATGCCGGCTCGCTGGAGCAGGCGTTTCTTGCGCTGACCAAGACGTCGGAGGTGCAGCAGCGGCTGCGGAAAGCGATGCTTGCGATGCGCAAATGACGCAGACGGCTGCGCTGGGCTGGCTGGGGATCGTGTGGCGCCTGTTGGGTTCCGCGCGGCGGCGCGCGCGTGCGCGCAGTCATGCGCAAGCGGCTCGCAAGAATGGCATGTCGCCGGGGCTGCTATTCGGGATCGCTTTGTTCGGCGCGTTCGGCCTGCAGTTCCTGCTCGCCTCGTTGATCAATATTTCGGTGAGCATTGCGAGTGATTTGGCAGCTGGCGAAACGGGCAAGATTCGCGTGTCGTCCGGTGTGTATGCAGTGATGGCCAGATATGAAAAATCGGCAGCCGAAACCAACGAGTATCTGGCAAAGCTTTCGAAGTGGGAGGAAGAAGGCAAAGGTCTCACGAAGACAGACAGCGAACGCGCGACTGCGAAGCGCGAACTCGATTCGTCGCGAGAATCCGTCGTACGTGAACTCGACTACGAGGCACGATACAGGGCGCGCAAACGCGGTGCCGATGAATCGCAGTTGCGTGATCAGTTGCAGCGGGAATACGCCGCCCACGGCAGCGCCGCATTCGAACCCGACAACGGTTTTGGAATTCCGGAAAGCCCCGCAGCGCATGGCGCTCTCGCGTTTTTCATCGCCGTATGGTGGCTTTCGATGGTGCTGCAAGGCGAGGGCATGTCCTTCGATGTGACGCGCCGGCGGCATCCGATGTGGGAGTGGTATCTGTATTTCCCGATTCCGCAGAGCGCGGCATTCGCCGCTGAAGCGGTGGCGCCGGCGGTCAGCAATCCTTTCCTGATTGTCAGTCCCGTGCTGCTCGCTGCGCTGGTCGGTTTTCATCATGGCTCGTTCGCCATGGGACTTGCGGCGTTGCCGTTTGCCATCCCGTTGACGCTGGCGGCAGCGCTCTGGGCCAAGGCGCTCGAGGTGTTGATCATGTTGCGCTGTTCGGTGCGCAGCCGTAGCGCATGGTTTGTGCTGCTGGCGGGAATCGGGTTTCTCGCCTTGTTTTCCCCGATGATCCCGGCGCAGTCGCCCGCCTTTGCGCGCAGGTTTTTCGAACTGGCCAGTCCGTTGATCACGCATCTGCAGGGCGTCAGATATTTGCTGGACTTCGATGACTTGCCTGGCTGGCTGCGCGCGATGGGCTTTTGCGTCGTCACCGGCTTGGTGCTCGCGATCCCGGCGTTTGTGCTGTTGCGCGTTGCTCTGGCGCGTGGGCTGGAGAGCGGCTTCGGACATGTCGACACGGTAGCGAGTACCGGCGCATTTCGGCAGACCGGAAAAGCGCGCAGAGGCTGGCTGGGCGATCCATTGCTGCACAAGGATTGGCTGTGGCTGAAACGCGATCGTGGTGCGCTGGTGCAGCTGATCGCGGTGCCGCTGCTGCTCGTCGCGTTGCAGGTGTTCAACTTGCGCAACGCGCTCAACAGTGTCGAGCTGACCTGGAACAAGCTTGCCGCGGTTGTCGTCGGCATGGGTACCTACATGCTGTTCATCACCGGACCACGCGCGCTGCTGAGCGAGGGTCCGGCATTGCAGCTGACGCTGAGCTGGCCGCGCAGCCTCGAAGACACGTTGCGCATGAAGGTGCGCTTGTTGTTCGCCTTGGTCAGTGCGATGGTGTGGCTGTGCCTTGGTGTGCTGATGTGGATGTATCCGCACGATTGGGCCAAGCTGCTGGCGGTTGCTGCGATATGGCCCGTGTTCGGGCTGAGTGTCGCCGAAAAAGCGGTGACGCTGATCCGCGCACCGACGCAGTCAGGCGAGCCCGAGCCGGTGCCGCAAAGTCACGCGTGGGCGGCCAGCCTCGGCAATTTTTTGCTCGCCATCGCCTTGTTCACCGCGCAGTGGCAGTTGGCGGCGGCGGCAATTGCGATGAACTGGGTTTTTGCCGGAGCGCTCTGGCAGGGCTTCCGGCACCGCCTACCTTATCTTTTCGATTCCGCATCGGAGCCGCAACTGCGTCCGCCGACCGTATTGAGCAGCCTGGTCGCCATCGTCGGCTTGATGGAGTTCGGCGCGATCGTGATCGTGTTGCTGATGCTGGCGGTTGGGCCTGAGGGAAGCGTATTTGCGCGTGCCATAGGCTACGGCATTGTCGCAAGCGTCGTCTGTTCCGTGGTGGCCAGTTGGCACTGGGACCGCGGCGTAACGGTCGCGGACATCCTGCGTCTGGATGAAGGTGCGCGATTTGTTGCCGTAGTGCCCTGTCTGCTGGCCGCGGTTGCAGGAATTCTGCTGGGACTGCTCGGTGTCGGCTATCAGCACCTGGTCCTGAGCGCGTCCTGGCCCGAAATACGCGAGCCGATGGAAAAGGCCATGGAGTTTTTCGCCGAGTCGCCGAATGCCCGCACGGCGTACGCGATCATGGCGATCGGCATTGCGCCATGGGTCGAGGAATTCCTGTTTCGCGGCCTGCTGTTTCGCGCGCTGCTGCCGCAATGGGGACTCGGCCTTGCGGTTGTCGGCAGCAGCGCATTCTTCGCGATATTTCATCCGGCGCTGGCGTGGCCGTTGGTGTTCTCCGTCGGTGCACTCAATGCCTGGTTGTTTGTCAGAACGCGCAGCCTCATCCCATGCATCGTTCTGCATGCCTGCTACAACGCCGTGGTGATTGGCGTTGGGCTCTGAATGCTTGTACTGAGACACCTATACAACCTTGCTGCGCACTGCGAGCAAGATGCCAAGTTGTATATCCTCCCACGGAGGCGCAAACGATATCCCGCGAACGGGATATCGTTCTTACCCTTCCAGTCGGCCCGGTTGCGCCGTCCTGACCGCACCGCCGCTAGTGCTCAAAACCACCGCTGAAGATCACCAGCGCGGCGGTGTCGCTGACAGGTGTCGCATTGGTCGCCGAAAGATCCACGCGCACGGTCGTGTCTGTCGTGCCGGCGACCACTGGGACGGTCAGCGTCCACTGCAGCTTGCTGCCGGCAGGTAACGTCGCGACGGTCATCGATGCGCTGCTGGTCGTCGGGCAGATGACACTGCCGGTGACGACGCTGCAGATCCACTGCTCGTTGGCCGTGTCCAAGGCCGCCGACAGACCGAAGTTGACCATGACATTGTTCGACGCGATGGTGTTGTCCGGGTTTTCCAGGGTGGCGGTGTAGACGGCTGGTTTGCTGTACTGCACGTGTCCATTCCCGTCATCCATGAGCGTCAGCACCAGTCTCTTGGCGATCTGCAGCGTCGTCGACGCGGCGCCCGGCAGATAGTTGGAGTTTCCCGCCTGCGCGGCGTCGATCTCGCATTGCCCCGCGAGAATCCCGGTGACGAGGCCCGCCGACGTCACCGAGCAGATGGTCGGCGTGTTCGTACTGAACGTGACGGCATTGCCCGAGCCACCGCCCGTGGCCGTGACGTTGCCCGTGCCAGCGACGACGACGTGTGGCGGCGTGCCGAACACGATTGCCTGCGACGCCTGCGTGATCGTCACGCTCTGGCCGGTGCTGGCACACGGTAGCGATGCGGCGTTGTTCTTCGCGTCGCCGCTGTACGCTGCCGTCCAGTAGTAGGTTCCGATGCCGCTGGGTGCGTAGGAGGCCGAGGTGTAGCTGCCGTTCCCCGAGACCGCGATGCTCGAGGTGAACAGCGACGCTGCGGAGCAGGTACTGTCGCCAGCACCGTACAACTTGAACGTGAGCGTGCCGGTTGGTGCGTCGCCTGCCGCGAGCACGGCGACATCGGTCACGTTCTTGCCGAACTCACCGCCGGCGGACGCGGTGGCGGCGAATGTCGGGCTTGCGAGCAACACGTTGAGCGTCGCGTAGTTCGATGGCGTGACGATCGTGCCGTCGAGCGTGCCCGTCTGCGTGTAGACCGCGCGATAGCGCATACCGTTTTGCGACGGGTCGATCCTGGCGATCGTATACGTCGACGCCAGTGCAGCGGGGATGTCGGTGAAATTCGTTGTGCCCGCCGGCGCTCTCTGCCACTGCACCGTTGCTGCCGGGTAACCGGCAAAGCTCGCTGTGAACGACGCCGGCTGGCCGGAGGCGAGAGACAGGTCGCCGGGACTGGCGGTGATGTTCTGATAGTCGACGTGGATCACCGCGGCGTCGGACGTTGCCGAGCCGTGCCCGTTGGTGAATCTCACGCGATACAAGGTGCCGTCGTCTACGGGCCCGGCCGGAGGAAACGACAAGGTGTCCTGGACCGATGCACCCGGGTTGTCCGAGTTGGCCCAGGTTGCGCCGCCGTCGAAAGATACCTCCCACTGGATCGTCGGTGTCGGGTTGCCGGACGCGGCGGCATGCACGGAATAAAAGTCGTTCACGTGGACTTCGACGCTTTGCGGCTGCGTGTAGATGATCGGCGGGCCGTCGACCCTCACCGTCACAGGGTTCGTGCTGGCATCGGTGTTCGAAACGTAGATCGATTGTCCGGGATTGTTGCTGACGCGCGCGTAGTAATAATTGCCGTCCTGGACCGATGTGAGTCCCGAGAGCGTCAGCGTCGTCGACGTCGCGCCGGGAATGAGGATCGGGTGTTGGAAGTCGCCGTGCGCCACGTAGTACCACTGCACTGTCGGCGTTGGTGCCGTGTTGACGATGCCGAACGTCAACGTGGTGGAGCCGCCCGCTGCAACGGTTCTGAGGTTGGGCGTCGGCTGCGGGGAAATTCCGGGCTGGTAGTAGACCACGGTGGTGGACAGCTGCACCTGCGTGGACGCCGGATGGGTGCCATCGCCCGCCTGGTTCAGATCGATCGTGCAGGTGGAAGTGCCCGAGTTGTAGTTCGTCTTGACGAACGAAACCACGCCGCTGGCCGAGACCGTGCACGCGCTATCCGTCGTCGACGCATCGACGCTGAATACGATCGGGTTGCTGGACGCGCCTTTGGCGGCGGAGATGGCGAACGTCGAACCCAGCGGTACGTTGCCGGGCATCGGATACGCGGTGATATTCGGCGATGGCGCGACGATGTGCAGCGTGCCGGCAACGTAATTGATCGAGTAGTTCGACGACGACAGACCGCTGCAATTGATCGGATAGTCGCCGCTCGGTGTTGTTGCGGTGATCGTGGCCGGCGTTGTCGCGCAGGCGAGACTGCCGCCGAGCACACTGGCGTTTTCGCCGTTGACGAATCCGTAGTAGCTGGCCGTGAGTGGCGGCGGGCTGCCGCCGAACGTCATCGTCTGGTTGTTGGCCACCACCTGCAATCCGGCTTTCTGCACCGTCAGCGTCGCGGCGCTCGTCGCGACCGAGCCGGCAGCGTTGCTGAAATTCGCGCGATAGCGGTTGCCATTCATCGCGACCTGCGCAGGCAGAATCAGGAACTGGCTTGTTTGTCCCGCCAGGTTTGACCAGGTGGCGCCGCCGTCGGTGGAAACCTGCCATTGGATCGTCGGAGATGGATTGCCGTTTCCCGTCACCTGCCATTGCACCGTCTGACCATACGTCGTCGATTGATCGGATGGGTTCAACAGGATCACGGGCAGCGTGAGCGGCGCGCCGACGACCTGCGTATACGGCGTCACGAAGCCGCCGACGATCTGACCCACGCTGTAGCTTGGCTGATCGATTTCGCTGTCGCTCGAGTAGCCGAGATAGAGAGCCTGCAGCGGGTGT
>Ga0105238_10003301_pt1 | contig 16113 bp, 12 predicted proteins | sample KBSC34metaG_FD_81526 | JGI IMG/M metagenome (GOLD analysis project Ga0105238, IMG submission 81526) | Corn rhizosphere microbial communities from Kellogg Biological Station, Michigan, USA - KBS C3-4 metaG | ecosystem: Host-associated > Plants > Roots > Rhizosphere > Soil | place: Michigan, USA... | reverse complement strand
TTTCATCCTGCGCGAACTGGTCCCGGAGACCTGGTTCCGGCGCCGACGCAAGGCCGTCCCCGTCGCCGACTGGCGGCCGGACGCCGGCGCGGCGCGCGCGCTGCTGGAGGACGCCGACGGCCTGGCCGCCGAGGGCCAGTTCGAAGCGGCGATCCACCTGCTGCTGTTCCGTTCGATCGACGACCTGGCCAGCCGGCGGCCCGGCGCGGTCCGCCCGGCCCTGACCAGCCGCGACATCGCCGCCCTGGAGGTGGTGCCGCCCAAGCCGCGCGAGGCCTTCGTCCGCCTGGCGCAAACAGTGGAACGCACGTTCTTCGGCGGCCAACCGGCCGGGGCGGACGCGTTCGCGACGGCCCGGCAGGACTACGAGGCCTTCGCCTTCGCTGAGGGCTGGCGATGACGGCCGCTGCTGAAGCCACCGCCGATCCTGCGCCGATCCGCCAGGTCTTCGCGCCGCGGACCATCCTGGCGCTCGTGCTGGTGGGCATCGTGGCCTTCGCCGGCCTGACGGTGCTGGCCGCCTATGCGCCGGAGCTGCGCGGCGGCGAGGACGGCGGGGCGCACGCGCTCTCGAAGTCGGCGGTGGGCTATGCCGGCCTCCCGGTCCTGCTGAAGGCCATGGGGACGCCCGTCACCGTCAGCCGCCTGCGGCCGACCAAGCCGTCCGACGCCGTGGTCGTCCTGACGCCGAACCCGGGCATGGCCGCCAAGGCGCTGCAGGCCTACCCCAAGGGCCCGATCACCCTGATCGTGCTGCCCAAGTGGATGGCGTTCCCGGACCCCCTGCGGCCGGGCTTCGTCCAGAAGGCCGACCTGGCGCCCGACTTCGGCGTCGGCGACCTCCTGGCCTCCTATGCGCCCAAGACGGCCATCGGCCACCGGGTCGGCCGCACGCGCCCGGTGCTGCACGGCATCGGGGGTCCGTTCGGCGCGGATGTGGTGCTGCCGCTGGGCGACATCGACCGGCTGAAGACCCTCTCCGGCGACGGCTGGGTCCCGGCGCTGGTCGACGAGCAGGGCAAGGCGGTGCTGGCCTATTCGGCGAAGAGCCCGGGGATCTGGGTGCTGGCCGACCCTGACCTGCTCAATAACCAGGGCCTGGCCAGCTTCGCCAACGCGCGGGCGGCCACGACCATCCTGGAGGCGGCGCGGGGCGGCGACCGGCCGATCCTCTTCGACGTCACCCTGAACGGCTTCGAGAAGGGCCGCGGCCTCCTGCGGCTGATGATGGGGCCGCCCTGGCTGGCGGCGACCCTGATCGCGGTGGCGGCCACAGTGCTGATGGGCTTCCACGCGCTCGCCCGGTTCGGCCAGCCGCATCGCGGCGGCCGCGCCATCGCGCTCGGCGCCCGGGCGCTGGTGGACAATTCCGCCGACCTGATGCGCATGGCGCGCAAGGAGCACGAGCTGGCGCCCGCCTATGCGGCCCTGACGCGAGCCCTGGTGCTGCGCGCCGGCGGCGGGCATCTGCAGGAACACTGGCTGGACGACCTGGCCGCCCGCCGCGGCGTGGCCCGGCCGGCCGAGTTCGACGCCGAGGCCGAAACCACCAAGACCCGCGACGACCTGCTCGTCGTGGCCAAGAAGCTCTACGACTGGCGAGGGGAGATGACGCGTGAACGCAGGTGAGGTGAAGGCGCTGGCCGAAAAGGTCCGCGCCGAGATCGCCAAGGCCATCGTGGGCCAGCAGGACACCATCGACCTCCTGCTGACGGCGCTCTTCGCCCGCGGCCACGTGCTGCTGGAGGGTCCGCCGGGGGTGGCCAAGACCTATCTGGCGCAGTGCTTCGCGCGCACGCTCAGCCTGGACTTCGGCCGCATCCAGTTCACCCCCGACCTGATGCCCGCCGACATCATCGGGTCCAACGTCTTCAACTTTCAGACCTCGACCTTCTCGTTGACCGAGGGGCCGCTGTTCTGCGAACTGCTGCTGGCCGACGAGATCAACCGCACCCCGCCCAAGACCCAGGCGGCCCTGCTGGAGGCTATGCAGGAGCGCCGCGTCACCATCGACGGCAAGGCCCGCCAGCTCTCCGACAGCTTCATGGTGGTGGCCACCCAGAACCCGCTGGAGCAGCAGGGCACCTATCCGCTGCCGGAGGCCCAGCTGGACCGGTTCCTCTTCAAGCAGACGCTCTCCTACCCGAGCCGCGAGGAGGAGCGGACCATCGTGGCCGAGTACGGCATGCAGAGCGGCCACTCCGATCCGGCCGAGCGCGGCGTGAAGCCGGCGGCGACGGCGAAGCAGCTGGCAGACGCGCACAAGGCGGTGGCGGCGGTGCGGCTCACCGACGAGATCGTGGGCTATGTGCTGGACCTGGTCCGCTCCACGCGCGAGACGCCGGAGCTCTCCAGCGGCGCCTCGCCGCGCGCCGCCGCCCAGCTGGCGTTGGCGGCCCGGGCGCGGGCGGCGCTGGACGGCCGTGACTACGCCATCCCCGACGACGTGAAGGCGCTGGCGCTGCCGGCGCTGCGCCACCGGGTGATCCTGTCGCCGGCGGCGGAGATTGACGGCCGGCGGCCCGACCAGATCCTGCAGGGCCTCGTCGACCTGGCGGCCGCGCCGCGCTGATGCTCCGGCTCTACCCCACCCGGCGCGCGATCGCGCTGATGGCCGCCGGAGCGCCGCTTGCGCTGGGCGTGGCCGTCGCGCAGCCGGCGTACTGGGGCCTGGCGGCGGCGTGGATCGTGTTCGCCGTGGGGCTGATGCTGGTCGACATCCTGCTGGCCGCCGCGCCGCGCAGCGTGACGCTGGAGGTGGCGGCGCCGCGGGTGCTGGGCGTGGGTCGTAGCGGCCTGGCGGAGGTCACGGCCCGCTTCGCGCGCACGCCGCCGGCGGGGGTCGAGGTGGCGGTCGGCGTCAACGACCGGCTGGACGCCCGGCCCGAGCGCCAGGCCGTGCCGGTGCGCAGCGGCCAGGCCCTGGCGGAGGTGGCGCTGGACGCGCGGCGGCGCGGCGAGGGGCGGATCGACGGGGTCTGGGCGCGCTGGCGCGGGCCGCTGGGCCTGATGTGGCTGCAGCGCCAGGCCGACGAGCCGAAGCCCGTGGCCGTAACGCCGGACGTGAGCGGGGTGAAGGAGCAGGCGCTGCGCCTCTTCGCCCGCGACGCGCCGCTGGGCGCCAAGCCGCTGCTGGACCGCGGCGAGGGCTCGGACTTCCACGCGCTCAAGGAATTCCAGACCGGCATGGACCTGGGCGACATCGACTGGAAGCAGAGCGCCCGCCACGCCAAGCTGATCGGCCGCGAGTACCGCACGGAGCGCAACCACCACGTCCTGCTGGCGCTGGACACTGGCCGGCTGATGAGCGCGCCGCTGGCCGGCCTGCCGCGCATCGACCGGGCGATCAATGCGGCCCTGCTGCTGGCCTTCGTCAGCCTGAAGATGGGCGACCGGGTCGGCCTCTTCGCCTTCGATTCCCGCCCGCGCCTGGCCAGCGGCCTGGCGTCCGGCCCGGCCGCTTTTCCGCTGCTGCAGAAGCTGGCGGCCTCGATCGACTACTCGACCGAGGAGACCAACTTCACCCTCGGCCTGACGGCGCTGGCCGGCCGCCTGGATCGCCGGGCAATGGTCGTCGTGTTCACCGACTTCGCCGACGCCACCAGCGCCGAGCTGATGGTGGAGAACGTGGCCCGGCTGATGCGGACGCACCTGGTGCTGTTCGTGGTGTTCCGCGACGAGGAGCTGGAGGGCCTGGTCGGCCGCGAACCGCAGACGCCCGAGGACGTCTCCCGTGCGGTGATCGCCGAGCGGCTCCTGAAGCAGCGCGAGGGGGTGACGGCGCGGCTCCGCCGGCTGGGCGCCCAGATCGTCGACGCGCCGGCCGACACGCTGGCGACCGCCCTGCTCAACGGCTACCTCGACGTGAAGCGCAGGCAGCTGGTCTGATGGCGGAACTGCACCTCAAGAGCTGGCGGTTCCGGGCCGAGCGCGAGGCGGACTGGCGACGGCTGGAGACCCTGCTGGGACGCGCCGAGAAGAAGGGGCCGGCCGGCCTGAAGCGCGACGAGATCCTGGAGATCCCGCTGCTCTACCGCCAGGCGCTGTCGTCGCTCTCGGTGGCCCGTTCGATCTCCCTGGACCAGAGCCTGGTCGCTTATCTGGAGAGCCTCTGCACGCGGGCCTATTTCTTCGTCTATGGCGCACGTACACGTTGGCCGGAGCGGCTGGCGGGGTTCTTCCTGCGCGACTGGCCGCGCTCGGTGCAGGCGCTGTGGCGCGAGACGCTGATCTCCTTCTTCCTCTCCGCCGTGGCGACCGTGGCGGCCTATATCCTGGTGCGGCGCGACAGCGACTGGTTCTACAGCTTCATCGCCCCAGATGTGGCCTCGGGCCGCGATCCCTCGGCGGCCACGACGTTCCTGCGCCACACGCTCTATGATGCGCCCAAGGCGGGCCAGGGCGGACTGACGATCCTGGCCAGCTTCCTCTTCACCCACAACGCGCAGATCTGCCTCTTCTCCTTCGCCCTCGGCTTTGCCTTCTGCCTGCCGACCGCGGCCCTGATGGTCCTGAACGCCGGCATGCTGGGGGCCTTCATCGCGCTCTTCGTCTCCCGCGACCTGGGCTTCGAGGCGGTGGGCTGGCTGATGATCCACGGCACCACCGAGCTCTTCGCCATCGTGCTCTCGGGCGCGGCGGGCTTCTCCATCGGCTGGGCGGCCGCCTTCCCGGGCGCACGCACGCGGGTGGACGCCATCGGCGAGGCCGGCCGGCGGGCGGCGACGGCGATGGCGGGCGTGGTGCTGATGCTGTTCGTGGCCGGCTGCCTGGAAGGTTTCGGCCGCCAGCTGATCCAGGTCGACCTGGTCCGCTACCTGATCGCCGGCGGCATGCTGATCCTGTGGCTGGCCTATTTCTACTGGCCGCGGAAGTGGCCGGCATGACCGACACCGCCGCCCGCAACCCCCGCAACGTCCGCCGGCCCCGCCTGGTCCGCCCGCCGGACGAGGGCTGGCGCGAGCTGGTGACGCCGGAGGGCGTCGATCTGCGCCTGAAGGTGGCCAGTTATGCGGATCGGTTCGTGGCCCTCGTGATCGACTTCCTGATCATCATCGGCGGCCTGATCGTGGTCACGATCGGCCTGTTCGCGGTGGCCCTGGCCACGAAGCTTGCGCCCGGGACCGAGGTGCTGGGCGCGCTCTGGCTGATCGGGATCTTCTTCGTCCGCGAGTTCTACTTCATGGCCTTCGAGGTGCAGCCCCGCGCCGCCACGCCGGGGAAACGCATCATGGGCCTGCGGGTCGTGGCCGCCAACGGCGGGCGGCTGACGGCTAACGCGGTCTTCGCCCGCAACGCCATGCGCGAGATCGAGGTCTTCCTGCCGCTCGCGTTCGTCTTCGCCCGCGGCCAGGGGGTGGACGGGGCCCTGATCGCCCTCGGCGCCATCTGGAGCGGGGTGTTCGTGATCTTCCCGCTGTTCAATCGCGAACGCCGGCGGCTGGGCGACCTGGCGGCCGGGACCATGGTGGTGAAGGCGCCCAAGCAGGTGCTGAAGCCCGACCTGGCCGACACCGAGCGGACGGCGTCGCGCGGCCTGGCCTTCACCACGGCCCAGCTGGACGCCTATGGGGTCAAGGAACTGCACGTGCTGGAGGACGTCCTGCGCGGCGCCGACCGCAAGGCCGTGGCCGAGGTGGCGCTGCGCATCAAGGCCAAGATCGGCTGGGATGGCCCGGCCGACATTGCCGACCGCACCTTCCTCAACGCCTACTACGCCGGCCTGCGCGGCCGGCTGGAGAGCCGGCTGCTGTTCGGCCGCCGCCGCAAGGACAAGTTCGACGTCGGCTAGCTGAAGGCGGCGGCTAGTTGAAGATGTCCGCCAACCACTGCGGCCCCGCGCCGTCCCTGGCGCGACGCAGCTCGACGTAGAGCACGGCGGCGAAGGTCGCGCCGATGACGCCGCTGATCGTGGACTGCACCACCTGGAGCACGAGGCTGATTGGGGAAAGCGCTCGCGCGATAGCGTCCGCGCCGCCCGCGCCGATGGCCGAGACGCCGGTGATGGCGCCGAACACCGCGCCCACGACGATCAGCACGATGACGATGACGACGCCCAGGCCGAAGATGGCCCAGCGGTTGCCCTTGGTGAGCTGGCCGGCGCGGGTGAAGGCGCCGAAGACCCCGGTGCGGTCGGCGATCAGCGACGGCACGGCCACGCACCACATGCAGGCGATGATGATCCCCGGCACGAAGAGGAAGACGAACCCGAACCCGACGGCCAACGCGAACAGGATCGACACGCCGATCAGCGGCAGGAAGTTGCGCAGGCCGGTGGCCAGGCTGTCGCCGACCGACGCCCTCTGGCCGTTGAGGTCCTGGACCGTCGCATAGATCAGCGCGCCCTGCAGGATCGATGTGGTGATGAGCGCGACCAGGCCGCCCAGGCCCACGGCCTCGAAATAGCCGGCGCCGAAGTTGAACGTGCCGCTCTGCACGGCGGCCATCTGACCCTTCATCGTTCCATACTGGAAGAAGGTGACGATGCCGGTCGGGATGCCCGACAGCACCACGCCCAGCACGGCGAAGGTGGCGATATTCCGACCGATGACCGCGAAGGTCTCGCTGATCACCCGGCCGATATCGAGCCGGCCCGGCGGCGCGTCGATGGCGCTCATTCGTCCTCTCCCGGTGTTCCCTTTGGGGCGATGCTAATCACGGGTTGTCGGGGCTGTCGACGCGCGGGCCGGGATGCGGGACAACAGCCACGGTGACCCTGGCCCTGCACATCGAGGCCGAGCGTTTGGCTCTGAACGCCCCGTTCCGCATCTCGCGCGGCGTGAAGACCCATGCCGAGGTGGTGGTTGTTGAACTGCAGGACGGCGAGGTCTCGGGACGCGGCGAGTGCGTGCCCTATCCGCGCTATGGCGAGACCCTGGAGTCGGTGTCGGCCCAGCTTAGCCGCGCGGCCGCCCGGCTGGCCGAGCGTGAGGCCGCCACGGCCGTCGTGGCGGCCCTGCCGGCCGGCGCTGCGAAGAACGCGCTGGACTGCGCGCTCTGGGACCTGCAGGCGCGGCGCAGCGGCCGCTCGGTGGGCGAGCGGATCGGGCGGCCGCCGCTCAGGCCCATCCCGACCGCGGTGACCATCAGCCTGGACGCGCCGGCCGCCATGCGCGAGGCCGCCGCGGCGGCGGCCGACGCCCCGCTGCTGAAGGTGAAGCTGTCAGCCGAGGAGCCCTCGGCCTGCCTGCGCGCCGTGGCCGAGGGCGCGCCGTACGCGCGGCTGATCGTGGACCCGAACGAGGGCTGGAACCTGGACCTGCTCGAGGCGATGGCTGGCCTGATCTCGCGGCTGAACGTGGTGACGGTGGAGCAACCGTTGCCGGCCGGGCGGGACGGCCGCCTGAAGGGCCTGAAGTACCCCGTGCCGATCTGCGCCGACGAGTCGATCCACACGGCCGACGAGCTGGAGGACGTCGCCGAGCGCTACCAGATGGTCAATGTGAAGCTGGACAAGGCCGGCGGCCTCACCGGCGCCCTGGAGCTGGCGGGCCGCGCGCGGGCCATGGGGTTGCAGGTCATGGCCGGCTGCATGGTCTCGAGCTCGCTCTCCATCGCGCCCGCCATGTGGGTCGGCGCCGACGCCGACGTCGCCGACCTGGACGGGCCGTGGTGGCTGACGAGGGATCGGATTGGCGGCTGCCGGGTGGAACGGGGCGTGCTTTACCCGCCACAGTCCGGCTTCTGGGGAGAACCTACCCCGCGACCATAAGTTGACACCTGTCCCGCATCACCGATTTCATCTGACGGCAATATTCGCGAAGGCGGTGGTGGGTGTCTGGCGCGGCGGCGGAAACGACCGGGACTCTCGAAGTCGCGTTGGGCCATGCCGCGCGCCTGCTGCCGGTCAACCCCGCCGCGGCTGAAGAGCAGGCCCGCGAGATCCTGAAGGTTGCGCCCGAGCAGCCGCAGGCCCTGCGCCTGCTGGCCGAGGCGCTGCGCCGGCAGGGCGAGACCGAGGCCGCCGAGGCGCTCTACCTGCGCTCGGTGAAGGCCTCGGTGGGCGACCCCCACCTGATCGCGGCGGCGACGGCGCTCTGCGAGAACCGGCTGGCCGTCGCCGAACAGACCCTGCGCGCGGTGCTGAAGGCCCGGCCGACCGACGTGGCCGCCATCCGTATGCTGGCCGAGACGGGCATGCGCCTGGGCCGCTACGACGACGCCGAGAACCTGCTGGCCCGCGCGGTGGAGCTGGCGCCTGGGTTCACGGCCGCGCGGCACAACTACGCCACGGTCCTCTACCGCCAGAACAAGGCGGCGGCCGCGATCGCCGAGTGCGACCGGCTGCTGGCCGAGGACCCCGTCAATCCCGGCTATCGCAACCTGAAGGCCGCCGCCTTGGGCCGGATCGGCGAGTACGAGCAGGCGATCGAGCTCTACGGCGGCGTGCTCCGCGACCAGCCGCGCCAGCCCAAGGTGTGGATGAGCCTCGGGCATTCTCTGAAGACGGTCGGGCGTACCGCCGAGGCGGTGGAGGCCTATCGCCGGACGCTGCATCTGGCCCCGCAGTTCGGCGAGGCGTGGTGGAGCCTGGCCAACTTGAAGACCGTGAGCTTCACCGAGGCCGACGTCGCGGCGATGGCCGCCCAGCTCGCCCGCGCCGACCTGACCGACGAGGACCGCTTCCACCTGGAGTTCGCGCTCGGCAAGGCGCGCGAGGACGCCGGGGCCTTCGAGGCCTCGTTCGGCCACTATGCGCGCGGCAACGCCCTGCGCCGCCAGGGCCTGGACTACGAGGCCGGCGAGACGAGCGACCAGGTCCGCCGGGCCAAGGCGCTGCTCACCCCGGCCTTCCTGGCCGAGCGGGCCGGCTGGGGCTGCCCGGATCCGGCGCCGATCTTCGTGGTCGGCCTGCCGCGTTCAGGGTCGACCCTGGTGGAACAGATCCTCTCCAGCCACAGCCAGGTGGAGGGCACCCAGGAGCTGCCCGACATCATCGCCCTGGCCCGGCGGCTGGGCGGCCGGACGCGCAAGGCTTCCGAGGGCCGCTATCCGGAGGCGCTGGCCGAGCTCGGCAAGGGCGAGGTCCGCGCGCTGGGCGAGGAATATCTGGCGCGCGCCCAGGTCCACCGGAAGCTGGGCCGGCCGTTCTTCATCGACAAGATGCCCAACAACTGGGCCCACCTGGGCCTGATCCACCTGGCCCTGCCGAACGCCACGGTGATCGATGCGCGACGCCATCCGCTGGGCTGCGGCTTCTCCGGCTTCAAGCAGCACTTCGCCCGCGGCCAGGGCTTCACCTATGACCTCACCGACATCGGCCGCTACTACGCCGACTACGTGGAGCTGCTGGCGCATGTCGACGCCGTCCTGCCTGGCCGCGTCCATCGGGTGATCTACGAGGCGATGGTCGCCGACCCGGAAGGCCAGACAAGGGCGCTGCTCGCCGCGTGCGGACTGCCGTTCGAAGACGCCTGCTTGCGCTTCTACGAGAACGATCGCGCCGTGCGCACCGCCAGTTCCGAACAGGTGCGCCGGCCGATCTTCACCGACGCCGCCGACCATTGGCGCAACTACCACCCCTGGCTCGGCCCGCTGAAGGCCGCTCTGGGACCTGTGCTCGACGCGTACCCAGAGTCGCCCGCCTCCTGAGGCGTCTCGGTAAACCATGGGGAAGGACCGATGAGACAATACGCACGCCACGCCTCGCGCTGGCCGCTCAGCCTGCTCGCTACCACCATGCTGGTCGCGCCGAGCGCGGCGCTCGCCCAGGCCGCCGCGCCCGCGCCTGCGGCGGAGACCGGGCTCTCCGAGGTGGTGGTCACCGCCCAGAAGCGGTCCGAGAACCTGCAGGATGTGCCGATCTCGATCGCGGCGATCGGGACCGACCGGCTGGAGCAGCTGCACGTCAACGACGTCAACGACTATGTGAAGTTCATGCCCAGCGTGACCGCCCAGACGGTCGCGCCCGGCTATTCCACCTTCTACATGCGCGGCGTCGCCTCGGGGGAGAACAACAACCACTCCGGGCCGCTGCCCAGCGTCGGCGTCTACCTGGACGAACAGCCGGTCACGACGATCACCGGCCCGCTGGACATCCACGTCTATGATATCGCCCGTGTTGAGGTCCTGGCCGGGCCCCAGGGCACGCTCTACGGCGCGAGCTCCCAGGCCGGCACGATCCGGATCATCACCAACAAGCCGTCCACGTCAGGCTTCGACGCCAGCTACGACCTGGAGGCCAACACCATCAGCCACGGCGGCGTCGGCTACTCCGGCCAGGGGTTCGTCAACCTGCCTCTCGGCGAGAAGATGGCGGTGCGCCTGGTCGCCTGGGCGGAACACGACGCCGGCTACATCGACAACGTTCCCGGCACGCTGACCTTCCCGACCGGCCCGATCACGATCAACAACGCCAAGCTGGTGGAGAAGGACTACAACGAGGTCGACATCTACGGCGCGCGCGCGGCCCTGAAGATCGACCTGGACGACAATTGGACCGTCACGCCGCAGCTGATGGCCCAGCGCACCGAGACCGACGGCGGCTTCGCCAATGATCCGGCGCTGGGCGACTACAAGGTCCGCCGCTTCTATGCCGAGCAGGCCGACGACAAGTGGGGCCAGGCCGCCCTGACCATCGAGGGCCAGTTGGCCAACCTGGACCTCACCTACAACGGGTCCTACCTGCGCCGCTGGACCGACGCCCAGTCCGACTACTCGGACTACAGCTACTTCTACGACACGCTGTTCGGCTACGGCGCCTACATCCACGACGACGCCGGCAACCTCATCAACTCGTCGCAGTACATCCAGTCGCGGCACTATTTCACCAAGCAGAGCCACGAGCTGCGGATCGCGACGCCGGCCGACAAGCCGGTGAGGCTGCTGGGCGGCCTTTTCTACCAGCGCCAGACCGACAACATCGAGGAGCGCTACCGGATCGACGGCCTGGGCAGCGACCTGGAAGTGCCGAAGTGGCCCGACACGCTGTGGCTGACCAAGCAGCTGCGCACCGACCGCGACTACGCCGCCTTCGCGGACGGCACCTGGGACATCTCGGAGCACTTCGCGGTGACCGGCGGGATCCGCTTCTTCCACTACCGCAACTCGCTGGCCGGGTTCTTCGGCTTCGGGCCGGGATATTCCAGCTCCACCGGGGTGGCGGCCTGCTTCAACGCCACCGCGATCGTCGAGGGCGGGCCCTGCACCAATGTGGACAAGGCCACGAAGGGCTCGGGGCACACCTACCGGATCAACGGCCAGTTCAAGCTGGACCCGGACCACATGTTCTACGCCACCCTCTCCACCGGCTTCCGGCCGGGCGGCATCAACCGGCGGGGCACGCTGCCGCCGTATTCGGCCGACTACTTGAAGAACTACGAGATCGGGTGGAAGACCAGCTGGTTCAACAACACGCTGCGCTGGAACGGCGCCGTCTACGTCGAGCGCTGGAACGACTTCCAGTTCTCGTTCCTGGGCGCCAATGGCCTCACCGAGATCCGCAACGCCGGCAAGGCGAAGATGAAGGGGGTCGAGACCGACGTGAACTGGCGCGTCACCGAGGGCCTCAGCCTGATCGGCTCGGCCGCCTACACCGACGCCCAGCTCGACGAGGACTACATCCCCAACCCGTCGAATCCGCCCGCGGCCCTGCGGGGCGACGCCTTGCCCGTGACGCCGAAGTTCAAGGCCAACCTCACCGGTCGCTACACCTGGAAGATGGCCGACTACGACGCCCACGTGCAGGCCTCGGTGGTCTACACGGGCGCGGCCTATCAGGACCTGCGCACGGCCGACCGCGCGGTGACCGGGAAGATGCCGCAGTACACCACCGTCGACATGACGGCGGGCCTGAAGAAGGACAACTGGCGGTTCGAGGCCTACGCCAAGAACCTGTTCGACTCGGACGGCCAGCTGAAGCGGTACGTCTCCTGCGCCGCGTCGACCTGCACCCGCGTCTACACCGTGCCGATCCGCCCGCGGGAGATCGGCATCCGGGTGGGGCAGGACTTCTAGTCTAATCCGTGGGCCACCACGGATAGAGGCTGGGCATGTCGGCGGAGACCCGCCCGGGGAAACTGGGCGGGCGTTTCTCGAGGAAGGCGGCGACGCCTTCCTTCACGTCGGCGCCGCGGCCCAGCTCCATGGCCAGGCGGCCATCGACGGCCAAGGCGCCGGCGGGCCCGGGCTCGCCGGAGAAGCGCCACAGCATCTGGCGGGCCAGCGCCACCGAGACCGGGGCGGTGTTCTCGGCGATTTCCAGGGCGATCTGCCGGGCGCGGTCCAGCAGCTGGTCGGGTGGGACGACCTCGGCGACCAGGCCGCCGGCCTTGGCCTCCGACGCCGGGAAGATGGAGCCGGTGACGCACCAGCGGAGCGCCTGCGGCAGTCCCACCAGCCGGGGCAGGAACCAGGCGCTGCCGGCCTCGGGCGTCAGGCCGCGGCGGGCGAAGATGAAGCCGATCCGGGCTGTCTCCGAGGCGATGCGGATGTCCATCGGCAGCGTCAGGGTGGCGCCGACGCCCACCGCCGCCCCGTTGATCGCGGCGATCGAGGGCTTGCGGCAGTTGAAGATGGCGCCCACGAAGCCGCCGCCCTCCTGCCGCGCCACCCCCGGCGCGCTGAACGCCACCGAGCCCTCCGCCTTGTCGTCGAAGGCGTTTGCGCCGCCGGAGATGTCGGCCCCGGCGCAGAAGCCGCGTCCTGCGCCGGTGACGATCACCACGCGGACGGCGTCGTCCTCGTCGGCGCGGTGGAAGGCGTCGGCCAGCTCCGCGCCCATCTGGGCGGTGTAGGCGTTCAGCTTGTCCGGCCGGTTCAGCGTCACCGTCAGGACCGGCCCGTCGAGTTCGTAGAGGATCGTCTCGTAGGCCATGTGGCGTCTCCCTTGTTCTGGGCATGACACGCCCCTTACGAGGCGGCAGGTCAAGGCGCGGCGGATGCGCTATAGGCCGCGCCGTGAGGAGCAACCCCGCCACCGCGCCATCCCCGTCCTCGGACCTGAACGCCGTCGCCGTCCGCGCCACCGCCTGGGCCGATCCCGTAGCCGTAGCCTCGGCGTTCGCGGACGAGGCCTACGCCTGCGTGCTACTGAGCGCGGCGGACGGCTGGTCCTACGTGCTGCGCAGCCCCGATCGCGTGGCGGACGGCGCCGCCGACCTGCCGGACCTGCTGGGCCCGGTGCGGCCCGGCCCCTACGGCCCGCCGTTCCAGGGCGGGGTCGTCGGCCTGGCGGCCTATGAGCTCTCCGCCCAGCTGGAGCCGACCGCGCCGCAGGATCGCGGCGACTGGCCGGACCTGGTGCTGCTGCGCTATCCGGCGCTGCTGGCGTTTCACGCCGGCCAGCGGCGCGGCCTGGCGATCGGGCGCGGGTCGGACGAGCGCGCGGCGGGGGCGCAAGCCGACATCGCGCTGAGTTGGCTGGACCTGCCGCGCCGCGACGTGGCCGACGGCATACTGGCGGCGACCGCCACGGTCGTTACCCCCGACGCCGACCATGCCTCGGCGGTCGCGGAGACCGTCGGGCGCATCGAAGCCGGTGAGATCTTCCAGGCCAACCTGGCCCGGCCGTGGTGCGGAACGCTGACGACGGCCACGCCCTTCGATCTCTTCGCCCGCCTCGCGCGCCAGAGCGCCGCCGGCTATGCGGCCTATCTGCGCCTGCCCGGCCGGGCGCTGGTCTCCAACTCGCCGGAGCGGTTCCTGTCCGTGCGCCCGGCAGCTGACGGCCTGTGGGCCGAGAGCCATCCGATCAAGGGCACCCGGCCGCGTGGCGCCGATCCCGCGGCCGACGCCGCCCTCGCCGCCGAACTGCAAGCCAGCGCGAAGGACCGCGCCGAGAATCTGATGATCGTGGACCTGATGCGCAACGACCTGGCCCGCACCTCCGTGCCTGGGACGGTCCGCGTCCCGCGACTGGCGGCGCTGGAGAGCTACGCCAACGTCCACCACCTGGTTTCCAGTGTCCGCGCCCGGCTGCGCCCGGAACAGTCCGCCTGGGACGCCTTCCTGGCCGCCTTCCCGCCGGGGTCGGTGACCGGGGCGCCCAAGCTGCAGGCGATGCGCGTCATCGCCCGCCACGAGCCGCCGCGCGGGCCCTATTGCGGCAGCCTGTTCTGGGCCGGGGTCGACGGGGCGCTGGAGGCCAGCGTGCTGATCCGCACGGTCGCGCTTGCCGAAATTCCGGGCGGTTGGGCCTTCGAAGCGCGCGCCGGCGGCGGGATCGTGGCCGACAGCGACCCCGGCGCCGAGGTGGCGGAGACCACGGCGAAGATCGGCGCCATCCTGAGGGCGTTGATGGAAGCGCCATGATCGAACTCGACGACCGCGGCTTCACCCTCGGCCACGGCCTGTTCGAAACCGTCCTCTGGGCCGGGGGGCGGCTGGAGCACTGGGACGCCCACCTGGAACGGCTGCGGCGCGGCTGCGCGGCGCTGGGCCTGCCGAAGCCGGAGGAAGCGGCCTGCCTCGCGGCGGCCGAGGCGGCGCTGGCGACGGCGGGCGGCCCGGCGCGGGCGGCGGTGCGGCTGAACTGGAGCGCCGGGGGCGGCGGACGCGGCCTGGACCTGCCCGAGCCGCTGCAGCCACGCCTCACCGCCAGCGCCGCGCCGCACGTCGAACCCACCGGCCAGGTCCGCCTCGCCATCGCCAAGGTGCGCCGCAACGACCGCTCGCCGGCCGCGCGGCTGAAGAGCCTCTCCTACCTCGACAACGTCATCGCCCGGGCCGAGGCGCGCGAGGCCGGCGCCGACGAGGCGGTGATGCTGAACACGCTGGGCGAGATCGCCTGCTGCGCGGCGGCCAACCTGTTCTGGATCCGCCACGAGGAGGTGTTCACCCCCAGCCTGGACTGCGGCGTGCTGGACGGGATCATGCGCCGCGAGGTGATCGCCGCCTGCTACCGCCTGGGCGTGCCGGTCGAGGAGGTCTTCGCCAGCCCCGGCCGGCTGATGGGCGCGCCGATGTTCATCACCAACAGCCTGATCGGCGTGCGGCCCGTGGCCAGCCTGGGCGCGACGCCGCTGCCGGCCTCGCCCCTGGTCGCGGCGATCGCCAAGGAAGTCAGTCGAGCGCGCTGAGCGCGCCGGCCAGGACCTCGACGATGCGGCCGATCTGATCCGCGGTGACGATCAGCGGCGGCGACATGGCCAGCGTGTCGCCGGTCACCCGCACCATCACCCCCGCCTCGAAGGCCCGCACCATCGCCTCGTAGCCGCGCTTGCCCGGGGCGCCCGGCCTCGGCGCCAGCTCCACGGCGCCCATCAGGCCGACGTTGCGCACGTCGATCACGTGCGGCGCGCCCTTCAACGCATGCGCCGCACCCTCCCAGGTCTGCGAAAGCTCGGCCGCGCGTGTGAACAGGCCCTCGCGCTGGTAGATCTCGAGCGCCGCCAGGCCCGCCGCGCAGGCCGCCGGGTGGCCCGAGTAGGTGTAGCCGTGGAAGAACTCGATCGCTCCCTCGGCGCCCCCGCCCACGACGGCGTCGTGGATGTTCCGGCTGGCGAACACCGCGCCCATCGGCAGGGCGCCATTGGTGAGGCCCTTGGCGGTGGTCATGATGTCGGGGATGACGCCGAAGTGCTGGGCGGCGAACGGCGCGCCGAGGCGCCCGAAGCCGGTGATCACCTCGTCGAAGATCAGCAGGACGCCGTGCGCGTCGCAGATCGCCCGCAGGCGCTCCAGGTAGCCCGTCGGCGGCGGCAGCACGCCCGCCGAGCCCGCCACCGGCTCGATCATCACCGCCGCGATCGTGTCCGCGCCATGCAGCGCGATCAGCTGCTCCAGGTCGTCGGCGCGCTCGGCGCCGTGGGCCGGCAGGCCGCGGGCGAAGGCGTTCTTCGTGAGGTCCTGGGTGTGGCGCAGGTGGTCGGCGGGCAGCAGTACGAAGGCGCGGCGGTTGTTGACCAGGCCGCCCACGGACATGCCGCCGAAGCCCACCCCGTGATAGCCCTTCTCGCGCCCGATCAGCTTCGTGCGCTGCCCCTGGCCGCGGGCGCGGTGGTAGGCCATGGCGATCTTGATCGCGGTGTCGGCCGACTCCGAGCCGGAATTGGTGAAGAAGATCCGGTCCAGCCCTTTCGGCGCGATCTTCGCCAGCTCGGCGGCATGGTCGAAGGCGATCGGGTGGCCCATCTGGAACGAGGGCGCATAATCCATGGTCATCAGCTGGCGCTG
>Ga0105238_10003299_pt1 | contig 16115 bp, 11 predicted proteins | sample KBSC34metaG_FD_81526 | JGI IMG/M metagenome (GOLD analysis project Ga0105238, IMG submission 81526) | Corn rhizosphere microbial communities from Kellogg Biological Station, Michigan, USA - KBS C3-4 metaG | ecosystem: Host-associated > Plants > Roots > Rhizosphere > Soil | place: Michigan, USA... | reverse complement strand
GGGTTTCGCCCCTACCCGCCTGAGGAGGTTGCCCCGCATGCAGCTCGAAGAGAAGCGAGACGTCGTCTCGTTCGCGCGCCTCGCTCCCGTGATCGGTCTGGTCAGCAGCTTCGCGTTGCTGGGCTGCGGGGCGCCGGGGTCAGCCGGGGACGAGCTCGTCATCGACGACGGCGCGCTGCGTGGCGAGCTGGCGGTGTACATCTCGGACAGCGCGGACGGCCACAGCGAGACGCACTACGCGCTGCGCGGGCCGTCGGGCGTGGAGCGTCCTCTGCTGTTCGATCCGTCGGTGCGCGACGCCGATCTGCAGCCGGGGAGCGAGCTGAAGGTCTGGGGTAACGACTCGCTGGACGGCGTGCGAGTGACGAAGTTCCAGCCCATCGCACCGGCGCTGGAGCAGCGGACGGGGGCGCTGCAGAGCGGAACGGCCTACGCCCCTCGCTCGTTCGCGTTCGTGCTCATCGACATGGGCGGGGGCTTCAACCCCACCATCAGCTCCGCTGACGTGCTGGGGCGGATGATCGATAACAGCGATTCGATCCGCAACTACTACATCAACGACTCTTACGGTCTGCAGGACATCACCACGCAGGTGTTCGGTCCCATCAAGTACACGCTGAACGGCTGCGCGACGACGAGCAACTCGACCGGTCCCGGACAGCTGGCGAACGATCTGCGCTCGATGATCCCGGGCACGTTCCAGCACTACCTGTGGTACTTCGGCACCAACCAGTCGGCGTGCCAGTGGTCGGGGCTCGCCTCGCTGGGGACGCCGGACAAGCCGTCGAAGGACACCTGGTACAACGCCTCCACGAACTGCGTGGTGCTGGTGCAGGAGCCCGGCCACAACTTCGGCATGCAGCACTCTTCGTCGCTGGCCTGCCCCGGCGCCTCGCTGGCCGACGATCCCAACAGCTGCACGGCCAGCGAGTACGGCGATCTTTTCGATCCCATGGGCAACGGCTGTCGCCACATGAACGCCTGGCAGAAGACGTTCCAGGGATGGATGAGCGGCTGCAACGGCGTGGCCATCACGTCGAGCGGCACCTTCACCTTGCTGCCGTTCGAGAACCGGTGCGACGGGGCGCAGTTCCTGAAGATCAAGGCGCCCAAGGTCCGCTCGTTCATGCGTCCGGCGGGCGGCGGCGGCGGCGCCACCACCGAGACGCTGGCCTACTACTACGTCGAGCTGCGGACGCCGGTCGACTTCGACGGCACGCTGGGGAACCGCTCGGCCCTGACGCCGTCGCTGCTGATCCACGTCGCCGACGACGTTCACAGCCGCACCCAGAAGGGCCTGCATACGTTCCTGCTCGACATGACACCCACCACGACCGGCTCGCGCGCCTTCAACGACGCCGCGCTGCCGGTGGGCAGCACGTTCACCGATCCGGCGGGCGGCCTCAGCATCACCGCCACGGGGGTCAGCGCCACGCAGGCGACGGTCACCGTCGACATCCAGGGCGGCACCGGGGCGCCCACCTGTCTGGACGGCTCGGCCTTCACCGTGCCGGGACCGGGGCCGGAGTCCTGCTCCGACGCGACGGGCGCGGTGGGTACGGGCGGTATGCCGGCGATGCCGGGCACGGGCGGCATGACGGGGATGACCGCCACCGGCGGCAAGCCGGGCAGCGGTGGTACCACGGGCAGCGGTGGCATGACGGGAACGACCGGCACCGGCGGCAGCACCGCCTCGACCGGCGGCGCGACAGGCAGCGGTGGTAGCCCGACCACGGCCACGGGCGGTCGAACCGGAACCGGGGGTCGGGACGGCGGCGCACCGCCCGCAGGCTCGGGCGGCAGCGTGTCGTCGAGCGGTGGCGTCTCCGGAACCGGAGGCGGCACCGATGGCTCGGCCATCGTGGTCGGCAGCGGCGGCACCAATGCCGGCAGCGGCGGTAGCTCTTCCTCGGGGAGCGGCGGCGCGTCCAGCAACGGAAGCGGCGGCAAGACTCAGCCCTCGGGGACCGGTGGCTCTGTGCCCGCGGGCGCCGGCGCCACCGAGAACCTGGTCACTGGCGGCTGCCAGTGCTCGTCGTCGGGAACGGGCGGGCTCCCCGGTTCGGGCGGTCTCCTGTTCCTGGGCGCGCTGGCCATGGTGAGAGCGCGCCGGCGCAAACCGGGAATGTGAAGCGCCCGCACCTCGACCGGCGCCGCATTTCGGCGTTCCGCGTCGACGCGATAGAGTCGCACGCGCCGTGGCTTGTCGCCCGTCGCTCGTCGCCGTCCTGGTGACCGCTTTCGCCAGCGGTGGCGCGGCCGCAGCCGAAAACGCCAGCGCCCCCCCCGTCCCGGCCGCCGTCATCGCGGCGCCGGTGCCGCACACGCTGGTCGCGGTGCGCACCACCGCGAAGCCCACCTTCGACGGCCGCCTGGACGAGGCGGTGTGGGCGCTTTCGCCCGGCGTCTCGGCCTTCACCCAGCAGGGACCGACGGGAGGCGCCGCGCCGTCCGAGACCACCACGGTACGGGTGCTGTACGACGACGACGCCGTCTACTTTGGCTTCGATTGCGTGCAGACGAGCACCCCCGTGGTGGGCCGGCTGACCCGGCGCGACGAGGATTCGGAGAGCGACTGGGTCTGGGTCAACATCGACAGCCGGCGCGACGGGCGCACGGCCGCGTTCTTCGCCATCAACGTGGCCGGCGTGATGGCGGACGGGATCGCGCGCGACACACCGAACGGCATGACCATGACCTGGGAGTGGGACGAGAACTGGGAGGCCTGGACCGCGCGCACCCCGACCGGCTGGTCGGCCGAGCTGCGGATTCCCCTGCGCATCCTGCGGTTCCAGTCGGGGCTGCCGGTGCAAAGCTGGGGCTTCGCCGCCCAGCGCTTCATCGCCCTTCGCCAGGAGACCGACGTCTGGCCGTTCATCCCGCGCGAGGCGGCGAATCCGATCGAATACTTCGGCCGCCTCGACGGCCTGCGCGATCTGAAGGTGCGCGAGCCGCTGGAGCTGCGTCCCTTCGTGCTGGGACAGGTGCGGCGCCTGGGCGCCGATCCCACCATGACCGCCAGCGGCTTCGACGAGGGCGCCTCGGCAGGCCTGGACATGAAGCTTCACCTCGGCCAGTCGGTGACGCTGGACGCGGCGGTCAGGCCCGACTTCGCCCAGGTCGAGGCCGACGAGCTGGCCTACAACTTCATCAACCGCAACGAGATCCTCTATCCCGAGAAGCGTCCGCTGTTCCTGGAGGGGGCCGAGCAGTTCATGACGCCGCTGCAGCTCTTCTATTCGCGGCGCATCGGCTCATCGCCCGTGACGCCTACCCTGCAGAGCAACACGAACGAGCTGTTCGTCAGCGTGCCCGCCGCGGCGACGATCTACGGCGCGGCGAAGCTGATCGGGCGGCTGGGCGACCGGTGGACCGTGGGGGTCCTCTCGGCGCTGACCTCGCGCAACGACTATCAGGTGGTGACCAGCGGCGGCGTGCCCCAGGCGCGAACCGCCGAGCCGCTGACCGCGTTCAACGTGCTGCGCCTGCGCCGCGACATCGGCAGCGGCGCGCAGGTTGGCCTGCTGGGAACCGCCACCACGCGCTTCGAGAACGCCGACCCGAACGGGGGGCGCCTTTGCCCATCGGGGGATGTGACCACCGCCGGTCTGCCACGCTGCTTTCGTGACGCCTACGTCGGCGGGCTCGATGGCTTGTGGCGCTCGCCGAGCGGCAACTACCTGGCGTCGGCCCAGATGGTGGCCGGCATGGTCGAGCACGGACAGCGGGACCGCCAGTACGACGGGACCTATATCGCATCCGGCGATCGGGGCCTGGGGGCCTGGGTTCGCGTGGCCAAGGACGGCGGCAGCCCGGTGCTGGCCGATCTGACCTACACGGGGATCGGGCGCCGCCTGACCTTCAACGATCTGGGGTTCATGCAACGCCAGAACCTGCACGAGGTGAAGGGAGGCTTCGAGCTGCGCACCCTCGAGCCGGGCCCGCTGACGCTGGAGCGCCACCTGCGCCTCGACGTGACCACCGATCGCAACCTGGACGGTCTGGATCTAGGGACGCTGGTCGAGCTCGGCGCGACGGTGCGGCTGCGCAACTTCTGGAACTTGCATCTGTCAGGCGAGACGTCGCCCGCCCGCTTCGACGACCGCGAGGTGGGCGACGGCACGGCGCTGGAGCGGGCCCTGTTCGTGGGAGGCAAGGCGGAGATCTCGACCGATCCGCTGCGCGTCTGGTCGTTCGACGTGAAGGGCGAGGCGCGCTTCATGGCCTCGGCCTTCTACCTGACCGGGCAGTCCACGATCACCTTGCGGCCCTTGCCGCAGTTCGAGATCGCCCTCACGCCGCAGGCCACATACACCGAGGGCGAGCCCCGCTATACCTGGCACTCGGAGAGCCCGACCTTCGCCCGTCAGCGCGCCAGCGCCGCCGCCGCCACGCTGAGAACCAGCTACACCTTCACGCCCCGTCTGTCGCTGCAGACCTACGCCCAGCTCTTCCTGACCGCCGAGCACTACGACTCGTTCTTCGCCCCGCCGACCACTTCGGGGTCCCGGGTGCGCCTGGCCGACCTGACCCCCGGACCGGCGGTCATGGACGCCGACAACGAGGAGGCGGCCCTGAACCTGAACGTCGTGCTGCGCTGGGAGTACCGGCTGGGCTCGACACTGTTCCTGGTCTACAGCCGCTCGCAGGCGCCCGCGGTGTCACTGCTGTCGGGCGAGCCGGCCGGGTTGCGGGTGGCGGACGTCGGGCGCGTCCCCGCCATCGACATGCTGCTGGTCAAGCTGTCGTTTTGGTGGGCCCCCTGACGATCTGACTATCGCCGGCCTGGATGGAGGCCTGGACCACCCCCCGGCAGGCCCCCGGCCGGGCCTACTGTTTTCGCCTGCGCTGGACTAAACTCCCAGCCTTCCCTTCCCCTTCGTCATTCCCCTTGGCTTTTCCAAAGTTTCGAGACCTCGGCCGGCGGTGCGACCGCACGATCGAGGGGAGTTCAAAAGCATGAAATCTCGTCCGGCAGTTCGAAGCGTCGCCCGCGTGGTCTGTCTCTCGTCCCTGTGCTCGGCCGCCCTGGCCAGCTTGGCCGGGGCCGCCAGCGCCCAGTCGCTACGCCCGAACATCATGTTCATCTTCGACACGTCCGGATCGATGGCGCAGAGCACGGGCACGGCTACCGTCGGCGAGGGTACGAACATCTGCCCGGCCGGTACAACCAGCCGTCTGTACAACCTCAAGCAGGCGCTGCGCTCGGCGCTGCAGCAGGTGGGCACGGACGAAGCGAACTTCGGTCTGATGAGCTTCCCCATGGTGCAGGGAACGACGTACAACGGCACCTGCAACAACGGCGTGGCGCCGGGTCACTTCGCCGCCAGCGCCCAGCAGACGGGCGTCACGACGCCGAACCGCACGGTGGCGATGAACGTCAACGGCACGACGAACGCCGCGACTTTCGTCGGGGGCTGCCTGATGTCGACGAACAAGGGCAACGAGACGGCGTTCGGCCCCTGGTTCACCAACGGCGGTGGCGAGGTCCTGCGCGTCGGTGTCACCACAGCCGCCGGGACCGCCACGCCCGCGGCCGCTAACTACGATCCGGCCGACGGCAACATCGCGGCGGTATACCGCTGGATCGACAACGTCGAGCTGCCCACGGCCGCGGGCACCGTGACCGATCCCGAGCTCCACGCGCTCGGCTACACGCCGCTTGGCCGATCGTTCTTCTACGCGCGCAGCTACTTCGACGGCCTGGTCAAACCGAACGACCCGAAGTCGACCTGCCGCCAGAACGTCGTCATCATGCTGACGGACGGCGCCGAGACTTGCGACGACTCCACGCCTCCCGACGGCACGTTCAACCTCGCGGACTGCTCGGGCGGCGGCAACTACGACTACTACCACCCCATCGCCCAGGCGTGCCGGCTCTATCGCCAGTCGGGCATCAAGGCGTATCTGGTGACGGATACCGGACTGTCGGCGACCGAGCTGATGACCGCTGACAAGATCGCCACCGCCGGCGGCACCACCGCCGCCATCCGCGTGTCGCTGGCCGACGCCAACGCCGCCAAGGCCGCCATCGTCGGCATCATCGCCAGCACGGTGCCCCCGGCCGAGGTGTGCAACGGCAAGGACGACAACTGCAACGGGATCATCGACGAGGGCGTGTCGAACATGTGCCCGTACAGCACGACCGATCCCAACAACGCGGACAACAAGCTGGGCACCGCGGCCAAGCACTGCGCGGTCGAGACGGCGAACTGCCTGGATGACAACTGCAACGGCGTGGTCGACGAGGGCTTCCCGCTGAACGCCTGCGGTCAGCCCGGCGGCTGCCCCATCCCCCCCGAGATCTGCGACGGCATCGACAACAACTGCAACGGCGACGTCGACGAGGGCTTCAACGTGGGCCAGGCCTGCGACAACGGCCTGACAGGCTCGTGCCGGCGCATCGGCCTGACGGAGTGCAAGGCCGACCACACCGGCGTCACCTGCAACCTGGGCGATGCCCCGGTGACCCCCGAGGTCTGCAACGGCATCGACGACGATTGCAACGGCCAGATCGACGAGGGCCCGCTGCCGGGCGTGGGCCTGGAATGTGGCGTTCAGGGGATGGGTTGCTCGAAGGGCGTGACCGTCTGCGTGAACGGCAAGATCGTGTGCAACTCCACCTCGAACCCCCAGCCCGAGGTGTGCAACGGCCTGGACGACGACTGCAACGGCGTCATCGACGACGGCGTGTTCCCCGGCGTCGGTGATTCCTGCCTTTGCCCCGGGCTGACCCAGGACCAGGTGGGCCAGGGCATGTGCCGCGCCGGCCGCAAGGTCTGCAAGGGCGCGCAAGGCATCGTCTGCGACGGGTGCGTGTTGCCCTCGCCCGAGATCTGCGACGGCAAGGACAACGACTGCGACGGCGTGGGCGACAACACCGCCATGTGTCCCTCGGGCTTCGGTTGCCGGGACGGCGCTTGCGCCTTGCTGTGCCGCGATGGCGAGTTCCCCTGTCCCCCCGGTTACGACTGCACCGACAGCTACTGCGTGCCGAACCGCTGCAAGAACGTCACCTGCGCCTCCGGACAGAAGTGTGACCTCGGCAGCGGGAGCTGCGTCGACCTTTGCTTCAAGGTCACCTGCCTCAGCGGTCAGACCTGCTCGGCGGGCAAGTGCCTCGACTGCTCGAACAGCGCGGACCTCGCCTGTCAGCCCGGTCAGACCTGCGTGGGCCGCCAGTGCGTCACCGACCTGTGCTACGGCGTGAACTGCAGCGCCACCGAGTACTGCGCCAACGGCACCTGCGTGTCTCTCACCTGCTCGCCCGCTTGCGCCTCGAACGAGCAGTGCTTCGCGGGTCAGTGCCGTCCCTCCCTGTGCAATGCCGTGACTTGCGGCGCGGCGGCGTACTGCGATCCGGCGACGGGCGCTTGCATGCCCGACCTGTGCGTGGGCAAGACGTGCTCCTACTGCACGAAGGCAACGGGCGAGTGCACGGCCGATCTTTGCGGCAACGTCCAGTGCCCGTTCTGCTACGCGTGTCAGGTCGATCCGAACGGCACGCCGTCCTGCCAGCCGCAGAACGACTCGTGCGAGGCGCTAAAGGTGCAGACCGGTAACGCGGGCGGTGGCTGCTCATGCAGCGTGGACGAGGGGCCAGGAGCCTCGGGGCTGGCCGGCCTCTTCGCCATGGCGGCGTTCGGTCTGGTGCTGCGCCGCCGCCGCCGGTCCTCCTAGGCAACGGGAAGGCCGGGCGGGAACGTCGTCAGGAACATGCTAGATGTCGACAACATGACGGGCGACGTTCCCCCTCGCTGAGACAATGGCGCTCCACGGCCGATACACCGTCGTTCGTAAGCTCGCCAATGGCGGGATGGCCGAGATCTTCCTGGCCTCCCAGCAGGGCCACGAGGGCTTTCAGAAGCCGGTGGTGCTGAAGCGGATCCTGGGAACCATCTACTCGGATCCGCAGTTCCGCAACATGCTCATCGACGAGGCGCACATCTCGATGAGCCTGACCCACAGCAACATCGTGCAGGTGCTGGATCTGGGGCTGGCGGGGGGCCGGTACTTCCTGGTGCTCGAGCTGGTCGACGGCTGGGACCTGGGGCAGATCCTGCAGCGGGCCCGGGGCACCGGCCTGCCGCTCCCCTCCGAGCTGGCCGTGTTCGTCGCCACCGAGGTCTGCCGCGCGCTCGCCTACGCCCACGCCAAGCGCGGGCCCGACGGGCAGCCGCTGGGGATCGTCCACCGCGACATCAGCCCGAACAACGTCCTCATCAGCGAGCATGGCGAGGTCAAGCTGGCCGACTTCGGCATCGCCAAGGCGATGAACAAGCGCGAGCAGACCGGCACCGGCGTGGTGAAGGGGAAGGTGTCCTTCATGTCGCCCGAGCAGGCGCTGGGGCGGGCCATCGACGCCCGCTCGGACATCTTCTCGCTGGGGACGTTGCTGTACCTGATGCTGGTGGGCATCCGCCCCTTCGACGGCTCGACGGATCTGGAGACGCTGCTGCGCGTGCAGCGCGGGGACTTCAAGGCGCCCGGCCGGGTGCGGCCCGACCTGCTGCCCGAGCTGGCGCAGATCGTCGAGCGCGCGATGCGTTTCCTGCCCGACGAGCGCTACGGCAGCGCCGACGAGATGCTGGGCGACCTGGAGCGCGTGCTGCGCAGCCAGTTCGGCGCCGTGGGCCAGACCGAGTTGAAGCACTACCTGAACGAGCTGGGCCACCTGGACGGCGTGCCGCCCATCGGCCGCGCCAACCCCATCATCGAGGACCGCGACACGAGCGGTGGGGCCGAGCTGGTCGAGGGGAACGCGGTCGTGCTGGCGGACGCCAAGGACGACATCTCCGAGGAGCGGACCGACCTTGCCGAGCTGAGCGCGGTCGCCGGAGACGAGCCGCCGCGCTTCACCCGACGCACCGTCGATCTGGCCCGGCCGGGCACGGTGCCCCGGGAGGGCTCCGGCGGCAGGAGCAGCCACCGCGTCGACATGTTCAGTCGCGAGCTCACCCCGCCCGGACGCTCCACGCGCCGGGTCGTCGAGGAGCTGTCGATCCCCGAAGGAGCCGTGCAGGAGGAGGCGCCCGAGCGCTTTCGCCGCAAGAAGAGCCGCACCGGGACGGTGGTGATGGCGTTCATCGTCATCGCCGGCGGTGGCTTCGGGATCGCCCGCTACCTCGGCGTGATCGGGTCACCGAAGGCGGCGCCCACCCAGGTGGTCACGCCATCGCCTGCTGTCGTGGCCCCGGCGCCGCCCGCGAAGCCCGCCGCCGTCGAAGCGAAGGCGCCCGCGAAGCCCGCCGCCGCGCCCGCGGCCGCGAAGGAGCCGCCGGCTCCGCCGCCCGCTCCGCCGGCTGCCGCGCCCACCGAGGCCCCGAAGGCGGCCGAGAAGGCGGCGGCCGAGAAGGCGCCCGCCGCCGCTCCCGGCGGCCAGCCAGCCAAGCGCTCGCGCGCCTCCCGCGAACGGGACGTCTTCAAGGAGAGCGCCAAGCGCGTTCGCAGTCTGTCGCAGGGCATTGATCAGTTCCCGCCCGGCACGATCCAGCTGACGCCGGCCCCGTCCGACACGCCCTGATCCCGCAGGGTTGTGGGCGACCAGCACACACCGGCGCGTCGCGCGTGCGGCCGCCCACGCTTTCAGTTTTCTCCGCCAGCCGTGTCTAAGGCCATGAAGTCGAAATGACGACGACCCTTAGTCCACACGGAAACAAGGAGATCACGCGATGCACCTCCCCTCGAAGCGCCTTTTCTTGACCCTGGGCCTGGCCCTGGCGACGACCGCCGGCGGCTGCGCGAAAGATGACGGCGACGACTTTCGGGACGGCGTTCCCCAGAGTCAGGACGTGGCGCTGGTCGTTCCCGGCGCCGCCTCGAACTCCAGCGCGCTGACCGCCGCCGACGGCACCGCCGCGGTGCAGGGTGCCCTGCTGAACCAGCGGGCCGACTCCTACAAGCTGACCCGCGACGTGACCGTCGTCGTCAACACCGCCACCGCCAGCGTCCTCACGCTGGTGAAGACGGTGACGAACTATCCGCCCACCTCGGTGGCGATGGATACGGCCGTGTGGGGGCCCTACACCGATCCGCTGTCGCCCAACACCTGGCGCCTGACCGTGAACCGCGTGGCCGCCGGGAAGTTCCATTACGTGCTCGAGGGCAAGGCGAAGACCGCTGACGACACGGGCTACGTGACCGTGCTGTCGGGCAACCACAACCTGTCCGACCCCACCGCCCACCGCCGCCTGAACGTGCCGGACTACGGCGACGGCGACTTCCTGCTCGACTGGAACGCCGCGCAGACGCTGCCCGAGCACGACGCGAACGTCGGCACCGCCGCCTTCACCTACAGCCGCGTCAGCCTGACCTCGCCCGTCACCATCGACGTCACGTTCACGCAGGTGAAGGACGACGACACGGGCATGCTGATCGACGTCGGCTACGCCTACACCGCCACGCCCGGCCAGGGCGGCACCTTCGACTTCAAGGTGACGAAGGACATGATCGCCACCACGCCCGCTCTGGAGACGGCGTCGGTGCACAGCCGCTGGCAGGAGACGGGCGCCGGCCGCTCGGACCTGTTGCTCACGGGCGGTGACCTGGGCGCGGCCCAGGCGACGTCGAACGAGTGCTGGGACACGAACTTCCTCAGCGTCTACATGGCGAACAGCTACGGCGATCCGGCCAAGATGTGGGGCGCGGAAACCGCGTGCGCGTTCACGCCCGCGATGTACTCTGCACTCTGATTCATGGGAAACGGCCGCCGAGACCTGCGCGTGATTTCGGGAGGGCGCGCCGCGCGGAGTGAAGCTCCGGACGGCGCGCCTGAGGCCGGGTCCCGTGCCGGCGAGGCGCGGACGGCGGATCTGCACGAGCTCTACACGCGCTACGGCGGAAGCGTCTACGGACGCTGCTACTACCTGCTGAAAGAGAAGGCCAAGGCTGAGGACGCCATGCAGGACGTGTTCGCAAAGGCGCTGGATCACGCGGGCGGATTTCGCGGCGAGGCCTCGCCGATGACCTGGCTGATGACCATCGCCACCAACCATTGCCTGAACTTGCTGCGCGCCGAACGCGCCCCCTGGCACGCCAAGTTCGCCGAGCTGGAGACGGGGCGGGCCCACCGCGACGCGCTGGATGGGGGCAGGGCCGGTCCCCGCCTGTTCGAGAATCGCGAGGCGGTGCGCCAGGCGCTGGGCCGCGTCGATCCCGAGACGCAGGCGGTGGCCATTCACTACTACGTCGACGAGATGACGCTGGAGGAGGTCGCCGCCGCCGTCGGGCGCTCCGTCCCCACCATCCGCAAGCGTCTGGAGACCTTCGCGGCCCTGAGCGGAGAGGAGCTTTCTTCATGACCGAACCGACAGGAGTGACGCCGGGCCTGAACCCGTCCGGCCCCGCGCGCGGACACACCGGCGAGATGAAGCTGCGACGCTTCGCCGCGGGCGAGCTGGCCGGCGACGAGAAGGACGCGGTCACGCATCACACCTCCGCGTGCGCGGAGTGCGCGCGCCGCCTGGAAGGGCTGCGCGCCGAGCAGCGCTCGTTCGAAGGACAGTTCTCGTTCGATCGCTTCGCGGCCGGCGTCGAGCGCGCGGTGCGCGTCCCTCAGGCAGGGGGCAAGCCGGCGGCGACGCGCTGGTGGCGGCGGCCCAGCACCACGGCCTCGTTCGTGGGCATGTTCGGCCTGGGCGCGGTGGCGGCGACGATCGCGCTCATCGTGACGGCGCAACCGCTGTTCCAGGAGATCCGGGTGCGCACGGCCGCCAACGAGAATCTGCACCGGAACAACCTGAAGGGGGGCGGCTCGCAGATGGCGATCCGCATCGCCGCGCCCGACGACGGTCCGCAGCGGACAGCGTCAGAGACGGAGATAGAGCCGCTGGCGCGCGGCGAGCGGCTGCGCATCGGCGTCAAGCCGGGCGGCCGCAGCTATCTGTTCGCGGTGTCGATCGACGACAAGGGCGTCGTGACGGGGCTTTACCCCGAGACGGGGGTCAGCGTGGCCGTGCCGCCCACGACGGATCTGCAGTACCTGCCTGACAGCGTGGAGCTGACGGGCAGCGGTCTCGAGCGGCTGATCGTGGTGATGAGCGACGAGCCGCTGGAGCTGGACATCATGCGGCGGGCGGCGGCGGTCGCCTATCAGAAGGCGAAGGGCGACCTCGCCCACATGCCCGAGCTGGTGATCGAAGGCGATCAGTTCCACCGCGTGTTCCAGAAGCCCTGAGGGGCCCGCGGCGCCGCCGTCCTCGTCGCGAGCGATTCATCATGTGCTCTCTCAGTTCATCGGGTTCGCAGCGCCAGCCCAGGGGCGGACGCGCCAGGTGCCTGGTCGCCGTCACGCTGGGCGCGGTCGCGCTGGGCGCGGGCCTGCTCGCGTCAGGCGGCGCCCGTGCCGATGAGCTGCACCGCTTCGCGCTGATCGCGGGCAACGATCGGGGCGGCAGCGGCACCCGCCCGCTCGCCTACGCGAAGGAGGACGCCCGCAAGGTGTGGGACGTGCTGACCCGCCTGGGCGACGTGCGCGCCGAGGACGCGACCTTACTTCTGGACGGCGACGCCACCCGCTTCGTGACCGCCCTGGGCGAGGCCGAGCGGCGCGCCCGCGCGGCGGCGGCGCGCGGCGAGAAGACGGCGCTGATCGTCTACTACTCGGGCCACGCCAAGGACGGCGCCCTGCGCCTGGGCGACAGCAACCTGCCGCTGGCGTCGCTGAAGGCGCGCCTGGCCCAGGCGCCTTTCGACGTGCGCATCGGCATCTTCGACGCCTGTCAGTCAGGCGCGATGACCCGCACCAAGGGCGCCCGCAAGGCCCCCGCGTTCGAGATCGACGCCGCCAATCAACAAGCGGCGCGCGGCATGGTCCTGCTCACCTCCAGCGCCTCGGACGAGGACTCGCAGGAGTCGGACCTGATCGGCGGCAGCTACTTCTCGCACCACCTGGCGTCGGGGCTGCTGGGCGGCGCCGACAAGTCGGGCGACGGGCGGGTGACGCTGTCCGAGGCGTACGCGTACGCCTATGACCGCACGGTGGCGGACACGGCCGACAGCGCCGCGGGCGTGCAGCACCCCACGTTCAGCTACGACCTGGCCGGCAACGGAGATCTGGTGCTGACCGACGTGGTGGCCCGGCGCGAAGGTCTGCTGTTCCCGGCCCCGTCGCCCGCGGGAACGTACTTCCTGGTCGACGGCAAGGGCTTCGTGGCGGCGGAGATCGTCAAGGTGGCGGGGACCGCCAGCCAGATCGCGCTCGCCCCCGGCCGTTACCGGGTGAAGCGGCGCCTGCCCGACCGCCTGCGCATCGGCCAGGTCGACATCCCGCGCGGCGAGCTGGTGGCGCTGTCCGAGGCCACCCTGCGGGACGCGCCGTTCTCGGACGATCCGGTGAAGGGGCCCGATCGCGATCCGGTGTCGCTGTCGCACTGGAGCATGGCCGCGGGCGGCGGTTACCAGGCGATCTTCGCGTCGCCGTCGGCGGGGCTGTTCCCGGCCACGGGCCTGGCCGGGCTGGAGTTCACCTTGCGGGACTTCTTCCGCCGCGACTGGGCCTGGGGCTTCGACCTGGCGGGCGGCGGCACCCACTCGAGCGTGGCGGTGGTGACGGGGGTCTTGCCCTATCGCTTCAGCGAGCTGTCCGTGGCCACGTCGTTACTGACCGAATGGCGGCGCCGGGGCCTGGGACCGGTCGTCCCCTTCGTGGGCGCGCGCCTGGCGCTCTTGCTGATGTCGCGCAAGTTCGACGACGACACCGTACCGGAGCAGACCTTCGCCACGTTATCCCCCGGGCTGATCGTGGGGGCGCGCGTGGAGGTCTCGGACTCCTGGAGCCTGGTCCTGCGGGGGCGCTTGCACTACTTGCTCTACAACCTCGACGACGAGAACCGGTCGCTCGGCTACTGGGAAGCGGCGACGTTCGTTCAATACGACTTCGGAGGTCGGCCGTGAACACGAATCGACAACATCCAACGTTAGCCCGGGTGGCGCGCCGGTCCGCGATCGTGCTCGCGCTGGCGCTCGCCGGCTGCGGCAACTACTCGAACGAGGACCTCGACTACCTGAGCGCGCTGCCCCAGACCGAGGACCTGTCGGTCGAGGCGCCGAAGATGTCGCCGGTGCGGCCGGCCCTGGAAGACGACGCGCTGCAGACTACCAGCGACGTGACGACGAAGCTGAACGCGATGGCCGACAACCTGCTGGCGCTGGTCGATCAGATTCGCTCAGGTTATCCGACGTCGCGCAACGGCAACCAGCGCATCTGGGGTCCCGGGCCCGCGGACGGCAATCCCGGCTGGCAGGTCGAGTTCACGATGACGAAGGACGGGGCCGCCAACCCCGTCACCTTCGAGTACAGCCTGCTGATGATCCCGCCCGGCATGGGCATCGACGGCGCGCTGACCGTATTGACCGGCACCTTTCAGGCGACGGGCGGCGCGCACGGGGTCGGGCAGCTGTCTCTGACGCCCGCGGCGGCGCGGGACGCCGGGGCGGTCCTTCCGGGGCTCGAGAAGCTGATGACCCTGACCATCGGCTACGACACCCAGGACTGGCCACGCACGCTGACGATGGAGGTGGTCAGTATCCCGACGGTCGATCCGACCATGGATGCCAGGCAGGCCATGTACACGTACCAGCGCGCCCAGAACGGCGACGGGGCGATGAGCTTCACGTTCCTGAAGGACGCCATCCCCGGCCCCATGGGCGTGGACACCCTCAGCATCACCAGTCACTGGCAGGGCAGCGGCGCCGGCCGGGCCGACATCGCCGTGACGGCGGGCGATGGCGCGGGCCTGATCTCGTGGACCGACTGCTGGGCCCCCGACGAGACCACCGCCTACAACTCGCGCACCGGCGCCGGCGACGCGACCGCCTGTATTCCGTTGCTGTAGCGGGGCGCCTTGCCTGATGGCAACCCTGATGGAACCTTGATGCCATCACCGATGCAGCGCCCTGATGAAAACTGGACCCGGTGCCCAGCAGGGTCGATCCTGCTGTCCGGATGCCTCCCGAAAAGCTCCTGATCACGCGGCGAAGGCGCCCTCTGGCACCTCCGCCGGAGCTTCCCGACCACGTCTCCCGAGCCGAAGCCGCGGTGTTGCTGGGCTATCCGAGCGTCTTCCGGGTCCGCCAGCTGGAGCAGGAGGGGCGCCTGAAGGCGGCGCGCGGGGTGATGGGATCGGCGTGGTATCCGCGCCGCGAGGTGCTGGCGCTGCGGGATCGGGAGAACGGCCCGGTCGCGGTCCCCCCGGGGAGGGTGGCTCCCCTGGCCACCGGGCGGCGGCGCACCGACGCCGAGCTGATCGCCTACCTGCGAGGCGCGGTCACCAGCGATCCCGCAGGTAGGCCGGCCACGGTCGCGGACCTGGTGGCCGACACCGGGGTCAGCATCGCGCGCGCCCAGAAGGTCTATCGATTCTGGCTGACCCACGACAGGCACCCCAGCGCCGAGCACGCCCGGACCGGGGTGGCGGCCCCGGCATCACCGAGCCCGGATGGTCCGTCCGCCGCCCCCCCGAATCCGGAGTTACTGGAACGCCGCAGCTCCGCTCGCCTGCAGCGCAGCGTGCTCATCCGCCAGCTTCGGTCGGCCGACCCGGCCGAGCGCGCGGCGGCGTTCGCGGCGCTGAAGAACGCCCGCCCGCCTGCCGATGGCAGGTAGAGCCCGCGCCTCTTTTTAGGACCATTTTTTGCGCTATCATGACCCTCCGCAGCGCGCCTTTGCCCGCGCGCACAAGAGGACCCTTGTCTGAGAATTTTCGCCGCATAGACCCCCGTTACGACCGCCAGCTGAACGTGGAGCTGACCTCCGACGGAAACGACTACATTTGCCGGAGCCGCAACATGTCGCTCGGCGGCATGCACCTCGAGTGTCGGAGCACCCTGCCCATCGGCGCGGCCGTCAACCTTCGCTTTCAGATCCCGACGCAGCCCGAGCTGGTCGAGGTGGCCGGTGACGTCCGCTGGGTCGTGGCCGCTCCCGGCACCGACCTGGTCGGTATCGGCGTCCGGTTCCACGGCCTGCGCGCCCGTGACGTCTGGGCGCTGAACCGCTTCTTCCAGACGGCGCCCTGACCTCACGAAACGGATCGGCTCGGTGACCGAGCACCGCTCGCCCGTCTAGGGGAGGGGGGACCCGGGCGGTGGCATCTTCTGGCCGCGCTCGTGCCCCT